>Ga0209619_10000737_pt1 | contig 23520 bp, 19 predicted proteins | sample Rifsed16ft3_FD_184011 | JGI IMG/M metagenome (GOLD analysis project Ga0209619, IMG submission 184011) | Soil microbial communities from Rifle, Colorado, USA - sediment 16ft 3 (version 2) | ecosystem: Environmental > Terrestrial > Deep subsurface > Rock core/Sediment | place: Rifle, Colorado... | reverse complement strand
AAACTTTCTGCGAGCTTTTTTGCCTTGAGCCAATATGAGCCGTACGTATTGAGCCGGTGATATCTCTGAAAGACCTTATTGATTATTTTTTTAAATATTTTAGCGGGAAATGAAAGAAGATTCTTCTTAGATGATACGTTATCCTCCCGTTCCGTTCCCGACGGAGTGGTTTGTCTCTTCGTCAGCGCCTTTACGAACTGTTCGAATCTTTTTAAATAAAAAAGGGCGGCCCTTGGTTGAACACGGAAGATCCTGAAATACTCTTTTTCCTCCATGTAATCAGGGGCGACTTCGGAGGCAATCGCTATAATATCGACATCATAGCCAGCTCTTCCCAGTGCTTCAGCCTCTTTTAATACCCTTGCATCATTGGTACAATGGTTCAATACGAACATGCATACTCTTTTTGATTTCTCTCTCATCGCTGTTTCACGGAATGATAATAGGAGATAATAGGAAATTGCTTTTCCCCTTTGAGGTGATATTAAAACAAAACCCGAAGAAGATTGCAATTATTTTAATTCTTTCAGCTACTCTTATATTTCTTGACATTAATTAATCGCTTACTATAGAATACTACAAATGTCCTTTAAAGTTACAGCATTGGGTGGCAAGTAAAAGATTGTCATAATGCAGAAACCCATACCCCAAAAGCTTCTTTGTAATACTGTTTTAATAGGAAAGCACTTCCCTAAGCAGATGTATAACTATTTAAAATCATTGATGGATAATTTTTTGGGAACACTTGGCCGATACGGTACTATTCTTAAATTAATAACTATCGACTCGATATGGCGGTTTAAGAAAGAGTCGTTTCTTATTCTTGTAACTAGTTTTTTGGGCGTTTTCTTTCAGGCAGGGACTATTGGTATGGCTATTTATTATGCGCAGGCGCTGGCAAAAGGGAACGACATTAAAATGCTTGGATACACGTTTCAAACACGAAATTCTATTGGGCTTCTTTTCGTTTGTGGGATAGGTGTCTTGCTCTCCCTCTTGCTTTCGGCCTGGCTGATTTATTTTTCCAGAACTAGGTGCTTCATCCTGAGTCGCAGATATGAGGAATTTTGTTCAAAAAGGATACTCTCGTTATTTGGTTCCAACCTGAAGGTTTGGGCTCCACCTGGTCAGCGCTTTAGTGATAGCAGTGTTATTTCCAGGCTCGTCCGCACGGACTCACGAAATGTTGGCAGGGTATTGTGGATGCTTTTAGACACAATTATCCCTGCCATTACTTTATTGGTATCTGTTGGTGTCTTATTTTATACCAATACGCCTTTAACTTTTCTGATGCTTGTCCTTTTTGGTATTTCCTCGATTTTCCAATATAAAATAAGCGTTATGGGCGCCAAAAATTTCACTTTGCAAGAGCAACATGCCAGAGGATCTTCGCTTGAATACCAACAAATTATTTTACGGCTGGAAGGAACGTCTCTACCTCTACCCGGAAATGAATCAGGGTTCAAGGAAAAGGTTTTTACTTCTGACAAAATTAAGCGATATCTGGATGCCCGTATAGGACATTTAAAAGCGATAGAGAATAGTCAATTGGTCAGCAATATTTTATTTGCGATAACTATCTTTGTACTCCTCTTAACTTTAGGCGGCAGCATTATTCTCAAGGGAGAAGGATGGGGAAATTTGATTGTTTACCTGGTTGCCTTGCGTTTTGGGTTAACTAACATGAAACAATCTAACAAGAAAATCACAGTCATTAACCGCTTTTATCCACAGGTAAGAAGGTATTTCCAGTTTGTTGAAAATACCACAACGCCGCCAGCGATTAACGGGGATCGTGTCAACGATTACTGTATAACAACAAGCACAAATACAGTTAACGGTTCTTTGGCAAGTTTTAAGATGTCTAAAGGTTGTAAGGTTGGACTTATCAGTTGCGTAGAACTTAACCGCTATACGCTTGCTTTTATAATTGACTGCCTGCTAGGGCATTCAAAACAGGCAGTCAACAGCGCCCTGTCGTCAATTTGGTTTATGACATCGAGATATGAACATATACAGGGAACGTTCAGGGAATCTCTGGGCCTTCCCGGAAATTATGAATGGCAGGATTTATGTAAGGAAGTTGAAGAAATTGAAACTGGGTTATTGGATAGACTCACCGCACAATTACCCAATAATTTTGACGAACAGGTCTCACACGACAAATGGAATACAATTGATAAAGACCTGAAATATTCGATAGCGTTACTGAATGCCCTTCGGTCTAATAAGCAATGGGTAGTAATCGAGGAAAATGTTCTTCAATCTTTTTCAGATAATGTTCTTAAATTCTTTATGAACCGCCTTTCCGATAGAATAATGGTGATTATTTTTTACAGCAATGTGGCGAATTTGGAAAGGTATCGCGAAGACGTGATAACAGTAATGTCTAAAAGCGGTGTTATTGGAATGGGGTCTGTAAAATGGTTTATGGAAAATCAGCAAAAAATTAAGGATATTATAGGTAATGTCCTTGTGAAGGAAGCGAAGAGGGGTGTTGTAGATATTGATTCGGATGATAAATTTGAAGATGAGGATATCTAGGAAATGCACATTTTATTTATTACTCAATATTTTTCACCGGAAATTGGTGCAGCTTCTGAGAGGCTGACAGGTTTAGCATTTAATCTAAGCAAGTTGGGATATAAAGTGACTGTTATAACAGGATTTCCTAATTATCCGTTTGGAATGGTTTATCCTGATTATAAAAAAAAACTTTTTATGCACGAAGAGATTGCCGGGGTTAGAGTAATAAGAGTCTGGTTATACACAACAAAAAAGACAGGCGCTGTTGCAAGGCTTTTAAACTATCTAAGTTTCATGTTTTCGTCAATCCTGGCTGGAATACTTACCAAAAGGGCAGATTTTGTCGTTGCTACCTCAGGTCCAATATTTACAGCATTGGCAGGCTATATTTTAAGTATATTTAAAAAGGCATGCTTTATTTTTGATGTGAGAGATATCTGGCCTGAAAGGATATACGCCGGTACCAGCATAAAAAGGGGTTTTTTGATTAAGGCAATGGAAAAACTTGAAATCCTTTTGTATAAAAAGGCGACAAAGATTGTTGCCGTTACCAATGGAGTTAGGGATAACATTGTTTCAAAGGTTGCCTGTCCAGACAAGGTAACGGTGATAACCAATGGTGTGAATGCCGTGATATTTTTCCCGCATCCGGTAAACAGGTCTCTGGCTGAAAGACTGGGAATTAGTGAAAATAAGTTCACAGCCATATATGTTGGGACGCTCGGCCTTTTGCAGGACTTACATTTAATAATAGCCTGCGCTGAAAAATTAAGAATTTATAAGGATATCTTATTCCTGATTGTAGGCGGTGGGGCGAAACGTGATGAATTTATTGGTATGGTTAAAGAAAATAACCTTACAAACGTAAAGGTCATTCAACCTGTCCCCTATGCGGAATTATGCGACTATATCAACCTCGCTGATATTGGTATAAATGCAAATACCAATCATCCCCACAATACTATGGCTATTCCGGTCAAGGTGTTTCCCTATATGGCTTGCGCCAAACCTGTACTTTTGGCAAATGTAGGGGAAATTGCCAGTCTGGTTGAGAGACGCAATGTAGGGATGTGTGTGTCGCCGGGCGACGCCGAGGCATTTACCACTGCGATTTTGAAATTTTACAATAACAGGGAATTATGTAAGCAGTGCGGTGAGAATGGATACAGATTAATTAAAGAAAGGTTTTCCATGGATAAGCTTGCACGGGATTTTTCAAATGCCGTTCTGAATAATTAAAAAGTAATTGATGAGGGGGCACAAATTGGTAAAGGCACAAAGATATGGCATTTTTCACACATCCTTAAGGGGTCAAGGATTGGAAATGATTGTATTATTGGGCAGAATGTGGTAATAGGTACTGAGGTGGAGATAGGCGACAGATGCAAGATACAAAACAATGTGTCTGTATATAAGGGTGTAGTTCTTGAAGATGAGGTCTTTTGCGGTCCTTCGTGTGTATTCACAAATGTGTACAATCCGAGGGCTTTTATCGAAAGAAAGCATGAGTTTAAAAGTACGCTTGTGAAGAAGGGGGCAACGATTGTATGTGGAATACCCATAGGGAAATATGCAATGGTTGGCGCTGGCGCAGTAGTTAAGTCCGAAGTTCCAGATTATGCCATCGTTGCTGGCGTGCCAGCTAAACAGATTGGCTGGGCATGCAAGTGTGGCACTACGCTCAAGTTTAATAGCAAGCATGCGGTTTGTACGTATTGTGGAAATGAATATATATTAGAGAATAAGATAATAGTTGTTGTTCAGGAGCATATATAAGAAGGGGTAAATATTCTTCTGGATGCAATTATTTCTATATGCTTAATTTTTCTAGATAACTTATTATGCTGAAGAAACACAGCAAGTTTTTCGAATCATTATTGCTCCTCATGGATTGGGTTACCTTATCTGTTTCTTGGATACTTTCCTATTACCTACGCTTTTACTCCGGCACAATACCTGTCTATAAAGGAATCCCTCCTTTTAAAATCTACCTGACCCTCCTGATTTTTATGATTCCCTTGTGGAGTGTAGTCTTTAAGACATTCGGCATGTATCGTCCTCGCAGGGTTTCTACCAGGTTTTCTGAGATTATAGATATTGGTAGGGCGTCTACCTTTGCGACTCTGGCACTTATCTCACTAACCTTCATCTTCCGTCAATATGAATTTTCCAGATTAACGTTCTTTTATTTCTGGCTTATTAATATCGTATTTCTCAGCTTAACACGGATAGTGTTTCGGGAATTTCTCCGTTTCTTAAGGCAGAAGGGATACAATCAAAGATATGCTTTAATTGCTGGCACAGAGAAGCCAGGTCAGTACCTTGTAACTAAATTGCGAAAGCATCCAGAACTCGGGATTCAGATAGCCGGTTTCTTAACGAGTGATTCAAATAGCGTTGGTACAGAAATACAAGGGACAAAGGTTTTGGGGAAGTATTCGGATGTTCGCGAATTGATTACCAATCGGGGTATTGATATTATTTTCGTTGCCTTACCATTCCATGCCCACAATCAGTTAAAGGAAGTTTTAGAATGGATTGGGGATGAGACGGTTAGTATTATGGTCTTACCCGACCTCCTTGAGTTTGTTACCCTGCGTGGCAGTGTAAGTGAATTTGAGGGAATGCCGCTCATCAGCCTTCGCGACACGCCTCTTTATGGATGGAATATTATTGTAAAAAGGGCATTGGACGTCAGTTTTTCTTCTCTTGTAATAATTTTTACGTCTCCCGTTATGCTGATTATTACAATATTGATTAAACTTGCTTCCAGAGGTCCTGTATTGTTTAAGCAGGAAAGGATGGGACTAGATGGTAAGACATTCAATATGCTTAAGTTTAGAACGATGTTTATAAATGCAGAACAAGAAACAGGCCCTGTTTGGGCAAAGAAAGACGATCCGAGACGCACTAAAATTGGTAAATTACTGAGAAGGACAAGCCTGGATGAGCTTCCGCAGTTTTTCAATGTATTAAAGGGAGATATGAGTATCGTGGGGCCTCGTCCTGAACGGCCTGTCTTTATTGAAAATTTTAGAAGCACTATCCCAAAATATATGCTAAGACACAAGATGAAGGCTGGGATTACAGGCTGGGCGCAGATCAGCGGCTGGCGTGGAAACACGTCATTGGAGAAGCGAATTGAATACGACCTGTATTACATTGAAAACTGGTCACTCAATTTTGATCTGAAGATAATCTGGCTCACCATATGGGATGGACTGATCAACAAACATGCATATTAGTACCATTTCAATGGATTTTTGTTGAAAAGTTCTGCTAAAAATGCCGGAGAATTGCTCTCTTTTTCGTAATTTGCAGTCCTAATAAGACCTTCATTTATGCCCAACAGAAGCATTATAAACCTGAGTCTTTTGGTGGAAAAAAACATCGGCTCAAAGCTTCCACAGACGAGAAATCCTATAAACGCAGCAAAGAGGCAGATAGAAAGGACATGATACAGGCTGAATGCTCCTCTTTTACGCTCAGATTGCTCAATGTACGAGCATCTTTGAATAAAAGCAAATTGTAGCCATACGTATGCCGTAAAGCCAATGAACCCTGCTGTAGCCAGTATTTGAACATGGTCCATAGATATTCTCATATGTTTAATGGTAGAGACAAACCTAAATGCTTCTGGACCTATTCCGGTAAATGGGTCTTTCATTAATATGGACATGGTATCTCTCAGCATCTGTAACCGTGCCATATTACTCCCAGACCTCGCCCCTCCAGGCTGAAAAGGGTTGATAATACTCTTTATGAGTCCACCAATTGTAGAATCTGGATAATATGCCCCTGCAATGAACGTCACTACAACTGTTACTGACGCCAACAATAACAATATCTTCCAGTTGCGGTAAAATAGTACCACTGCCACACTGGCAAAAGTACCTAGCCATGCCGCCCTCGATAAACTCAAAAAGCTTGCCATTGAAAGAATGAATAGGAATGACAAAAATAATGCTCCTTTTTTGTCTATACGTCCTGTGATCAACAGGCCAACCATAATCGGAATAACTAAGACATTTATGTGGGCTGTATAAACATTTAATCTTAAGGATTGTGTCAGAAAATGCCTGAAGATTTCACAACCAGACCATATCACTGCCGTAAGTATGATCAGGCCAACAAGTCTCCTGATAAAGTCCCTTTCTAATCCGTAATTGGCAAGCACATAATAGAGAAAAAAGTATCTAAAAGCGCCAATGGAGGACAAACTATAAAGAGGTTTTATTGAAAAGAGGGAGGTAAAAGCAAGGGCTGCGATAAAAGCGATGATGGGTTTTCCAACACCTGTGGCACAAAACAGTGGCTTTCTACCACTCAATTTGTTCATAACGTAACCAATCAAAGCCAACCAAAATGCCACTTCGGTTATGGCTATCGATACAGGTGTAAAAGCGACAAACAAGATGAGACTACTCTTAAATAAGACATCACCAAATTTTTCTATCGAGAACTTAGTAAGCATTCTCATTTACAAGTCTCCTTCCATATTTTCAAAACCAGGCCTTTTGGCTTTTCACGGGACAATTATGTGGCGCACGAATATTCAATCCGTCACAGAGGCTTTAAAATGGTTATTTGTATCAATCATACCATAATATGATATGATGCATAAACTAAAATCCTTTTAGCATGTGCTATTTTACTATATTTCCCTGCTGGTTCAATCTTATATATGAATGAAAACGTTTTGATTCAGGCTACAATTGGGCATGCATTAACTATTGTAAACGACATAAATAAGTCTAATTTCTCCTTACAAACTCACGGATTTGACTACTACTCAAGTGATGAAATGATCGAGGAGTACCGGGAAAAGCCTCTTGAATTGAGGCATACATTTAAATAACGGAGATTCACATGGGTTATCCACCGAAAAAAGAATCTGGAAAAAAGTGCACCCGGGCTGACTACCTTACATGGCCTGAAGATGAGCGTTGGGAGATAATAGACGCCAACATACAAGGCAATTGAAGACAAAGCTCCCCGCATGGGTTCAAAAAAGCGTAAAAGAATAGAGGGAACATGGATAAGCATAACCCCAGAGCGTCCATCATCATACCTACCTATAACCGTGCCCACATGATAGTTGAGTGCCTTGATAGCGTATTGAACCAGACCTATAGGGATTTTGAGGTTATTGTTGTCGATGACGGCTCCACTGACAATACAGAAGATGTGTTAAAGCCTTATCTTGACCGTATAACGTACATAAAACAGGAGAACCAAGGGAATGCCGCTGCAAGGAATACCGGCATCCATATGGCTAAAGGGGGAATTATAGCCTTTAATGATTCGGATGATCTCTGGCTTCCTGATAAACTCGAAAAGCAGGCAAGATACATGGATGAACATCCTGATGTTGATATGGTCTGTGGGAACGGTGTATTCTTCGGAGATTCGGGGCTGGAGGGAAAGAAGGTGATACCCGATAAGAGGGCTATCCCTCTTGAAAGGGATGGCGTCAGCCTCCAGGCAATTTTTATGAAGAGCAGCATCAGGACACCGTCCATAGTTGCAAGAAGGCATGTCATTGAAGCCACAGGGGGATTTGACCCTAATTTTAAGGTCTGCGTAGACCTTGATTTTGCATTCAGGGTGTTAATGAAATTTAAGGTGGCTTTCATAAATCAGCCACTGTTCAGATTGAGACGCCATACGGGACATATAGGTGGCGACAGCGAGAGGAGAACCCTTTTCAATATCAAGGCTATTGAAAAGCTTTTAAGTAAGCACCCTGAGGCTAATGACCTGATAGGCAAAGGAAATATCAAAAAAAGGCTTGCTTACAGGTATTACCGCCTCGGGTGCATATACAGTAAAAAAGGGAAAAAGGCCGAGTCGCACAATGCCTTCAGGAAGGCCATGTCATACCGCTATTTCTATCCATCATGCTTAATAAAATATGCAGTTTCCCTATTCAGGTAAGTTTTTCTTCCTTTTTGTCTTGTCAACTCCGGCGCTTTCTTGAAGTATTAAACGGCCAAGCTTTTTCCATTCTCCATTTCCACAGTAGCTCTTTATAAATGCAACCTTGTCGCTCCCCCTCAAAAGCCTGCCAAGGGTCCTGTTCAACTGGACGAGGTTTTTGATCCTCTTGCTAAAAGGGATCTCTATATATTCCCTTATTCCTTCAAGATCAAGAAGAAAGAATCTGTAACTCCCGTTTTCAACTCTGACAAGGATGTTATAGTCCTTCAGGTCATTGTGATATATCCCCTTTTCATGTACGTCCCGGAACAGCTTGGCCAAAGACCTTAAAAATCTTCTTTTGTCAGATATTGACGATGGTTTGTTGACGAAGTTTTCCCTATAATAGTGTACCGATATAGATGAGTCTTCTATAGAACTCGTTATATAGAAGCTCTCAGAGAGAATACCATAGCTTCTTTGTTCAATGGTTGCCAAAGGAATTGCTGTCTCGATATTTTTTTCTTTGAGGAGCTTTGCGCCTTCCCATGATCTTACGGCCTTGGACCCAAAGATTGAACCTTCAAGACGCCTCCAGATAGAATATGGGTTATATCTCTTTACATATATTTCTTCACCGTTTCTTTTGAAATGATATACCTTGATTCTCTTCTGGTCCTTTACTATTGTTGTGTCAGGAGAATGGAAGATGGTGTCAAGGTTCTCACTGAACAGCCATTCATAACCTTCGGTGAACCACCCTCTCCTTTTCCCTTTTTTTGTATAGGTTGTCACTTTTTCTTCTCTTCTAAAACCCTTTTGAAAAGATCCTCTATTCCCCTTGCATTCGACTCAACGGTATATCTTTTAGCTATAAAACGGGCCTCCATTCCCAGGCGTTCCATCTTGCCGGGTTCAAGAAGCCTTGAAATCAGTTCTGAAAGACAAACCGCGTCAAGGGGGTCTGCAAGGACATAGTCTGCGAGCTCTCCGGTCATGATCTCAGATGCCCCCGCAATCTTTGTTGTTATCGCGGGAAGGCCGCATGCCATTGCCTCCAGAACTGAGTTCCCAAAGGCTTCTTGGAGCGAAGGCATTACAAATATGTCCGCAGCCGCGTAAAACCTTTCAGGCGACTTCTGCGGGCCTGCAAACACGACCTTGTCCTTAAGCCCCACGGCCCCGGCTTTTTCTTTATAACTTTTCATAGAGGCGTCTCCGCCGACCACCAGGGAGTAAATATCTTTATCTTTTAACAGAAAAAGGGCCTCCATTAAGGTACCAAGGCCCTTTCTCTTGAACCCATTCCCGAGGAAAAGGATTACAGGACGGTCCAGCGGCAGCCCGAATTCCTTTCTTATTGATTCTCTATAAATGGATTTTTGGGAAGGATTAAAGGTTTCTGTATCAATCCCGTCGTATATCACCTCTATCGAGTCTTCCGAAACCCCGTAAACGGACACAATCTCTTTCCTTACCACATCAGAAATGGCAAGCACCTTTTCATTCCCTTTTTGAAGCTGCCTCTTTTCAATGAATAACAAGGAGTTGTGGTATGGACTGAACCTTTTGAAAAAGCTCTTGAGTTCCCCTTCGGCTTCTGAGATCCTTTCCAGAAATACCCTGTGAGTCCCACCTCCACAGCGGACGATATCTTGTCTTAAAACCCTCGTAAAACCAATGATCAGATCATGACCGCTGCGATAAGCCATCTTTGGTCCAAGAAGGGCAAGGCTCCAGAGTTTAGCGGTTCTTCCGGGAAGGGAAGGGACTTTGCGGATTGATACCCCATCTGCCGGGGTAGTCCTTACCTCCTGGCAGTAAACGGTGACCCGGTGGCCTAACCTTGTTAGGAGTTCGGTCAGATGATAAAGGTCGCGTTCTGTGCCTCCTACTGTGTCGTATCTCTTTGCTATGAATGCTATGTCCAATCTAATTGTTTTAAAATAGTTAAGATTTGGCCATGTTCAGGGTTGCTCGCGCGGTATTTCCAAGAAAACTGGGAATTCCCAAAATTAAGTATGGCGTCCCCAGAATTGTCAATCTCCTTCACCAACTCGATCAATATTAAAATTATGATAATTTGTGCTCGTCTTTATATCCAAAATGAAAATTCCTATGCAATCATGATACAGATAAGAGGCTTTTATACAGCGCCTCGGTTTTTTCAACCATCGTGTCTACGGAGAATTCTTTCACCTTTCTGAGACCTTCTAACGTCATCCTTTCCCTGAGTTCAGCATCGGTTAAGAGTTTAATCATGGCCGATGCCAGTGCCTTAGAATTTTTTGGTGGAACCACGAAGCCTGTAATACCATCTTCTACAATCTCAGAACTTCCACCAACATCCGTCGTAACAACAGGAATACCTGCTGCCATCGACTCCTTGAGTACACCCGGCGACCCTTCGCCACTGATAGAAGAGAGGACGGTAATCGTACACCCGGGAATCAGCTTTGGGATATCTTTTTGAAAACCAAGAAATGTTACTTTCTCGGCAATACAGAGACTCTGTGCATATTCTTCTAATGCCCTCCTTTTATCTCCATCTCCAACCACCAGAAACGTGGCATAAGGAATAATGACTGAAACTTCTTTTGCCGCCTCTAAAAAATACTTGTGCCCCTTGTGCTCCGCAAGGTGAGCAATAATCCCCACTATCGGTCTAGACGGCTCAACACCTCTTTCCTTATAGCGGCTAAGGTCTATAGCACTATGTATAGTCACAATCAATCGGGGAGGGATGCCGCTATTTATAAGGCCTTTTTTTACATCCTCAGATACGGCAATTACCTTAGCAACACCCCTGTATTTCAATTTCCCGAAGAAACCTCTAATCGGAAAGCTGACCCTTCTGGAAACAATCACTTTATGGCCTCTCGTCAACATCGATGCCAAAAACCCTAAAGAGTGGGCATTCGCCGTATGGAGGTGTAAAATGTCATAACCCCTCCTTAAATGTCTGGCAATGGAGAAGACGGCACAAAGGTCTACGCCACCTCTCATCCTCACTTCATCAACATATAAACCCTCTGTCTTTGCCCTTTCCGATAGAGGACTATTGGGTTGGCAAATAATAGTTGACTCGTGTCCCCTATCCTTTAATCCCTTAGTTAAATAAAGTACTTGTTGTTCACCTCCACGCCAGGTCTTTTCTGTATTTATATGTAATATCTTCAATTTCAAATCATTACTTTACAAATCTGGGCAACAATTTATTAAGGAAGGTTGCATGCAAGGGCGTTAGCTCGAATCAATCGCAAACAGGGATTGCTTCGCTGTCGCTCGCAATGACACCACCTGCATGTCCATTTATTTAAGACGTTCACTATAAGACTTTTTGTATTCATCATCGTTTCTCTGTGTCTCCGAAGCTCGGCCTTGAATAATATGGATTAACTCCCAAAGTTTTGCATATTTTAGAAATACGTAATAGGCAGAAGAGACTGCTATGATGAAGCCTGGAAGGCCATCTCTAAACCCCTGTTTCAAAATATATTTTTTGAAAAAAGTCAGGGGAGGTCTTGTTACGAGATTTAAGACACCACCTTTTTTACCCCGTTTCTCGTATTCCTCCGCGGCTATACAAGTAAATCGATTCATGGTTGCCATGTGGTCTTCTATGCTATCATATGTGTAGTGATGAAGGTCGCCTTTCAAGTAACCGACTCTCCCATCAACGACAACCTCGTCGTGAGGGTCGATCCCACCCCATCTTCCTTTGTTTGTCTTAAAAAACCGTAGTTTGTAATCGGGGTACCACCCGCTGTGTTCTATCCATCTTCCTAAGTAGTAAACTTTTCTGGGTATGAAGTAACCATCGCAATCTCCCCCCCTTTCCAAAATGTCCTGAATTTCTATAGCTAGCTCCTGTGTAACCCTCTCATCGGCATCAATATTAAGAATCCAATCATGTGCTGCTAGACTCTTGGCAAAGGCTTTTTGGGCATTCATGCCTGGCCAGGGGTTATAAAATATTTTCCCCGTGTATTCTTTGCAGATATCAACTGTTTTATCGCTGCTTCCAGAATCTACAACAACTATCTCATCTGCCCATTTAACGCTTTTTAAGGCATCACTAATATTTTCCCCCTCGTTGAGTGTTATGATTGTGACGGAGAGTTTACCCATTTTTATTCTTTAAGTTTTTCTTCTGTGAACTCTGTAATTACCATTTTCTATATACCCTTTAATTTGGGTTTCCAAAAGTGATTCCGCTGAATGCTAAACTGAATAATTGATCGTACTATTTGTTTATCTTTATCACTAAGTTTTTTTATTCCAGTATATGTTCGATAGAATCTTAACCGATCAGTATAGGTAATACAATTGGGCATGGATGCATTTAGTTGAGTTAAGTTTTTGATCTTCTTTTTGAGTGTTATTCGTTTATTAAAATATACCCGATCTAAATCAATGTAAAAAATATTCCATGTATCTGGTAATTCAGTAATCATAATATTACTCCCCTTTAAATCACTATGATAAACGCCCGATTCATGGAACTGTCTGAGAGATGCTGCTAAACGAGAAACAAACATTTGTTTTTTTCCTACGGTAACTTTATCATAACAACTAAACTTTTCACTAACATATTTGTAGCATGGTAGAAAATCAGAAATATCTTCCATAATAAAAAAGCTCTTTTTTAGCATCCTGAACCTTTTTTCTTCAATTAATGCAATAGGTTGTGGTGTAAGGAAGTTTAGTGCGAGTATTCCATGGGCAGCGAACCACGCCTTTCGTGCGGAAGAGCGGAAGAAAGAATAAATAATTTTTTCCAGAAAGGATGGGTATCTATATTCTTTAATACATACGCTTTCGGTGTTTTCATTCACTACGCGTATCTGGGTAATGCCAGTTTTAGAAGAAGATTTTATAACGTTATCAGACTTTATTTTAAAAGAGAGAATATGTTTGTTAATCAAATCAACTAGCGTATTAACATCCCCATCTCGTCGCATGTTTATTGTATATCTGCCATATGTGGTTATTTTAAACACGGCATTATCTTTTAGACACTTTTTTGTTCTCCCATTCCAGAGCCGACGCTTAATCTCATAAATTTTGTCAAAGACCGATTTGTGAAAGATTTCTTTATCTTTGGCGGTTAACGTATTACTTGCATAATTATCTATTAATTCCGCTATTTCGTTATTAGTACATATATCTAAAACAGAGTAGAAAAACCTTGCTAACTCATAAATCTTCCAGGGTTCCGGCAGCCTCTTCCTGAATTTTATCCGTCCAACGTCGATCAGATAAAATGTATAATCATTTTGGTCTACCAGGATGTTTTCAGCATGAAGCTCACCGTGGAAAAAACCGTGTTCATGTACCATTTTAACATAAGAAATAAACTTCCGGAGCAATAGATTTTTATTTATTTCTCTATGCTCTACCGATAATTGCTTGGTATTAACTAACCGTTCCTTAAATGGCATGCCCCCTGGTATAGTCCTCGAGATTATGTAACTTTCTTTCAGCATTCCAAAATGTCTCTTTTCTCCTACTGAAACGGGTTCTGCCGTGAGCAGGTTATTCTTGAGCAACAAATTGCCTTTATCCCATTCTCTTTGTGCTTTTGATGAAGAAAATAATGATTTGACACTTTCCAGCCCATTTCTAACCGCATATTGTTTTATATAAAAAGACTCTTGATTGTGCGTATATTTTAATACCTTCTTAAAGGAACTTTGGCGAATAGCCACCAGGTTTTTATTATATTCTAGGGAATTTATTAATTCTTTTAACGCGCCCGACGGTGTGCCTTTTATAGACCATCGGATGTTATTTTTGATGTAATTATTCACGTCCATTTGCTAACTATTCCTTGATTATTGCCCGATTTCAGCATAAATAATGCCGATATTATGCCACAAAAACCAAGAGAAGGGATATACAAAAACCTTTCTGAGGATTTCGCTCTGCTGTTTAGTTTTTTCAGGTTGTGAAGTCGTTAGGTTGTTCCGCGCAGTATTCCTTTTATATCCGTAAAACGGTAGGTGATCAGCACGCAAAGTATCAATGGTGATTAAGAGCAGTGAAGGGTGTGGGTTTTTAGCTATCGTACTCTTCGTCTCTGATGCATAAGGAAAGGTTTTTCTATACCATAAAAGATACTGAAAAACCCTTTAAATGCGGTAACGACTTTCATCATTTAAGCAAAATCGTTATATTCTCTTTGTATTCTTTTTTCAACTAGAGAATTCGAAATAAACTTATTTATTTTTTAGCCTTGCCCTTCACCTTTGCCTTAGACTTTGGAGTCACTTTTGGCTTTGGTTTTTGTTTGGGTATTGACTTTACAACTGTTTTCGCTTTGGTTGCTTTTTCTTTTCCAGCTAGAATCTGTTCAGCCTCTTCACTGTCTGCATCCATGATGTATCTTATTCCTGTTACTTCCGCGGCTTCACGAGTCAGGGTTACAATATCATTTCTTGTTAAATGTTCCAACGCAAACTTTCTCGAACCGCACATCAATTGTCGCAGCCCCTGAGATAAACGTTGATAATATGAATAAATTCCAAGTGCGCCTGCCGGGACTTCCTTGCCGTTAGAACTGAATAATCCCTTTACCCTGGATGCTAAAACAAAGACTTCGTCCATTGTTCTGCCATAAGGTTCGATAGTTTTATCGACAGCATTTTTATTAATTTGTTCGGCGACTAATTTCCCGACATGTGCCGCACAGAGCGGTGAACGTGCCATTCCAACGGCCTTGACATAAGGAGCGCCAAGCGCCATAGCCTTAAAGATATCATCCTCAAACGCAAAACCTCCAGCAAGGATAATATCTGGAACATACTGACCCTTTGATGCTAATTTATGCACATAGTTATAGGTAAGGGAGGCGATGTACAAGGTGGGTACTCCCCATTCATTCATCATATGCCATGGGCTCATGCCTGTTCCGCCGCCAGCGCCATCTACGGTTAATACATCAACTCCAGCTATAGAACAATAACGAACCGCCCTTGCGAGGTCAGCAGGCCTGTAAGCGCCCGTTTTCAGGAAAACATATTTTGCGCCTTCCTTCCTTAATGCTTCGACCCTCTTTACAAATCCTTCCTCATTGACCATTCCAACCCTGGAGTGCCTTTCAAATTCCTTAAATGCCTTACCAAAGACTGCGGCTACCGTATTGTCGTATGGATCGGGCAGCACAATATAGCCGCGGTCTCTTAATAATCTTGCCTTTTCGAGATTATTAATCTTAACTTCTCCGCCAATGTCCTTAGCGCCTTGTCCCCATTTCATTTCTACGGCCTGGACGCCTAACTTATTTATACCGTACTCAAGTACGCCTAATCGGCTGTCTTCGACATTTTCTTGCATTACAATGATTCCATAACCGTCCTTTTGCCAATCCTGAAAGGTTTTTACTCGATTTTCTATATCTGGGCAGTGGGTTATTTTCCCATTTTCTAACTGGGTGTTAACGTCCATGCCGCCTACATTTTCACCAATGGTTAATCCCGTGCCACAAATTGCAGAACCAATGGCTAATCCGTCCCAATGTGTTTTTGCAACATTTGTCGAACCCAACCCCGGTATCATTATCGGTAATTTTAGCTTAATTCCTTTGTCTTTCCCCAACCTTGTTTCCGCGTTTACGTTCTCAAAAATTGCCTTGTCGCTGTCAGCCTCAATTCCAACTGCTCCAACAGCCGTACCCATGATATTTAAATGTGAAAAATCTACGGGATATTCCTTGTCTGCCCCGGCGGTAATAGTTCCAAAGGGTTGTGGATACAAATTTTCTGAAGCCCTAAAGGCGGACTTTCCAATCTCGCAAAATCCTGGACAATCATCCACACAAACCGAACACATACCGCTGGCAGGCGTCCTGTCATTAGGTGTTCTATTTTTTGTGCGTGTTGCTGCCGATGCATTTGGTTTTGAAAATGACATTTTCAAACCCCTTTCTTAGATGAATAGGTGATTATGGTAAATGAATATAATTTTAACATTATAGTTATTTATGATTTCAAACTCCAAATATATACACATTTTCAAATTTACTGTCAATATAATTTTATAAGAAATAAAAATACTTGTAATTGAATTTAATGTAGCACAATACATGCCAATATGTTTTTAAAATAAAAAAGCCAGTTTTTTATTACTGAGAATATATCCTGACATTGTTGTATCTTAATGGAAGTGCGTTTACTCGCAATAAAAAGAATTTAATTTATTTGTAAACAAAAAAAGAAAATATATAATTTTATATAAAAAATCGGAACCATTCGGTAAAGACGTTATGCGCTGCCCATTCCCCACTTCCGTGAGGACAAGTTTGTCATTCCCGAATGCTTTTATCGGGAATCCGCCACCCATCAGCACACGCCTGGATTCCCGCTAAGCTTGTCCTCGTGAAAACGGGGAAACATGCGGGAATGACATGTGTAAGACGTGGTTACCGAATGTTTACAAAAAATTTGAATAGGATAAAATAAGGTATTGGCTGAAAATAACCTATAGAGATGTAGTTTTTCTCGCACTAAGTCTATCTACGCTTAGGGATTGACAATAAATAACATGAACAACTTCATGCCTGCCTGAGCGAGTCCGCTCGCAGACAGGTTGCAGTGCCATCAGGGCTAAAGCCCCGGTAGAATGTGTACCCACTAACCCCAGCCTTAAGGCTGGGGTTAGTGACGATCTTATCGTTCGACTGAGCTCACGACGAAGTCTGAATTGGGCTTTAGCCCTGACAGTGCCCAACTTCAAAGTGTCGGACAACAAACTTGTTCTGATTATTTATTGTCAATCCCTTAGCAATGGCTTGATACATCCTGGCGCGGCGTAGCCGCAACCAAAAAGAGTTATTCGGTGCTGAATGGCTAAAAGAAAATGGTTAAATGGCTGAATGGTTAAATAGTTGAAAGACGATCTGCCATTTAATCGTATAACCATTTTCTTTTAGTGTTTCGGATACTTCGACAAGCTCAGTACAGGTTTAGCGGTTTTTAATGAACAAAAACTTACAAAACTTGTCCTCGGGAAGCTTGTCCCCGTGAAAATGGGGAATGGGAAAAAAAAGTTTTTACAAGGCAATACCGTAATGGGGGTTAATAAAAATTGTGAAACCACAGATAAAAATAAAGAACGAAAGCGCCTTTATTAAAGAAAAAGTTGAAAAAATAAAGAGAGAAGTCGGTAAGGTCATTGTAGGTCAGGAAGAGATGATCGAAGCCATTATCGTTGCTCTCCTGTCTGATGGCCACATCCTGCTTGAAGGTTATCCGGGACTTGGAAAGACCATTACGGTAAAAACTGTTGCACGTGTACTGGATGCAAAATTTCAAAGGGTACAATTTACACCAGACCTTATTCCCGGCGATATAACAGGATTTGAAATGTGGGACCCTGAATCGAGGAAGAGCAGGATACAAAAAGGTCCTGTATTTACCAATTTATTACTTGCTGATGAAATTAATCGTGCGCCTGCAAAGGTACAAAGCGCTCTTCTCGAGTCGATGCAGGAAAAACAAGTAACTATTGGCCGCGAGACCTATCATTTAGAGAAATTATTTCTCGTGCTGGCAACCCAAAATCCTATTGAGATATCAGGAACATATTTATTACCCGAGGCTGAAATAGATCGATTCATGTTTAAGCTAAATGTACGTTATCCGTCGTATGGAGATGAAAGGGAAATTACAGAAAGGCAAATCCGGGACAAAGAGGTTGATTTAAACGTTGTTTTAACTCAGAGAGAATTACTCTCATTAAGACATACTATTACAGAATGGCTACCTTTGCATGAGGAATCTGCCATTGTAAAATATACAACACGACTGGTCAGGGCAACGAGACCCGAAGAAGGTAATGGCGAAGTAAGAAACCTTGTAATGTATGGGGCATCGCCCAGGGCATCCATTGCTTTAGCGAAGGCGTCGCGCGTATATGCATTTATTCACGGAGAAGATATGGTATTACCCGAACATGTCCACAAAATGGCCTACCCCATCCTTCGGCATAGAATTATACTTACCCACGAGGCTGAGTCTCAGGGCATCGATTCTGACGTTATCATAGATAAAATACTTCATCGTGTCCCCTTATTGGAATAAACCAAATGAAAAGGAGAATAAGACTCTATTTGCAACGATTAATTGGGAATTTATTTGAGGGAACATTTTCCAGCTATTTGAACGCCCCACATGGTTTGGAATTCGATGAACTCCGACAATATCAACCCGGAGATGATCTCAGGTCTGTTGACTGGAAGACAACGGCAAAGACAGGTAAACTCCATGTACGTATGAAATTGGTGGATAAACGAGTAACCATTGTATTTCTCGTTGATAAAAGCCGTTCAGAGAAGTTTGGCTCTTTTATGAATACCAAAGAAGATATTCAGTCACGCATCCTTTCAATTCTCGTTTCTGCGGCGTCTGAAACAGGCAATGAGATAGGCTTTATTACATTTACCGATCGGATAGAAAACTATATCCAACCCAAGGCCGGCGAAAAAGAAGCTTTGGAAAATATAAAAAATATTTTATTCGAAGCGCCGCGAAGCAATCGCACCGATTTAAATATTGCATTTAAATTTTTAAATGAAAAGATCCCATCGGCTGCTCTCGTATTTATTCTGTCAGATTTTTTAGCTCCTTATAATTACGAACAATCGCTTAAAACATTATCTTATTTACATGAATTAATCCCTATCGTTATTTCAGATAAGATGGAAAACAACTTACCTGAGGCAAGGGGATTTCTGACCGTTCAGGATATAGAGACTGGTACAATAAAATCCCTTGATATTTCAACAACACTAAAAAATATAAAACCGTACCTGGCTTTATTTAGAAAATTAAACATAGATCATCTTGCGCTATCCAACGAGGAAGACGAAGAAATCTGGACAAAAAAAATCTCGGAATATTTTGATAGACGCATCAGGAGAGGGGAGAGAAGGAGACGATGAGATATATTTTTATTAGCTTGTTCATGAGCGCCGTTTTTTTAGGTATCGGTGCTATCCACGTAAATGCAGTAACAGTTCAGCCCATCCCTTTGAACTCAGTAAAGGAACCCACCCCTAGCCCCTCCCAAGAGGGGAATACAAAAAGTCCCCTCTTGGGAGGGGATTTAGGGGTGGGTAAACTGTTACAAAATGCACCGGAGCAACCCCAAACTCAAGGGCAGGCAGAAGAGGCGCAGGCATTTGTTCTGACCGATAAACCGCTTGAAATCTGGACGTTCATTGATGATTATCGGGTAATCACGGGCAAGACACTGCATCTGACCGTTCAGGCGCTGTGGAAGTTGGGGATAACGGTGAATTTGGAAGGGGTTGATAAAATCGATCTCTCTCCATTCAGGATTGAAGGCGTTACGATTGGAGAACGCCAAATCTTTGATAACGAGCATGATTATATCGTAATTACCTATACGCTCTCGTTACCTTCTAATATCGAGGAAGGTATTTATTCTCTTCCTTCTTTTACCCTTTCTTACAGGAATGAAGTCGATAAGACCGAAGGTAAGGCCGCCTCCTCGCCCGTTACAATCAAAAAAGTGCCCATGCTTGTTGAAGGAAAAGTAGATAAAGACGTCATCACAATCGGTGATCGGATTAACTACGCCCTCACCATACGGCATGAGAAGAATGTAAGGCTGGTATGGGAAAACATCGAAAAGCTAAATTTTTCCCCACTTGATATTTTAAAAAAGGATATAGAAAAAACGACGGCAGGAAATGTTGAAAAGATATTAATTAACTATACGCTTTCTTTGTATGAACTGGGTGGGAAAAAGAAGACGCCTGAAATTCCCGAGATAACGATTTTATATTATAAAGAATCAAAGGCACAGTCGGGTGAGACAAAGAGCGATACTTCCCTTATCGAGACAAGGGAAGCCAAAGTTGCCGCAATTCCTATTATTGTCAATAGCCTATTGAAGGCTGTAGACGTACCTTTGGAGGGACTCAAAGGTCCGATGTATTATTCAAAAAAGGATGTCTTTTTAAAAGGATACTTAATAATGGGTTTTGGCGCCGTTTTATTACTCTTTTTAGGTGTAACGGCCTTACGTTCAATGGCAGGCAGATTATCGCCGGTTTCACCAAAACCTGTGTGCGAAACACCAAAGATCGCCTTGGGAAAATTAAAACAAGCGGTGTCATCGTTTCAATTTACCGATGAAGAAAAACTAAATCGAACAAACGTACAAGACATTAATAAATCTCTAAGGGCATATATAGGCACACTACTGGGTATCTCAAATGAAGTGTCCCAATCCGTCACAACGTCGGATTTCTTCAATTATGACGCGCAAAAACGATTGACAGCCGAAACTTCAACTACTGCCAGGGCTGTATTAAAACAAATTGACGCCGTCGTGTACGGCAGACAAATAAAGAAAGAAATGGTTGATAAAATATTACAGGGAATTGAAGAAATAATAAAACAAACAAGTCCGATGTTTCTGAAACACTGACTTGCTTTAATCCGTGCAAGTTCTGAAGAGACTAAGTGGGAAAATTTGCAACTTCATTTGCAGGGTGGTATTCATGCTTGCGCCTATACCGCCAAATCAGGAGTATATACGTAATACGTCTATAAAATAGTTATACGTCCATACCGTGCCCAACAAGAAATGTGAACGAAAATGAAACGATGCTTTGAAAAACCTTCAGAAGAAGTATCGGAGAGGATGAGGAAAGTTAAGAGTCGTGGGACCGGCTTAGAAAAAAGAATGGAAAGCATATTGAGGGGGCTTGGCATAAGGTATCAAAAGCAGCCAAATCTTCGAGGCAATCCGGATTTTAGAATTAGTGGCACTAACGTTTTGATCTTTTGCGACAGTTCGTTTTGGCATGGAAAAAGAGAAAAGGAGATTACTGGAGAAGCTTTTAAAAAGAATCGGGAATTTTGGAAGAAAAAACTCATCGAAAATCGGAAGAGAGACGCACGGAATAATCGCGCATTGCGCAAAAGTGGATGGTCGGTTCAGCGGTTTTTGGATACTGACATGTTAAAAAAGCCAGATAAAGTAATAAATAGATTAAGCAGGATAATTAATGAAGCAAAGGGATAAAGCTTTAACCGCGATAGATTTGTTTTGCGGTGCGGGAGGGTTAACGCTTGGGTTGAAACGAGCGGGATTTAACGTCGTCGCCGGCGTAGAAATCAATCCCGAGATAGCAAAAACTTACAAAGCAAATCACCCAATGACGAAATTGTTGATAAGAGACGTCCGAGAAATCACCGGCAAGGAAATTCTCGAGTTGACGGGTTTAAAAGAAATTGACCTCATCGCTGGTTGTCCGCCATGCCAGGGATTCACAACGCTTACGACCAAGTACCATAGGAAAGATCCAAGAAACGACCTAGTACTCGAGATGGCAAGGTTGGTCGAAGAAATGACGCCCAAAATGGTCATGATGGAAAACGTTCCGGGACTAGCAAACCGAGGAAAACCTTTATTGGACGAGTTCGTTGGAAGGTTGGAATCCATCGGGTACTTGGTAAATAAAGGCGTTTTACAAATGGCGGACTACGGCGTGCCGCAATCGCGCAGAAGGTTGGTATTATTGGCAGGCAAGGGTTTTGAGATACCGTTGCCAGAACCCACACATTGTCGCACTGGAGACGGAAATAAAAGGCTAAAACCTTGGTTAACCCTTGCCGACGTCATTAAAAACATGCCGAAACCTGTCACGCTTTCCTGCTCTAAAAAATTGAGCGGTCCGAAAAAATTCAACTGGCACATAGTTAGCGATTTGAAAGAGATAAGTATAAGAAGGTTAAAGATACTCAATGCAGGTGACGGCAGGAAGTCGTTACCAAAAGAATTAAGACCGAAATGCCATATAAAGAGCAACAAAGGATTTCAAAACGTTTATGGACGGCTTAGTTGGGAGCAAACTCCACCGACTATCACAAGCGGGTGCACCACGCCTTGCATGGGTAGGTTTGGACACCCGGATGAGTTGCGGACAATATCCATAAGAGAGGCGGCATTGATACAAACCTTTCCCAGACGCTATAAGTTTGACACCGAGTTTATGGATACCGCTTGCGATTTGGTAGGGAATGCTCTACCATGTCTATTTGCTCGCAAAGTTGCAGTCGTCTGCGTTGATGCCTTGAAAAAGAATTGGAGTTCATGAATGCTTAAAGAGAAAAATACAGAGACAAAAGAACGCCAACTTACAATGAGGTTCTCTGGTCGTTTGGTAAAGCATTTGGGATTACAAATGTATTCTGGAGCGGTTCCAGCCATAGCCGAACTGATAGCGAACGCATGGGACGCAACGGCAAAAAACGTTTACATTAACGTTCCTCTCGACAAAAGTCTCGAACACACCGACAAGATAAGCGTCAGAGACGATGGAAGCGGAATAAGTTTTGAGGAGTGCAACAATCACTATTTAGTAGTGGGTAGGGACCGACGTAGCGAAGAGGGAGACTATTCCACAGAATTCGGTGAGGTTAAACCAAGAAAATTGATGGCCCGAAAAGGAATAGGCAAACTTTCGGGTTTTGGCATAGCAAACAGGATAGAAGCGAGAACGGTAAAAGACGGCTTGGTTACTCATTTCGCAATGGATTACGACTCTATGACTAGAAGCGGCAATTTCATAGAAGAATACCACCCAGAATTGCTTGGGGACGATGGAAAGAAAGTGGACGAACCAAATGGAACTGCCATCACCTTAACCCAACTAAAACTGACGCGAACCATTAACAATAATGCTTTTAGAGAAAGCATGGCAAGGAGATTTACCGTGCTTTCAGATCCGCAGTTTGCAGTTTTCGTTAACTACGGGAAATTAACCAAAAGCGCGCGCGAATTACAGTTTCGTTATCCCTTGAAACCAAACGCATGGTCTTCGGAAAACATAACTGGGGTTGGAGAAATAAAATGGTGGATTGGTTTTGAAAAAGACCCGATTCCGGATGAAGACGCTAGGGGGATAGTAGTGTTTACGAGAGGAAAGATGGCTCAAGCCCCTTGGTTTTTCGGATTAAGCGGCGGGGTTTGGGGACAGCATGGAATGCAGTACATGACTGGCGAGGTTATAGCGGAACAACTGGATTTAACCGAGGG
>Ga0209619_10000733_pt1 | contig 23535 bp, 18 predicted proteins | sample Rifsed16ft3_FD_184011 | JGI IMG/M metagenome (GOLD analysis project Ga0209619, IMG submission 184011) | Soil microbial communities from Rifle, Colorado, USA - sediment 16ft 3 (version 2) | ecosystem: Environmental > Terrestrial > Deep subsurface > Rock core/Sediment | place: Rifle, Colorado... | reverse complement strand
CGCCATCGCCGAGCACTCGATGTGCCAACCGGGTCTTCCGGGACCCCACGGGCTGTCCCAGGACGGCTCCCCGGCTTTCGACGCCTTCCAGAGGGCGAAGTCGAGCGGATCCCGCTTCCGTTCGTCCACCTCGACCCGGGCCCCGGCTAGCAGTTCTTCGGTGTTCTTTCCCGAAAGCTTCCCGTACTCCCCGAACCCCCGGACCGAATAGTACACGTCCCCGCCCACGACGTAGGCCTTCTCCGCCGCGATCAGCCTCCCGATCAAACCGATGATGTCGGGGATGTGCTCCGTCGCGCGTGGCTCCGCGTCGGGGCGCACCAGCCCCATCCTGTCGAAGTCCTCGTAAAAGGCCTCGATGTACCGGGCCGAGATCGTGCGGTAGTCGGTGTTCTCGCGATTCGCGCGCCGGATGATCTTGTCGTCGATGTCGGTGAAGTTGCGCACGTACGTCACCTGGAATCCCCGGTACCGAAGGTAGCGAACGATGATGTCGAACGCGACGTTCGCGCGGGCGTGACCGATGTGGCACAGGTCGTAGACCGTCACCCCGCACACGTACGCCTTCACCTTCCCCGGGGAGATCGGAACGAAGGTCTCTTTCCGGTTTCCGAGCGTGTTGAACACGGTGAGCGCCATCAGGTCGTTCCCCTTTCGGTAACCGGGAGGGATCCCACCAGGAGCGCGACCGCCCAGGCGGATATCCCCTCCTTGCGTCCCTCGAAGCCCATCCCCTCCGTCGTCTTGCCCTTCAGATTCACCCTTTCCTCGGGAAGGGAAAGCATCCCCGCGATGGAGGCGCGGAGGGCCGAAACGACCGGAGCGATCTTCGGCTCCTCGCAGACGATGACGGCGTCGAGACCCACCAGCCCGAACCCCTTCTCCACCATCCTGGCGCGCGCGTGGGCGATGATGCTGCGGCTGGAGGTCCCCTCCGTTTCCGCTGCGCCCGGGGGGAAATGACGGCCGATGTCCGGATCCCCGAGGGCGCCGTAGATCGCGTCCGCGATCGCGTGGAGGAGAACGTCGCCGTCGGAGTGGCCGAGCAGACCTCGCACGTGCTCGAGCCGGACTCCCCCCAGCCAGAGGTCGCGGCCCTCGACCAGCTTGTGCGCGTCCCCCCCGATCCCGATGCGGAAATCGGCCCGCTCCCGAAGCAACCCCTCGGCCATGTGAAGGTCCTCCGGGAGGGTGATCTTGATGTTCGCCTCCTCTCCCGGCACCGGAATGACGGGGTATCCCGCCCCCTCGACGAGAGATGCGTCATCCGTTCCCTGCCTCCCCTCCTCCTCCGCTCTCCGGTAGGCGTCCCGCAGGATCCCGGCGCGGAATCCCTGGGGGGTCTGTGCAAGCATCAGGTCGGACCGGTCCCGCGTGCAAAGGGTCTTCCCCTCCCGGTCCCATTGCTTGACGGTGGATCGGACGGGCACGACCGGGACAACCGCCCCGTGCTCCCGCGCGAGTTCCACGCACCTTCCCAGAAGTCCCTCCGACACGAACGGGCGTACCGCGTCGTGGACCAGGATGACTTCCGTCTCCGCGGGGACGACTGCCAGGGAGTTCCGCACCGAATCCTGTCTTTGCGAACCGCCGTCGACCACGGCAAGAACCTTCGCCACCGAGCGATACGATTCCTTCGCCCCGTCGGGAAACGCCGGGGGAAGGGCGAGTACGACCCCGTCTACCCACACGGATGAGGTAAATGCCGACAGGGTCCTGTCGAGAAGGGGGCGCCCCCCGAGGGGGAGGAACTGCTTGGGGAGATCCCCTCCCATCCGTTTGCCGCCTCCGCCGGCGACGATGATCGCCACCACTCGTTTCATCCATCCTCCGGGAATCTTACGGACAGCGGATTTCCGGCACGGGGGCCGGAAGAGAAGGAGGCGCAGGAAGCAGAACGCCGCTCAGAGATTCAGGAAGCGGCGCAGATCCGCCTCCACCACTTCCTCCGAAACGGAGCGCGCGATCGAGATCTCCTTGACCAGGAGGGACCGGGCCGTGTCGAGCATCTTCCGCTCCCCGAACGAGAGGACCTTTTCGCCCTTCAGAAGGAGAAGGTTGCGCAGGACCTCGGCGATTTCGAAGGGCGATCCGGACTTGAGCTTGTCCATGTACTGGCGATACCGCCTGTTCCACGGCTGGGGGTCGATCCCCACCTCGCGGTTCCGGAGGATCTTGTAGATGGACCGGACGGCCTTGGAGTCCATGATCCGCCGGAGACCGACCTGGTCCACGTTGCCCATGGGGATCATGATCGTCACACCGGTGTCGAGGATCCGGATAACGTAGAAGGATTCCTTCTTTCCCCCCGAGATCGACTTCGTTTCGATGGCTTGCACCATTCCGATGCCCTGGGCCGGGTATACGGCCAAATCCCCCACTTTGAAGCTCATTGGGACGGGACCTCCGAGGAGCGATCAGGAAGTGTCATGACACGTAAACAGATGCTGTATTATAATGCAATCTTTGCGTTCATGTCAATCCGGAGGAGTCCGCATGCAGGCGACAGTGTGGTTCGCCGACCTTTCCGCGCCCCCCGGCAGGAGCCTGATCGACAAGACGGGGGAGCTCCTGCGGGCCGCCGGGCTTTCCGGCAGGATCGGTCCCGGTGATCTCACCGCCGTGAAGCTCCACTTCGGGGAGAGGGGGAACGTTTCGTTCGTCCGGCCCGTTTTCGTGCGAAAAATCGTCGAGGAGATCATCGCCGCGGGGGGGAAACCGTTCCTGACGGACACCAACACGCTCTACCTCGGGGGACGCAGCAACTCCGTGGACCATCTCCGGACGGCAGTCGCCAACGGTTTCGCCTTCGCTGTGGTCTGCGCCCCCCTCCTCATCGCGGACGGGATCCGCGGTGAGAGTTCCGTGAGCGTCCCCGTGGAGGGGAAGATATTCTCCGAGGTGGCGATCGGCGCGGATATCGTCAATGCCGACGCGATCGTGGCGGTGACCCATTTCAAGGGTCACGAGCTGTCCGGATTCGGCGGTACGATCAAGAACCTGGGGATGGGGTGCGCCGCGCGGTCGGGGAAACTCGCCCAGCACTCCTCGGTGTCTCCCTTCGTAGACCCCGCGGACTGCACCGGATGCGGGACGTGCGTCGCGCACTGCCCGTCTGGCGCCATCGAGATCCTCTCCCCAACAGCTTTGATCGACCCGCGAACGTGCATCGGGTGCGCGGACTGCATCGTGGTGTGCCCGGAGCACACGGTGAAGATCGACTGGAACGAGGCGGCCTCCACGGTCCAGAAAAAGATGGTGGAGCACGCGGCGGGGGCGTTGCGGGGAAAGAAAGAAGCGAGTCTTTTCCTCTCTTTCGTGATGCAGATCTCCCCCTACTGCGACTGCTACGGGAACAACGACCGGCCGATCGCCCCTGATGTCGGGATCCTCGCTTCCGCAGACCCCGTCGCTCTCGACCAGGCGTGCGCGGACCTCGTCATCCGGTCCGCCGGGAGGGACCCCTTCCGGGAAACGCACCCGGAGGTCGACTGGACGATCCAGCTCTCCTACGCCGAGGAACTGGGGCTCGGGACGAGAGACTATCATCTGGAGACCCTTTGACCCAGAGAGAGATGCTCTTCGCGGGAATCGACATCGGATCGCTCTCCACCGATGTCGTCCTGCTCGACCGGAGGGGGGAGATCGCCGGCTCGTCCATCGTCGCAACGGGGGCCTCCGCGAAGAAGGCCTGCGAGGAGGCTTTTTCCCGCGCCCTGGCCGGTGCGGAAGCGTCCCCTTCCGCCGTCGTATTCACGGTTTCCACGGGGTATGGGCGGGAGAGGGCGGCCTCCGCCGACTTTGCGGTCACGGAAATCACGTGCCATGCCCGGGGAGCGCGCCACCTGTTCCCCAAGGCCAGGACGGTGCTCGACATCGGAGGCCAGGACAGCAAGGTCATCCGTTTGACCCCTGACGGCAAAGTGGCCGATTTCGCGATGAACGACAAGTGCGCGGCGGGCACCGGGCGGTTCCTGGAGGTCATGGCGCGCACGCTCGAAATGGACCTCGAAGAGATGGGGCCCCGCTCCCTCCTGTCCCGCAGGACGGTGGCGGTAAGCTCCATGTGCACGGTGTTCGCCGAGTCGGAGGTGATCTCGCTCATTGCCTCGGGAACGCCCCCCGAGGACATCGCCCGGGGAATCCACCTCGCCATCGCGGACCGGATCGCGGCGCTCGCCGAAAGGGTGGGAATGGCTTCCCCCGCCGTCATGACAGGGGGGGTGGCGAAAAACCCCGGCGCGCGCCGGGCGCTCGAGGAAAAGTTCGGCCTCTCCCTCCTCGTGCCGGTGGAACCCCAGCTGGCGGGGGCGCTCGGAGCCGCTCTCATCGCCCGGGAGAAGAGCCAGGCACACCACTAAAAGGATCTGCCCCTCTTCCCGCCCGGACCTAGATCTCCTCGTGAATCTCGAAGATTTCCCGGAACCGGCCGGAGTTCGCCCGGAAGATATCGAGGATTGCCGGGTCGAAGTGGCTCGGGGTCGTCCGGCCGTCCCCCATGGTGATGATCTTCACGGCCGTATCGTGGTCGAAGGGGGGCTTGTAGGGACGTTTGCTCCGCAGAGCGTCGTACTGGTCGATGATGTTCAGGATCCTCCCCTCGATGGGGGTCTCCTTCCCTTTCAGCCCCTGAGGGTACCCCATCCCGTCCCACCTCTCGTGATGGTGGAAAGCAAATTTCTCCGCGGATTTCAGGAAGGGGCTTTCCGAGCCCCGGAGAATCCTCCCGCCGATCGCGGCATGGGTTTTCATGATTTCAAATTCCTGCATGGTCAGCTTCCCCGGCTTGAGGAGGATCGAATCGGGGATCCCCACCTTCCCGATGTCGTGCATCGGGGCGGCGTAAAACATGATCTCCGCCTCCTGCGGGGGGATGCAAAGTTCCCGCACGATGACTTCGGTGTAGTAGCTGATCCGTTTGACGTGGATGTAGGTGCTATCGTCCCGGTACTCCGCAGCAAGCGTCAGCCGTTGCACGGTGTCGAGGAGCGCCTCCCGAAGCTGCCGGGTCCTTTCCTCCACCTGGATCTCCAGGATCTTGCTGTGGTTCTCCAGGAAGCTCTGGTACTTCTTCACCTTGAGAAGGTTGTTGACACGGACCACCAGTTCCGTGCTGTCGACGGGCTTTCCCAGGAAGTCGTTCGCTCCGGCCTTCAGGGCCTCGATCCTCGACTCCCGGTCCGCATGGGAAGTGAACATGACGACGGGAATTCCCTGCGTGCCGGAACCGTTCTTGAGCCGGCGGCACGTCTCGAAGCCGTCCATCTTCGGCATCGAGATGTCAAGGAGGATGATGTCCGGATTCTGTTCCATCGCCCGGGCGAGCCCTTCGACCCCGTTCGACGCCGATTCGACGTCGAACCCGTGTTTGGCGAGAATCGCCCCCATGACATCCACGACCACCGTCTCGTCGTCAACGATCAGGACCTTTGCTTTCGGTTCGGCGGTCACGGCGTTTCCCCGGGCGAATCTCCCTGCACCCTATTCCTATCGGCAGAACGGGGATGATTGTTCATTCCTTGTTTTCGGAGACGACCGCGGCGGTCCTCTGCGACTCGACTTCCTCCTTCACGATCTCGAAGAATCGAGCTATCTCCTTGGAAGTATTATAGAAATGGGGGGACAGACGGATTCCTCCCAGCCTCGGTGAGCAAACCGTGTTCCTTCCAAGGAGCGCCTTCCAGAGCGCGTGGGGGTCCGCGTCGGGAACCCGGAATGTCACGATCCCGGATCGCTCCTCGGGGTGGCGCGGGGACACCACCTCATACCCCGCCCCCAGAGCCGACTCGATCGCCTCCTCGGTGAGGCGCCGGACCCTCTCCCAGATGCGTTCCACGCCGATCGAGAGAATCAGTTCGAGCGACGCGCCGAATGCGGCAAGCCCCACGGTGTTGAAACTCCCCGGCTCGAAACGACGTGCATCCGGCGAGAGTCGGAAATCGTAGTGTTCGAAGTCGAAACGGTTCCGGACCGAATGCCATCCGAGCACCACCGGCTCCACCATCTCCATCACGTCCCGGGAAATGTAGAATCCGCCGATCCCTTCCGGAGAAAGCATCCACTTGTGACCGTCCGCGGCGAGGGCATCGATCCCGTACGCTTTCACATCCATCGGGATCACCCCGAGGCTCTGGATCGCATCGACGAAAAAGAAAATCCCCTGCTTCTGGCAGTACTCCCCGATTCCCGGAAGATCGTTGCGGAATCCGTTGGCGAATTCCACCGAGGAGAGCGCGATGACACGGGTCTTCCCGTCGCAGGAGGCGATCACGTCGTCCTTCCGGACCCGGCCATCCCTCGCCTGCACCATGCGGACCTCGACGTTGTGCGCCGCAAGGCGCATCCAGGGGTAGACGTTGGAGGGAAACTCCACGTTGGCGGTCACGAGGTTGTCCCCCTCCTTCCACGGGAAGCCCGAGGCGACGAAGGAGATCCCCTCCGACGTATTCTTGATGAAGGCCACCTCGTCGTTTGCGGCCCCGATCAGACGTGCGAACCTGCCGCGCACATCGTCCGACACCTCCACCCATTTCCGGAGATGGAGTGCGCCCTCGTCCCGGTACTGGTGCAGCAGCCGGACGCCCGCCGACGCCGAGGATGCGGGGATCGGAGAGACTCCCGCGTGGTTCAGATAAAGAAGCCTCCCGGTCACGGGGAATTCGGCGGTCCGGATGGACTCCACGTCGATCGGCACGGGATCCCCCCTCCTGCTTTGTGGATGCAGTTCGCCTTATGGTACCAAGGATGCCGGGGGCGCATGCGGTATAATATTCCGATGGAATGGACCGACGGAAAGATCCTGCGGTACAGCCGGAACATCCTGATCCGGGAAATCGGCCCCGAGGGGCAGGAGAGGATGTTCGGCTCTTCCGTCCTTGTGGTGGGGGCAGGCGGCCTGGGCTCCCCGGCGCTTCTGTACCTCGCGGCGGCGGGAATCGGACGGATCGGTGTGGTCGACCGGGACCGCGTCGAGATATCGAACCTCAACCGTCAGGTGATCCACCCGGAGAAATCGGTGGGCCGCCGCAAGGTGGAGTCGGCGGGGGAGAGCATCCGCGCCATCCGCTCCGACGCCGTGCTGGAGGAGCACGGGACCGCCCTTACCGCGGAGAATGCCATACGGCTGTTCCGGCAGTACGACGTCGTCATCGACGGGAGCGACAACTTCCCGACCAAATACCTGTGCAGCGACGCCTCCGTCCTGACGATGGTCCCGCTCGTGCACGCGGGGGTCTTGCGGTTCGGCGGCCAGATGACGACGGTGATCCCCGGCGCGGGGCCCTGTCTGCGCTGCCTGATCCCGGAGATCCCCCCCCGGCGGGACGCGCCCACCTGCGCCGATTCGGGGATCCTGGGGGCCGTCGCGGGGATCGTCGGAGCGTGGCAGGCCGTGGAGGCGATCAAGATCATCACCGGTGCAGGGGAACCGCTGTCGGGCAAGCTGCTCACCCTGGACGCCCTGACCGGCTCCGTCTCCGTCCATCGCGTTTCCCGGGACCCCCGGTGTCCCGCTTGCGGGGAGTCCCCCCGGATCCGGCTCCCCCTCGAGGCGTCCGAATACGAACAGGAACGGAGTTGCGCGGTATGAGAGAGGCCGGGAACCGGAACGCGAAGCGCGCGGTGATTCTTCTGTCCGGGGGTCTGGACAGCACGCTGGCCGCCAGGATGATGCTCGACCAGGGGGTGGAGCTTTTGGCCCTCCACTTCACCTCCCCGTTCTGCACCTGCGCGAAGGCGGCTGGGAGCGGCTGCCACTCCCAGGCGCAGATCGTCGCCGGGCGGATGGGGATCCCGATCCAAACGGTGTCGAAGGGAAGCGAATACATCGAGATCATCCGAAACCCGAGGTACGGAAGGGGCGCGGGGATGAACCCCTGCATCGATTGCCGGATATTCACATTGCGAAAAGCCAGGGAGCATATGGAACAGGCAGGCGCCTCCTTTCTGGTGACCGGCGAGGTGGTCGGCCAGCGTCCCATGTCCCAGCGCTTTGATGCCTTCCGGACCATCGAGAAGCACAGCGGCTGCCGGGGGCTGGTGCTCCGGCCCCTCTCGGCGAAACACTTTGAGCCCACCCTCCCCGAACGGGAAGGGTGGGTCGACCGGGAACGCCTCCTCGACATCGCGGGGAGGTCCCGCAAGGAGCAGATCCGGCTCGCGCAGGAGTGGGACGTCGTCGATTACCCCTGTCCGGCGGGAGGGTGCCTCCTGACCGACAAGACCTTCTCCCGCAAGGTCAAGGACCTCTTCGACCACTGCGCGGACCCGGACATGGCGGATATCCATCTCCTGAAGGTCGGAAGGCACTTCCGGCTTCGCGACGGGCGGAAGGTCATCGTGGCGAGGAACGAGGGGGAGAACCGGAAGCTGGAGGCGCTCTGCCGGGGGAAGATGACCGTCTACATCGCGAAGGGGTTTTCGGGGCCGTCGATCGGGATCGAATCGAAAAACGGCGCGCAGCCGGAAGACCTTCTCTCCCGGCTGTTCACCCGGTACAGCAAGCAGGGGACTTCCCCCCCCTTCCCCGTGCGGGAAGTGGGCCCCTTGGGCGAAACCGAGCTGACCCTTCCCGCAAACGCCGATTTTTCGGAGATCGGGCATGCGCTCCTCCGCTGAACCCCGGCAAACCGAGGGACTTCCCCCCGCGCTCGCGGAAAAATGGGAGTCTCTCCTCTCGTCGTTGCGCTCCCTGGGGTCCGCCCTGGTCGCCTTCAGCGGAGGTGTCGACAGCACGTTCCTTCTGCACGCCGCTCTCCGGGCGCTGGGAGAGAGGACCCTCGCGGTCACCGCGACATCCCCCACCTACCCGAAATCGGAGCGCGACGAGGCGGAGAGGATTGCCCGCGACTGGAAGGCCCCTCACCGGTTCGTGGAGTCGAACGAACTTGCGATCCCCGGGTTCTCCGAAAACCCCCCCGACAGGTGCTACCACTGCAAGAAGGAACTGTTCGGCATCCTGTCGGAAATGGCCCGTGCGGAGGGATACGCGGCGGTGTGCGACGGGACGAACAGCGACGACACCAGCGACTTCCGTCCCGGGAGGCGGGCGGCCAGGGAACTAGGCGTTCGCAGCCCGTTGCTGGAAAACGGGATATCGAAAGAGGACATTCGGGCGTTAAGCCGCCATTTCCGCCTTCCCACCGCGGAGAAGGGGGCGTTTGCCTGCCTCTCCTCGCGGTTTCCGTACGGTGCGTCGATCGACGCGGAAAAGCTGCGACGGGTGGAGGCGTGCGAGGAGATCCTCCGGGGGTTCGGCTTCCGGCAGTTCCGGGTTCGCGTCCACGACCGGGTCGCGCGCATCGAGGTCGGGCGGGAGGAGATCCCGCGGCTGTTCGAACCCGAGATATCGGAGGCCATCCACGGAGGATTCCGGGAAAACGGGTTCCTCTACGTGGCCGTCGATCTTGCGGGATACCGTACCGGGTCGATGAACGAGGGAGGGATCGCGGCGGGACTGCCCCCGGACCTTGCGGACTGATCGCCCCTTTAGACTCGAATGCGGAGGAGATCCTCGGCCAAAATGATCTCGCCGGCATACGTTTCCCGGCACTGGCCGAGAATGTCCGCCCCCTCGCACTCCGGGTAGAAATGGGTGAGGACCAGCCTCTTCACCCGCGCCAAAGAGGCTATTTCCCCCGCCTCGCGGGGGGTCAGGTGTCCCTCTGCCTTCCGCTCATTGGGAAACGAGCACTCGAAGACGGCCAAATCGGCGTCTCGCGCCGCCGCGACGAGCCCCTCGCACACATCCGTATCACCGGAAAACGCGGCCACTTTCCCTGTCCCCGGGTCTTCGACGCGATAGGCCACACTATGGGGCGTGTGCACTACCGGAACGGCGGTCAGGACGAGGGAGCCCAGGGACAGGGGCCGGGCGGATATCTCCTCGACCCGGAGGGGATAGTCCCCCGCTTCTACCCAGGATCCGTACGTGCGGTGCAGCCGTTCATAGAAATCGCGGAAACCGGGCGCCCCCAGGAGGGTCAGGGCCTTGCTGCGGCCGATCCCGGCGTTCTTGAGGCTGAAAAGGAGCGGAGCCAGCTCGGCCGTGTGGTCCAGATGAAGGTGGGTGAACGCCACGGCATCCGGCGCGGCCAGGGAGACCCCGAGAACGGCAAGCTTCTGGAGCGTCCCCAGGCCGGCGTCGATCAGGAGCGTACAGCCGCCGTGGCGGAGCAGGTGGCCGGCGGACCCCCTTCGGGGATGGGGCACGGCGGTCCCCGAGCCAAGAACGAAGCATTCCATGCCGGCCGCTCGCGTTTCATTCGCGGGCATGGGTTTTAGAACCTGCGGACCACGAGGGCGGTTACCGTGAAATAGTGGTTCCCCCCTTCCCGCTCCTGCCACTCGATGTTTCCCTCGATCCCCCAGCGGGGGACGGGAAACGTCCTGCCTCCCAATCCGAAGGTGTCGGAGGATATGTTGCCGATCTGGTCGGCCGTGCCCGTCGTGTACCCTTCCGTCCCCCGTGAGTAGTAGGCCCAGATCCGGTCGTCATCGGTGCGGAAGTGGCTGAGCTTGATCATCCACGACCCGTCGGTGCTCGAACCCCCCGCATCGAAGTCCGTTCTCGTGAGAATGTAGCGCGCAAACAGGGCATTGCTTCCCCGGATATACCATTCGAGCGCGGCGACGGCGTTCCAGGCGTCGGCACCCGAATAGTTTGCGTACTTCCCCCCCGCATATCCCACCAGCCCGCCGCCAAGCGGCCATGCCAGCTCGGCCTCCAGGGATGCGCGGGAAAAAACTTCCGCGTCCGGGGATATCCCCCCTTCGGCTCGCAGGCTCCCGCCGCTATCCCATCTCCGGGTGATCCCGGCGGTTGCACGTCCCTCGTCCTTGCCGAACCGGTGCAGGTAATCGCCGCGGCCGAGGAACTCCCAACCCGTAACGCTCTTGTCCCGGATGGCCGCATGCACCTGGCTCCCGGGGTTCGCACGGCGGATCCGGAGATAGGCGGCGCCCAACTCCGCCTCCCTGGAGTATCCCCGCGCGGGCTTCCCGGCGATGAGGTCGAGTCCCCGCCGGGCCTCTTCGTTCCCCGGGTCCAGGGTGAGGACACGGTCGAAGTGCCTTTTCGCTTCCTCCGGTTCCCCGGCCCAGAAGGCCACCTTTCCCCGCCGTGTCCAGACCTCCGTGTCGCCCGGGCGCTCTTTCGCCAGGTCGGAAAGGATCAGCCCGGCTTCCCGGTACCTCTTTTGCCAGGCCAGAACGTCGGCAAGCCCGAGGCGCGCCTCGACGTCGCCGGGGTTAGCGGACAGCACCTCCCGGTATTCCTTTTCCCCTCCCGCGAAATCCCCCGAAAAACCGAGCGCCCTTGCAAGCCAGAGGCGTGCCTCCCGGTTCCCGGTGTCCTCCTCAAGGATTTCCTTAAGCGTTGCCACGGCAGCGTTGTACTCGCCCGATCGCACCTGGGCTACCCCTCTGTCCAGCTCTCTCCCGCTTTCGGCCTCCGCCAGGGCCGGGGCGAAAAGGGAGACAGCGAGCAGGAAGGTACAGACGGTCAACATCCTCCGCCTCCTCCCGCCTGCTTCGCGGGTTGCACCGGCGCGGCTCCGAACCCTTTCCTCCCGAACTTCTCCCATCCCGTTCTTCCGAAATAGTAGTCCCATATGCCGCGGATCCTCCACCAAAGGGTGAGTTGCCGGTACCCCAGGTTTTCCAGGAGCGCATACGCGAGCAGAACGGCAAGGTGGCGCCGTTCCCGGTATTGGAGGAGAGAGCTCCCCCGCTCCCGGGATCGGCTTGTCGCCTCCGACCACGCACCGGTCACGACGGCGGAAACCGATACGAGCGTTCCATAGATTACGGAGAGGATGAAAAACAGGAAAAGGAACCTGCCACTCAACAAGCCCAAGGCATACAGGGGGGGGACGGCCAAGTACCCGAACAACTCGATCGGGGCACCCACGAACTCGAACAGCACGAAGAACGGATAGGCAAACCACCCCAGAGTCCCGTATCTCGGGTTCAGCAGGATGGCCCGATGATACACGAGCGTCTCGATCAGGCCGCGCATCCAGCGGTTTCGCTGCTTCCCCAGGCTTCTCAACGTTTCCGGCCCCTCCGTCCAGCAAAGCGGTTCCGGCGTGTACCCCACGCGGGAGGACAGGCGCTTCTCCTTGATGTACCGCTGGATCCTCACAATGATCTCCATGTCCTCGCAGACGGTGTCGCGTCCCTGCCCAACGTACTCGCGAACCAGCTTTCCCGTCAGGTTCCGGGTCAGGTACCCTCCCACTTTGACCACCACGTCCTTCCGGAATATCCCGAATACGCCCGAAATGATCATGATCGCGTTCAGCCGGGCAAGGGCCGTCCTCCCGATGGAGAAGGACCGCATGTACTCCACTACCTGGAACCGGGCCAGCGACGAGTCGGGAAGTCCCACCCTCCGGACCTGTCCTTCGTGAACCTCGCACCCGTTGACGAGAGCCACCTGCCCCCCGATGGCGACGATCCCCTCGTCCCGGAGCATGATCCGGAAGGCCTGGAGCAGCGCATTCTCATCGATGACGGAATCGGCGTCCATCGAAACGAACATGGGGCACGTGGAGGCGTTGATTCCCACGTTCAGGGCGTCGGCCTTCCCCCCGTTCTCCTTGTCCACGACCACCCATCGGATTACCCCGGGGGGCAGCCCACCCCGCAATTCGTAAAAACCGCGCACGGGGCGGGTCGAAATCCGTTCCTCGTAGGTGATCTCCATCCGGCGGAAACCGAATTCCCGGACGATCCTGTCGAGCGTGCCGTCCGTCGAGCCGTCGTTGACCACGATGATCTCCATGCGGGGGAAATGAAGACGGACGAGCGACGAGAGGGACTCGACGATCGTCGTTTCCTCGTTGTAGGCGGGAACGATGATCGAGAGGGGGGACGTGAAGGGCGATCCGTACACAATATCCAGGTCCCCGTATGCCCGGCCCCGCAGCCGTCGGCGGACCTCCCGGAATGCGACGAACACGAAGACGAGCTGGAAACTGTTGTACAGAAAGAGGTACAGGACCAGGATTGCGCCCACCAGCTGGAGGAAGAGATGCGTCCCGCCCATGTCAAGCCGGATCCGGACTCCGGAGAACGGACATGGCCTCCCCGCGAACCTCGACGTCCGGGTCGTTGACCAACACCTTCGCTGCGCGCAAGGCGGCCTCCCGGGACAGAACCTGCAAGACCCGGAACGCCGTCATCCTCCGTTTCGGGTCCGGCGATTCCCGGGTCGCCGTCTCCGCCTCGTCGAGGGGGAACAACTCCCGCAAAAAGGGCGCGGAATCGGGATACGCCAGCAAGTCCGAAGGAGCAAGGTCTCCGAGGACCAGACCGCAGGCAGCCCATACGGGACGCAGCTCCTTCGGCTCCTCGCCGATCGACCGGATCCGCTGGCGAACCGTCTTCGACCCCATCCGGAACAGGGCGATCGCCGACCGCTGACGCACGAAGGAATCCGGGTCCGCGAGCACCTTCTCCATCACCTCCTCAAACTCCGGGGTCCGGATCCGGGAAAGCGCGTTGACCACGGCCGCCCGTACCCTGCCGTTCGGGTCCGACAAGGATGCCTTCAGAAAACGGGCGACGATTCCCCTCCGGTACTTCGCAAGAGCGCCCACGGCGGCTGCGCGAACGTCTCCTTCTTCGTCCTCGAGATATCGCAGAAGCAGCTTCATCGCCCCGCCGCGGCGGGTTTTCCCGAGCAGCCAGACCATCCCGAGCTTGCGGGTCTTGGTCGTGGGGATCTCCTCCATGAGTTTCTCGGCACGCTTGGGATTTCGCCCCATGTGCCTCGAGAGGGAAGAGGTCACCGCTTCCCGTAGCTCGCGGTCCGGTGTGTCGAGGGAATGGACAAGGGCCTCCATCGCCTCCGGGAACTCCATCTCCCCGAGGATCCGTGCCGCTTTCACCCGAATATCCGGTGACGGGTCCATCAGGGCGCCGCCGACCACCCTCGCCACTTCGGAATCCTGCCGGATGGAGAGAAGCAGATCCAACGCGCAGGCGCGCACCTCCGGGGAGGGATCGTTCTTGAGGATCGCCAGCACGGTTGTGTACGACTGGCCCGTGGCCACCACCTTGCATATTTCAAGGGCACGGACGCGCTCCCCGGCGGTAAGCGCCTCGCGGGCGTGCCGGACCAGATCCTTTTCCAGGGCAAACCGGCTCCCTCCCAGAAAGAGGCGGGTCTCCATCATGTTCTGGCGCAATGCCTCTTCCACCACCCGGGTGACGAGGAGGTCCGGCGAGTCCTTGACGAAAATCTCCCGTGCCCTCCCGCACAGTTCCTCATCGAGGGAAAAATCCCGGATCGCCGGGATCAATGCCGGGTCGTTTTCGAGAGACAGCGCCATCGCCGCCCCGGCGCGGACCGACGGGTCCCGGTCCTTTCCCAGGACCAGGAGGGTGTCCCAAAACCTCCGGTCCCCGGAAATCCCGAGAGCCAGGGCGACGTGGAATCGCACCGCTTCATGGGGGTCGACGGCGAGCCCCTCCGCCAGGGAGAACAAGGCCCTTTCCCTGCCGAGTGCCGCGACGGTGACCGCAGCCACGCGCACGCGTTCATCGGGATCCCGCACCAGCCCCTCCAGGAGGCCTTTCACCTCACCCGGGTCGAACCCGCGCAGGGCGAATGTGGCGGATCTGCGATGGAGGGGGTCTGGCGCATCCAGGTAGCGGGAGGCAAACGCGAGACGTCCCTCCCCCGTTCCCCCGAATGCTGCTTCCAGGAGCACCACGACCTGCTCACGGGACGGCGGATCGGGCACGCGGGCGAGAAGATCCGCGAAGGATCCTTCGTGGCACCCCTGGATTGCCGAAATCAACGCCTCCACCAGCCGGTCCGACGCCCCCCTCGCCGCACGGAGGATCGCGTCGACCGACGTGTATCCCCCCATGACCGACAGCGCCATGGCCGCTTCCAGACGCACCTCTCCGGAAGAATCGGCCAACAGTTGGCGAACCTTCGGCTCGCACCCGCGGATCTTCCTCCGCCTCACCGCTCTCAGCGCCTCCGCACGGACGTCGGGGGAGGGATCGGCAAGCAGGCCCTCCACAGGAGCATCCCCTTTTTCCCCTTCCAGCCGTGACACCACGCGACAGACCGCCTTCCGCGTCTCCGGCACGGGATCTTTGAGCAGGCGGATCAGATCCCCGGCGTGCTCTTCGGCCCCGAGGGAGGAAAGGGCTTCGACCGCAGCGAAGCGAACCCAGTCGGCGGGATCGCGGAGGCACGCGAGGAAATCCGGGATCGCCTCGCGGTGGCGGATCTTTCCCAGCGCCTCCACAACGCGGGAACGAAGGGACCAATCCTCGCTCTCCGACAGGACAGCCCGCAGGATGGGCCCCGCCGCAGCGTCCCCGATGTCGCCGGCCAGCCGGACGAGAGGTTTCCGGCCGTCCCCCTTGGCCGCCAGGATGCTTCCGTGCAGCACCTCCGTGACCCCGGCCTTGCCGATACTCAGCAATACCCTGTAGATGTCGGGGCGGAACCCTTCGCGCTCCAGGACGGCGATCCCCTCCTGCACATACCCCATCCGCTCGAGCGCCATGGCGGCGCGACGACGCACCTCCTCGTCGTCGTCCTCCAGTGCGACCAGCAGGGCCTCGGAGGAACTCTGCCCGAACTGCTCGAGGGCCTCGATCGCCCGGATCCTCACCCACCATTCCGGATCCTTGAGGACGTGGATCAGGTGGTCGATCACCTTCGGGTGGCCGATCGCTCCCAGCGCCTGCGCCACGCGCGTGCGGACAAAAGGAATCGGGTCCGAAAGGAGCATCTCCAGAAGCCGTTCCACCGACCGGCCATCCCGGATCCTGCCGAGTCCCCCCGCGGCCTTGGCGCGCACTTCCGGGCTGACATCGCCCAGGGATTCCATCAGCGGGACCGCCGCCCGCGGGTCGCCGAGCCACCCGAGGACCTCCGCCGCCCACATGCGGCGGACGTCGCTTTCGAGGTTCCTAAGCTCCGCTACGAGGAGCGGGACAGAATCCTTCCCGAACAGGACGATGATCTCCGCGATCCTCGGGGGGAGGGAGGCCTCGGGGTATCCCAGGGCCTCGATGAGCCCCGGGAGCGCACGCGGGTCGCGTATCCGCCCGAGAGCCCGCAACGCCGCTCCCCGGACATCCTCGTCTTCGTCCTTGATGTTCCGGATCACCCGCAGAAGGGCGGGCACTGCCCTGGGCGATCCCATGCGGCCGAGTCTCTCCGCCGCCCTTGCCCGGTCCTCCCAGTTCGGGGATTGCTCCACTTCCTCCATGGTGCGGTCGACGATCGCCAGGTCCTCGTAAGCCCGGACGAGGAAGGGGATCGAATCCGGTGGGGCCCCTTCGCGAGCCTGATCGAGGATCGCCTCGCGCATCACGGGATCCGGCACCGCCGCCAGCTGGCGGACCGTTCCCTCGAACTCCTCGGCGGAGGTTGCGCGAAGTCGGGAGATGAGCCCCGAGTGCCTGTCAAGGTCCCGGGAAAACTTCTCCTCCCTCCGCGCACGAAACCACTCGCGGCCAAAAAGGAGAAAGGACAAACCCAAAATGGCGAGGAAAAGGATGGCCGCGCTGGCAATGAGCAGGGAGAAAGTCACTTCGTTTTTCTACCCCACGGGTCCATTACGTGATATTCGCAGGGGGACGGATTCGTCCGTGTTGGCTACCTGAGAATGTTCGACTTGAAGATGAGTTTCTCGTGGTCTTCGCCGTCCTCGGGGTAGCGGGCATGTCCGAAGCGCACATCGACCTTGAGATCCTTCATGCTTCTCCGTATCTCCTCCACTTCGTCGATGATCGCCTTCTTGATGCGGGGGATCGCGCTCATCTTGCCGTCCTCCGCCTCCGGGAGGATCATCGCGAACTTCCACTCGCTGATCCGGGACACCACATCGTATCCGCGGAGGGCGGTGCGAATGACCTTGGCCAGCCGCTTGATCACCCACTCCTCCCTGTCGACGGCGGAAAATTCCTTCGCGGGGATGCGGGGGGCGACCTCGCAGATCATGAGAACGAGCCTGCGCCGGAAGCGCTGCGCGCGGCTCAACTCGTGAAGCAGGCGGGACTGGAAATATTGCAGGGTCGGCAGACCCGTCGACTCGTCGAGGTTCTTGAGGCGTTCGTTCCTCTCGAAGACGATCGCATTCCCGATGGCTTTTTCGACGTACCGGATGAACTTCCCGAACGTTCCCATGTCGTCGCTGTTGAAGGAGGCCGGATAGAACGTCTTGTGCGGGAACTTGTCGAACATGGAGACCGTGCCGATGATTTCACTGTCCCGCGTAAGCGGAAGCATGATCATCGTGCGCGCCACGCCGGAGAATTCCTTCCACTTCTCGTCATCGGCCGTCTCCCGGACGAGAATCGAAGGCTCGCCCCTCAAAATCTCGGTGACCCCCTTCTTGTCCATCCGGAAGAGGTCCTGCTGATCGGACTCCGCCTTCATGCCGTAGAACTCCCGGATCCCGTACTTGCCGGTCTGGGAATCGAGCAGGCGGATGACGCACGACTCGGCCTCCATGATGAGGGAGGCCGACGTCGCAATGAGTTTCAGGAGGCGGGAGAGGTCCAGCGTGGAGATGATGTTGATGCCGGCCTCGTTGATCGCGGCGATCTTCGTCATCCGCTGCGATGCGGTTTCCTCCCGGAGGGAAACTCCCACCGAATCGGAAAGGAGGAGTACCGCTTCGCCGAGAACCCCCGTCTTCTCCGCGGCCACCCCGCTTTCGGACACGGACTGGATCACGAGGACCCCGAGCGGCTCGTCGGCCGAAACCAGCGGGAAGAAGAACATCTCGCCCCGGAGACGGCTGTCTGTCGTCCTGTGCACCTCGCAGAGCGTGATGGACCTCCGTTCGCGCAGGGCCAGATCCTCGATCGTTCCCGTGGAGGAATGGTGGACGACCTGGGCGGCAGGAGAGACGCGAAGCGTGGTCGTTCGCAGGTAGAAATCTTCGGTATCCCTGTCGAAGAGAAGAATCGAGGACACTGCGCCGGGGAGGAACTCTCCGGTCGCGTGGCAGAACTCCCGGAGCCTTTCCTCGATCGGCTTCCCGGAACGGAGGATTTCCCCTACTTTCCTCAAATAGTCGGCAGGCATTTCACTCCCGTCCCTCCTCCATGGAGACGCGGATGCGGATGCGCACGGGATTCCCCTCCGCGTCGAGGAAAACCGCGGCCAGCACGGCATGCCCTTCCGGAGAAACGAACACGTCCTCGAACTTCAGGAAGGTAAGCCCCTCCCCTTCCACTTCCATGGAGACGCCGGGGGGGGTGACCTTCGTCGGGGAAGGTTCGTCAAACCTCTCCGGAATCTCGATCTCGATCTCATCGGGAACTTCGACCGGCGCGGAAGGCGGACCCTCTGCCGGCAGCGTCTCCTCCCGGGCTCCCACTTCCCCGGCGGGCGTTTCCTCGGGGATAGATGCCGGGGAGACCTCCCGTGGCGGGATGATCAACTCCACGCCTTCGGGAACCTCGGTCACCTCCGGGATTTCCCGGATCACCGGCACCTCCTCGGCGTCCGGGATCTCCTCCACAATCGCTGCGTCCGGCGTCTTCGGGGGCCCGGGAATCTCCGGCAGTTTCTCCTTCGGCCGCGTTTCCACCGTCTCCCGGACTTCGGGCGCCTTGCGAACTTCCCGTGTCTCCCGGACTTCCGGCGCCTTGCGAACCTCCGGGGTCACCCGGACTTCCGGCGCCTTGCGAACCTCCGGGGTCTCCCGGATTTGGGGGGTCTCCGGGACCTCGTGGATCTCCTCGATCTCGGAGATCTCCTCCAGCAACTCCGTCGTCACCGGTTGCGTCTTTTTCCCCGCGCCCATGTCCGCGATCGCCCCGACCTCCTCTTCGACCGCATCCCCCGGGAGAAGGAGGGTCTTGCGAAGGTGGGAGAACACGAGGCGAGAGATGGCCACCAGCGTCTCGGTCACGCCGACGCCATCCTTGGCGATCCCCTCCAAAACGGGAACGTTCAGGGAGTTCAGTTGCGCGCTCATGTCGCGCACGGGTGCGATGTTTTTCAGGTCGCGCTTGTTGTACTGCATCACGAAGGGCAGGTCCTCGAGCTTTTTGCCGTAGGAGGCGAGGTTGTCCCGAAGGTTCTTCAGGCTCTCGACGTTGCTGCTCATCATGTCGGCCTGGGAATCCGCCACGAAGACCACCCCGTCCACGCCCTGGAGGACGAGCCGCCTCGTGGCGTTGTAATAGACCTGGCCGGGCACCGTGTAGAGATGGAACCGCACCTTGAACCCCTTGATCTGTCCAAGGTCCAGCGGCAGGAAGTCGAAGAAGAGCGTCCGGTCGGTCTCGGTGGGAAGGGAGATGAGCCTCCCTTTCTGCTCCGGCCTCATGAGCCGATGTACCATTTCGATGTTCGTGGTCTTGCCGGAAAGTCCCGGACCGTAATACACGATCTTCGCGCTCAACTCCCTCGTGGCGTAATTGAAAAGTGCCATCCGGCCTCCCCTACTTCCGACTCAGGATCACCCGTCTCCTGGCCTCCCGGCGGATGATCATCGATATGTTCCGGTTGCGGGCCAGCTGGTTCAGATCGGCCACGGGAAGGTGTCCGAGGAAGCGCATCGAGACGGCGGGGGGGGTCCTCGGGTTGGTAACCAGAAGCAACTTCACCCGGATGCTCTTCGACCATTCCCTGCTCTCCGCGATGGCCCGCAAGATGTCCTCATTCGTAAGCGCGGATCCGGCGTAGGCGACCACGTCCGATTCGGAGGTCAAGGGGCTGTTCGCCACCGCGCGGGCGACCATGCTGTTCGCATCCCGGGAAAGGATCAGCCGGACTTCCCTGTTCCCCTTCGCGGCCAGCTCCATCTTCTGCGGCACCGAAAGGGTGGAGATGTACGACTGCAGGGACACCCGGACATCGTCACCGACCGGCTGGTCCTTCGTCAGGCTTACCCGGACCTTTCGCACCTCGTCGCCCATCACCCCTCGACTTCCTCCCCCATCTCCTTCTTGGCCCCGGCGATCACCTTCTCCGCGATCGCGGCGGGCACTTCCTCGTAGCTGGCCATCCGCATGGTGAACTGCCCCCTGCCCGAGGTGATCGAACGGAGATCGGACGAGTACCGAAGGACCTCCGCCAGCGGGACGAGCGTCTTCACGATCTGGTTCCTCCCGCGGGCCTCGACCCCCAGCACGCGGCCGCGGCGGCTGTTCAGGTCGCCGATGATGTCCCCGACGTTCTCCTCGGGGACGACGATCTCCATTTCGGTGATGGGCTCGAGCAGCACCGGCTTTGCCTCGAGCGCCGCTTTCCGGAACCCCAAAGATCCCGCGATCTTGAACGCCATCTCGGAGGAGTCGACCGTGTGGAACGATCCGTCGAACACGGTCACCTTGGTGTCGACCACGGGGTAGCCCGCGACGACGCCCTTGGTCATCCTCTCGACCACCCCCTTCTCGACCGCGGGGATGTACTGTCTCGGAATGACGCCCCCGACGATCGCGTTGACGAACTCGAAGCCGGCGGCGGGAGGGAGGGGCTCCACCCGCAGCCAGCAGTCGCCGTACTGGCCGCGTCCTCCGGTCTGCTTCTTGTACTTCCCCTGGGCCTCGGCCGTCCCCTTGATCGTCTCCTTGTACGGGATCTTGGGGGTCCGCAGCTCCACCTCGACGCCGAACTGGCGGCGGAGCTTCTCGACGGCCACCTCGAGGTGGATCTCCCCCATTCCGGAGAGGATGAACTCCCGGGTCTGCGTGTCCTTTCCGAACTGCAGGGTCGGGTCCTCCTCGATCATCCGGGAGAGGGAGCTGCCCAGCTTGTCCTCGTCGGACCGGGTCTTCGGCCGGATCGCGAACGAGATCACCGGATCGACCCGCCGCGGCGGCGGGTAGAGAATGGGGCTCTTCGGGTCGCACAGCGTGTCGCCCGTCGAAGTCTCCTTGAACTTGGCGACGGCCACGATCTCCCCCGCGGAGGCGGACCCGACGGGCTTCTGCTTCTTCCCCTCGAGGCGGAAGATCTGGCCGATCCGCTCGCTGGCATTCTTCCCTGCGTTCAGGGGCGACATGTCGGGCGTGAGCGTCCCGGAGCAAATCTTGAAGATGGAGAGCTTGCCCGCGTACGGGTCGGCAAGCGTCTTGAACACGAAGGCGGAGAAGGGGGCGTCGACGGAGATGGGCCGCACCTCCTCGGTCTTCTTCTTCGGGTTCGTCCCTTTCACCTCCTTGCGGAAGGACGGGTCGGGCAGGACGAAGTTGATCATGTCCAGGACCGGGTGAATGGCGATATTGCGCAGCGCCGATCCGCAGAGGACCGGCAGGACCTTCATCGCCTGCACCCCTGCGGTGAATCCTTTGCGGATCTCCTCCTCCGTGAGGGAGGCGCCCTCGAGATACTTCTCCAGCAGGGAGTCGTCGGATTCCGCCGCCGCCTCCACCACCTTCTCCCGTCCCTTCGCCGCGGCGTCCGCGAGGTCCGACGGAACGTCGGTCACGTCGAACTGCCCGGTCTCCCCCTTGTACACATAGGCCTTCATGCCGAAGAGGTCCACGATGCCCCGGAACTCCCCTTCCGCCCCGATGGGGACCTGGACGGGGACGGCGTGGACCTTCAGGATGTCGGAAATCTCCTCGACCGCCTTGGGGAAGTCCGCCCGCTCGCGGTCCATCTTCGAGACGAACGCGATCGCGGGGACCCCCGTGTCGCACGCCAGGTGCCACATCTTCTCCGTCTGCACCTCGACGCCGGAGACCGCGTTGACCACGAGGACCGCGCCGTCCAGCTGGCGGAGGCAGGCATGCGTATCGGCCTCGAAGTTGATGTAGCCGGGGGTGTCGGCCACGGTCACCTCGACCTTGTTCCAGCTGTAATGGTGAAAGGAGGTGCTGATCGTGATCTGGCGGCGGATCTCCTCCGGGTCGTAGTCGAAGTTGGAGCTGCCGTCGTCGACCCTTCCCATACGCTCGGTCGCCTTCGCATTGAACAGAAGGGCTTCAGCCAGGGACGTTTTCCCCGCGCCGCCGTGGGCGATGATCCCCACATTCCTCAGTTGATGGATGTCCACGTCTTGCTCTTCCTCCTGCGAAAATCGTATCCCGTCAAGGCCCGGGCTGACGGTTCCTCTCGTATATAATACGCAGCCCCTCAAGAGTCAAATTCTCATCAATTACCTGTATTTTGGATGACTCGCCGGCGATTGCGCCCGCCAGCCCGCCGGTGGCCACGACCATCGGGTCGGTGCGCACCTCCTTCCGGATCCGGTCGATGATCCCCTCCACGAGGGAAAGATAGCCGAAGAAGATCCCCGACTGCATGGCCGAAACCGTGTTCTTCCCGATCACGGTCGGCGGCTTGACGATCTCGACCCGCGGCAGTTTCGACGCCTGCCGGAAGAGCGCCTCGGCCGAGATGCTGGCCCCCGGGGCGATGACCCCGCCCATGTAATCCCCGCCGGGCGAGATGTAGTCGAACGTCGTGGCGGTGCCGAAGTCGAGGACGATGCACGCCTTCTTGTATTTCGCATACGCGGCGACGGCGTTGACGATCCGGTCGGCGCCGACCTCCTTCGGGTTGTCCATCTTGATGGAGATGCCGGTCTTCACGCCCGGTCCGACGACCAGGGGCGTGATGCCGAAGTAGCGCACGCACAAATCCACGATCGTCGGCGTGAGAGGCGGGACGACGGAGGAGACGACGATCGCGTCGATCTCCCGGGAGGAGAGATGGCTGCCGTCGTAGAGGTTCCGGATGAGGATCCCGTACTCGTCGCTCGTCTTCTGCTGGTCGGTCCAGACGCGCCAGTGATGAAGGAGCTTCTCTCCCTCGTACACCCCCAGGACCGTGTGCGTGTTCCCGACGTCTACGACGAGCAGCATGACATGCCCTTCACTTCTCGAACCCGATGATCTCGCCGCTGTGCAGCCGCTCCTCCCCGTTCGACCCGTCCCGCCGGAAGAGAAGCATCCCGGACTCGTCCACGCCCGGCGTGGTCCCCCACACGTCCTCCTCCCGGACGCGCACCAACACCCGCTTCCCGGCGAGCAGGGATCGGCGGTTCCATTCCGGGAGAAGGGGCGCGAACCCCCCGGAAAGAAATACCCGGTACGATTCCGCAAAACGGTCGAGAAAACAGGCGAGGATTTCGGCGCGCAGATATGTCCTTCCCGTGGCGAGTCGAAGCGACGTGGCGCTGCGCCGCAGGTCCTTCGGGAAGTGGGAATCTTCCGCATTCACGTTCAGCCCTACGCCGATCACCACGTGGCGCAGGCGGTCCAGGTCGTTCGACATTTCCGCGAGGATGCCGGCGGCCTTCTTCCCGGAGAGGTAGAGATCGTTGGGCCACTTGAGCAAGGCCGGCACATTCGCCACCGTCTCGACCGCCTTCGCCAATGCCACCGCGGTTACGAGAGTAAGCTGCGGCGCCCGTTGGGGATCGACCGGGGGGCGAAGGAGAAGCGACAGGTAGAGGTTCACCCCGGGGGGCGATTCCCAACGGCGGTCGAACCGGCCCCGTCCGCCGGTCTGCGCATCCGCGCAGAAGATCGACCCATGCGGGGCTCCCCTCTCGGCAGCCTCCGCGGCGCGGCTGTTCGTGCTGTCGG
>Ga0209619_10000731_pt1 | contig 23554 bp, 23 predicted proteins | sample Rifsed16ft3_FD_184011 | JGI IMG/M metagenome (GOLD analysis project Ga0209619, IMG submission 184011) | Soil microbial communities from Rifle, Colorado, USA - sediment 16ft 3 (version 2) | ecosystem: Environmental > Terrestrial > Deep subsurface > Rock core/Sediment | place: Rifle, Colorado... | reverse complement strand
GTTTCGTTCCGCCTCGGCATGGCCCCTGGCGGGGATCGCGATCACGGGCGTCCCCGCCGCGAGCGCCTCGTACATCGTGCCCTTCCCCGCCATGGTGATCACGAGGTCGGCGGCCGCCACGTAGTCGTGCAGGTTCGGCATGAACCCGCGGAAGTAGACGTCTTTCTCTTTCGGCGCAGGAATCGAGGGACCCGTGACGACAATCATCTGCGCGTCCTCCATGTGCAGATCCCGCCAGGCGCGAATCGCTTCGTCGATCAGGAAGGCGCCGACGTCCGTCCCGCCGGGGGCCACGAGCACCGTTTTCTTCAGGAACACGAAGTCGTCCCGGAGCTTCTCCCGGCTCGCGGAGAACGGACGCACGATCGGGCCGACGTAGGTCGCGTTCGGGAGTTCGATCCCCTCCTCCAATGCGAGGACGAGGACATCCCCTCGCACGAGGAGGGACCGCATCCACCACCGCCCGTAGGACTCCACGAGGCGCGTCGCGAGACCGCCGCCGAAGGCCTGGCCGATAGAGTGCACGATCGCGACCGTCGGGATCTTCCGTTTCACCGCCAGGCGGACGGAGGCCATCTCCCCGTCGGAGATCAGGAACCGGAAGCGGCCCCAGTCCGCTTCCTTCCGGAGGAACCGGGACGCGACCCGCACGTACCTCGCGTATTGGCGGTACCAACGGAACATCGAGTGGATCCGCCCTCGGTCGTGAAACCACATCGGCGTCGGCGGCAGGGGCATCGCGTCGAACCCGTGCGCGATCGCCAGGTCGAGGGCCGGCGTGCCCGCGAGGAAGAAGAGGTACAGGTCCGGATGGCGGCGTTGCAGCTCGCGGGCAATTGCGATTGCCCGAGCGGCATGGCCGAGGCCGAGCGAGCTCACCGACATGTACCCGGAAAGTTGAACCGCCATTCACCGAATCCTCGAACCGCTGAGGGCCGCCACGGCGACCTTCGCTATAGCATGTCTGACCTGCCACCCGCTCCCGAACCTCCATGGATTTCGGCACGCCGGAGGACGCACCTCATTGCGGATTATGGGACACTCGGCGTTGCCGCCACCGGCGCGACCCTCGTCGTCCTCGGCGCGACCCTCCCATGGTCCCAGCTCGGCGGAAGTCTGCTCTGGCCCTCGACGTGCCTCTTCCCGAGCGTTGTTTTCGGTCCCATATCCGCGCTGTTCGCGATGCTTGCGATGGCGGGCGTCGTCTCCCGCCGAGCAAGGATGATCACGCTGGGCGGCGTATTCGCGATGATTGCGGTCCTCGTGGGACTTGGAGAGGTAGGGCTTTGCTCGGACTGCGTATGCACTCCACGGACTTCCTACCGCGGGCCAGCGTATGGTTGGGCGATATCCCTCGCCGGAACGGCAATCGCTTTTTCCGGCGGGGTTGCGACCTGGCTCCTCACCAAGAGGCTCACGCCAAGACAATAGTGCGAAGGCGAGGACCGAACGTCAGACCCGATTGGCATAAGCGCGCGTAGCGAACGCTCCACGTCCCGAGGCTGGTCAGTGTCGAACCCGTCCTCGATGAGGGTCCCAACATTCCTAGGACTCGACCACTTCCGATCCATGGCGGCGCGCGGTCACGTGCTTAGCGATCTCCGCGAACTCGAGGACGCGGATCATCCTGCCTCGTTCGACGAGCTTCGCAGCTCCTCATGGATATGCACCCGCGGTCACGGACATTGCGGGCGCGAGGTTGTCCGCGATCACGTCCCAGTGGTCGCCGCCGTCCCGCGTCGAGAACACCTGCCCCTGCTCCGTCGCGATGTACACGCCCACCGGATCCTGTCCATCCGACCCAACTCCTTCTCGGAGAATCGTAAGGTGCGCGGGTCTCGGCAGCCCGGTCGTAAGGCGCTGCCATGCGCGCCCGCGGTTCCGCGTGCGGTACACCGCCATCTCACCGAGCGTCGTGCGGTCGCCGTCGCTCTTCAAAGGCACGACGTACGCGCTGCCCCCGTCCGACCCTACCGCCAGACCGAAGCCGAAGGAACTCGACAGCCCGCGGGACACGTCGAGCCACCGTCCCCGCCCATCGTCCCACCGGAAGACGCCCCAGTGGTGCTGCTGGTAGATCGTGTTCGGGTCCTCAGGGTCGCGCGCGAGCTTGTGCGGGCAGTAGCCCACGTCGTGTGGCTTGTGATCGGGGAACCAGCGGGCGGTCATCCCGTCGTTCATCGTCTTCCACGTGTCGCCGTCATTCTCCGTGGAGAACACCGCCACCGCGGAGATCCCGACAACCATCCGCTTCGCGCTCTTCGGGTCCGGCAGGATCGTGTGGAGGCACAGGCCGCCGTTCCCGGGAGTCCACTTCGGGCGCGTCGCGTGTGACGTCAGTCCGTCGACGAGCTTCCATGAGTCCCCATCGTCCTCGGAGCGGAACAGCCCCGCGGGTTCGACCCCCGCATAGAGGACGCCTGGCGCCGCAGGCCCGCCGCCGACGACGTTCCAGATCTTCGCGACGCTCCATCCGGACTTCTTGGAATACGCGGGCCCGGCCTTCCCGCGCGTCCACTTCGTGAGCGTCTTCGATCGGTGCACGAGCGGCCCCCACTGGAAGCTGTTCACGGCCGCCCACGCGACGCCCTCCTGCGGGTCGTACCGCGCGCTGTGGACCGGGACGCCCTCGAAGTACCGCCCCGCGAGCTTCCATCGCTTCCGGTCCTTCGAGTGGAACACGTACAGCCCCTTCCGCGTGCCGACCAACACGACCGTGCTTCCCCTGGGAACCGCCGCCATTCAACCACCTGCGACCGAGGGAATGATGTGGACCGTATCGCCGTCCTGGATGGGCACGCGCTCGGGCGCCCCCTCCATCACCTGGTCGCCGTTGACGAACACGACGACGAACTCCCGGATGAGGCCCGTGTCCGCGAGGATGCGCTGTCGGATGCCCGGGAATTTTCGGTCCAGGTCCGCGAGGAGGACCTCGAGGGACCGGCCCGAGGCCTGGACGCGGCTCGCACCCTTCGCGTACTCGCGCAACGCGGCGGGCAGGACGACCTCGACGGCCACACACTCCCCCTTGACCCCGGGGAGGACGGTCCGGATTGAAAAGGCTTCGCCCGTCGAGCGCGGGGCGCGCGAGGGAGTCCGCAACGTGGTGTCCGTGCTCCCTCGCAACTACGGCCGTCAGAGTCTCGGGAGGAACCGCCCCGTTCGTGCCATGTACACGCGGTAGGCGTCGCCAAAGCCCGCTTCCGAGGCGAGCAGCCGCTCCTCCTTCCGGGCGCGGTAGTTCGCGAGGAACGCGCCCAGGACGAAGAACGCCGCCAAGACGGTGCTCAGGAACAGGAGCGCGAGCCCGCCGAGCATGCACATCACCGCCACGTACGTCGGATGCCGGATCCGGGCGTACGGTCCCGCCGTGATCAGCTCGTGATCCTTCTGGACCCCGATTTCGACGACCATGTACCGGCCCAGGACGCGTGCGCTCCATATTGCGAGACCGCCGCCAAGCCCCCACAGGAGCAAACCGACGAGCTGGGCGACGAAGTCGAAGGGGAAGGCGACGTTCATCCACGTTCCATATGTCCACGCGGGGAGGAGCGCGACCCCGAATGGATAGAGATTCGGGATCAGGAAGGTCGCTTCCCAAAGGGCCTGGAGAGCGCGCGGCGGGTTGTCCTTCGCGCGGAACTCGTGGGAGCGGCCGATCGGGCTCTTCCCCTGGCACTGGATGAGGATCACGCCCACGATGTACAGGAGGGCAATCAGCCCGGCGACGATGCGGGCGACGAACGGGTCCAGCACGCGGCCACGACCGGCCGACCGAAGGACGCCGCGCCCTTAGGCTTATGTACGGTCGGACCATGGCGCGGCCCCTAGAGCCATGAAGACGATCGCGGAAACCCTTGACAACGGCCTGACCGTGCTCCTCCGGCCGATGCCGCATGCGCCCGCCGTGTCCGTGTGGGTCGGGTACAAGGTCGGCTCGCGGAACGAGCGCCCGGGCATCACGGGCGCGACGCACTGGGTCGAGCACATGCTGTTCAAGGGCGGCGGCAGGCTGAAGAAGGGGGACATCGACGCGATCGTCGGCCGCCTCGGTGGCAAGTTCAACGGGTTCACGGACACGGACTTCACGATATACTTCGAGACCCTCGCGCCGGACCAGCTCGACACCGCGCTCATGATCGAGGCGGAGCGGATGCGGAACGCCGCGTTCGATCCGCAGGAGACGGAGGCGGAGCGGGGCGTGATCATCAGCGAGCGGGAGGGCGCGGAGAACAGTCCCAAGTACCTCCTCTCCGAGGAGCTGTCCGCGCTCGCGTTCCACGCGCACCCGTACCATTGGCCCGTGATCGGGTGGAAGTCGGATCTCCAGCGGATCCAGCGGGACGAGCTGTACGCCTACTACCTCCAGCACTACGCGCCGAACAACGCGGTCCTCGCGCTTGCGGGCCGGTTCGATCCCGAGGACGCAATGCGGAGAGTCAGGGGCCATTTCGGCGCGTTCCGACCGGAGACCCAGCCGGCGCCGCTGACGATCCGGGAGCCCCCGCAGGAAGGCGAGCGGAGGAGCGTGATTCGCCGTCCGGGCACACAGGACCACGTGATGATCGGATACCGCGTGCCCGAGCTCGCCCACGCGGACACCGCGCCGCTCCTCGTGCTCCAGGCGGTCCTCGGCGGCTGGCGGGGATTCTCCCCGTTTGGCTCCCCGTTCGTGTCGCGGAGCAACCGCCTCTACCGCGGGCTCGTGGACCGGAAGCTCGCGACGGACGTCTCCGCGCAGCACCGGCTGCAGGCGGACCCGAGCCTCCTCACGATCGAGGCGACGGTCCGGGAAGGCGTCGACCCTGCCAAGGTCGAGCGGGCGGCGATCGCGGAGGTCGAGCGGTTGCGGGAGAAGCCGCCGGCGGCGGCGGAGATGGTCCGAGCGCTCCGCCAGATCCGCGCGTGGGGCGCGTACGACCTCGACGGCCCCACCGCCCAGTGCCTTCTGTACACGTGGTTCGAGGTCGTCGCCTCCCACACGCTGCTCGACACGCTGCTCACGCGGAGCCAGGGGGTCACCGCCAAGGACGTGCGTCGGGTGGCGGAGGCGTACCTCGGGGAAGGGAACCGGTCCGTGTGCACGTTCCTCGCCGGGAGGACCGCGTCGTGAGCGGCCCCGTGCGCCTCGCCCTCGGGAACCGGTGCGTGCTGCTGCTCCACGAGGACCACTCGTCCCCGATGATCGCATTCCGCGGCAGCGTCCGCGCGGGGGCGGCGTTCGGTCGACCGGGCGTGGCGGAGTTCGCGTCTCGCCTCCTGCTCCGTGGGACGCGCCGGCGCACGGCCTCCCAGCTCGCGGACGCGATCGAGGACGCCGGGGCGGCGGTCTCGTGCGCGAACGGCATGGAGTCCGCGACGATCGAAGGACGGTGCACCCGGGAGTCCCTGAGGCCGATCATGCGGATCCTCGTGGAGTCCCTTTCGGAACCCGCGTTCCCACCCGCGGAACTCGAGAAGGTGCGCGGGGAGATCCTCGGCGACATCCGCGAACAGCAGGACGACACGCGCCGAGCCGCGGCCCGCCGTCTCTTCGAGATCGTCTACCCCGCGACGCACCCGTTCCACCGGGACCCGAAGGGCGACGCAGGGACCGCCGCCGGGACGCAGCGCCCGGTCGTGAGAGCGTTCCATGAGGCCTTCTACGGGGCCGCCGGGATGATCTTCGGGTTCAGCGGCGACCTCGACGTGGATACGCTTCAGAGCACGGTCGCAGGCGCGTTCGAGACGCTCGAGGCGGGGCAGGAGCCCGCTCCGGTCCCCCTGCCCAAGGCGACCCGCCGCGGGAGCGCGGTCGTGCCGATGCCCCACAAGTCGCAGGCGGACTTCGTCGCGGGCCGCATCGCGGTCTCGCGGACCCATCCGGACTACTACGCGGTGAACCTCGCGAACATCCTCCTCGGGCGCATCGGCCTGTACGGTCGGATGGGCGCGAAGGTGCGGGACGAGCTCGGCCTCGCGTACTATTCCTTCTCCACCTTGGACGCGCGACGGGCGGCGGGGCACTGGACCGTGAGCGCGGGTGTGAACCCGAAGAACCTCGCGAAGGCGGTGTCCGCAATCCGCGCGGAGATGGAACGGCTGAAGCGCGAGCCGTTCTCGGACGCAGAAATCCGGGACGGGAAGACCCACCTCGTCGGGGCCCTTCAGGTCGCGCTCGAGCGGAACGCGGAGTACGCGTCCGCCCTGCACGACATCGAGTACTTCGGGCTCGGAGCGGACTTCCTCGCGCGGTACCCGCGAATCGTCCGCTCGTTGGACGCGGACGACGTCCGGCGGAAGGCGGTCGAGTACTTTGATCCGGACGAATGCTCGTGGGTTGCGTCGGGGCCGGTGAAGGGGATGAAGCTCGCCTTCTGACGAGGTCCCGGCACGAACAGCGGGGAAACGACGGGAGGCCTCCCGGGAGAATCTATTTCTATGAGCGGCGGCCTATCGGCAACGCTCCGAGGATTCGGGGGACGGAGGAAGGAAGCGTGCGGGGTCTGGCTTTCGTGCTCGTGACCGTTGCGCTCCTCGCCGGCTTGATTCCGGCCCCCGTGGGGGCCTCGCACGTCGGCGGCATGTACGGTGGGGACCTCCGCGTCGCGCTCCCGTCCGCGGCGAGCCTCGATCCGCTCCAGTTCGAAGCGAACCGGATCGTGCAGGAGCTCGTGTACGAGTCCCTCACGCGGCTCGGGCCGGACCAGCTTCCCGTACCGTCGCTCGCCGCCTCGTGGACGGTCGACACCGTAGGGGGGACGGTCACGTTCGACCTGCGCGGCGCAAGATGGTCGGACGGCGCCGTGATCACCGCGCAGGACGTCAAGTGGAGCTTCGACACGTACCTCACTGCCGGCGTCGCGAGCGGGTTCGTTCCGCCGGATGTCGTCGATGGCGACACGGTCCGGTTCACGATCACATCCGGCGGCGGAGACTTCCTGGGGAACGCCGCCACCCTCCCCGTCGCGTGGAAGGCCGGGAGCACCTCGCGGTCGTATAGCGGTCCCTTCGTCGTCACCGCCGAGAGCGCGTCCACGGTCGTCATGGCCGCGAACGCGGGCCATTGGAACGGGCGGCCGTACGTGGATTCCGTCTCGTTCCTCTTTCCGTACACGCTGGATCGAGACGACGACGGAACCACCAAGGCGAACGACGCCGCCTGCGCCCTCATGAAACGGCAGGTCCACCTCATCGGATGGCCCGTCACGTCGATCGAGCTGAACACGGAGCGGGACTGCGCGGACGGGTTCGGGGGCTGGTCGGACGGCGTGAACCGCACGCTGGGAGACCCGAGGCGCCTCGTGCCGCACCTCGGATCGACGAACAATCCTGCGCTCCGTTTGCTCCAGCTCGGGATGAACACGGAAAACCCGTTCCTGCAGGCCGCCGCCCTGCGCCTGGCGATCACGCGGGCGGTCGATCGCGATTTGATCGCGGACTCGATCGAGCTCGGGACGGACATCGCCGACTCGCCCGTATCGCCTGCGAACCTTGCATGGTTCGACCGGGACGTGCCCCAGTATCGAGTGCCGCGCGTCATCGTCGGGCCGAACGTGGTACCGACCCTCGAGTCCGTGAACGCGTTCCTCACGGAGTCCGGCTACTTGGACACGGACGGCGACGGCTGGCGGGAGGACCCCGCCGGCTCCGCGTTCGCGTTGATGATGCTCACCCCGAACAAGACCGCAGACCCGCGGACCTCGAAATACCTCGACCTCGTCACGAAACTGCGTGCGATCGGCCTGAACGTCGCGCAGCAGGACCGCCCGCTCGCGGACCTGCGTGCCGCCGTTCGATCCGGGGCATACGATCTCTATGTGGACGAGCTCGCCACGCGCGGCGAGCCCTCGTTCCTGTTCGACTTCTACCACCGCGACGGCCGGGACAACCTGGCGCGGATCGACGACCCGCAGCTCAACGCGGTCCTAGACACCGTGCGGGACGCGCTGGATGGCGGCACGCGCCTCCAGGCCGTCCTCGACGTCCAGACGTGGGTCGCCGAACGAGCGGTCAGCGCGCCCATCGTGCACCTCCGGGCGATCAACTCGTACGACAAGGCGACGTTCGAGGGCTGGGTGCACGCGCTCGGAGGCATTGTGAACTTCTGGTCGTTCGTCGTGATCCGCGCGACGCAGCGCGGCCCGCTCTCCGTTACCGTCGACGCGTTCGAGGCGAGCCTCCAGAGCGGGGCGAGTACCAGCGTCCTCGTCACGGTGCGCGACACCACGGACAACCTTGTGGCGGGCGTCGAGCTCGAGCTCGTCGGCCAGTGGCTGTCCACGACGATGGGGACGACGGACGCCTCCGGGACCCTCCTCGTCGCGTTCGACGCGCCCGACGTGTCCGCGCCGACTTCCTTCCCGATCACCGTTACCGCTTACAAGGAGGGGTACGTTACGGGCGAGGGGAATGAGACCATCGCGGTCCACCCGCCCGTCCGGACGTTCCTGGTCACCCTGTTCAAGGAGTCGTCCACGGCCGCGTCCGGGAGCGGGACGCTGATCCGCGTGACCGTGTACGACGAGACGAACGCGACGAACGCCGCGGGCGTGGCGATCACCTTGACGGCGTCCCCCGCGGATCTCAACGGAAGGTTCGCGCAAGCCTCCGGGGTCACGGACGCGAGCGGGAGCTTCGAGACGACGTTCACCGCGGATGTTACGGTCGCGTCGCGGTTCCTCATCGCCGCCACGGTCTCGAGATCCGGGTACGAGGTCGAGCGGGTGACGACGAGCATTGAGGTCTCCGCGCGTTCGGCGCCAGGTACGCCGGTGACTCCCGCGCTCGACACGATCTCCATGGTGGCGCTCGTCGCGAGCTTGGCGGCATTGTACGGATGGCGGCAGCGTCGGAAGTGGTCGAACCAAGGCGACAGGCGCAAGTAGATGTAGGCCGCCACGCATCCGTCGCCCCGTGTCCGAGTTGTCGGACCGCGGGCGCAACCGCCTGGAGTGGGCGCGCGCCCACATGGACGTTCTCGCCGCCATCCAGGAGGATCTCGCGAAAGCGAAGGCGCTCCGCGGCGCCCGCGTGGGCATGGCCCTCCACGTGGAAGCGAAGACCGGCGTCCTTGCGCTCGCGCTCCGGGAGGCGGGCGCGCAGGTCCGCCTCGCTTCGTGCAACCCCCTGAGCACGGACGATTCCGTCGTGGCGGCGCTGAGGGACGAAGGGTTCGAGGTGTACGCGAAGAAGTGGGAGACGGAGAAGGAGTATGACGAGTACTTGCACAAGGTGCTAGACCTCCGGCCGAACCTCGTGATTGACGACGGTGCGGACCTCATCTACCGACTCCACACATCCCGGCGCGATCAGGCGGCGCACGTGATCGGGGCGAACGAGGAGACGACGACGGGCATCCACCGGGTCCGCGCGATGGAGAAGGAGGGAAAGCTCGCGTTCCCCGTCATCGACGTGAACGACGCGATGACGAAACACCTGTTCGACAACCGGTACGGGACGGGGCAGAGCACGATTGACGGGATCATGACCGCCACGAACCTTCTCCTCGCGGGGAAGCGCTTCGTCGTCGCGGGGTACGGATGGTGCGGTCGGGGCATCACGATGCGCGCGCGGGGCATGGGCGCCCACGTCGTCGTGACGGAGGTGGACCCGATCAAGGCGATCGAGGCGAAGCTCGACGGGTTCGAGGTGATGCGGATGGCGGACGCCGCCAAGCGCGCGGACTTCATCGTCACGGCCACGGGGGACACGGACATCATCACGGCGGGGCACCTGCGCGTCGTCCGGGACGGCTGTGTCCTCGCGAACGCGGGCCACTTCAACGTCGAGGTCTCGATGGAGGACATGGAGGCGCTCGCGGTCAAGACCCGCCGTGTGCGGGAGTTCGTCGACGAGTACACGCTCCGCGGCGGGAAGAAGGTCTACGTCCTCACGGAGGGGCGCCTCGTGAACTTGGCGGCCGGGCAGGGGCACCCCGTCGAGATCATGGACATGAGCTTCTCGATCCAGGCGCTTTGCGCGGCTCTGCTCGCGAAGGGCGGCAAGGGGATGGCCCCGAAGGTCCACGCGGTCCCTCGGGAGATCGACGAGAAGGTCGCGCAGCTCAAGCTGAAGTCGATGGACGTCTCGATCGACGCACTCACGCCGAAGCAGCGCAAGTACCTCGCGTCGTGGACGGAAGGGACCTGAGCCTCGCGAGGTGGCGTCGATCGTCGAGGAATGGGCGCGATGAGGGTCGTCGTGACGGACTTCGACGGCACGATCACGAGACGGGACGTCGCGGAGCTCCTCCTGCAGGAGTTCACCGGGGACGCGTGGCTCGAGATCGAGCGGCTGCACCCGACGATCGGGACGCGCGAGACCCTCGTGCGGGAGTTCGACCTCGTGCGGGCGACGCGTGCGCAACTCTTGGCCGCCGCGGACCGTCTCGCGGAGATGGACCCCGCGTTCCCCGTGTTCCTCGGGTACTGCCGGGAGAACGACATCGGCGTCGAGATCGTGAGCGAGGGGTTCGACGCGTATCTCGAACATCTGCTCCGACGGTGGGGCCTCGGGGTCCCCTTCCGGACGAACCGCGCATCCTTCGAGGATGGCCGCGTCCGGCTCGCGTTCCCGTACGGGGACCCGACCTGCACGCTGTGCGGCACCTGCAAGATGGGGCGCGTCCTCCAGCTGCGCGCGCTCGGGTACCGCGTGGCGTACGTGGGAAACGGCATCTCGGACCTGTGTCCCGCGCTCGAGGCAGACCTCGTGTTCGCGAAGGACGAGCTCGCGCGCCTGTGCCGCGAGCACGGACGGGAGCATGTGACCTTCCGGGACTTCCGCGACGTGCAGCGGGGGGTCGACGCGTGGCGGTGAGGAACTTCCTTGGGGTGTACGGTCACGTCGTGCTCGATCACATCCTGGCGGTCCCGAAACTCCCTGCGGCGGAATCGACCGTGCGCGTCCTGGACCGGAATCGCTACTTCGGCGGCACCGCGGGAAACATCGCCCGGATGGCCGCGCGCCTCGGGGTGCGGACGGCGGTCGCGTCGTTCGTCGGCGCCGACTTCCCCCCGGACTACCGGGCGGCTCTCGAGGAGGACGGCGTGGACCTCGCGGACCTCCGGCTGGTGCGCGGTGCGACGACCCCTTCCGCCTGGATCTTCACCGCCCCCGACGGCCGTCAGGCGACCGTGATCGACCAGGGTCCCATGTGGGAGGCGCACCGACGCCGTACGCCGGAGCACGCGGTGCGGAGCTCGCAGGTCGTACACCTCGGGACGGGACGAGCGGACTACCACCTCAAGGTCGCCCGGCTCGCCACGAGACTCGGAAAGACGATCGCGCTGGACCCCTCGCAGGAACTCTCGTACGCGTACACCCGTTCCTCGTTCCTCGCGCTTCTCCGGCATGCGCGCTTGTTCTTCGGGAACGAGGCGGAGGTCCGACTCGCGCTCCGGTACGCGGGACTCCGCGAGCCGCGGGACCTCCTCGCGCACGTGGAGCAGGTCGTGATGACCCTGGGTCGGAAGGGGAGCCTCGTGTACACGCGGGCGGAGGGCGTGCATCGGATCCCCCGCATCCGGCCGCGCCGGCTCGTCGACGTCACCGGAGCGGGCGACGCGTACCGCGCGGGGTTCTACGCGGGCATGAGTCGCGGGTACGACCCCCTCCGTTGCGGACTGCTCGGGAGCTCCGTCGCGAGCTACGTACTCGAGGGACGGGGATCCCAGACCGGGATCCCGACGTGGGACCGCGCGGTCTCCCGCGCTCGGCGGCATGCAAGTTTCTAGCTCGGTTCCTCCCCTGATGTGGAAAGCTTTATGGTAGGTAGACGGGTTCCCGGCGCAACGGGTGACCCCGAATGGCCATCGGTTTCGTCCTCATCTCGACCGCTCCTGCGAAGGAGCACGAGGTGTACAACGAACTCATGAAGGTCAAGGAGATCGTGGAGCTCCATCCGCTCTTCGGGGAGTACGACCTCATCGCCAAAGTCGAGGCCGGGGACTTCAACGTGCTCGGGCAGGTCGTCGTCGATAAGATCCGTTCGATCCCCGGTGTGATCGACACGAAAACGCTGACCGGCATCAAGTTCTAGGAGGATGAGCGTGCCCATCGAAGCTACGGACCTTCTGACATTCGTGACGATCCTGCTCCTGACCTTCGCGTTCGTCCTCCTCATCGCTGGCGCGTTCACCGCGTATTTCGGCAGCGGCAAGAGCCGGAAGATCGGCGCGGGCCTCCTCGTCGGCGGACTCGCGGTCGGGTTCCTATGGATGTTCCTCTCCGCCTTCGGAGGGCCCCTCGACCCGGGCCAGGGGTTCCTGTCCGGCGCGATCGTCCAGGGAATCCTCGTCCTCTTGGCGGCGTTCCTTGGCGCGGGCGCAGCGATCGGTTTGTTCCTGCTCGCCATCATGAAGAGTTGATCCGGGTCATCGCGGCGGATACCCCGGCGGGGGGATTATCGACCTGCGTCGGCCGCGGCGCACCGCGACTGCCATGATTGCGACAATCACGAGCACGACGATGAGGAGCCACACGAGGAGCGGCATCCCGAGAAACCCGACGTCCTGATACCGGTACGATGTAAGCTCTGCGGACGACGTCTCCTGGTTGTTCCCGTCGAACGTCTGCCTTCTGGCGTAGTTCCCTGCGGAGGGCGCCCAATACGTCGTCGACCGTTCGCCCGACTGCGCTCGGAGAGGTGTGGTCTCGAACGTTCCGCCAGGCACGGTCACCGTGGATGTGGCCTCCACGACGTAGCTCGTGTCCAGGAGGGCCTGGACCGGGTTGCCAGGACCGAACGGCAAGATCTGGGTCACCGTCGAACGCGTCGAAGAGGACGTCCACGTATCCTGCGTCCTCAGCGGCCACCGGGTCGCAACGGGCGGGTCGTATGTGAGGGTAAGGATGACCGTGAATTGGAAGAGGACGGTCACCGTGACGTTATAGGTCAGCTTGACGAGAGAGAGGTCCGACGTTCGGTACCAGACGTCCCCGCCGTGGAACTCGATCAGGTTGGACCCATTCATCGTCAGTCGAAGGCGATAGGCCTCGTAGCTCGCCGTGCCGACGGAAACGGTGTCGACTCCGACGACGTCCACGCGATAGGTCCCGGGGCCGCTGACCCAGTCGAAGACGGAACCCGTGTGGCTGTAGGCCCAGAAGTCCCCGGGGCTCCACGCCGGTTTCCCGGCGTCTGCGGCCGCGGGTGGAGCGATTGCGACTAACACGACCGCGAGGGCGAGACTGAGCGCCGGAATCGACAGGGGGTGGTGCATGGCGTGGTTCGGAGGAACGGTTCGGGTTCTAGAACCTTCCGCGCCGGTTCCAAACCTTAATGGACCCGCCGACGTACATGCCGTCGATGCCGGACGTCCTCCTGGTCCTCGCGAGCAAGTCCGACAAGGAGATCGGCGACAAGGCGCGGGACATGCTCCGCCAGTTCGGGGTGAGTCATGAGGTTCGCATCGCGTCCGCGCATCGGACGCCGGGTCAGCTGAAGGAGATCGTAGAGCACACCGCCGCAAAGGTCATCATCGCGGTCGCGGGCCTGTCCGCCGCCCTCCCCGGAGCGATCGCCGCCCACACGACGCGGCCTGTGATCGGCGTGCCCGTGAGCGGGAAGATCAGCCTCGACGCGCTCCTCTCCGTCGTCCAGATGCCTCCCGGGGTCCCGGTGGCAGCGGTCGGGCTGGACCGCGGGGAGAACGCGGCCCTTCTGGCGATCCAGATCCTCGCGATCAACGACCCCGATCTCGCCGAGAAACTGCAGGAGCATCGAAGGAAGCTCGAGGAGTGGGTGATCGAGGACAACCGGGCGCTCGCGAAGGAATGACCCACGTCGCCAGGAAGTCAAGCTCGGGACTCTCGCGCACAGGTTCTTTATCGCCGCCACCGTTCACCGTTCGTGTTCGACCCGGAGGCGTTCATCGCGGGCGCCGTCCCGGAGATCCGCGCGAACGTGACCGGGAAGGCGATCCTCGCGGCGTCCGGCGGGGTGGACAGCACCGTCGCCGCCGTCCTCGCCGCCCGCGCCCTGGGTCCAGATCTGCTTGCCGTGTACGTCGACACGGGCCTCATGCGGAAGGGCGAGACCGATGACGTGGGCCGCACGCTCAAGGAGATGGGGGTTCATCATCGGATCGTCGATGCGCGCGACGAGTTCTTTTCCGCGCTGAAGGGCGTGGAGGACCCGGAGAGGAAGCGCGTCATCATCGGGAACAAGTTCGTGGAGATCTTCGAGCGCGAGGCGCGGCCGTTCGGGGCGGAGTGGCTCGTGCAGGGGACGATCGCGCCGGATTGGATCGAGAGCGGCGGGCAGCTCCGCGACCGGATCAAAGCGCACCACAACGTGGCGGGCCTGCCGGAGGTCATGCACCTCAAGTTGTACGAGCCCCTCCGGGACCTGTACAAGGACGAGGTCCGGAAGGTCGCGCGCGCTCTCAGCCTCCGCGTCGCCGAGCGGCAGCCCTTCCCCGGCCCCGCGCTCGCGGTGCGATGCCTGGGGGAGGTCACCCCGGAGAAAATCGACGTGGTCCGGGAGTCGTGCGCGATTGTCGAGCAGGAGATCGAAGACGCCGTGGCGAAGGGTGCGATGTCGCTTCCGTGGCAGTATTTCTCCGTCCTGCTCCCTACGCGCACCGTGGGCGTCCACGGGGACGTGCGGGTGTACGGCTGGACCGTGGCGGTCCGATCGATCGAATCCCTCGACGGGATGAGCGGCCGATACTCGAAGATCCCTCACGAGGTCCTGGAGCGGATCTCCGTGCGCATCACGAACGAGATCCCGAAGGTGAACCGGGTCGTCTACGACGTGACGAACAAGCCGCCGGCGACGATCGAGTGGGAGTAGGTCACGTCGCGGGGCCTGCCGGTCCGGAGGGTGCGGCGGGGGGAGCCGGAGGCGGAGGCGGCGCGAGCGTCCCCGGCATCACGGGCTCCGGCGTCGGCAGAACCGGCCTCAGCTCCCCGGTGCGGAGGCGGGCGCTGGCAACGACGAACACCCAGAGGAACAGGAGCCCGGCAATGACCCCTAGGATGCCGCCCACGATCATGGGCACTCCGAAGCTCGGGTCCGCGCCCAAGGTCGATGGAATCCCGCCTCCGGCTGCGGCCTCCGCGATCGTCTCCAGGAACACGATGAACCGCGGCATCTGGAGGAGGGTGAGTGCACCGACGATTCCGGGGGTGGCGGTTCCGACCGCGGCGGCCACGTAGAGCACGACCTCATGTTGCGGCTTCGCGAGCGAGCGCACGGCGAGGACGATGTGTGCCGCGACGAGGGCTGCGACCGTGACGTCGAGGATCGCTCGGACCACCACGCCCAAGTAGAACATCGCTGGGTCCACCTCCACCGTAATCGGGAACCCAAACGAGACCCGGAATCCTTGGAGGTTGATGATGAAGACCGCAACCTCACTCGCGACGCCCAGGGCGATCGCGCCGATGACGAGGAAGAGTGCGATCCGGACATTCCGCGCGTGCGTGGGTCCGAACTCGTTGCGTCCGCCGTACAGGAATCCGAACCCGATGAAGTAGAAGATGAGGACAAGGATTCCGAGGATCAGGCCGAGGATTCCCGCGGCGAGCATCCCGGAGACCTGGTTGAGGACATTTCCGGGAGGGGGCGGAGGGCCGCTGAGGATCTGCCCGAGGAGGAGGCCGATCAGCGCGGAGACCGCGGAGTACGCGATGGCGAGGACGAGCCCGGCGAGGGCCCAATGAAGCCCCTGCGGCGTCTTCGCGCGGGGTGGCGGACCCGGGGGAGGGCCGTACGTGGGCCACGCATACGGCTGCGGATACGGCTGCGTGTACGGATACACGGAACCCGAAAGCTTCGCGGCGTACATCAACGTAGCGAAAGCGTTATGCCCCGACGAGGATAGTCTCCACAATGCGCGTGCTTGTCGTCGACAACGGCGGCCAGTGGACGCACCGGGAGTACCGCGTGCTCAAGTACCTCGGGGTCGACGCCGCCATCGTCCCGAACACGACCTCCCTCCCGGAGCTCGGTCCCGTCGACGGCCTCGTGCTCTCCGGCGGGGCTCCGCGCGTGGGGATCAGCGCGGAGCTCATGGGCCGCAACGGGGAGTACATCGACAAGGCGGACGTCCCCGTGTTGGGCATCTGCGCGGGGCACCAGTTCATGGCGTTGCACCTCGGAGGGAAGGCCGCGCCCTCGAAGTTCCCGGAGTTCGGGAAGGCCGAAATCGTCGTCACGGAGAGGGATGTGCTGTTCGACGGCCTCCCCGAGCGGTTCACCGCGTGGGAGAGTCACAACGACGAGGTCTCCGCCGTCCCGGAGGGCTTCGTGAACCTCGCGCACAGCGAGTACTGCACGTGCCAGGCGATGCGCGCGAGGGACCGGCCGCTGTTCGGGGTGCAGTTCCACCCGGAGGTCGAGGACACGGAGCACGGGTACGAGATCTTCAAGAACTTCCTCAAGGTGTGCGAGGAGTGGAAGTGAAGGCCTCCGCAACGCGTGTGTTGCGCGAGGCGGCCCGGGAACGGCATTCGGGCGAGACGTTCGAGAAATCACTGGCCCGTGCGGTCAAGAGCAACGGGGGCACGTACCAGGACTACATCGACCTCATCGGGAAGGTCCGGGAACGGGAACGTCGGGAGGGCAAGGGCCTGCCCGAGGCCGCGGATCGCCTCTCCCGCAGCGACTGATCAGGGGAGGATGTCGCAGCCCGGATTGAGTCCAAGGAAACGGAACTGGGCGCTGGCGAGGAGGATCAGGCCCAGTGTCACGTGCGCCCACCCAAGTTGGCGTGACTCCGACCGGATGAGAAGGACACCGAGCGCGGCGACCGCGAAGCCGGCGACAGCGAACGCCATTCCCCCTGTGGAACGAAACGTCTGTATCGCCTCGGGGGACGGCGGCGGTGAATCCGAAGGATAGCCACCGATGCAACCGACGGGGGACAGGAAGGGGTACACCCAGACCCCGAGGTAGGCGCCATAGCTCAGGATGGCGGCGAGGATTGCGACGGACGCGAAGGAAACGCGTTTGCGGGCCACCGGTCCCTTCAGCCCAGCACCTCGCGATTGACGACGAATCGAGGGTTCTCCCCCGCCAAGACTCGCAACACCTCTTCCGCGATCGTCTCGCCGACGCGAATCTGCGCTTCCCTTGTGGCGGCGCCAAGGTGCGGCGTGAGGGACGTGTGCTTCGCCGCCAAAATCGGGCTGCCCACGGGCGGCTCCGTTTCATAGACGTCCAGGGCCGCGCCTGCGAGTTCCTCGTTCCTCAGCGACGCCGCCAGGGCGCCCTCGTCCACGATTCCCCCGCGGGCGCAGTTGACCAGGAATGCGGAGCGCTTCATCAACGACAGCTGCTTCGCGCCGATGAGGTGGCGGGTTTCGTCCGTGAGGGCCGCGTGGATGCTGACAAAGTCCGCGTCGAGGAGGAGCGCCTCGAGGCTTACGAGTTCGATGCCCCGCTCCGCCGCCACGGCGGCCGGAAGATACGGATCGTACGCGATCGTGCGCATCCCGAACGCCTTCGCGCGGCTCGCGACCTCCGCGCCGATGCGGCCGGAGCCCACGAGGCCGAGGGTCTTCCCGAAGAGCTCCGTCCCCTCGAACCTCTTCTTCTCCCATCGGCCCGCGCTCGTGCTCGCGTGCGCCTGGGGGATTTGGCGGGCGAGCGACAGCATGTGGGCGAGTGTGAGTTCCGCGACGGAGATCGTGCTCGCGGCAGGGGCGTTCACGACCGGAACTCCCCGGCGCGTCGCCGCCGCCACGTCGATGTTGTCCACGCCCACGCCGGCCCGTGCGATGACCTTGAGCTTCGCCCCCCTCTCGATCACCTCGGCGGTGACCTTGGTGCGGCTGCGCACCACGATCGCATCGTAGGACCTGATGAGCTCGAGGAGTCGCTCTGGTGGCGCGTCGATGAGGTCGACTTCGTGCGCGGCCCGCAGCTTCGCAACCGCCTCCGCCTCCAGTCCGTCCGTCACGAGGACCTTCACGTCGCGGGCACCGGAACGCGCGGGATAAGGGTTACGGAGCCGGACGGGGCAGGAAGAAGAACAGCGCCAGCAGAACCGTCAGCACGATCCCGAGGACGAGCATCGCGGTCGAGATCCTCCGGTCGGACCCGAAGACGATCGGGACGGGGCCGAGGAAGACGACGCCGCCAAACTTCTTGGCGGGAGCGACCGAGGACGGCGCCGGCGGCGCGGTTGGGGGCTCCGATGGCTTCTCGGAGGCCGGCACAAGGCGACTCGCGAGGGACAAGAATCCGAGGAAGAATCCAAGAGTGATCAGCAGCATGCCCGCGAACGCCACCAGACCCGTGCCCGTGAACACCGGGAAGATGAGGAAGAGAGAGACCTGGCCCTCGCCCGTGGCGGCGCTGTAAGCGAGGAGAGCGATACCCCCTATCAAGGCGGTGACCGCTACGAGGGGTAGGATCCGCATCGGGTCGATTCTATGTCTGCTTCCCCATGAATGTTTCCCTGAGGTTTCAAGGCGCTTACGGGCGCGCGAGGACGGGGTTCTCCTTCGCGAACGCCTGAAGGGACTTCACCGCCAACTCCGCGGAATGCACCTCCGCGATCGCAGCCGCCGCTGCCGCGGCGCCCTGGATGGTCGTCAGGAACGGGATGCCGAGGTCGATCGCGAGTCGGCGCATCATATAACCGTCCCTCCGGGCCCCGCTCGTGCTCGTCGGCGTGTTGATGACGAGCCGGATCTCCCCCCGGCGCATGAGGCCGAGCGCGTCCGGGGCTTTGTTCTCGCTGATTCGGTACACGGTCGTGACGTCGACGCCGTGCTCCCGAAGGTGCGCGGCGGTCCCGCGGGTGGCGTAAATCCGGAGACCGTTCTCCACGAGCTTCCCGGCGATCGGCACGAGCTCGCCTTTGTCCTCGTCGCGGACGGTCATGTACACCCCGCCTTCAAGCGGCAGGCCGTTCCCCGCCGCGAGCATCGCCTTGTAGTACGCGCGGCCGACGGTCGCGTCGATTCCCATGACCTCCCCGGTGCTCTTCATCTCGGGGCCGAGGATCGCGTCCACGCCGGCAAGCTTCTGGAACGGGAACACGGGCGCCTTCACGGCCACGTGGGGAATCCGCGACTCGCCGACCAGGCCGAGTTCCCGGAGCGTGTGGCCGAGCATGACCTTCGTCGCGACCTTCGCGAGCGGCACGCCGATCGCCTTCGACACGTACGGCACGGTGCGCGACGCGCGCGGGTTCGCCTCGAGGACGTAGACCTCGTCGTCCTTCACCGCGAGCTGGAGGTTCACGAGGCCCACGACGCCGAGGGCGTCGCACACCTTGGCGGTGACGTCGCGGATCTGATCCAACACCGGGGGCGGGAGGTTCTGCGACGGCAGGACGCACGCGGCGTCCCCGCTGTGCACGCCCGCCTCCTCGATGTGCTCCTGGATTCCGCCGATGTACACGTCTCGCCCGTCGCACACGGCGTCGACGTCGACCTCCGTCGCGTGGTCGAGATACTTGTCCACGAGGACGGGATGGTTCCGGGACACGCGCACGGCGCTCCGCATGTAGTACTCCAGCTCCTCCTCGCTGTGAACGAGCTCCATGGCGCGGCCCCCGAGGACGTACGACGGGCGCACGAGTACCGGGTACCCGATCACGGCGGCAAGGGCGCGGACCTCCTCGAACGAGTGACCGGCCGCCGCTTTCGGCTGCTTGATCCCGAGCGACTCCATGAGCGCCGCGAACTTCCCCCGGTCCTCCGCGAGGTCGATCCCCCCCGGCGGCGTCCCGAGGATCCTCGTCTTGAGATGGCGCCGCGCGAGAGCCTCTTGGAGCGGCACTGCGAGGTTCACGCTCGTCTGCCCGCCGAACTGCAGGATCACGCCGTCCGGCTCCTCCGCCTCGAGGATGTTCAGCACGTCCTCCAGGTTCAACGGCTCGAAGAACAATCGGTCGGAGATGTCGAAATCCGTGCTCACGGTCTCCGGGTTGTTGTTCGCGATCAGCGCGCCGATGCCCTCCTCCTCGAGCGCGAAGATCCCGTGGACGCAGCAGTTGTCGAACTCGACCCCCTGGCCGATCCGGATGGGACCGCCGCCGACGATCAGGACCTTCTTCCCGGGGAGCGGCCGGAGCTCACTTTCCGCCTCGTAGGTGGTGTAGTAATACGGCGTGGCGGCCTCGAATTCGCCGCCGCACGTATCGACGATCTTGAACGTGCACGGCCCCCGGAGCGCGCGAATCTCCTCCTCCGTCTTGCCCGTCAGCGCCGCAAGGTACTCGTCCCCGAAGCCCCACACCTTCGCGCGGCGGACGACGTCGGCGGTCGGGTTCGCCCGCACCTCCGCCTCCATGTTCACGAGGTTCCGCATCTTCCGGATGAACCACGGGTCCCATCTCGTGAGCTCGGCGACCCGCGCCTCGGACCAGTCCCGTCGCAGCGCCTCCGCGACGCCGAACAATCGTTCATCGGTCGGATGTTCGAGCTCCTGGGCGAGCTCCTCGTCCGTCCAAGGCTCGGGTTCCAGCCCGGACTTCCCAATCTCGAGGGAGCGAACCGCTTTCATCAGCGACTCCTCCATCGTCCGCCCGATCGCCATGACCTCGCCCGTGCTCTTCATCGACGTCCCGATCTTCGCGTCCACGGTCGGGAACTTGTCGAACGGCCACCGTGGGATCTTCGTCACGACGTAGTCCAGCGTGGGCTCGAAAGAGGCCTTCGTCCGTTTCGTGACGGAGTTCGGGATCTCGTCGAGTGTGAGGCCGATCGCGATCTTGGCGGCGATGCGGGCGATAGGATACCCGGTCGCCTTCGACGCGAGCGCGGAGGAGCGGGAGACGCGGGGGTTCACCTCGATCACACGGTACTCTCCCGTCTCGGGGTGCACCGCGAACTGGATGTTGCAGCCCCCCTCGACGCGCAACGCGCGGATGATCTTGATCGCGGCGTTCCGCAGCATCTGGTTCTCGCGGTCCGTGAGGGTCTGCGCGGGCGCGACGACGATCGATTCCCCCGTGTGATAGCCCATCGGGTCGATGTTCTCCATGTTGCACACGATGATGCAGTTGTCCGCCGCGTCCCGCATCACCTCGTACTCGAACTCCTTCCACCCGAGCACGGACTCCTCGACGAGGACCTGGTGGATGCGCGAGAGGTGGAGGCCGTGTGCCGCCACGCGTTCGAGTTCACCCTCGTCGTGCGCGACGCCGCTCCCGGTTCCGCCGAGCGTGTACGCCGCGCGGACGATCACGGGGTAGCCGAGATCCCCGGCGGTCGCCTTTGCGTCGTCCACGGAACCCGCGGAGCGGGACTTCGGAATTGGCTCGTCGATCGCGAGCATGAGTTCGCGGAACTTCTCGCGGTCCTCGCCCGCCTGAATCGCCTCGAGGACGGTCCCGAGGAGTCTCACTCCGTATCTCTCCAGGATGCCCTTCTCTGCAAGCTCGCTGGAAAGGTTCAGCGCGGTCTGACCGCCGAGCCCTGAGAGGATCCCGTCCGGTCGTTCCCTCGCGATGATCTTCTCAAGGAACTCGGCGGTGAGCGGCTCGACGTACACCGCGTCCGCCGTGTCCGGGTCCGTCTGGATCGTGGCGGGGTTCGAGTTCACGAGGACGGTACGGACGCCCTCCTCGCGCAGGGAGCGGCACGCCTGGGAGCCTGAGTAATCGAATTCCGCGGCCTGGCCGATCACGATGGGCCCGGAACCGATGACCATCGCGGTCCTGATGTCCGAACGCTTCGGCATCCTAACCGGACCTCCGCCCCTGGATCACGTCGACGAACTCCGAGAACAGGTACATGTTGTCGTGCGGTCCCGGGTGCGCCTCCGGATGGTACTGCACGCCGAGGATCGGCAGCTCCGTGTGGACGATGCCCTCGCACGTCTCGTCGTTCAGGTTCACGTGCGTGAGCGCAAACCCCGTGCCGTCGAGGGACTTCGGGTCCACCGCGAACCCGTGGTTCTGCGAGCTGATGTACACACGGCCCGTCCGCAGGTCCTTGACGGGCTGGTTCCCGCCTCGATGTCCGAACTTCAGCTTGTACGTCCTCCCGCCAAACGCAAGCCCGAGGATCTGGTGGCCGAGGCAGATTCCGAAGAGGGGCGTGCGGTGATCCGCGAGGTCTGTGACGGTGCGGACCGTGTTCGCGACGACCTCCGGGTGCGCCGGGTCCCCAGGGCCGTTCGAGACGATCACGCCGTCCGGCTTTCCCGCCAGCACGTCGTCCACGGTAGCATCCCACGGGAGCACGGTGACGTCCCCGAAGGCGAGAGCGTGGTCGACGATGCTCTTCTTCACCCCACAGTCGATCACCGCGAGCTTCAGCGGACCGGTTCCCCGGTGAACGACCGGCAACCTGACGGAGACCTCCGCCACGAGGTTCCGCGCCTGGTCCGGGAACGGCATCGTGCGCACGGTCTTCGCGATCCCGTCCAGATCCTCGCCCTCCACCGCCAGGGCGGCGCGCATCGTGCCCCGCGTCCGCGTCTTGAGGGTGATCATCCGGGTGTCGACGCCCTCCAGCCCTGGAGTGCGATGGTGTTGCAGGAACGTCTCGAGCCCCATGTTGCTCGTCGGGTGGCTCGGAGTGCGGCATGCTTCTCGCACGACGTAGCCTGTGACCTGAATCTCGGGCGACTCGGCGGTGGTCGGGTCCACGCCGTAGTTCCCGATGAGCGGATACGTCATCATCAGGATCTGGCCGCGGTACGACGGGTCCGTGAGCGCCTCGCAGTACCCCGTCATGTTCGTGTTAAACACGAGTTCCCCATAGACCGTGCGCGTCGCGCCGAAAACGAGGCCGCCGACGACGGTCCCGTCCTCCAAGACGAGGGAACCTTCCATCGGTGCCGACCTTCGAACCATTATGCGGACTGCGTATTAGGTTTTGCGTCCACGAAAACCATGTGCGAGCGTCATATCCAATACCGCCGGGATCACGATGCCTAGATTGTCCCCCTGTCCGCGGCCGTGATCGTTGCCTGCGCAAGCGTCTGGCTCTTGGGGCTGTGAAGGCGTCTAAAGGCCAGGCAGGACTAGATCGTCAGGAATTCGCCTTGGCGGCGACGTCCCGCACCTTCGTAAGCACGTGGTCGAAGTGACTGCCCTGCCAGTAGAGCCTCCCGCAGCGGTGGCACCGCGAGAACTCCCGCTGGCGATCGTACACCCCCGGGGGGACACGGTCTCGCACCTCCTCCTTCGCGACCGCCTCGATCGGCACATTGCACACGGAGCACCGGGTGAGCGCATTCTCGGCCGTGAGCCGGAATGCGCGCGCGATCTGCACGAGCTGCTCGTCCGGGTCGTCACTCTCCACGTACATTGACCCCGGCACGCGGCCGCTCAGCTCTCGGTCCCGCGTAAGCAGGGCGCGCTCCTCCCGCAGCGCCAACGACTTCAGACCCGTGTCGTCGAGCGCCTCGGGGTATGCGGTGTCATACCCGAGGAACCTCAGCCACTTCGCGAGCGTCCCGAGCATGTGGTCGCACAGGAACCTCATTCGACAGCTCTCCGCAACGCATCGACCACAGCCGCAGCGGCGCGCTTCTTCGAGGCCACGTACGCGGGACTCCGGAACCCCGCGTTCCAATCGGGAGCATCCAGCTCGTCCGAGACGACAAAGAGGCTGGCGATCCGGACGCTGCGAACTTGGGCGACACGGAACAACGCGG
>Ga0209619_10000730_pt1 | contig 23580 bp, 27 predicted proteins | sample Rifsed16ft3_FD_184011 | JGI IMG/M metagenome (GOLD analysis project Ga0209619, IMG submission 184011) | Soil microbial communities from Rifle, Colorado, USA - sediment 16ft 3 (version 2) | ecosystem: Environmental > Terrestrial > Deep subsurface > Rock core/Sediment | place: Rifle, Colorado... | reverse complement strand
TTTCAACAAAGCCGGAGGACACGAAAACAGATGCGCCAGATGGCCCATCATATTTCCCAACAGACGCAACAGGTCGGGGGTCGAAACAGCCTCATCATCGCTGACCAGGTAGGTCTGCCCCGCCGCCGCAGGATGCGTCGCGCAAACGATCAATGCATCTACCAGATTCCCGACATAAACCAGGCTGCGCAAATTATGCACCGAGGCCAACGGCAGAGGGATGCCGGCTCCCAGAACCTTAAGCATCTGCGCGAAATTCCCCTTCACGCCGGGGCCGTACACCAGCGGCGGGCGCACGATCACGACCTGCAGGCCGGTTTCCTGCGCGATGCGTTGCAAGGTTTGTTCGGCTTGCCATTTCGACATGCCGTAGGCATCCTGGGGATCGGGTTCATCGGACTCGACGAATGGCCGTGATTCAGTGGTTCGCTCTCCGTTTACCTTGATCGAACTGACATACACCAGCCGCTTTACACCGGCGCGCGCCGCCTGCCGTGCGAGATTCGCCGTGCCGTGCAGATTGACCTTGAGGAATTCTGCCAGCGGATCAGCAGCGGTTTCTTTCATCACATGCACCCGCGCGGCCAGATGGATCACCACATCCACGCCGCGCAGCGCATCAGTCCAATCCGTTCCGCCATCGATTGCGCCGGTCACCACCACCTCGACATCTTCGACCGGCGTGTTCGCGGAACGCAGCGCCGCGCGGACGGAATGTCCCTGCCGAAGCAATTCAGCGCAAAGCGGTTTGCCGACAAAACCATTTGCTCCGGTGATCAGGAATCTCATCGCTGGTTATCCATCGCTATTGATCATTACATAATATGCCTCTTAACGATTTTCAGGACGCTGTTGTTCCCTCTTTTCCAAAGGTGGGCTCTGTTGTTCCCCCCTTTGGAAAAGGGGGGTTAGGGGGGATTCGAGACGCGCCGAATATGTAAATCCCTCTCAGTCCCCCTTTTTCAAAGGGGGAAGCGGCCTCGCGGTGTCGCGTGCTCGCTCACTCCTCGCCCCTCAGTCCCTCTTTTTCCTGCGGAAGGGTCGCTGCATAGCGGCGGAGCACCCTCCGGCGTACCCCTTGCGGGTGAAAGGGGGAGGCGGCACGGTGGCGCGTCATCCTGCGAATTGCTCAGAGGCATGTTACATAAGTAAAGATCATCCTTCCGCATCATGGAAATCCCTTCGTCAAACGCAGCCAGCATATTTTCAAGAATGGGCGGGAAAGGAAATAGCGCAGCATGCTGACCAGATGCAACCTTAAATACCTGATGTTCCGATGACTGCTGCGGTGCGCATGATGAACCACCTTCGCAGCGGGGCACAGGGCAACCTCATAGCCGCGCAACCTCAGCCTGGCGCACAGGTCCACGTCTTCGTAGTAAAGAAAGTAGCGCTGATCGAATCCACCCAGCTCTTCGTATACCTTGCGGCGGAACAGCATGAACATCCCGGCCACCCAGTCGGGAAAGACCGTCTCATCCTTCACCGCATAATCGCTGCCCCGGCAGCCACCGAGCGCCTTGCACAATATCCTGAACGGGGTCGGAAAAAGCCGCGCACTGTCTTCTGTCGCGCCGTTCTGGTCCAGAACGAGGGGGGCAGCTACGCCCACGGCGGCATCCTGCAGGCAGGCATCCAGCGCCGCAAACACATCTTCATCCAGCCGGATGTCCGGATTCATCACACAAAAGAGTTGCCCTGCAGACCGGGCAAAAGCCTGATTGTGATTTTCGGCAAATCCCTTCGGCGCAGGATTCACCTGCACGATGACCGGAAAGAAATAATTGCCCGCATCAAAAGGCAGTTCCTCGGGCAGATTCAGCGTGAGCAATACTTCCAGCGGATGGGTCTTGCAGCACCTGTTCAGGTCATCCAGCAACGCCTTGACCATGGCAGCCTGCAAGTGGCTGACGATCGAGATCGAGATCGTGGGCAATGTTATGGACAAAGGGTTATACCAAATTTTTCCGGGTTTCCGGCCATGGTTGCGCTACGCCATCTGCAAGCACTGAATGCCAAGGCAACACGGAAGCGAAGCCGTTGACAGAACAGAACAAGAAATCCGAAGACTACGCTGCAATGGGCATCATGTGTTCCAACTGATCCTTGATTGCAGTTCGTGCCTCGCGCAATTCGTATTCGTCCTGCAATCCCATCCAGAATTGCACGGAAGTTCCAAATACCTTGGCCAGACGCAATGCAGTATCCGCAGTGATGCCGCGTTTACCCAGCACGATCTCGTTAATGCGGCGCGGTGGTACCCCGATAGACTGAGCCAGCCTGGTCTGGCTGATTTCCATTGGACGCAGGAACTCTTCGAGGAGTATCTCGCCGGGGTGAATGTTCTGTAATTTATCCATTCCCATCTCCTTAATGGTAGTCAACTATCTCAACAGCACTCGGGCCGTTTACGCGTGTAAATGGCAACAATGTTCATGCAAACTCACCCAATCAGGGTATTGCCTGTGCCGCATTTTACAGCTTGGGCAAGTTTTCATAGTAGAACTCATCTGGCGTTTCCCGTTCAAGCGATGAGTGCGGACTGCGTTGGTTGACCCCAACAACGTGGCCTGATCCGATTGATTTGTTGATTTCATTGGTGACGAGAGTTAACCGACATCAATAAACTCAGTCAGGATAGCCTGCACAGATTTAACATCTTTGGATGATAAATGCCCGATAGTCTTCAAAACCATGTTCTGGTCCAGCGTGAACAATTTCAAACGAAACCGGCAAGCCACTTTCAGCCCGGCTTTTTGCCAACTGGTCAATGAGACATCACTCGGCCAGACGTTATCAGCAGCCGTGGTGATCATGGCCAACACAATTTGATTGTGCTGCCGATTAAAACTCTCATTGGAAATCACCAATGCCGGCTCCGGCGCTTTGTTGCATCACGATCCGTGAATGGAAAAGGGACAGCGACCACATCAATTGATTTAAAGGTCACGCCACGCCTCCTCGTCCTGAGGCGAGTTCCATTCAAATAGCGACTCTTGCAACGCCGATAACTCGGCATCAACGGACGGGCCAATACGCTTGATGGTGATCCGGTTGTTGCTATCCAGGTCGAATGCCAGCATATCGCCCTCCCGGATATGGGCGGCCTCTCTGATGCGTTTGGGGATTGTTGCCTGGCCTTTGGCCGTAACGCGTGCAAGTTCCATGATTTTCTCCATTAATTACCACTGGTGGTAATTTGCCACTTTTACCACCTCAAGGCAAACATAGCCTGATCGTTGCTGCCCTGGAGAAAGAAACACACCAAGCGGCCTATTGAGCTTTCCATAATTTGCGACAAATATGCTGCTGAACAGCGACATGCGAACACTCCCTTCTCCCGCGGGCGGGAGAAGGGACCACCTGTGCATCAGGGTGAACTCTGTAATGAATTAAGGAATACTCATATAGTGCTTATCCCATAGCGCGTTAGCACACTTAACGCCAGCCAAATCCGCAAGCGTGCGAGAGGAATGAGGTTTCGCTGCGCGAGTTTCACGTTAAATCAGGCCGGTTGATTGCAAACGCTGCACCGCTTCGCGCGTCGGGTTACCCCATTTAAATTATTTTTGGGAAGAGATTGACCAGTCGAGCAGGCGCAGGCCGGGCACTTGCGTAAAGGCGCGGTCGGCGCTGACCAGCGTGCAGTCTTCGGCCATCGCTTGGCTGGCGATCAGCAGATCCATCGGCGCCAGTGGTTTGCCCAGAGCATCCAGTTCGGCGCGCAATAGCCCGTACCTCTGGGCGCTGGCGGATGTCCACGGCAGGATGTCGACGGCGGCCAGGTAGTTTTCCACGATGTGGCGCAGTTCGATATTGACCGCACGTCGCGCCAAACCAAAGCGCAGTTCGGCCTCGGTGATGACGGAAATGCAGAACGGTCGCTCATTCAGGATTGCGCTCAGGGTCTTGGCGCTATCCTTGATAAGCGCCGTGACGGCATTGGTATCCAGCATCAGCAGCGCGCTCATGGCCAATCGCGCTCCACGGGAACGCCGGGGTCTCGCAAGTTGTCGAGGGCATCGAGGTCCTCCTGCGGGACCAGGGGCAAGAGTTGGTCACGCAGCTTGAGCCACGCTTCGAATTTCCGGTTGCGCGGACTCAGGATGACCTCTCCGGTGACCGGGTCGCGCCGGATGATGACCTCGTCGCCCTCGAAGCGGAATTCGGCTGGCAGACGCACGGCCTGGCTGCGGCCATTCTTGAATAGCTTGGCGGTTTGCATGATGAAGCTCCTTTCATGTTTGGTATATACCATGATTTATACCACTTACAAGCAATGTATTCAAGCCGCTGCCCAGATAGATTCGTTTAATGGGGTATCCAGCTATTTACGGTAAGGCTGCAATTATGCGATGGAATCAATGGGCACCCCTACGCGACGCAAGACTCCCAAAGCGGGGAACGATTAAGCCGCTATCGCATCCGGAATATGATGCAGCACCATCAAATTGCTCTCAGATATGGCGCACATGGCGTAAGGTTTCCCATCCAGGTCGGAGAACTCGACTTCCACGACTCCCGGTGCGAGTGTCTCCACCACCGTTCCAACCTGACCACGGCGTAGATGTTTTTCTAGAACATCAGCAGTCAGCGCAACCACTTCTAATGTTTTCATGTGTCACCTCGCAATACATAACAACTGGCCAGACGGGGGAAATCCTCGCCTGTCTTGATAATCCCCCTCGATCCCCCTTTTTCAAAGGGGGAGGGTGGTTGATTTTCCAATGGATTATTCGGGTTTAATGCACCATATCATTGGTGCGCAAGCGCACCCTACGGCGGCTATAGCGGCGACGTGTCGTGCCTCACCACATCCTACGACTGAAACCAAATGCAGGTCGGGCTTTGCCCGACATGGTGGGCGGAGCCCACCCTACGATTACTTAATCGGCGCTTCCCTATATCTTTCTGTACGTCGCAACCAGGCAGTATTGCTTCACGGTCTTTGACAGTCTTTCGCTGCCAAACAAAAAGGGGATCGAGAACAGGCTTTGCAATTTCCACCTCTCATCAAGCGACCGCAACGCCTCCACGTCATAGAACTTCTTGTGGTCGGGATCCGACTCGAACCCGCGCAACCCTGGCACGGCAATCACCAGCCCGCCATTCTCTTTGGTGATCCGGTAGCACTCATCCAGCGTCAGGCGCGGATCTTCGATATGCTCAAGCACATTGTCGAGGATACACGCATCACACGCGCCATCCGCCACCGGGAATGTTCCGTCAGCCCCGATCAACTGCACGTTCAGCCCGGCTGCCTTGCAGTATTCCACCGCGCGGGGATTGATCTCCAGACCGCGCACGCGCTTCGGGAATGCGCCCAGCACTCCGCTGCCGGTGCCCGAGCCGATCTCGATGATGCGATCCCCGAAACGGCGCGCGCAAAGATACAACACCGGGGATGAAAAGAACCTCTTGTAGATGCGCCCTGTAAGGGTGATCTTCTGCAGGTGTGCAAAATAATCTTCAAACTTGCCGGGGGTTTCTGCCATTTTCTTTCTCAGGTTTTTGTCGGCATTTTTTGAACGGCCCAATTACTTGCCGGCGCTATTTCCAGTCAACACCTTCTTGACAGCCTCCAGATACTGGTAACCGTATCGCTCATCCGGTTCAAGATACGCTCCCTCACTCCATTCATTCCAGGCATTCAGGAAAATAAAGTTTTCCGGAAGGTTTCTTTGCGGCATGGTATCCACCAACTTTGAAAGCCATTTACAAAACCCTTCCGGCGATGCGCCGCGAAAGATTGTTGCTCTTCTCTTATACCGGGATGCATTGTCCCAATCTGCAAAGGCGCCCGGAAACGTCGTCAGCTTCTGATCCGGGCGTATCTCGACGATTTGCCGCCAAGTCGCATCGTAATCATGAAAAGTCAGCTCTTTAATAAATTTTGCTCTTAGTCCGCGTAACATGTCCTGATAACGCTCGGGCAAACTGCGCATAAGCTTGAACAACAGTGAATGCCGTATTGAATCCTTATCGTACGCTGGCGAGTTGATGGCCTCGAACGGCTGAAACTGAAATTGCGCATCGAATGAATCCAGGCAATTCCTGTTGGGTAACTCATACTGCTTCTGGAATATGAAATACAAACCGGGCAACCCATCCTGCTGCGCAAGCTCACGCCAATAGGCCAGCATCTCATCGATCTTGTCGATACGTTGTGGACGATAGATCACGAACACCGGCTTGCCACCCACCTTGATGGCTCGCGGATCAGTCCACGCCTTGATCAGATAATCGTAATGTCTCTTCCAGCTTTCCCTGGTCGGGGGATGCGTTTGCTGTATCAGCACATGATGATCCCGCCCGTCCCATCTTCTCGACCATGTCTCGTTCGCCCATGACAGGCAAAACGGGAAATCGATGTCCCGGTTCGACAGGATCAGATTCGTTGGCGTCTCAAGCAATTGCTTGCCGTCGAACCAGTAGTGATAATGACAGAACCCGTATATCCCATACTGCCTGGCAAGATCGATCTGCCAGCGAAGCGTCTCCAGCCGCGACTGATCGTAGTAATTCTGGTCAAGCGGAACACGCGGCTGGTAATGCCCATCATACTGCGGGCTCGCCGACTTGACGTTTTCCCAGTCGGTAAAACCCTTGCCCCACCATGCATCATTCTCGGGAATGGCGTGAAGCTGAGGAAAGTACATTGCGATCAACTTCACGTCACGATGCACTGATCTCACGGATACCCCATGCAAATCTACAACCTCGCTCGCCCTGCCACTTGAACCATGCGCCATGACTACCCTTTAAAATTCACACCCATCTTCGCCGCAAGCAGCCGAAGCCTGGAATACATTTTTGCGCTCAAGCAGGTGCGCAATGCTGCTCTTAGGGAATCGCGCAGGGAGGCATCCCTGGTCATCACCGGCAAGCTCATCAAGGAAATCGCCTCACCGGCAGCATGATCCGGGACAGCCTTTACAACCACCTGATAGACCGAGCCATAAGGGTTCTTTGCGAGTACGTTACGAATCTCCGGTGAGATTCTCGACCATCGATTCGCAAACTCGGTATGTTCCGGGTTGCGCACGACGAATTCCGCGTGAACGATTTTCAAGCCGGCATCCTCGAACAGCTTCTGAATGTTCTTGATGCCGAAAAAACGGATATGGGTGCGGTCCAGCAACCCGAAATCACTATACTCAAAGTCCTCCTCCAGCAAGCATGCATGGATCACCGAATGGCCCACATGCGGCACAGAGATGACCATATAACCGTCTTCGTTCAAGAAGCCTTTCATCGCTTTTAAAACGGTCAACGGCTCATACACGTGCTCCAGCACATCTGCTGCGACGATCACCTCGAACCTGTCACCACTTTCGATAACTTCTGGCCAAGCCTTGTCATTCAGATCGACCTGATATACGCGCTCACAAAACGGAGCCAGTTTTTTAATCGCCTCGCTGTCGATCTCCAGCGCGGTAACTCGGCAATTCGAGGCCGAAGTTAATAGCCTGGTGATGGAGCCAGGCCCTGCACCCACCTCCATCACGCGCTTATTCTCCCCGACTATTCGCACAACCTTGGCGGGTGCGCTATCCGCATCCATACCAACCTGGTATTCGTAATTGTGTCGTTCTTGCTTCATGGATTTTTATTCAATTAAATTACCACCGGCAAAGCCAGTGGCTTATTGTGTGAGCGCCTTAAAGGCGCCAATAAAACCATGAGCCGCCCAAGGCGGTTGCTATTTCCGCCTCCCCCTTTGAAAAAGGGGGAATGAGGGGGATTTAAATAGGCAGGCATCTCACAACATTGTCCGCAAATCCCCCCTAGCCCCCCTTTTGCTAAGGGGGGCATAAAGCACTGCGTTGTAATTGTTTCAAACACGACCGCTGCATAGGTCAAACCTTTGTAAGTCCCCCGGCAGAGCCGGGGGTTTACCTCAGTTAATTGGGGTGTACGGGCGCAGTATAACTTACCCTTTGAGGCTCTTTAGAAATCAGACTCCAACACTGCTCTGAACATAATTCATCTCCTGCGACATTATTCGCCCTTTGGCAAATTGACACCAAGCAGGCTGCACAGAGCAACCAAATATGCACGGAATGCAAAGTGCTGATCCACATGCTCTTGAGCCGCCTTGCCCAAACTATCGGAAAGCTCAGGGGAATCAAGTAACCGGCAAATCGCCGCCGAAAATTCCGTCACGTTTTGAAATGGCACTGCTATCCCGCCAGTTTCTTCAACAAGGCTCGCCGCACCGCCTGAAGAGGAAAAAGCCACGACCGGCACAGCGACATCGAAGGATTCAAGCACGACATTGGGAAACGGATCTTCCCGCGAGGTCAATGCATAAACATCCGAACCGGCATGATAGATCGAAGTGTCAGGCTCATATCCTACAAAGTGGATGAGTTCTTTGCATGGGCTGTTAAGGAGCTTCCGCTCGATGTCATTGTGCATCTTTGTATCCCAGTGCCCCACCCACACAAAATCCACATCGGCTCGTTTAGCTAAAATTTCCAGGGCGCACTCCACAAAGAGGTCGGCACCCTTTCTATAGTCGGCGTAGCCAACCGCCAGCACCACTTTTGCAGTTGATGTCACGCCTAACCGCTTGCGCAATTCCTCCCGCGCAACATCCTTCTCCAAACGCCACCTGTTTTTCCGGTACAAGCCTTGAGGGCGGATGACTTGCCTGGCGCTATCGATATGCGCGAACTGTGCGAATCCATCCGCAACGATTTGCGCGGGAAACACGACTGCTTTTGCTGATAAGGCGATCTGTTCGGCTTGCTTTTCGAGCTTATGGCTGCGAATGATCCCCGGAAGCTCATGTACGAGACAGATACACTCGATCCCGGCATCACTGAATACAGGAACTATCCTGCCTGAGGCCGTGGTGTTGACGATGGCTCTGGTGAAGCCACGCTGTGCAAGCGATTGCGCCAGCTTGTTCATGTCAGAACCTTTAGAATCGAATTCACTAAGTTCATGAACGGGAGCCAGCGCTGCGAAATCATTTTTTAACCGCCCGCCACCCAGAAGGATCACTTCCACATCCAGTTCCAGCTCCTGTTTGAGCACCCTGACCATACCCAGTGCCAGAAATTGAGCGCCGTGCGCCTGCGCATCATGTGACACGACCACGATGCGCCGCGACGGATCGCTCCTCGACGCGTCATAACTCATATCATGGGAAGAATTATCGACAGGCGCGTTGTGCCTCTGCCAATCCGCATAGGACTTGAACCGGCGGAAAACAAAAGGAAAATTACTGAACAGGCGATGCCTGAGCTTTTGCCTGTCCCGCGTTGAGAGCGGCAGCCCTTGCCATAGCCGGCGAGCACTCTGGGTGACAGAGCGTCGTGCCAACAAGTAAAGTCTATTCAGAGCCATCGCCAGGTTATTGATTTCAAGTATAAGGCCTACGTGGTTGTATAGATGGATTTCTCCTCCTCACAAACATAAACATGTTCAGGAATTGAAATGCACTACAGTGCTATTACCTCAATGCTGCCTCAGTGACCGGAGGAATCTTAGTGACCGCAGGAGCCTTATTGACCGGAGATACCTGATTAACCGTGGGAGCCCTAGTGATCTGAGGAGTTTTGTCGCAATTGTCTCCGGCATCACCTGTCTCAGCAGTGACCGCCTGGATACAAATATTCTATTTCGACAATATTTGCAGCAATCCGGCGGCAAGGATGAATGAAAGCGCTGCCAGAAGTCGGCGCGCTGTGGGCCATTCCAGATTTGCGTTACGGTTTCCTTGTGGATATTACCGAAGGTCGGGCGCCCTGGCATACAACATGGCGCAGCATCGCCATTCGGGTTGATGAAAATCCTTGTATCAAGTTCACCGCACCAGGGAAAATCAACATTTGCACCCCGGCTCAGCTCGCCAAGCTGCTTCTCATAGCCTTTGGAAAATTCTGCAAAACCATTGGCCTGCTGGGATGGTGACGGCGGCAGTATCTCGGCTCGGACACTATCAGCAATTTCAGCCGCCTCTTTTTCGATAGCTTCCAGATCGAGAAAGGATTCCGGGGGCGGCAATGTCTCATAATAATCAGCCGGTAAATTTACGAGCCGATTCTTCCCCTCAACTGAAAAATTCGGATCAGGAGAAACATCAGGAAACCGAGGGAGTAAAAAATTGACATCGATGCTATTTTTCAGCTTTATCGCTTCTTTGAAAGTGCGCCGGTAATAAGCCTTGTATAGGGGCACATAAAAGTCGACAGCCTCATCGGCAATCGAAGGATCGAAAATTTGTAGAGGAAAAAAGTCAACACCTTCCACTCCGAGTATTCGTGCAAGACGAACCGCCTCCGGCATATCCCGGATATTGCTCCCCATCACCGTAAAAGCAAAGCGCACAGGAAAGTTGACGACATCGCAGAGAAGTTCGCAAGATCGCGTCAACACACGGACACGGTTAACAAGCTTTTTGAATTCGATACCAGAGCGGATTGCCTCGACAACATCCTTGGTGCCGCCGTCAATGGAAATTTCGATTGAGCTGGCAATGGGGAGCAACTGAATCAACGCTTTTTTTGACATCAAGCTGCCGTTTGTCGTGAGATGCATCTTCGCGCCATATGGCCGCAGCTTGGCGATCAAACTCATAAAATTGGGCGTTGCCAGGGGCTCACCGGTCAATGTGAGGCAGAACCCATCAGCAGTTGGTAAAGTTTCGGCGGCGACTTTGAGAGTCAGGTCAAGATCCCAGCGCTGACTGTTGAAAATCGCACGAGCCTCTTCGGTACCATGCGTATTGCAGTGCGGGCACTGAAGGTTGCAAAAAGTGGTTGTCGAAAATGCAACCCACTTCGGCATGGTTTGTATCGAACTATCGCCAAGAAGCAACTGCAACGCGATCTTTTTAGAGTTCAGTATTTTCAAGATCGTATAGTTGTTCAAATAGGTCCCTTTCGTTTCTGGCGAAAACATGTCGTTCATTGCTTGGCTCAGTCAAAGATGGCTCAACGCGCCGTCTTCACCAACTCCCCCTTCAACCACTCCGCAGTGCGCGCTATGCCTGCTCGCATGGATACCGATGGTGTCCAATGCAATTCTGTTCGTGCCAGCTCATTGCTCAGCACGCTCACCGGTACATCAAATGGCCGTGCGGGAAGATAGCGGCGTTCAATTGGCTTACCGAGCGTTTCTTCAAGCATGACTATCAGTTCATTCAAGCTCGTTCCCGACCCGGAACTGATGTTAAACACACTTTTCGGCCCGGAATATTCAACTGCCTTAACAAAGGCCTCCGCCACATCGCTGATGTGAAGGTAGTCCCGTGTGACACTGCCGTCTCCCCATATTTCGACAGGATTTCCGGTAAGCGCACGGTGCAAAAACACCCCGACAGCCCCCTGCGCCGTTTCAATGCGCTGACGTTCGCCATAGGGATTGGCAACTCTCAGCGTGATCGTCTTGATATCGTGCATACGTTCGTACAAGTGCAGATATTTTTCGATAGCCAGCTTGGTGATCCCATATGAAACCAGAGGATCGGTAGGATGGCCCTCATCGATCGGCAGATACTTCGGGATTCCATAGACCGTGCCACCGGATGAAATGAAAACGATCTTGCGGACTTTGTTAGCCACCATGGCATTGAGCAATTGCAACGTACCCACCACATTGCTTTGCACATCGTAGATCGGGTCATCATTGGAGTTCTTTGGCAACGTGGTGGAGACCAGATGCAACACTACATCGGCTCCATCGACAGCTCCGCTGACATCATACGTACTCAGAAAATCGCCCGTGACCCATTCCACCTGTTCGCTTGCCTTGAATATCCGGTAGGGTTCTACCCGTGGCCGCTCAAAAATTCGCACTGAATGGCCATCAAACAACAGGCGATCCGCAATCGCCGAGCCTATAAACCCGCCACCACCGAAAATCACGCATTTCATTTTCGAGCACCTCAAATTCGACGATTACAACAAACACCCGGTCTCCACCTAAATGTGGTCAATGCATTGATAGCCGTTATGTCTTTGTCCAATGCGGCGGCAACCCCTTGATACTCCTGCGCAGATCAAGGAGCTTCCTCGCCATCCGCTCCCCAAACACCTTCCATAACAGCAGCCGCAAATACTCTTTTGTCATTTCCTTCAGCAAATACTTCCCCGGTAAAAGTTGACCATGCATCCTTTGTGCGCGCCGGACTTCTCGTAGCGTCCTCAAATAATTTGCAGTGTCGGTGCTGATGCCGCCAAGCCGCTGCCCGGCTGTAATGATGTCCGGTAAAAATGCCGCTTCGCCTGTCTTTAGCTCGCGCAACAACAATTCATAATCACCGGCAATGCGAAATGACTCGTCAAATTTGCCATGTTGTTCGAACAAGCTTCGCCGATGCATCGTGCCGACATGCGGAATGTTCATGTACGGCATGGACATAAAGGACTCCTTTGCCCGTGCCCATGACACACCTATCGGGCGAGGCGCCTGCCCATCATCACAGATCAACATGATTTGCCCATATGCCACACGAATAATTGCCTGGAGGGTTTTCAGTTGCGCAGCTATTCGTTCCAGCACCGTGGCATCCCAAAGGTAATCATCCGCGCCCAGAAAGCAAATCCACTCGCCATGCGCCTGAACCAGCCCCTTGTTCCAGGCGTTGTATATGCCGCGATCAGGCTCGGAAATCCAGTAACTGAATTTACTACGATTCTTCTCCAGTAATTCAACCGTTCCGTCATTTGAGCCACCATCAATAATAACCAACTCTTTATTTGGGTAGGTTTGTTGCGCGACACTGTCAATACACTGTTGTAACGTAGCCTTGCCGTTGTAAACAGCAACGATGATGGAAATCAAAGGTGCAAACTCTTGGTTCATGGCTTCAAGATATTAGTTGTGTGTTATGAAGTTTACAAAGCGCTAGGTTTCGTGGAAGCCCAAAGTGAACCCTATTTTTTTTTCATTTTTCTAAGAAAATATCCAGCCACATAAGAATAGAACCTGAAGGTCAGTGCTTTTTCCCACCAGCTCATACCCAGAATAGTTGACCTAAGAATTTGCTCGCGCTCAACAGCCAGCATTTCAGAACGAATAGCATCTAGCCTTTTCTTAATAAGTTGATCGTATTTGAATTCAGTGAAGCAATTAAAAACACTCAGGGTTTCAACGAGCTTTATCGGATGGTAGAAATGTTCTCGTCCCCTGCTAGTTCCACCACCATGAACGCGATAGGCCGACATTACCTTGTCAACATAATAAAATGGTAACTTAGAGGCCAGCAAAAGCTGCATTATGTAATCGCCGTTGTAAATGTACTTAAACCATTCGCCTAACTCGAGCAACTCTTTCCGGAACAGCATAGATTGTGAGGGAACAAACCATGGCTTGCTAATCACACTTTCAATGTCATAAAGCCCCTCAGCGAGGCCACTAGAGAAATTTATGACCTGAGTTCCATTCTCAACAATTAGGGCATTGTGAAAAACAAGTGAGCACTCTGGGATTTTCTGGAAAATTGCAACCTGTCTTTCCAGTTTTGTCTTATCGGTCCAATAATCATCACCTTCACAAATTGCAATGTATTTCCCGCGTGCCTCAGAGTATGAATTTAAGAAGTTTGCGCGGCCAGAAGGCCGGTCATCAATAAATATTACATCTTTTCTATTGTTCAAAAAAAGCCGAATCTTGTCAGGGTATTTATCGGCGTAGGCCATACAAATTTCCCGCGTCCCATCTGATGATTGGTCCTCGCCAACAAGGATTTCAATCGGAAAATTTGTCTCTTGGGACAGTACACTATCAAGACACTGCGCGATATAACTTGCGTGCTGATATGTTTGAACGCACACGCTCACCAACGGAATTATATTATTGACGGGCTTACCAAGACCTAAATGTTCTACAGAAGACATATCTACCCCATGCAACCTAATACTACATAACCAACCAAGCTATTAAAGTACCCAAGCGGATCTTTAGCCAATAATTATCAGGTCACCAAGTTGGCCTCTGTTCTACCAAGGTAAATAAGATACCCAACTGGATAATCAGAAGAATCCAAGATGCGTTGGTACTTTAAATTGAAAAACTCATTGATTTTTTTATACTCATCAATCAGCCCCGCCTTACCTGCAAAGTAATTCATAAACTCGATAGCTATTCCTGTCGTCAACGTGCCGTTGGGTTTCATTGAGAAGCTCAAACCACGCTGTTCTGCAAAGGACCTAACGTCTTCGATCTTTGGCAGCGTACATTCCAAATGTTCTTTTGCCCATTGAGCACCAGTGATATCAATAAATAGCTGTAGCCGTTCTTTTTCATAAGTACCTTCAATATAGAACGGGTTTAATAAAATCACGCCACGTTTGGATTTTGAAAATAATTGATCTAAAAATGCATCTCGATCACCAGCAGGAATATGTTCAAGAACATGGCATGAGACAACATAATCAAAAGAGCAATCAGCAAAGGGCAGATTTATTCCAGAAATGCCGTTTGAGCATGGATCAGCGAGACAGTAAGATGCCTCCGGAATAAATGAGGCAAGCATACCTTCCCCCCCTCCAACGTCCAATACTGAAAAATTCTTTCCCTTATTTCTTAAAGCAAGTTCAGATGCTAGCGAGGCAAGGCGATAGTAACCATTGTGATTCATTAACTCCGACCTTGGCATTGCAGCAAGGGCCAAGCTCATACCTTCTTTCACCTCATCACACTCGGCACCAAGATATTCAGCCGTTTTTAGTTCGGCATAAGACAAGTACGCTTTACCTTTTCTTAATGCCTCGGCAGCATATTGAAGATGTAAAGCCGCGTTAAGCGGGTCTTTTGAAATGCGCTCCGCGTAATTAATCTCTGGGCGATTACGATTAATAGATACGGAGTATCGCTTCATGAACGAAGCATCAGAGTAATGGTTTGGGTTACGTTCGATTTTTAAACCTAGTATTTTTGCCAAACCAAGTACAGCTTTTTTGATCACGTTTGCATTCTCCTGCGTAGAGCCGACAAATTAGCCTTAACCTACTGAAAAGTCCGATGAGTCCTGCTCTTATTAAGTCTTAACGGAACGTGTCCGAATGCCTGCCATGCTCAAGCACTCATTCAATAATTCCGCGCACAGCAAGCGGCAAGTCAACAAATAGATACCGCAGCCCACGATGCTCGCCATAAGGAGTTTAATGAAAGGTGCGGCATGCATCATGTCGTTTATGAAATAAACGGCAACAGCCATCGGGATGACCGCCGCAAAATTCACCGCCAGATCGCTCAATTGCTTCCATCCGCTGTAGCCCAACAGCAACTTGGTGTAATGCGTGTTCACAATATATCCAAAGACCGAGATAACGACCTGTGCCCAGGCTATGGCCATGACCCCATAAAAACTGGCGGCTACTGTCAGACTGATCGTGAACACTTTTTTGAACATCGTGATCGAAAAGAACAAGTCCGATCGTCCCTGCGCTCTCAATATATTCAGGTTCAGCACGTGCAACGGCCATATCAGGCCGCCCAATCCCAACACTTGCAGAATCGGCACGCAGGGCAACCATTGCGCGCCGAACAGGGTCAACACAAGCGGCTCGGCGAGTATGATGATGCCCACCAACACCGGGATGTTCACGAACATGGATATAGCCTGCGCCTGGCGCAGGCCCCTGACCAGCCGCGCTTTATCCTCCTTCACCGTCGCAAACGTCGAGAAAGCCACCCGGTTGATGATGCCCATCATCAACGTGATCGGCAGTTGCTGGGTGCGTTGCGCGCGATCATAAAACCCCACATCTCGAACCGAGTACATCTTGCCGATCAGGATCAGGTAGAGATTGGTGGAAAAGACATCGGTCAGCGTTGCCGCCATCTCATAGCCACCAAAGCGAAAGAACGAGCGCAACGAGGCAAAGCTGAAAGTCCAGGCAGGCCGCCATGGATGCCACACCCAGAGCAGCAGCACCGTGACGATGCCCGAGGCCACTGCGTGCCCGGCCAGGCTCCACACTCCGTATCCACGGCTGGCCATGTAAATCGCCAGCGCACCGGCCACGACCGAGCTGGCCACGCCCACCTTGGCGGTGGTCTTGAAATTGAGTTCCTTGTTGAGCAGGGTGCTGTGGATGGAACCGAAGGCATTCACGAACAGGTTGAATGCCATCGCATAGGTGAGATATTGCAGCACCGGCTGCTTGAAGAACGCCGCGATCCAGGGCGCTGCGGCACACAGCAGCAAAGCGGTGAGCGCGCCCATCCCGAGGTTGAAGAAGAACACCGTGGATTCATCCGTGAGCGTGGTGTTCTGCCGCTGGATCAGCGCGGAGCTGAAGCCGCTGTCGATGAAGACGCCGGCCACGCCGATGAACATCGCGAGCATCGCGATCACCCCGAAATCTTCCGGAGCCAGGATGCGTGCCAGCACGATAGTGACGACGAACTGCACTCCATGTCGCATGAACACGTCGAGCGCGCTCCATTTTACTGCGCTGGTGGTTTTTTGATGCAGTGTCGGCATGGGTTGTGAGTTAGGGTTGGGCTACCCAGCTTAGTCCAACATACAAGAGCACAGCGCGGTAGCAGCAATGATTGCGTCTGGAAGTTTGATCTTGCGGGTCTGACGAAGGTCTATCACTACATCTTCTATGTTTCCGGTCAAAGGCAAGTAGGTTAGACGATCAAGTTTCTGTCTAATTAACGATTCCTCCACTCGCGTGATGCCATGAAAACCCAGTAATTCCATTCGCGAAATTGCACTATATGAACACTCACCAACATGAATCTGGTGCGAAGATACCTCGGCAAGCACGAGGGGTCGGATTTCAGGATGCCAAGAATAAAATTGGTGTCCAGTAGATATTTACTGCCACTCATCACGCAACCGTTTCTGGATCACCGAAGGTTCACCAGCAAAAGTGACGGAATTTTCCAGCCCGCCCATTAAGTCAACCAACAATTCATCGCTTGAATTCGCAGACCTATTGCGCACTTTCGCGCGCAGAAACTCTGCAAAATCCAGAAGCTCGGCGATTACCGGCTCCGGCAAGTCTTGCACCGCTTTATATAATTTTTCTGTCGTAGTCATAAGGCATCCTTTCGTCAGATCAAAGTCCGTACTGAGCTAGTAGAATTGCATCCTATCATATGAATTTGTAGGGTGCGCTATGCGCACCAATGATAGTGGTGCGTAGAACGCACCCTACGTTATTCACTCAGGAAACGCTGAACAAGTATGGTTTTGTCGTTCCCGCGTATGCGGGAACCCAGTCAAATCAATAAGCTAAATTCCTGCTTACGCGGGAAAGACGACTTTTTCAGCGCTTCCCTAACTATCCAGCCGGCTATCCAGATAGGTCTTGACCGCTTCGGGCGAATTCCACATCAGCACATCAATGATCGAAAGATGCTCGATGAATTGGTAATGGCCGGTGGGGTATCTTACCCTGCGTTAACCAGCGAAAATTCTGCATACCGCGAATGAATCGCCGTTGCAGCATGGTGGGCGCGGATCAGGATTTCGCAGATGCGCTCCACGCTTTGCGCCGAGACGAGCGCACCAATCGGCAACTGGATGCACAATGCGCTCAGGCTGTCGGTATTGTGCAGACGTTCCAGATACTGTGGCAGCTCCTGCGCATACGGGATGGTGCGATGCAAGCCCGGATAGAAATAGCGCCGCGCATTCACGTACTCCGCCTTGAGCAGCGCGATGAGCATATCCTGTGACAAGCCGTATGCGCGCTCGTCTACCTGGCACACCAAGTACTGATAATTCGAGAAACTGACGCCGCTGGGCTTGACCAGACGCAACCCGGGGATCGTCGCCAACTGCGCTTCATAAATCCGGTACAGAGTCTCGTTGTTCTTTTGGTTGGATGGGAAATCCTCAAGACTCATCAGTGCGATCGCGCACTGCGCTTCGGACATTCTGCCATTCACCGTCTTGGTCACTTCAACCGGTTTGCCCGCCCCGGCGCTACTGCGCATGGTGCGCAGGCGTGCGGCCAGCTCATCATCATTGGTACAGATGCAGCCGCCTTCGGTGGCGTTCAATATATTGCTCTCATGAAAAGAGAACACCTCAGCGCGTCCAAAGTTGCCAATGCACACGCCATCGACTGCACAGCCAAAGGCATGGGCCGCATCGAAATAAAGCTGCACCCCGTGTGACTTGGCCAATTCCGCAAGTGCTTTCGGAGCGCACGCCCCACCCCATAGATGCACACCCATGATCGCGCTCACGTCCTTGTCGATCAGCGCAGCGATCTGGTCGAGGGCGATCTGATGCGTGTCCGGATCGACGTCGCAAAATACCGGCTCTAGACCTGCCCAACTCAACGATTGTGCCGAGGCGATAAAGGCGAATGCCGGCAGGATCACTTTGCCGGTCAATCCCATCGCATCGGCCAGCATCATCATGGCTATGGTTTCGTTGGTTACGCAGATTGCATGCTTGACCCCAAGGAATTGCTGGAGCTTCTGCTCGAGCTGCTGGTTCAGCGGGCCGTATTCGGTGTAGTACTGGCGCTCGAAAATTCCCCGGAACGCCTCCTGATAACGCTCCCACGACGGAAAGTAGAGTTGTCCGACCGACAGCGGCTCGGCAAATGCAGGGGCTGCGCCAAACAACGCGAAGTCAGTCGTGCTCATCGTTATTGTGCCCCTTGTTGATTCAGGCGTGCCTTGATGGCCGCAGCGTTGGCAGAGATGAAGCGCATCAGCCCGACGATCTCGCCTATATCGTCGTTGCTCACCAGATGCCCGCATGGCGGAAGGACGAATCTTTCTGCAAGCCTGTCAGTCACCGGCAGTTCCACCGGCACATGCGGATAGGCCATGCGCTTGCGATGCAGCGGAGGGGTGTAGTAGGCACGTGCCAGGATCATCTCGGCATTCAGAATGCTCACGGTATCCGCGCGGGATAAGGGCCAGTCGTCGAGGATTTCGATCACGATATTCTTGTAACCCGGGCGGTGGCTTTCATCGAATTCGAGCAGCCGAATGCCCTTGAGCGGCGCAAGCAGGCGCTTATAGGCAAGATAGCGTTCGCGGTTGCGCGCTACCTGATCCTCAAGGTCATCCATGCTTGCCAGCGCCATCGCAGCATGTGTCTCGTTAAGTCTGGCGTTCAGCCCACCGGGCACCACAATGTTATCCTGCCCCCTGAAACCAAAATCGCGCATCAGCGCCAACCGCTCCGCCAGTTGCGCATCATTGGTGGTGAGATAACCGCCCTCGAAGCCGTTCACCAATTTGCTTGCTCCCAACGAGAAAATCTCGGCGGCGCCGAAGCAGCCGATCTTGCGGCCAGCATAGGACTCGTAGACCGATTCGACGGAATCGAACAGCAGCGGGATGTTCTTCTCTTTCGCCAGATCGACCAGGCCATCGATGTCGCAAAAGTTCACGATGGGATGAACGCCCATTATCAATGCGGTGTTTGCATTGATGCAGGGCCGCACGGTCGCCGCACTGTTGGCCAGCGTGTCCTCCTCGACATCGCAGAAGTGCGGCTTTAGCCTGGTCCATGCCGCAATATCGGCCATGCGGCGATAGGTGAACGAAGGCATCACGATCTCGTTCTTGCCTGGTCTGGCCAGCGCTGGGATGGTGAGAGCCAGCGCCCAGAACCCGCTACAGAAAGTTACGCAGAATTCCGTCTGGTGGAAGGCGGCCAGCCGTTGCTCGAGCTGCTTCACCAGCACGCCATCATTGGTGTATTGATGGCGTTCGAAAAATATCTTCGAGTAGCCCAGGAATTTATCAAAATCAGGGCGCACCAGATTCGAGGTCGGCTTCGGTGTCGAGAACATACGCTCACCGCCAAAGATTGCCAGTTCCGCTATGTTGCTCTTCTTAACCAAGATAATTCTTGCTCCGTCCCTAACGGCTCAACAATACATCTTAGCGATAGTACCCGGCGTAATATTCCGCGGGCATGACCGAGAACTTCGCCCTCCATCCCGCTGCGCCAGCCATCTCCGCAAATTCTTGTTGTGTGCGCCAAATGCCGATCTGCGATTCGTTATCCGACATTTCCTCGGCGGTAATTTGTTTCTCCTTATAAAATTTTGCCGCCCTGTCCTTGTCCGGAAGATTTCCAATAAATACCGCCTGCACGTTGGTAAACTTATCATGCAGGGCGTGCAACACCTCAACGGCATCGGCAGCGGGGAAATATGAGAAGCTGCCGTAACAAAGCACCTTGGTAAATATTTCCGGATGCGCTTCCTGGCGCACGTACTCTGCAGCCCCTAGCGTCACGAACCGATAGCGGGGCAACTTTTCGAAATTTTTCTTTGCGACTGCGATCAGGTGCTCCGAAAAGTCGACGCCCTGATAATCCGCGATCGAATCGAAAAGCAGACGGGACAGCGCCCCGTTGCCACACGCGAGATCGAGCAGTCTGTCATCCGGCTTCAGTCGAAGCGCCTCTTGTATTGCGTCAACGATCATCTTGATCTGCTCGTCCGACACCGGCTCACCTTGCACGGTGCGGCGTATCTGTCCCCAAAAGTCATCCGGGGCACGGGATTTTGCATGTTCGTTGTGGTCGAATTTCTTATAGTTTGGTTTGTCGTTTTGCATGTATGGATCCCGAAATCACTAGCTTTTTGCAACACTATTCAAAGGATGCGCTGAATAAGTCCCAATTCGTCATTCCGGCGCAGGCCGGAATCCAGTGTTTTGCGAGCATCCGCTTCGCGGATTGCCTGCTTACCCCACTTCAATAGACTGGACACCGGCCTGCGCCGGTGTGACGACTTATTCAGCGTTTCCCTAAGTTATTACTGGCGTGCTCAATGCTGCACTTCGATATCTGTTGATGATAGCAATCTAAACTTGGCCAGTAACCGGCGTATTTCTTCTTCCGGGTTGAACATCAACACGTCGATGATGGACAGAAACGGCACCCACGTATCGCCAAACTGCTGGTAGCGCTCGTTCCGGGCTTCAAGAAAGCGCAGTGTGATGCCACATTTTTGAAACGTTTCCTGGTGATAAAGCTCCGTTCCGCCGATGGGATTGGTGTAGTCCGTCGCGCCCAAACGCTTGCACATATCCAGCACGCGTTGCTCTCCGGCCAGGCTGACATCTTTCTCCATGCCGGACGATGTGATGATCTTGCAGCGCAAGCCCATGTAGCCTGCAATGCGCCGAATCAGATTCTCGTTGAAACTTGCGACATTGGTGTCTTCAAACATCATCAGTTCTTCAAGCATGGTAAACACTTGCCGATAGCGGGGCGCCTTGGCGTAAGCCTGCTTGACCAGGTTGATGATGTTCTTGCGCGCTTGCTTGTCATCCACATAGTTTCTGGCATTGATGGGCAGGTCGTAAGCATCCTTCTGCACCGGGAATGTGATCATGCGGCTTTCTCCGTTGAGCAGGATTTTGTTGCGATTGACCCAACCGCCCTTGATGTATTGCACATCGTCATGCAGCACGAATACATCACTTGCCGCGATGAGCTGAAAGTACCCTATGTACGGGAAGAAATAGGGCTGCATGATCGCTACCTTCATGCTCTTTGCCCTGCTAATGTCTTGGGTTCTGATTGTTCATTAGCGACAAACACGTTCCTTCCCTCATGCAATGGGGGAGAGCTTGCGAGGGGGCAGGAAATTACGTTTAACCCAGATAATCCATCAGGCCGCGAACCCACTGTAGGAGCGAGCTTGCTCGCGAAAAACTTCGCCAGCAAGCTGGCTCCTACGATAGGGAAAGCCTCTAATGGACAATCCGGGTTTAATAATTTACTTGGGTTTAACTTCATGAAATTCGAGTTCATTTGCTGCGCTTTTTCTTTACCGTGTGCTTGAATTTCAACACGGCGAAATTCAGCTCAATGGATGTTTCTGCATCGCTTGTCTGCAAGTCGTCATCGAGGATTTCGGCGATCAACTCGCCGCTTTTTTGCATCAGCGATTTTTGCTGCGCTTTGTCTTGTATAACCGACAACTCTTTGATGCTTCTCGATAGCTCTCTGATTTTGGAAAAAGTCTCGATGATGGCAAATGTAGCCTCTACGGCTTGTTTGCTCCGCAATATGGTGGCGAGCATATACAAACCTTTTTCGGTGAAGGCGCCAGGCAAGACTCTCGTCTTGGCGAATTTTGCAGTCGAAAATTTCGACCGCAAATCGGAAAACTCCGCTTCGCTGAGTTCAAGCATGTAATCCTGCGGGAATTTATCTGGATTGTTTTTTACGGCCTCATTGATTCGCTTGGTTTCAACGCCGTAGATTTTGGCGACATCGCTATCCAGCAAGACACTCTGTCCTTTGATCTCGATGATCAGCTTTTTTAGATTCTCGATTTTCACGATGTCGCTCATATCATCACCTCCAATTCTGTCATGCCGGGCTAGCCATTCACGAGGACCCGAATCACGGCGGCTACGTTACTGATCATGTCGCTGTCCATCGTGGTCCCGGTTGGCAGCACCACGACCCGATCTGCCACGCGTTGCGTGTTGGGCAACATCAGACCCGCATGCGGATATAACTCGCTATAAGGTTGCATGTTATGGCAGCCCGGCCAGAAGTATTTGCGCGCGCGGATGTTCTCGGCGTGCAATGCTTCGATGATGCGGTCGCGGGATACCGGGCAATTTTCGCCAACCTCCATCACCACATACTGGTAGTTGTTGTGCTCATTATCGTCGTAGCCCAACAGGCTGATGCCGGGCAGGCCGGACAGCGCTTTGCGATAGGCCTGAAGATTGCGGCGGTTCGCCGCGATCACGCCATCTATCGCGTCGAGGTTGACCAGCCCCATCGCTGCGGCGACTTCGATCATCTTGCCGTTGGTGCCGGGATGCACGACCTTGTCCATCGCCACGAAGCCGAAGTTGCGCATCAGCCGCATCGTTTCGGCAAGCTCATCGTCATTGGTGAGGACTGCGCCGCCTTCGAAGGTGTTGAAGAATTTCGTGGCATGGAAGCTCAATACCTCGCAGGCACCGAAGTTGCCGATCATCCTGCCCTGGTAAGAGCAGCCGAACGCATGGGCCGCATCGAACATCAGTTTGAGACCATGCTCGTCGGCGATCGCCTGCAATTCGCCGACCGGCGCACCGCGCCCCCACAGGTGAACGCCGATGATGCCGGTAGTGCGCGGCGTGATCATGCGGCGCACGGCGGCGGGATCGAGGTTGTGGGTAGCCGGATCAATGTCCGCAAACACCGGCGTGATGGCCTGCCAGTTCAATGCATGAGCAGTGGCGATGAAGGTGTAGGACGGGACGATCACTTCGCCTTCCAGCCCCAGCGCGCGGATCGCGATCTCCAGCGCGACGGTGCCGTTGCACATCGCCACACAGTGTTTGACGCCGTGAAGTTCGGCGACGCGCCGCTCGAATTCCTGCACCAGCGGGCCGTTGTTGCTCAGCCAGCGCCGTTCAAATATATCGTCCACATATTTCAGGAACGCCTCGCGGCTGCCGATGTTGGGGCGGCCTACGTGCAACTGCTCGTCGAAAGCCGGTGGTGCGCCGTTGATGGCGAGGTCTTGCGAATTAAGGATGGGCTTCATGTCAAAGGTGGTTCAGTTAATCCCAAATACCATTAGCCAACGAACCCATTGTAGGAGCGAGCTTGCTCGCGAATATCTTCGCCAGCAAGCTGGCTCCTACGATAGGGAAATCCTC
>Ga0209619_10000729_pt1 | contig 23587 bp, 26 predicted proteins | sample Rifsed16ft3_FD_184011 | JGI IMG/M metagenome (GOLD analysis project Ga0209619, IMG submission 184011) | Soil microbial communities from Rifle, Colorado, USA - sediment 16ft 3 (version 2) | ecosystem: Environmental > Terrestrial > Deep subsurface > Rock core/Sediment | place: Rifle, Colorado... | reverse complement strand
GGACCAGACCGAACAACGGTGACCCGGGGGCTTCCCCCGGGGTCACCCGTCTACGGACTCCCCTCCCCCGCCGCCCTACACGAGCTATCGACACCGACCCATAGCAGGGGGCAACCATCGGCCTAAGGCGAACGTTGCTCTCCAACGATGGTCTATCGCCCGTTGTGGGGCACGGGGTCGCCCGAATAGGCTACGTTTCGAAGCAACCCGGCGGACCCTCCGCCGCGTGCCCGACCCGCGGGGGCCCCTCCCCGCAGAGGAGAGTGACATGGCATACCGAACGTCCCCACGCCCCCGCCGCTGGGCGCTGTTCGCCCTCCTGGCGATGCTTGGCCTACAGCTGCAGGTCCTGACCGCACTGCCCGCGAACGCTGCCGTCTGTAGTGCGGCGTTCAGCGGCGGCCCCGACGGCACCCTGGCGATCAGCGCAACCGTGCCCAACGGCGGCAGCATCCAGGCCAACCAGAGCATCACGATCACGATCACCTGGAACACGGGCGACTGGACCAGCCTGGATCAGTTCCACTCCTGCTTCCAGCTGAACGGCGCCGACGTGAACTCGCTCAACCTCGAGCAGGGACCGCCGGAGCTCGTTAACGACGGGATCATCCAGCACACGATCACCGTCCCGAGCACCGTGGCCGACGGCGACGAGCTCTGCTCACGCAGCCGTCTGTCCGGACAGCCCACGGGCGGCACCTCCACGCAGAAGAGCAACAAGATCTGTTGGACGGTCGGCCCCGGCACCCCCGGTGAGCCCGACGTGATCGTGCGCAAGTCTGCCAACAAGACCGCCGTCGTCGCGGGCGAGAGCTTCGATTACACGCTCGAGGCCGAGAACATCGGCAACGCCGACGCCACGGACGTGAGGATCACCGACGTGATCCCCGCCAGCCTGACGGTCACGTCGAAGCCGGGCAACTGCTCCGGGACCTCGACGATCACGTGTGACCTCGGCACCCTGACGGCAGCCGGCACCGCCGGCGCCAAGGAGTCGGTGACCTTCACGGTGCAGACCTCCAACGGCTCCTGCCCGAAGGTGGACAACGCCGGGACCGTGAGCGCCTCGAACGAGCCCTCGAGCAAGCAGAACAACAACTCGAGCAACACGGTCACCGTTAACGTCTCGTGCCCCGAGCCGGACGTGAAGGTCAGCAAGTCGGCCAGCACCGCGACGGTGAACGCCCGCGGCTCGGTCACCTTCACGATCACGGCCCAGAACGTGGGGGACGGGACGGCCAGGGACGTGAAGATCGTCGACACGCTGCCCTCGAGCGTGACGATCGGCACCGTGTCCAGCAGCTGCTCCGTCACCGGTCAGAAGGTCACATGCTCCGTGGGCGACCTGGCGAAGAACGCCACCGCCTCCGTGTCCATCACGGTTCAGACCTCCGAGGCCTCCTGCCCCGAGATCAGCAACTTCGCGACCGTGAGCGCCGCGAACGAGCCGAACGCGAACGCGGGCAACAACGTCTCGAACACCGTCAGGGTCGGGGTCACCTGCCCGGACCCGGACGTAGCGATCCGCAAGGCGTCCGACGTCCCCGTTACCGGCGTGGCCCCGGGTGAGACGTTCACCTACAAGGTCACCGTCGAGAACGTGGGCGGCGCCGAGGCGACGGGCGTCACGGTCAAGGACACGATCCCGGACGGGCTGACGTTCGTGTCCGCCTCGAGCGGATGCAGCGAGAGCAACGACAACGTCACGTGCGCGATCGGCACGCTCGCCGCGGGAACGAAGGCCTCCGTGGACATCACGGTGCGGGCAACCGAGGACGCCTGCCCGGAGGTGACGAACACGGCAACCGTGAGCTCCACGAACGAGCCCGCGGGGAGCGGTGGCAACAACACGAGCAACCCCGTGACGGACCTGGTCAACTGCACGGAGCCAGGCATCGCCGTCCGGATCACGAAGACGAACGACGCCAACAACGACGGGATCTACACGGACAACGAAGAGGCCAAGAAGCAGGGCCTCGACGTCCCCTTCCGCCTGGTGATCACCAACACCGGCGAGGAGACCGTCAAGATCACCGACCTCACGGACTCGTTCGACCAGACCGTGATCGACCTGCTTGACTCCAAGTGCGCGAACCTCGCAGGCGCCACGCTGGATCCGGGCGAGAGCGTCACGTGCGAGTTCACCCTTCGGAACTACTCGCCGCCTCAGCTCACCTCGCTGGAGAACACGGTCGAGGTGTGCGTGAAGATGGTGGGTGGGGACAAGACCGACTGCGACGACGACCCCTCGAAGGTCCGCAGCGCCGAGGTCCTCGGCCGCACGATCACCAAGACCCCGCCTGCCGGGACCGCATTCACGGGCTCCGGTGGAACGGTGCGCTTCGGGCTCCTGGCGATGGCGCTCCTGCTGCTCGGCACCGGCATCGTGTACGCCGGGTACCGCAGGCGCGAGAACTACGAAGGCTAGATCCGGATCTGCGGGAGCCCGGCGCTTCGGGAGGGCGCCGGGCCCCCGACCGGATCTGCGACATCTCGCACCTGCTGATCGGTAACCTCCTCCGGAGCGAACCGGCGCCGCCGCCGCGGGGCGGTGAGGGGCTGCAGGCGGCGAGATGCGGAGGCCCCGGGCCATGCCCGGGGCCTCCTCTCGTTACGGCGTCTCCCCAGGCTCAGCCGTAGAAGATGACGGTGATCCAGATCCGGCCGTCCTCGCGGACGATCCCGATCGCTGCGTGCCGGTAGGACTCTCGCAGGATGTTCTCGCGGTGGAGCTTGCTGGCCATGAAGGCGTCCTCGAGGCTCTCGAGCGAGCCGCCCACGCCAACGTTCTCCCCGCCGATCTCCCAGTCGTAGCCCTCGAGCGCGTTCAGGAGCTGTCCCTCGCTAGAGTGGAACAGGTACCCCTTGCGGGCCATCGCCTCGCTGTGGTCCTTGGCGTAGCGGGCAAGGCGATCGGCGAAATCCAGATCCCTGCGCTCGTGGGCTGCGCGGTCCTCGTTCGTGAGGGCAAGCATCGTGCGGCGAGGGCCCACGTCGCGCCCCGAGGCGATCCCCGAGGCGCCGACCAGCAGAAGGCCGGTCAGGGCCACGGCGACGAACAGCGCGCCGAACTTCCTGCGACCGTCGGTGAGAACGGACATGTCGAGCCTCCCGACTCCTGGGTCCCGGGGGACTCGAGCCACGAGACTCGGGTCCTTCGGCGGCTCGGCCACCTCCCCCTCGACGGAGGTCCGGAGCTTTGCGTCTCGCCGTCGCCGGCGATTTGCCGTTTCGGGACCGACCCTTCTTCCTTGCCACCCCTGTATCGGCCGGTGCCCAGCCCGGCTTGAGGTCGAGGTAGTCACGGATGACTAGGCAAGCGGCAGGGGTGATCTGGGGTGCGGGCGGGCCGAGGGCCTACGGCAGCGCGAGCTGCGCGCTCACCAGCGGAGCGTGAGGTGGCGGGCGGCCCGGGCCTCGTCCAGGCGCCGGACGGGCGTGGTGACCGGCGCCTCGTGAAGGAGGTCCGGATCCTCGTGGGCCTCGCGGTGAGCCTGAAGGAGGGCCTCGGCGAACGCGTCGAGCACCTCCTGGGTCTCGGTCTCCGTGGGCTCGACCATCAGAGCCTCTTCGACCACCAGCGGGAAGTAGACCGTCGAGGGGTGGTAGCCCAGATCGATCACGCGCTTGGCGACGTCCATCGCCCGGATCCCCGTCTCCTCCTTCAGGGCGCGGGCGGTGGCGACGAACTCGTGCATCGGGGGCATGTCCGGGTGCTCCATCGGGAAGGCGTCCTTCAACAGGTGGGCAAGGTAGTTCGCGTTCAGCACCGCGCGGTCGGCGACCTCCTTGAGGCCGTCGCGCCCATGCAGGAACACGTAGGCGTAGGCCCGGACCAGGATCGCGAAGTTGCCCAGGAACCCGTGCATGCGCCCGATCGACTCAGGGAACGCCGTTTCCAGGCCGAAGGAGCCGTCCTCGCGCAGCTCGACGCGCGGCGCCGGCAGGAAGGGAACGAGCACCTCGCTCACGCCAACCGGACCGGCGCCCGGTCCTCCCCCGCCGTGCGGCGTCGCGAAGGTCTTGTGTGTGTTGATGTGGACTATGTCGAACCCCATGTCGCCCGGTCGGCACCTGCCGAGGATCGCGTTCAGGTTGGCGCCGTCGTAGTAGACGAGGCCACCGACGCCGTGGATCACCTCGGTGATGCGCTGGATCTCCTCCTCGAACAGCCCCAGCGTGTTGGGGTTGGTGAGCATCAGGCCGGCCACATCTTCGTTCGCCAGCTTCTCGAGCGCCGACACGTCCACGAGGCCGCGCGAGTCGCTGGGCACCGGCTGCACTTCGTAGCCGGACAGGCGGACGCTGGCCGGGTTCGTGCCGTGGGCCGAGTCGGGGATCAACACGCGCCGCCGTGGGTTCCCCGCCTTCGTGTGGTGCGCTCGCATGATCAGCAGACCCGTGAGCTCGCCGCAGGCCCCGGCCGGCGGCTGGAGCGTGGCGCGGGCCATCCCCGTGATCTCACACAGGGCCCGTTCCAGGCGCCACATCAGCTCCAGGGAGCCCTGGACCGTGTGGTCGGGCTGGCGGGGGTGGGCGCGCTGGAAACCGGGGAGCGAAGCCCCGGCCTCGGAGATCTTCGGGTTGTACTTCATCGAGCAGGACCCGAGGGGGTAGACGCCCGTGTCGACCCCGTAGTTCAGCTGCGACAGTCGCGTGTAGTGCGTCACCAGGTCGCGCTCCGCGACCTCTGGAAGGCCGACGGATCCATGGCGTGCGTGCTCGGCTGGGAGCCGCGTCTCCGGCACGTCGAGCCTGGGCAGGCTGTACGCCCGGCGTCCGGGCCGCGAGAGGTCCTTCAGCGTCCCCCGCCCGTCGGGCGGCCCCTGGGTGCGGACCGGCGCTCCGGAGCCCCTCAAGCGAGCACCGCCCTGAGGGCCGTCGCCAGGCCGTCGATCTCCTCCCGCGTTCGCCGCTCGGTGACGGCCACCAGCAGGGCGTGGCCGTCGGCGTCGGGCAGCGGGACCGCGAGGTAGCCGCGCTCCACGAGCGCGTCGCGAACCTCGGCTGCCGGCCGCGGCAGCCGCAGCGGGAACTCCTTGAAGAACGGTGCGTCGTCGAACAGCAGCTCGACACCGGGCACCTCGGTGAGGCGCTCGGCCGCATAGGCGGCCTTGGACGCACAGGCACGCCCCAACTCCTCGAGGCCCTGCGGTCCGAGCCAGCCCAGGTATACGGTGGCGGCGATCGCCATGAGCGTCTGGTTCGTGCAGATGTTGCTCGTCGCCTTCTCGCGACGGATGTGCTGCTCGCGGGCCTGGAGCGTCAGGACGTACCCCGTGCGGCCGTCCACGTCCCGGGTCTCGCCCACGATGCGCCCGGGCAGGCGCCTGACGTCGTCCAGTCGGGTCGCGATCACGCCGAGGTAGGGCCCGCCGTGGTTCAAGTGGTTGCCCAGGACCTGGCCCTCGGCCACGGCTATGTCCGCCCGTAGATCTCCCGGCGGTGCCATCACGCCGAGTGACAGAGGGTCGAAGATCTGGATCGCACGCGCCCCGCCCGCGTGAGCCTGGCCGAATAGGTCCCGCGCCGGCTCCAGTAGCCCATAGGCGTTCGGGTGCTGGACGATCACGCAGGCGACGTCATCGCCGACCTCCGGGCGCCCACCTCGCCCCCCCTGGACCTCGAACACCTCCGGCTCGTAGCCCGAGCCCCGGCCGTAGGTGCGCAGCGTCTCGACGTATCTAGGGTCAACCCCGCCCGAGACCAGGACCCTGTCGCGCCCACGGCTCGAGCGGGCCAGGTTCACGGCCTCGGCGAGCGCGGTGGCGCCGTCGTACAGCGACGCGTTCGAGACCTCCAGGCCGGTGAGCTCGCAGATCATCGACTGGTACTCGAACAGGGCCTGCAATACGCCCTGCGAGAGTTCGGGCTGGTAGGGCGTGTACGAGGTGTAGAACTCCGAGCGTCCTGCCAGGGACCATACGACCGCGGGCACGTAGTGGTCGTACGCCCCCCCGCCGGCGAAGCAGATGAGATCCTGCGCGCTGCGGTTGCGGCCGGCGAGCTCGGTGAGGTCGGCGAGGATCTCCATCTCGGAGACGCCCTCGGGCAGATCCAACGGCCTGTCGAGCCGCACGGCGGCGGGGATCTGATCGAACAGCTCGTCCACGCTCGAACGGCCGATGGCCCCGAGCATCCGGGCGACGTCCTCGTCTGTGTGCGGCGCGAACCTCATGCCGGACGGTGAGTGTAGCCTGTCCGGCGAACGAGCCTGACCCTGATCAGGCCGACGTCCTGGTCCTCAGCCCGAGACGTCCTCGAGCCCGTACTTCGACACCAGCGACAGGTAGTCGCGCTGGTAGAAGATCTTGCAGTTGACACCCGGGTATAGCTCACGCAGGCGCCGGACCTTGCGGTTCTTCTTCGTCACGAGCTTCTGGTTCAGCGTTGTGATCTCTATGTACAGGTCGTACTGGGGAAGGTAGAAGTCGGGCGTGAAGCGCTGCACGGCGTTGCCGTCCCGGTCCCATTCGAGGTCGAACGAGGTCGGCTCGTAGTCCCAGTCGATCTGGTAGAAGTCCAGCAGCTGCGCGAACTGGCGTTCGCTCGCATGCGCGAAGGAAACGCCGTCGCTCCTCAGCCCCTGCGCGTCGGCGGCAGCGGCCTCGTTCACACGCCTCCGGCGGAGGCGGCGCGACCCTTCTTCCGGTCGCCCTTGGCGACCGTGCCCTGCAGGTCCGTCCATAGCCTGTCCACGGCGATCGCGAACACCGCCTGGCCCCCGCGGACCAGGTCGACGATCGCCTCCGGAGACTCCACCGAGTAGATACGAGACCCGTCCGAGACCAGGGTCGTCCCCAGCGGCGGCTCCTTCAGGGCCTTCAGGGTGCCCATCGCCTCGCGGATCCGCTGCAGACTGACCCCGCTGTCCAGCATCCGCTTGATGAGTTTGAGCGTGGCCAGATCCTGGAACGAGTACAAGCGTTGGGACCCGGAGCCCTGGGCGTCCTTGATCGATGGCCTGACCAGGCCCGTCCGGGCCCAGTAATCGAGCTGGCGGTAGCTGATCCCGACGATCTTGATGACCTCGGGGACGCGATATCCCTGCTCAGTCATGACAACTCCGTAATTACGCGGGCGTCGGCATGCTAGGCAGCCCCGGCGTCCGTGTCAATCACCCCTCCGGACCTGACCCGGAGGGCTCCCCAGAGGGCGCCGGAAGGGCCTCCTGACCTGCGGAGGGGCCGGGGGGCGCCGCGACCGGCTAGGATTCGCCGTCCCCTCGGCCTGGAGGTCCGCGCATGCGTGAAGCATCGGTTCGCCGACGCACGATGGTGGTGGCGGCGGCCACGGCGCTCACGCTCGGCCTCGGCCTGGTCCAGGCGCCCCGGGCCGATGCCGCGCTCGGCCGGCTGGAGAAGAAGCTGTTGCGGATCGTGAACCGCACGCGCGACCGTCACGACCTGCGCCTGCTGAAGATCGACCGCTCGCTCTCGCGCCCCTCCGAGAGGCACACCCGGCGGATGATCCGCCAGGACCGCCTGTTCGACCCGCCCAACCTCGAGGAGATCCTGGCCGACTACGAGTGGGACGACTTGGGCGCCGACGTGGTCGGTTGCGGGAGCACGCTCAAGGAGCTCCACCGGATCTTGATGACCGAGGATCTCCACCGGACGATCCTGCTGCACCCCAAGCTTCGTCGGGTCGGGATCGGCGTGGTGGTGGCCGACGAGCGGAACCGCTGCGGCCGCGGCTCGTTCTGGGCTACCGAGATCCTGTACGGCTGAGCTGCGGGACCACTCGAAAGCCGGGCGCTGGGCTACTCGAAGTCCTCGGGCGCGACGTTCTCGAGGAACTCGCGGAACTGCTGGAGCTGCTGCTCGGCGTCCTCGGTCTCGTCTTCGGCCGGGATCAGGATCGAGGCCTCCGCCAGGACGTCCTCGTTCGCGAAGATCTTGCAGCCGAGCCGCACCGCGAGCGCGATGGCATCCGAGGGACGGGAGGAGACCTCGTATGAGGAACCGTTGCGCTGCAGGCCTATCACGGCATGGAACACGCCGTCGCGCAGCTCGGTGATCGTGATGGACGTGACCAGCACCGCCACCTCGTCCAGGATGTTCTTCAGCAGGTCGTGGGTCATGGGTCGGGGGGTCGCCACGCCCTGCTGGCCGATCGCGATGGCCTGAGCCTCGGACTGGCCGATCCAGATCGGCAGATAGCGCTCGCCGCCCGCCTCTTGCAGCAGCACGATGGGCGAGTTCGAGGGGAACTCGATCCGAACGCCCGCCACGGTCATCTCGATCATGGGCCTTGCGTCCGACCGTACACCGGGCCCCGAACTCCGGCAACCTACGAGGATGCGGCGGCCGTCTCCTCGCCCGGCGCGGGTCCGGCGCCGGGTAGGAACGGCAGGAGCAGGTCGGGATCTGCCGTTAGGGCGGGCAGATCCTCGACAGCCAGGATGTCCGGCACGTTGCGGTAGCGCTCCTGGAAGTCGAGCCCGTAGCCGACCACGAACACGTCGGGGCAGTCGAAGCCCACGTAGCGGATCTCCAGAGGGGCGATCCGGCGAACGCTCTTGTCCAGCAGGGCGCAGACCTGCACGGAGGCGGGCTCGCGGGACTGGAGCACCGAGATCAGGTACGAGAGGGTCAGCCCTGTGTCGACGATGTCTTCGACCACGATCACATCGCGGCCGCCGATGTCCTGCTCGAGGTCCTTCACGATCCGGACCCTGCCCATGGACTCGGCCGCGCCGCCGTAGCGGGAGATGGACATGTAGTCGATCGCGAGCGGGAGCGCGATCTTCCGGATCAGGTCCGCGAGGAACACCGAGCCGCCCTTCAGGACCGAGATCAAGACGGGCGCGCGCCCCTCGTAGTCCCCGGTGATGGTGCGGCCGAGCTCCTCGATCCGTCGGCGGATGTCCTCGCGCCCCACAACGACGCGTGCAACGTCCGACACCGCGGCGATGCTAACAGGGCCCGCCTCGAACGCGGGGAGATCCGGTCCGGACTCAGCGCAGGAGGGCGTCCACGAGGGCACTGCCGGCGTCCAGCACGGCACCGAACGCTCGGGCCCACCAGGGCCCCTCGTTCACCGGCGGAGGCGGAGGAGGGAGCCCGGTGACCAGCAGCGGGACCTCGCCGACGAGCCGTTCGCCCGCCGTGACCCGGACGGTGCCGATCTGCTCATCGCGGGCCGGGGGGAAGGCGACCTGGTCCTCCAGCACCAGGGCTCGGACGATCTCGGCCTGCACCGAGACCAGCCCCCGGACCTGCCCACCGGCTGCCACCGACACGGGCCGGCCGTCGATGCGGACGGTGCCGAGCCCCTGCCCGTCCCGAAGCAGTGAGCGCTCGTCGAAGGCCTCGAAGCCGTAGTTCAGGAGCGTGGCGGCGTCGGAGAACGGTTCGCCCGGCTCGCCCAGGACCACCGCCACTAGGCGGGTACCCTCGCGTTCGGCCGCCGCCACGACGCAGAACCCCGCCTGCGTGGTGAACCCGGTCTTCACGCCGAGAGCGCCCGGGTACAGCCACAGGAGGACGTTGCGGTTCTGGACGGTGCGGGGCTCTGCATCCAGCGACCGCACCACGTGGGTTCGGGTCGCCACGACGTCGGCGAAACCGGAGGCATCGTACGCGGCCCGCGTCAAGCGCGATAGGTCACGGGCGCTGGAGTAGCCCACGTCGTCCAGCCCGTTCGGCGAGGCGAAGTGCGAGCTGGTCATCCCGAGCTCGGCGGCGCGCGCGTTCATCCGCTCCACGAACGCCGGCACGGTGCCGTCCACGTGCTCCGCGAGCGCGATCGCCGCGTCGTTGGCCGACTGCAACATGAGCGCATACAGCAGCTCGACCACGCGGATCCGCTCGCCCTCGGTCAGGCCGAGACCAGAGATCCCCGCGATGCGGGGGCCGGCCGCCTCCTGGCTCACGGTGACCACGTCCGTGGGCGAGGTCTCCTCCAGGACCAGGAGCGCCGTCATGACCTTCGTCAGGCTCGCTATCGGACGACGCTCGTTGCCCTCGAGGTTGAACAACACCTGACCGGTGTCCAGGTCCGCGAGCACCGCGGCCTGTCCCCTGAGCTCGGGCGCCTGCGTCGAGGGGGCGGGCGTACGGAGAGCTGAAACGAACGGCGAGGGCGAGGTCCCGCCCCCCGGCTGCACGACCGGCGTCGGCGGAGGCGGGACGGGCGACTGAGCAACTCCAGAGGATGGCAGCAGCGCCAGCAGCAGCAAAGCGCACGTGCCGAGCACCGCTGCGTGCACCGGGGCGCGGCCGAGGCGGTTCAAGACAGGTACTGGCGCAGGTTCGTCCGAAGCATGGCCTGCTTGAGCTTGCGGGAGGCTTTGGCCAGGTCCGTCAGAGATGCCGTCGCCTGGCGGCGCGCGTCGGGGTTGCGCTGGCGCAGTTGCGGCATCACGAGGGTCTCGAAGAACGCCGCCTCGCGCTCCTCGAAATGCTTGTACATCGTGAGGTGCCGGGGTTCGATCCCGTAGCGGAAGAAGTCCTTCACGATCGAGAGAACCACGTAGTCGTCGCCGTCGTAGTAGCGCGCGGACTCGGGACCGTGCGAGCAGACCATGCCGAAGGACTCGAGCTCGCGGATCTTGTCCCGATCGATACCGGTCGCGGCGCTCATCTCCTCGATCGACATCTGCAGGCCCGTGGGCGGCTCGGCGAGGTCCTCCTCGGGCTCGACGCCCGAGGGCTCGATCATCGCGATAGGCACCTCTCGGTCGGCCTCCTCCTGCTGGAGCAGCCGCTCCTTGATGACCTTGAGCGGCAGGTACTCGTCCCGCTGCATCCGCAGGATCGCCCTAAGGCGGTCCAGGTCCTTCTCGTAGAACTTACGGTAGCCCGACGGCGTGCGCTCGGGGTCGATCAGCCCCTCGGACTCGAGGAACCGGATCTTGCTGATCGTGATGTCCGGGAACTCCGTCTTGACGGTGACGAGGACCTCACCGATCGATTGATAGTTCCGTGTGGGCATCAGCCTCACTCCCCCGCGAAGAACGCGAGTCGGAACCGCCCGATCTGCACCTCGTCGTGCTGCGCAAGCTTGGTCATCTCGACCCGCTCTCTGTTCACGTACGTACCGTTCATGCTGCCGAGGTCGTGGATCGTGAAGCCGTCGGAACCGCGGCGGATCTCGGCGTGGCGGCGACTCACGCTCACGTCGTCCAGGAAGACGTCGCTGTCGATGCTGCGACCAAGGCTCGTGGAGTCAGCCTCGACCAAGAAGGTCGACCCGGCGTTGGGGCCATGCTTGACCAGAAGGAGCGCCTGCCCGGGCTCGAGTTCGTCTTCGGGGAACGGGAACTCATCGTGGCCTTCACCTTCGATCTCGATAGGGCTGATCCCGAGGGTGGTCTCGCCCTGGAGGGCAACACCACACTTGGCGCAGAAGTGCGCCTCGTCCTTGTTGGGATGTCCACAGTTGGTGCAGTACACGCTCTACGTCTCCACCCCCGCTCCCTGTGCTCGAGGCTCGGGGTATGAACCCTATACCTGTACCTCGAGGGCCGCTCGAAACTACCGGTCACCCGGGCGAGGGTCAACCCACGGGCCAGCGCATCCTCCAGCGCGGACACAGGTCGGACGGGGGTAGCGGTGAGGTTGCTAGGCAGAGGCCTGGTCGACGAAGGCCCGGTACGAGGCGGCGTCCATGAGCCCTTCGGGGGCCTCGCCCACCTCAAGGATGACCATCCAGCCATCACCGTATGGCTGCTCGTTGACGAGCTCGGGCCTCTCCTCCAAGAGCGGGTTGCGCTCCAACACCGTGCCCGAAACCGGGGCATACACGTCGGACACCGACTTGGTGGACTCAACCTCGCCGAACGGCTGGCCGGCGGTCACGCGAGTCCCGATCTCGGGGACGTCCACGTAAACCACGTCACCGAGTGCGTCCTGCGCATAGTCGGTTATGCCGATCCGAACGCGCCCGGTCGCCTCCTGGCGCACCCACTCATGCTCCTTGGTGTAGCCGAGATCCTCGGGGCACTCCACCGGATCGCTCCTTCCCGTACGCGCGCACGCGGGACGGTAGCACGTCGACCGAGTGGCGGATGCAGGCCCTACGTAGCCGGTGGCAGCGCCGCCCATGCGGCCCGCAGGTCGCCGACGTACAAGGCGGCGGTCACGTAGGACTCAACGATCGCCACGGTGTAGACCGCCCACCCGCACGCGAGCGCTGCGGGCGCGAACGCGAACCCAAGGGTTCCCCACGAGATGAATCCGATCGACATCATGAGCCCGAAGGTCGCGACCTTGCCGAGGTAGCGCACCTCGATCCGGGCGTCGCGGCAGACCAGCAGCACGAGGCCTGCGACCAGGATCGCCACGTCGCGGACCAGGATCAGCAGGGCCGCCCAAAGCGGGAACGCGTCGCGGACGACGAGCGCGATCAACCCCGCGGCGATCGCGAGCCGGTCGGCTACCGGGTCGAGCACCTTCCCGAACTCGGAGACCTGGCCCGTCGCCCGGGCGACCACACCGTCGACCCAGTCGGTGGCCGCGACCACGCCGAACAGGATCAGCCCGGCCTTGGTCGTGTCCTCATCGACGATCAGCGAGAAGAACAGCGGGATGGTCGCGATCCTCGCGAAGGAGATGAGGTTCGGGACCGTGAGGATCCGTCGGTTCGAGCTCGACGAGGTTCCGTCGGGCGGCGCTGGGTCGCTCATCGCGCGGGACGGTACCACCCGGTCTCGCCGTGGTGCGGCGGCCCGGCGATGGATTACCTACTCCGGACCACCCTCCGGGATGACCCCGAGCTGCTGCATCATCGCCAGCGCGTCGAAGACGCCCCAGTGCTCGTGCGCGAGGCCATCCTCGCCGAAGCGGATGATGTCGATCAGCTGGACATCGACGCTCTTGTCGGTCGCAGGGATCCCCAAGAACTCGCCTCGATGCGTTCCGGTGGCCCTGGTCCGCGCCACAACCTTGTCGCCGCTCACCAAGACATCCTCGGCGGTGAAGCGCAGGTCCGGGAACGCGGCGAGGTACATCCGGAAGAACTCCTTGACGCCTTCCTTCGTGGGCGCGAGCCCTGGCGTCTCCTCGTGCTCGACGAAGTCGTCGGCCATCAGGGCGCCGAACCCCTCCACATCGCCGGAACTCACCATCTCGTACATGCGCCGCATCGCGGCTGCGTGATCCATCGCTGTCCCCCTTCGTCCCTTGCTCGTCGGGCCGGCCGGATTCGAACCGGCGACCCCCAGTCCCCCAGACTGGTGCGCTAACCATGCTGCGCCACGGCCCGTGCGCTTATCCTACCGGCCGCGCGACCGCCGCCCCCTGCGGAAGCGCAACCGGAGCGGAACGCCGTCCAGATCGAGCTCTCGTCGGAGCCGCCCCTCGAGGAACCGCTGGTAGCTCTGGCCGGGAGGCAGAGCGCCGAAGAGCACGAAGGTCGGCGGCCCGGCAGCGACCTGAGTCGCGTACTTGTACCGAGCACCTCCGGGAGCCGGCTGCTCACCCTGGGCGGCCTGCACGACCTCGTTCACCGGCGCGGTAGGCGCTCGGCGTATCCAGCGGTCGTGGACCTCGAGCAGGGTCGGCCCGAGCCGGTGGACGCCGGAGCCGGACAGGGCGCTCGTGCGTAGGACCGGGGCGCGCGCGAACGGCACGAGGAGCTCGGTGAACTCCTTGAACGCGCGGTCTCGCTCCTGTATCAGGTCCCACTTGTTCGCCACGACCACCAGTGCGCGGCCGACCTCCATCACGTGGGACGCGATTCGCTTGTCCTCGCTCGTGAAGCCGTCGGGCGCGTCGAGCACCAGGACGGCCACGTGCGCGCGTTCGATCGCCCGCTCGGCTCGTAGGAGGCTGTAGTACTCGATACCCTGGATCTTCGCCGGGCGCCGCAGGCCGGCGGTGTCAACGAACCGCACGGGGCCCTCCGCCCACTCGACGAGCGCGTCCACCGAGTCCCGAGTGGTTCCGGCCTCCTCGAACACGACCGAGCGCTCCTCCCCCACCAGGCGGTTGAACAGGCTCGACTTACCGACGTTCGGGCGTCCGACCAACGCGAACGCCGGCTCCTCCTCCGTCTCGATCACCTCCGAGTCCTCGGGGAGCAGGGCGACGACGCGGTCGAGCAGGTCGCCCGAGCCGCGGCCATGAAGCGCAGACACCGGGACGGGATCGCCCAGGCCGAGGGCGTGGAACGCGAGCGCCTCGGCCTCGTCGGACTCGGTGTCCGCCTTGTTGGCGACGAGGAGCACCGGGATCGTCGCCCGCCGCAGCTTGCGGGCGAGCATCGCGTCCTCTTCGACCGGACCGGTCTGCGCGTCCACGACGAGCAGCACGACGTCGGCCCCCGCGGCCGCGCGCTCGGCCTGGCGCGAGACCAGAGCCTCGATCCCTTTCGCGCCGTGCGCGTACCCGCCGGTGTCGACGAGGCGGAACGTCCGACCCCGCCACGCGGTCTCGAGCTCGACCCGGTCGCGCGTGACCCCCGGCATCTCGTGGGCGATAGCCTCGCGCCGTCCGAACAGCCGGTTCACGAGCGTGGACTTGCCCACGTTCTGCCGTCCTACGACGGCGACCGCGGGATTGCTCACGGGGCGAACCCCCGCTGCCGCGCGAGCTCGAGAGCGCGCGCGAGCACCTCGTCGGGGTCGAGGTCGGTCGTATCGATCTCCACGGCGTCCCCAGCGGGCTCGAGCGGGTTCGTGCGCGCGTCCAGGGCGTCACGGGTCTCGAGCGCCTCGGCGATCTCCTTCGAGTGCGCCTCGCGCTCCTGGGCTCGGCGCTCGACCCGCTCCTGAGGGTGCGCCACCAAGAAGAGCTTGAGCGGCGCGCCCGGAGCTACCACGGTGCCGATGTCTCGACCCTCCATGACCGCTCCACCCGAACCGAGGCGGCGCTGCTCGTCCCGTAGCACGGCCCTCACCTCAGGGTGACGTGCCACCCGCGAGACCGTGGACTCGACCTCAGGGGACGTGAGCGCTTCCTCTGGCGCCCGACCGTCGATCGAGAGCCCCGGAGGCTCTACCGTCGAGTCGAGGCTGAACCCGATCGAGCGCGCTAGGACCTCGAGCGCAGGTCCGTCGTCGGGGTCGACCCCTTCCCGGACCGCACGCACCGCGAGCGCGCGATACATCAGTCCGGTGTTCACGTAGGGCAGGCCGAGCTCGACGGCCAGGCGCCTGGCAAGCGTGCTCTTGCCCGAGCCCGCGGGTCCGTCGATCGCGATCAGGGCACCCATCAGTCCACCCGAGCCCCGAGCGCGACCAGTGCCGGTACGAAGCCCGGGAATGTGACCTCGGCCGCCTCGATCCCTTCGATCTGCACCGGCGTCCGTGCGGCGAGCGCCGACACCGCGATCGCCATAGCCATCCGGTGGTCGCCGCGGGCGTCCGCGAGGCCACCGGCCAGGCCACCACCACCGACCACGAGGTCGTCGCCCCGCACGCCGCCCGTCCCGCCCAGGCTCGAGATCACTTCGGCGACGCCCCTTAGCCGATCACTCTCCTTCACGCGCAGCTCGGCCGCCCCCGCGAACCAGGTTTCGCCCGAGGCGTGCGCCGCGAGAAGGGCCAGGACGGGGACCTCGTCGACCACGAGCGGCAGCTCGTCGGCCTCGACGGTCGTGCCGCGCAGGCCATCGCAGGCCTCGACCAGCAGCGAACCGACCGGCTCGCCCAGCTCCTCTCGCTCGACCTCGAGGCGTGTCCGCACGCCCATGCGCGCCAGCACGCCGATGAAGCCCGTCCGGGTAGGGTTCAGCCCGACCTCGCGAACGGTCAGGGCGCGGCCCGTCAGGGCCGCCGCCGCGATGAGGAAGGCCGCCGAGGACACGTCCCCGGGCACCGAACCCGAGAAGCCGGGTGGGCGGAAGGCGGCAACTCTCACCGAGCCGGCCTCGCTGCGGATCGGGGCGCCGAGGTGCTCCAGGGCCCGCTCGGTGTGGTCGCGTGTGGGGACGGACTCGCGGACCGTGGTCTCGCCGTCCGCCTCGAGCCCCGCAAGGAGCACCGCACTCTTGACCTGGGCCGTGGGGACGGGCGCGACGTACTCGATCCCCCGGAGCCTTCCACCCCGCACCCGAAGCGGGGCGTGCCCGTCCGTCGTGGTGACCTCCGCGCCCATCGTGCGGAGCGGCTCGGCCACGCGCTCCATCGGGCGTCGGGAGAGGCTCTCGTCGCCCTCGAGCACGGTCTCGAACCGCGCGGCGGCCACCACCCCCGCGAGCAGGCGCATCGTGGTACCCGAATTCCCGCACTCCAGGCTGCGCCCCGGAGGCTGAAGCGCGCCTCGACCCTGAGCCTCGATGGCGAGCCCGCCTCCTCGAGGTCGAGGTCGGTTCGTCGTGGAACGGTCACCGTCTGGCACGGGCCCGGACTGCGAAGCCCAACCCTCGAGTGCAGCTCCACCAGATCCGCCGAGCAGCGCGGCCACGCACCTTGCGGTCGACCGCACGTCCAGGGCCTCGGGCAGCCCCCGGAGCTCGCTCCGCCCCTGCCCTATGCCTGCCAGGATGAGCCAGCGATGGGCGACCGACTTGTCGCCGGGAACGGCCGTCTCTCCTCCGCGGAAGCCGCCCGGATGCACGGTCGTGCGCATCCCGCCTCACGCCAGCCGCAGCGGCTCGAACCAGCGCCCGCGCAGGGCGCGCTCGGCCTCCTCGGCGGCCCCTACGGCCACCGTCATGTGCACGGTGCCCCGGCCGCCCTCGGGTGAATGCACGATCTGCAGGTCCTCGATGTTTACCCCGGCCTCGCTCATCGTTGCAGTGACCTCCGCGAGGACACCCGGGCGGTCGGGCACCGGGATCTGGAACACCGCGACGCCCGCCTTCACCTGCGGCTTCGCGGCGAGCGAGAGCCGCGCCTCCTTGGACTCGGCGAACGCCCGCTCGACCTCGTCGGCGTCCTCGGACGCCACCAGGTCGCGCAGGTCGTTCAGGCGTTCGACGTACAGGTCGAGGGCTCGGACGATCGCGTCGCGGTTAGCGAGCAGGATGTCGCTCCACAGGTGGGGGTTCGAAGCCGCCAGCCGGGTGAGATCGCGGAACCCGCCGGCCGCGAGCAACAAGATCTCGGGCTCGCCCGCCTCCTCGGCCGCCGCCAAGCCCATCAACGCCGTCGAGGCCACCTGCGGCAGGTGGCTGACCATCGCCACGAGCCGGTCGTGCCGGTCGGCGGACAAGAGCACGGTCCGGGCGCCGATCTTGGCGATCCACGCCGCCAGGCGCTCGATCGCCTCGGGGGCGGCGGTCTCGTCGACCACCCAAACCGCGCCGTCGAGCACGGACGCCGACGCGTGGTCCGGCCCCGACCGTTCGGAGCCGCCCATCGGGTGGCCGCCGACGTATCGGACCAGGTCCGCCGGGGCGGCGGCCGCTTGAACCTCGAGCTTGACGTTAGACTTCACGCTGGCGACGTCGGTGACAACGGCTTCCGGCGCCAGGCGCAGCACCTCACCCACTAGTTGGGGGACGGACGGTATAGGGGTGCACACGAGAACCAAGGTCGCGCCGGTCACGCACTCTTGCAGGGTCGCGGTCGGCACGAGCCCCGACCTTTCCGCCGAGCGCGATAGAACCTCGGTGTCGACGTCGAACCCGCGCACGGAGTCGCCGGCGCGCAAGGCGGCCATGGCGATCGAGGTACCGATCAGCCCTGTGCCGACGACGGCGACACGCTCAGCCGAGGTCATCGCGCAGGGACTCCGCCCCGTCGAGGTAGACGTGCGTGACCTCACCAGGCTCTCTCCCGGTGTGGAAGTGGAGCAAGATCCGGATCACCATCGGCATCGAGCCGGTCACCGGGATCTCCCTGGCGCAAAGCAGCGGCACGCGGCCGAGGCCCATCCGCCGGGCCGCCTCCGCGGGGAAGGCCGAGCGCAGGTCGTCGGTGACCGTGAAGAAGGCGCTCACGAGCTCGTCGGTCTCGGCGACGTCGTTTCTCTCGAGCATGGCCGAGAGCAGGCGCTCGGTAGCCGACAGCACGACATCCGCCTCGTCCCGTTCCACGCGGATCGCACCGCGCGCCGCCCGAACCCTGATCTCACCCATCGTCCCCCGCTCGACGTTCGAGCCGACAGGCTACAGGGCGCCAAGCCCCGGCTTCTCGCCGGTCGTGCCTACAGGCCCGCCGCGCGGTAGAGCGCGCGGACGTCCTCGGGCTCGAGCTCGCGGAGCTCTCCCGGCTTCATGCGCCCCAGGCGCACCGGCCCCACGCGCAGGCGGATCAGCCGCCGGACGGGCAGGCCGACCGCCTCGAGCATCCGACGCACCTCGCGCTTGCGGCCCTCGGCCATCACGAGCCTGACCGCGCCGCGACCCTTCGAGCCGCCCGCGGCGCGCGCCTCGACCGCTCGCGCCACCCCGTCGTCCAGCTCGACGCCGCGCCTGAGTCGGCCGAGCTGGCGGGTGGTGGGTGCCCCGTCGACCTCGGCCAGGTACTCCTTCTCGACGCCATAGCGCGGGTGGGTGAGCCGATGCGCGAGCTCGCCGTCATTGGTGAGCAGCAGTAGACCTTCGGTGTCGCGGTCCAGCCGGCCGACGGGGAACACACGCGGCCCCTTCGGAAGGAACCGCGACAGGTCGCGCTCGGCGTGGGGATCCTTCATGGTCGTGGTCACGCCCCTTGGCTTGTGCAGGGCGAGGTAGCGCAGACCCGGGTCGACGCTGATCAGCCCACCGTTGACACGCACCTCGTCGCGTTCGGGGTCGACGCGATCGCCGAGGGTGGCTTCCCGCCCCCCGATCGTCACCCGTCCGGCGGCGATCAGCTCTTCGCAGGCGCGGCGGGAGCCGAATCCCGCGCGGGCGAGCGCGCGCTGGAGCCGTTCGACGGGCACGGCGGGCTCAGTCGGCGCCGGCCGCCTCGGCCGGTCCATCCTGGACCGTGGCCTCGGCGGCCTGCCCCAGGAGCGGCCCGAGCGCGGGCAGGTCCGAGAGGGACGAGATCCCCAGGCGCTCGAGGAACTCGGGCGTCGTCCCGTACAGGACCGGGCGGCCCGGGGTCTCCTCGCGCCCGACCTCGGCGATCAAGCCGCGGTCCACGAGCGCCCGGAGCACGCCGTCCGAGTTCACGCCCCGGATCCCCGAGATCTGGTGCCGCGTCACAGGCTGCTTGTAGGCCACGATCGAGAGCGTTTCCAGGGCGGCCTTCGTCAGGCGCGTGTGGCGCGAGGCCAGCACGAATCGCTCGACGACCGGCGCCGCATCGGGGTGCGTGGTGAGGCGCCAGCCGCCGCCGACGCTCCGCAGCGTGATCCCGGCCCCGCGCTCTTCGTAGGAGCGGGCGAGCTCCTCGCACAGGTCGTCGGCCTCCCGCCGCTCGACACCGAGCGCCTGCGCGAGCACGATCGAGGCAACCGGCTCGTCGGAGACGAACAGGAGCGCTTCGAGCGCCTGGAGTGGTGGCTGGCGTTCGCTCACGCCACACCACCCTCCCACCTAACCTCGATCTCGCCGAACGTGTCGGCCTGGGCCAGGTCGACCTTGCCCTCGCGGTAGAGCTCGAGCAGGGCGAGGAACCGCACGACGATCTGGATCCGCTCATCGCAGTCGGCGACGAGATCCCGGAACGAGGCCTGCCCCAATCGGTCCAGGTGTCTACGCACCGCCTCGACGGCCTCGGCCATCGTGTAACGGATCGGCGTAACGTGCGACAGGTCCAGCAACGGAGGCGGCCGGAGCAGCGCCGCGGCCATCGCCGCGAGCGCCTCGGCCTTCACCTGCTCCATGATGTCCGGGTACAGGTGCGCGAACTCCGCTGGCGGTCCTGCCTCCCGCTGGAACCGCAGGCTCTCGTCCTCGAGCCGGCGCGCTACTTCCAGCGCCACGCGCCGGTACGCCGCCAGCTCCAGAGACCGCGCGTACACGAGGTCCGGCGAGACGCCCAGCAGGTCCTCCTCGTCCAGGACCTCGTGGCGGGGCATCAGCCGCCCCACCTTGAGTTCGAGCAGGATCGCGCAGACCGCCAGGAACCACGTGGCTTCTTCCAGCGACCACGCCTCCGAGTCCTTGGAGTGCGCCAGGAAGGCGTCGGTGATCGCGGCTATCGAGACGTCGCAGACGTCGATCTTCTGCTCCAGGAGCAGATCCGCCAGGAGCCGGAACGGGCCGGTGAAGACGGGGAGCTCAACCGAGAACGTTCCCGCAGACTCGCCCTGAGGCCCGCTCATCCGAGGCTCATCGCCGCGCGAACGGCCTTCATCGTGTCGTCCACCACCGGGCGGACCTTAGCGGCGCCAGCCTCCAGGACCTCTTCGGCGGTATCGGTCGCGTCGAGCTCGTCGCGCCGGCCCCGGAACGGGGCGTAGTACGCGGCGATGCGGTCGGCGAGGTTCCCCTTGCACTCGACGCACCCGAGAGTCCCGGTTCGGCAGTTCTCCTCCGTCCACCCGAGGATGTCCTGCGAGAACAGCCCGTGCAGGGCGAAGACCGGGCAGATCTCGGGCCGGCCCGGATCGCCCATCCGCACCTTCTGAGGATCTGTGATGAACGTACGCACCCTGGCCCGAACCGCGTCCTCTTCGTCGCGGACGTCGATCGTGTTGTCCAGGGACTTGCTCATCTTGCGTCCGTCGCTGCCGGGGACCGACGGCGCGTGCGAGAGGAGAGCCTGCGGCTCCACCAGCACGTCGCCGTAGAGCCGGTTGAAGCGGCGGACCACCTCCCGCGAGAGCTCCAGGTGCGCCACCTGGTCCTCGCCCACCGGGACGAGCTCGCCCTTCACGATCGTGATGTCGACGGTCTGGAGCAGTGGGTAGCCGAGCAAGCCGAGGTTCGCACTGTCGCGCTCGGCCATGTCGCGCAGGCGTTCCTTGTACGTGGGGACGCGCTCGAGCCATCCGAGCGGCGTGATCATCCCGAGCAGCAGAGAGAGCTCGGCCACCTCCTTCACGTCGGACTGCCGGTAAAGCGTGACCCGCTCCGGGTCGACACCGGCGGCCACCAGGTCGAGCACCAGGGAACGCACGTATCCGGGCAGCTCGTCGGTGCGGTCGTAGTGCGTCGTGAGCATGTGCCAGTCCGCGATGAAGTAGAACGCCTCGTGGTCCTCCTGGAGGCGGACCATGTTCATCACGTTGCCGAACCAGTGCCCGACGTGGAGCGGGCCGGTGGGGCGGAATCCGGTTAGGACGCGGCCCTTCGCATCGGGGGCGGCGAGCGCCCCAGCGTCGGTGGTGGGTTCCAGGCCGGCGTCGGTCACGATGCGGCCGATGATAGCGCCGCCCCCGCCGGACCCCGGGATTGTGCCCCGAGGCGCCTCAACAGATGTCCCTGCCTGCGACGACGCTGCAGACCGCGCCCGCGAGCGCCTCGATGATCGCGCGGAACGGCCCGGCCAGGACGAAGAACAGGACCAGGACGAACAGCACGAGGTACTGCTCGAGGTTCGCGTAGACCTCCCGCGGCTTGGGCGGGAGCACCCGCATCAGCAGCTTCGCGCCGTCAAGCCCGGGGACGGGCATGAGCTGGATCACGAGCATGAAGACGTTTACCAGCAGGACCGCATACGCGAACAGCAGAGCCTCGCCGCTCAGACCGACGCGCATGGCAAGGCCCGCGAGTACGGCGACGGCGAGGTTGGCTCCCAGTCCCGCCAAGACGATCTGCGTCGAGCCGCGGTCGCGGTTCCGAAGGTAGGAAGGGTCGAGCGGCATCGGCTTCGCGTAGGCGAAGATCGGCAACACCGCTAGCCCGTTGCCGGAGGCGACGAGGATGAGCACGAGCCCCGGCAGGATCAGCGAGCCGAAGGGGTCGATCAGGGGCTTGGGGTTGAGCTTCAGGCGGCCCCAGCGCTTGGGCGTCGGGTCCCCCAGGCGCGTCGCGACGAACGCGTGCCCGTACTCGTGCAGCACCAGGCTCGGGATCACGGCGATCCCCAGGTAGAGCGCGAACCGCACGCTCTCGCTCACGGCCTCATCTGTCCCTGCCAGTCGTAGACGAGCGGTGGCGGCTCTACCTCACCCTCGACGAGGGTGAGCGCCGAGCGCACGCTGGCGGCGGCGCCCTCGGCCTCGTCCTCGGTCCGCGCGTGGACCTCGCCGAGCACCTGTCCCGCCTCGATCGCATCGCCGATCTTCGGCCGGAACACGATCCCGACGGCCGGGTCGATGGGATCGGCCTTGCGCCCGCGCGCGGCGCCGAGATCCCCGCTCGCACGTCCCAGCGCCTCGGCGTCGACGATGGCGAGGGTGCCGGCGGCGTCGGCGAGGATCGGTCGGCGGACAGGCGCTCGCGGCAGCACGCTCTCCGCGTCGTCGACGACGCGTGGGTCCCCTCCCTGAGCCGCGACCATCGCGCGGAACGCCTCGAGCGCCCGGCCGTCGTCCAGGGCCGAGGCCGCCGCGGCGCGCCCCTCCCCCATGCCGATGCCGGTCAGCCGCGAGAGCCCCTCGCCCGCGAACATCACCGCTGCGTCGCGAAGGCGACCGCGCATCCGGCCGCGGAGCACCTCTACCGCCTCGACGATGTCTAGCGCATTGCCGATCGCGTCGCCGAGCGGCTGCGACATGTCCGTCACCGCGACGCGCGTCGAGCGCCCCCAGTCCCGCGCGAGCGCTGCGCACGCCCGAGCGAGCGCGTTCGCGTCCTCAAGCGTCTTCATGAAGGCCCCGCTTCCGGCCTTGACATCGAGCAGGATCAGGTCGCTGCCGACGGCGAGCTTCTTCGACATGACGCTCGCCGCGATCAGCGGGATCGAGGCCACGGTGGCAGTGGCGTCCCGTAGCGCGTACAGGGCCCCGTCGGCGGGCACGAGGTCGGCGGTCTGACCGGCCACGGCGCACCCGATCTCCTCGACCTGGCGTTCGAACGCGGCCGGCTCGAGGTCGGTGCGCAGACCCGGGATGGACTCGAGCTTGTCCAGGGTTCCCCCGGTGTGCCCGAGCCCACGTCCCGAGAGCTTGGCGACGGCCAGGCCGAGGCAGGCGGCGAGGGGCGCGAACACCAGCGTCACGCCGTCTGCGACCCCGCCGGTCGAGTGCTTGTCGACCTTAGGGCGCGAGATCCGCTCGAGCGGGAGGGTCTCGCCCGAGTCCACCATCGCCCGGGTGAGCGTGAGCGTCTCGGCGTCGTCCAGGCCGTTCAGGTACGCGGCCATCACGAACGCGGCCGCCTGCTGATCGGCGACCTCCCCGCGCGCGTAGCCCAGGACGAACGCACGGAGCTCTTCGGGGTCGACGGCTAGTCCGTCGCGCTTGGCGGCGATGACGTTGCGGGGGTCCCCATCGATCACAGGCCTACCTCCGCCGCGAAGCTCGTTCCCGCCAGGTCCCACTTCACGCCTAGGAGCTCGGCAGCGGTGGCCCCGAGGTCCGCGTAAGTGTCCCTGTCCCCGACGTCGTAGGGGCCCCCCGGCAGCCCGGACGCGAGCAGCGGCGTCCGTTCGCGTGAATGGTCCGTCGAGGGCGTGGTCGGGTCGCACCCGTGATCGCCCGTCAGGAGCAGCACGCCCCCGTCGAGCGCGTCGATCACCTGGGGCAGTCGCCTGTCCAGGGCCTCGACCGCGCTCGCGTAGCCCTCGGGGTCGTTGCGATGCCCGTACTTGCTGTCGAAGTCCACTAGGTTGCTGAACACGAGCGCCGGTCCAGGCCGCCGGAGATGATCGATCGTGAGGTCGATACCGTCATCGTTCGAGTCGGAGTACACCGCCTCGGTCAGCCCTTGCTGC
>Ga0209619_10000726_pt1 | contig 23624 bp, 23 predicted proteins | sample Rifsed16ft3_FD_184011 | JGI IMG/M metagenome (GOLD analysis project Ga0209619, IMG submission 184011) | Soil microbial communities from Rifle, Colorado, USA - sediment 16ft 3 (version 2) | ecosystem: Environmental > Terrestrial > Deep subsurface > Rock core/Sediment | place: Rifle, Colorado... | reverse complement strand
CCGGCTTGACCCACAAGCCCGCCGGGAGCCTTTTCGACGACGGCACGTTCGACGCCGAGGAGAACGTCATCGTGGATTTCAAGTACTCGCCCTCGCCCAAGCTCACCTGGTGGTTCGACCACCACCAGAGCGCCTTCTTGACGCCCGAGGACGCCGAGCACTTCCGCCGCGACACGAGCGGCCGCAAGTTCTACGATCCCCACTACAAGTCCTGCACCAAGTTCCTGGCCACGGTGGCGGGCGAGAAGTTCGGCTTCCGCGCCGAGCCGCTGGCCGAGCTCATCCGCTGGGCCGACGTCATTGACGGCGCCCAGTACGAGAGCCCCGAAGCGGCGGTCAAGATGAACGTGCCCGCCACCCAGATTGCTCTCGTCATCGAAGCCTCGAAAGACGACCTACTGACCACCAAGCTGGTCCCCGAGCTGGCGGCGAAGCCGCTGGCCGAAGTGGCCCGCCTGCCCTTCGTGGTCGAGCATTTCCGCGAGCTCTACCGCCGGCACGAGAACTCGATGGAAATCCTGCGCGGGAAGGTGGAGGCCGAGCGCGGCGTCGTCTACTTCGACGTCACCGATCATCCGCTCGAGGGCTACAACAAGTTCATCCCCTACTACCTCCACCCCGACTGCTTCTACAGCGTCGGCATCAGCCGCTCCCCGCAGCGCCTCAAGGTGGCGGTGGGCTCGAACCCCTGGCGGCAACCGACGGGCGAGCGGGAGAAGAACCTGGCCTCCATCTGCGAGCGCTACGGGGGCGGCGGCCACGCCCGCGTCGCTGCCATCAGCTTCGAGGCCGGCGAGCTCGAGCGTGCCCGCCGCGCCGCCCGCGAAATCGCCGACGAGCTCCGCCGCTAGGGCTCGAAACTCGAAATTCGAAAAACGAAACTCGGGGAAGGCTCTCTTCAGTCCGAGTTTCGAGTTTCGCTTTTCGATTTTCGTCCTTTCAGCTTTTCCGGCAGCAGGTCTTTGCCGCGGATAGGACCCGCCCGCGGCGCGTCGGTGCTCATCGCAAACCCGAGCGACTGCGCCGCGTCCAGCGCCCCGTGCGTGCTGTAGAGGGTAACGAAACGCTGGAAGGCGCCGCTGCCGTAGTAGTAGCCCGGCTTGAGGCTGACGAGGATGTCGGCGCGGTTCTCGACGTGGTTTGTCGCCCACTGCCACAGCCGGTAGCCCACGTCGGGATAGCGGTGCCCCGCCGTCGCCGCAAAAAACTCGGCGTCCTTCCTCCAAGGGTCAAGTGGTCGTGCAGCTATTCTTCCCGTTTGCATGTCAACATCGTAAACGGTGGGAGGAGGCGGGAGGCCAAGCGGGTCCAACACAACACCGGCCGGCGGTCCAACGGGATTGGTCTTGCCTAGGAGTTCGTAACCGAAGGCGGAAGCATCCGGTTTCCAAACGACACGTGCGCGGCCATAGGAGCTTTCGATGAGTACACTGTTGCGCAACACCTCCGCTACCGCCGGGCGGAGTTTCGGGTCCATGTTCGTGTCCGGGCGGACCACGAAGTCCACGCCTTCCATCTGCACCAGATCACGAGCCAAGTTTTCTCCGGCCTTCGGCCCGCAATAGACGGCCATGAAGCCGACCAGGCCATAAGCCGGTACGACGACATCGTTGGGCCAATCGAAGCGGTCGTTGAGGCGCCAGCCATGGGATTCAAGGAACTGTTTCAACGGGACAGGGCGGCTCTCGACCAGGCTGTTGCCGTGGTCGGAGAAAAGCGTGATGCGGAGTTTGCCGCCGCTGTCGAAGTAAAGCTCGCGCAGGAGCGAATCCACTTCCGTCAGCAGCACCCGCATCTCTTCCTTCGGCAGGATGTGATAGAGCGAATCGCTCGAAGCGATGTGAGCTAAGAAAACTTTTTCGCGCGAGGCGAGGAAGCGCTTCCGCAGGCGCCCGAGGTCGGCCCGGTAGCTCTTGTGCGGCAACAAGTACGTCACGCCCTTGAAGTACCCCGGCATGTCGTAGTCGAGGAGCTCAAGATACGGGATGTTCTTGCCGGTGAGGGTCGTGAGCGCGCCGCCGGCCAGGCGGTTCGCGGCGCGGTCGAAGTAGCGGTGCTCGTAGCCGGGGACAGGTCCGGCGTGGAAAACATCGGTCAGCGCGCTTTCGCTGTCGGAGGGGAAGGGCGAGATGAGCGGCGCCGGGCGAAAGAACTCGCGGAAGTAGCCTTCCTCCCAGAGCGCGAGCATCTCCTGGTAGGGCACGCCGTCGAGGCAGAGGATGAGCCAGCGGGCGTCGGGGTCGCTGGCCGCCGGGCGCGCAAAGCTCGCGGGCGCGCCGCCTTCGGTGAGCACCTGGTCTACGGTGCCGTCGTTGTCGGCGTCGAGTGCGACCACGCGGTCGCCGGCCTGGCCGCGCTCATCGAGCCGCACGTAGGCGAAGCTGCGCCCGCCGCCGGGATTGGCCGGCGTGACCGCCACGCGCCGGTAGGCCACCGGCACCGGACGTCCCCAGGTGTGAATCTCCCACGCCGCCGCGCCCGCCAGTACCAGCAGCGTCGCGAGCACTCCGAGCAGAATCTTCCTTCGCCGTCTCACGAGCGTAATGGTAGCCTAGGAAGAGGGTATTTCCATCCTGGAAACGGAGGCGCTCACATGCGCGAGAAAGGCAACCCGCTTTCCGTCGTTCTGGTCGGCATCTGCTTGCTTTTCCTTCTTGTTCTTTCCGGAGGCGCCCAGCGGCAGGCCAGCCAGCCGCAAGTCGGCCTCTACGTTCCCTATCGGTACGGCACGGCTAGCCGCCTGCTGCTGAACACGAGCAACGGCAAGCTCTGCTGGCCGGCGAATCTCTCCAAGCAGGCGCAGACCCTGGACGCCATTGAGATAAACACGCCGGTCTGCGGGACGGAATGAGGCGCGCCGGCTTGACCGTCGGCGGGCGGCGTTGCTATAAAGGAAGTCTCGCCGGTGGGCCGCTAGCTCAATTGGTAGAGCAGCAGACTCTTAATCTGCGGGTTCCAGGTTCGAGTCCTGGGCGGCTCACCACTTCTCTTGCCCAGCAGGAAGGCGGCGGGTTCCAGGTTTCCCTCGGCTCCGCTCGGGATAAACTCGTCCTGGGCGGCTCACCACCGCCGCTTTTGCGGTTGAGCGGGTTCCAGTCCCGAGGCCGTCCAAAGGCGGAGCGGAGCCAGTCAGTATGACGGCAGAACTCATGACGCTGCAAGTTCAGAGTCGCCGACAATGGCGGGCGTGGCTGGCCAAGCACCACACGTCGAGTCCAGGGGTCTGGCTCGTGTTCTACAAGGCCCACACAGGGGTAAAGTCGATCCGCTACGAAGACACGGTTTGTGAGGCGCTATGCTTCGGATGGATCGACAGTCTTATCAAACGTCTCGATAACGACCGATATGCCCTCAAGGTCACGCCGCGACAGCCCACGAGCAAGTGGTCGAGCATCAATCGGAAACGGTGGGTGGAACTCAAGGCGGCCGGCCTGCTCACGCCGGCCGGTCTCACGGCGGCACCAACGAACAACACCTACGCGCCGCGACCGGTAATCCCAGACCTACCGGTCTACATCGCCAAAGCGCTGAAGGCAGATTCCAAAGCGTGGGAGTTCTTTCGGGAGCTGGCGCCCACCTACCGACGTGACTTCGTCGTTTGGATTCATACGGCTAAACGACCGGAAACGCGCGAAAGGCGCATTCGCGAATCGATCGCACTGCTGGCGGCGGGAAAAAAGCTTGGCTTGAAGTAGACGGAAGCCGGAAGGGTTCTCGGCGGTCATTCGGAATGAACCGACTCAGGCTGCTTGCCGTACGCCGTCAATACGCCTCAGCCATTCGCCAACCTGGTTCCAACTGGTGAAGGTTAGGCTCACCACCGGCGGGTGGCCCATGCTTGGCTCCCCTGGGCGCGATGATACCATCGCGGGAACATGGGTGCCCCACCCTTTGGGGTCCAAGGGTGGGACAGGGCAGCTCAAACGCTACCGGGACGCTTAGTGGCGGGGGCGCGGGGTGACGAGCTCGGGGTGCTCGCGGCGGAAGGATTCCGTGATGTGGCAGTTCCAGCAGACCGGCCAGTGGGTCGAGAAAACTTCGGGAAGTTTTTCCGCCGCCACCTGGGTCCACTGCACGGTGCGGCGCTCGGGGTCGAGCAGCGCCGGGCGATGGTCGTGCCAGTGGATTTCCCCGAACGCCTTGCCGCAGTAGGCGCACTTCTTGCCGGCGTACCAGGTGTTGACGATCTTCCAGACCGCGCAGGCTTCCGGGTCGGCCTCGACTTCGCGCAGGCAGTCCTGCCCGCAGCCTTCCCGCTCCGGCCAGCGCGAGCAGTCCTCCAGTCGCAGCTCCGGCAGCCCGACGAAGCGTCGCACCGCCAGCTCGGCAGCGGCCACTTTCACCGCTTCCGGCTTCTGCGTCTCCGGGCAGGTCACCAGCCGTTCGCCGCGGAGCTTCAAGTAGAACCGCGCGGCCACGACTAGCCGCCAGAGCAGAAACGCCGCGCCCGCTCCCGCCAGGACCAACAGCGTGATTTCAAGCCAGCTCATGACAACCTCCACCCATTCGAATGCACCCAAGTGGCCATTTTGTCAAGCGAGGCGAGCGTCGAGGTAACCCCCGGCTGGTGAATGGATTAGAGTCGGCGGCTGGCGGGGATCGTGGAGTTTGTGGCGCACGCCCCGCGGAGGAGTGGGTCAAATTGCACGGTCGCGCCGCTCTGCGGCGACCTGCAGAGACGGCTCCGGGGAGCGACTGTCCTGCTGTTCGCCGCGCAATGATCTCGGGGCGGGTAGTAGGTCCGTTCGGTTCATGTAGCGGCGGCCTGTGACCGCCGCCAAGGATCGCGACAACTTGCGGCGCTCAGAGAGCGCCGCTACAGCGACTTGACGCATTATTTCGCGGCGGACATCTTGCCGCGCGACGAACTTTCTGATATCGTGCGCCCGCTCGGGCTCGATGAGTTGTTTCCTGGCGGCTCCTCTTTTCTAGCACACGTGCGCGCGGTTCGGGCCCGGCGAGCGCCGCGGGCGTCGGCGAGAGGGAATGGCGCAGGTCTTCCATCGCAGCACGAACACTATCTCGAAGGCGAGCATCTTCGGGTTTGTGTTCCTGCTGGGCGGGGCAGCCTGGGGGCTGCAGACGCTGAACCGCTCCGACTACATCACCCAGGCGAACGTCCCGCTCACCCAGCCCGTCCCCTTCAGCCACAAGCACCACGTCGGCGGCATGGGGATTGACTGCCGCTACTGCCACACCACGGTTGAAGAGAGCGCCTTCGCCGGTATCCCGCCCACCAAGACCTGCATGAACTGCCACGCGCAAATCTGGGCGGACTCGCCCACGCTCGAGCCGGTGCGCGAAAGCTTCCGGACTGACCGCTCGCTTGAGTGGGTCCGGGTGCACGACCTGCCCGACTTCGTCTTCTTCAACCACAGCATCCACGTGGCCAAGGGCATCGGCTGCTCCACCTGCCACGGGCGCATCGACCAGATGCCGCTCACCTGGCCGACGAGTTCCCTGCAAATGGAGTGGTGCCTCGACTGCCACCGCCAGCCGGAAAAGTACGTCCGGCCGCGCGAAGCGGTCTTCGACATGGCCTGGACGCCGCCGGCCGACCAGCTCGCGCAGGGTGAGAAGCTCGTGCGCGACTACAAGATCCGCCGCGTCACCTATTGTTCCGGATGCCACCGATGAGCGCCGCCCCCGACCGCCCGCCGCTCGACCTCGCCGCTGTGCGCGCCCGCCTGGCCGCGCGCCGCGGGCCCGACTACTGGCGCAGCCTCGACGAGCTGGCCGAAACCCCGGAATTCCAGGAAATGCTCCACCGCGAGTTTCCCGCCCAGGCCAGCGAGTTCACCGACCCCGCCGGGCGGCGGCGCTTCCTGAAGCTGATGGCGGCCTCGCTGGCGCTCGCGGGCTTGAGCGCCTGCACGCGCCAGCCGACGGAAGAAATCCTCCCCTATGTCCGCGCGCCGGAGGAGTTCATTCCCGGCAAGCCGCTCTACTACGCCACCGCCATGACGCTCGGCGGCTACGCCGCGGGCGTGCTGGTCGAGAGCCACCTGGGGCGGCCGACCAAGATCGAGGGCAACGAGCTGCACCCGGCCAGCCTCGGCTCGACCGACCTCTTCGCCCAGGCCTCCATCCTCGACCTCTACGACCCCGACCGCTCGCAGGTGGTGGTCGAAGCGGCGGGGCGCATCAGCACCTGGAGCGGGTTCCTGGCGGCGCTCAACCGCGCCCTGCTCGACCAGCGCACCCGCCGCGGGCGCGGTCTGCGCCTGCTGACGGAAACCGTGACTTCGCCGACGCTCGCCGCGCAGATCCGCGCGCTGCTCGCCGCCTACCCCGAGGCGCAGTGGTGCCAGTACGAACCGGTCAACCGCGACGCCGCGCGCGCCGGCGCGCGGCTGGCCTTTGGGACGGTCGTCGACACGCACTACCGCTTCGACAAAGCCGACGTCATCGTGAGCCTGGGCGCGGACTTTCTCACCTGCGGCGCCGCCGGCGTCCGCTCCGCCCGTGACTTCATCAACCGGCGCCGCGTGAGCCCCACAAACAGCCAGATGAACCGGCTCTACGTGGTCGAAGCTACACCCACGAACACCGGCGCCATGGCCGACCACCGCCTGCCGCTCGCGGCCAGCCGGATGGACGGCTTCGCGCTCGCGCTGGCGCACCGGCTGGGAGTTGCCGTGCAGGCAGGCTCAGTCGTGCTCTCCAAGAGGGAAACGAAGTGGCTTGAAGCCGTGGCGCGGGACCTCGAACGCCACCGCGGCCGCTCGGTGGTAGTGGCCGGCGATGAGCAGCCGGCGGCCGTGCACGCCCTGGCCCACGCCGCGAACCACGCGCTCGGCAACGCCGGCGCGACGGTCGTCCACACCGACCCGGTGGAAGCCAATCCGGTTGACCAAACCGAATCGCTGCGGGCGCTGGCGGCCGACATGGAGGCGGGGCGCGTCGAGTTGCTCATCATTGTCGGCGGCAACCCGGTCTACACCGCTCCGGCCGACCTCAACTTCGCCGAGCGCCTGGCTCGCGTGCCGCTCCGCGTCCACTGGGGCCTCTACGAGGACGAGACTTCCTACCTCTGCCACTGGCACCTGCCCGCCGCGCACACCCTTGAAGCCTGGGGCGACGCCCGCGCCTACGACGGCACCGTCACCATCCAGCAGCCGCTCATCGCCCCGCTCTACGGCGGCAGGTCGGCCCACGAGCTCCTGGCTACTGTCGCGGGCCAGACGGGCCGCTCGGGCTATGACGTCGTGCGCGGCTACTGGAAGACCCGCAGCGGGGCGAAAGATTTCGAAGCCTTCTGGCGGCGCGCGGTGCACGACGGCGTGGTGACGGGGACGGCGCTGGCGCCGCGCGCGGTCACACTTGCCCGTGACTTTGCCGCCCGCGTGCTCGTCTTCCGCCTAGAAGTGGGAGGGCCCGAGATCGTTTTCCGCGCCGATCCGAGCGTCTATGATGGCCGCTTCGCGAACAACGGCTGGCTCCAGGAGCTGCCCAAGGCGCAGACGCGCCTGACCTGGGACAACCCCTGCCTGGTCAGCCCGGCCACCGCCGAGCGGCTCGGCCTCGGCAACGAAGACCTCGTCGAGCTGCGCTACGCCGGGCGCACGGTGCGCGCCCCGGTGTGGATTTCCCCCGGGCACGCCGACGATTCCGTCACCGTTTTTCTCGGCTACGGCCGCGAGCGCGCCGGGCGCGTGGGCACGGGCGCCGGCTACAACGCTTACGCGCTGCGCACCACGGCAGCGCCCTGGTTCGGCGCCGGCCTGGAAGTGCGCAAGACCGGCGAGCGCTACCCGCTCGCCTGCACGCAGGAGCACCACAGCATGGAGGGGCGCCAGCTCGTGCGCGCCGCCACGCTCGAAGAGTTCCGCCACAACCCCGAGTTCGCCCACGAGATGGGCGAGCAGCCGCCGCCGGGACTGACCCTCTATCCGGAGCGGCAGTACACCGGTTACGCCTGGGGGATGGCGATTGACCTCAACGCCTGCACCGGCTGCAACGCCTGCATGGTGGCCTGCCAGGCGGAGAACAACGTCCCCATCGTCGGCAAGGAGCAGGTCGCGCGCGGGCGCGAGATGCACTGGCTGCGGATTGACCGCTACTACCAGGGCGGACTCGAGAACCCCGAGGTCTACCACCAGCCCGTCCCCTGCATGCACTGCGAGAACGCGCCCTGCGAGGTGGTCTGCCCGGTGGCCGCCACCGTGCACAGCGACGAAGGGCTGAACGACATGGTCTACAACCGCTGCGTGGGCACGCGCTACTGCTCGAACAACTGCCCCTACAAAGTCCGCCGCTTCAACTTCCTGCAATACGTCGACGAGGAGACGCCCAGCCTGAAGCTGCTGCGCAACCCCGACGTCACCGTGCGCTCGCGCGGGGTGATGGAGAAGTGCACCTACTGCGTGCAGCGCATCAACGCCGCCCGCATTACCGCCGAGAAGGAAAGCCGCGAGATCCGCGACGGCGAAATCGTCACCGCCTGCCAGGCCGTCTGCCCCGCCGGGGCCATCATCTTCGGCAACATCAATGACCCGAAGAGCCGCGTGGCGCAACTCAAGGCCGAGCCGCGTAATTACGGGCTGCTGGCCGAGCTGAATACCCGCCCGCGCACCACTTACCTGGCCAAGCTCCGGAACCCGAACCCGGAGCTCGAAGGAGAGCCGCGTGGCTGACGAGCGTCGCGAATCGAAGTACGCCCCCAGCCCGCCGCCCACGCCGGTGCTGGAGCCGGGGCACACCTTCGCCTCGGTCACCGACAAGATCAGCACCATCGTTCTGACCCGGCGGGTCACGACCGGGTGGCTCGTTGGCTTCGCCATCGCCTTCCTGCTGATGATGATGCTGTTCTACGCCCTGGCCATGCTGTTCCTGACCGGCATCGGCATCTGGGGCAACAACATCCCGGTGGCCTGGGCCTTCGACATCATCAACTTCGTCTGGTGGATCGGCATCGGGCACGCCGGGACGCTGATTTCGGCCATCCTGCTGCTGCTGCGCCAGCAGTGGCGCACCTCCATCAACCGCTTCGCCGAGGCGATGACCTTGTTCGCCGTGGCCTGCGCGGGCTTGTACCCGCTCATCCACGTGGGGCGGCCCTGGGTGGCCTACTGGCTGCTGCCCTATCCGAACACCATGGGCCTGCTGCCGCAGTTCCGCAGCCCGCTGATGTGGGACGTTTTCGCGGTCTCAACCTACGCCACCGTCTCGCTGATGTTCTGGTTCGTGGGGCTGATCCCCGACCTCGCCACCCTGCGCGACCGCGCCCAGCACATTGTCCCGAAAACAATCTACGGCTTCCTGGCCATGGGCTGGCGCGGCTCGGCGCGCCACTGGCACCGCTACGAGACTGCCTACCTGCTGCTGGCGGGACTGGCGACGCCGCTCGTCGTCAGCGTGCACACGGTGGTGAGCTTCGACTTCGCCGTCAGCGTCCTGCCGGGCTGGAACGCCACCATCTTCCCGCCCTACTTCGTGGCCGGGGCCATCTATTCAGGCTTCGCCATGGTGATGACCTTGAGCATCCCCATCCGCAAGTTCTACGGGTTGGAAGACTTCATCACCATGCGGCATCTCGACAACATGGCCAAGGTGATGCTGGCCACCGGGCTCATCGTCGCCTACGGCTACATGATGGAAACCTTTATGGCCTGGTACAGCGGCAGCCCGGCGGAATGGTTCATGATCGTGAACCGCATGACCGGGCCTTACCGCTTCTGGTACTGGCTGCTGATCGCCTGCAACATCGTCATCCCGCAGCTGCTCTGGCTCGGCAAGGTGCGCGCTAAGGTCTTCCTGCTCTGGGTGATTTCGCTGGTGGTGAACGTGGGGATGTGGCTGGAGCGCTTCGTCATCATCGTCGTCAGCCTGCACCGCGACTACCTGCCTTCGTCCTGGGGAATGTACGCCCCCACCAAGTGGGACTGGGCCACCTACATCGGCTCCATCGGGCTGTTTCTGACGCTGCTCTTCCTCTTCATCCGCTTCCTGCCGCTCATCTCCATCTTCGAGATCCGCGCGCTGGTGAAGGAGACGGAAAAGCGATGAAGAGCCGCCCGCCCATTTACGGCCTGCTGGCGGAGTTCCACACGCCCGAGGAAGTGCTGGCCGCGGCCCACCGCACCACGGAGGCAGGGTACCAGCGCACCGACGCCTTCGCCCCCTATCCGGTCGAGGGCCTGGCCGAAGCGGTCGGGCATCACCACACCCGCCTGCCGGCGATTGTGCTCGGCGGGGGAATCATCGGCTGCCTGACCGGCTTCGGGCTGCAGTACTGGAGCTCGACCATCTACTACCCGTTCAATATCGGCGGGCGGCCGCTGAACAGCTGGCCGGCCTTCATCCCCATCACCTTCGAGATGACGGTGCTGGTGGCGGCCTTTGCGGCGGTGCTGGGCATGCTGGCGCTGAACGGGCTGCCCATGCCCTACCATCCGCTGTTCAACGTCGAGCAGTTCGCCCTGGCCTCACGCGACCGCTTTTTCCTGGTCATCGAGGCCACCGACCCGCTGTTCGAGAAAGAAAAGACCCGGCGGTTCCTGGAGAGCCTGAAGCCCCATGGGGTGTATGAAGTCGAACACTAAGAGCCAGCGCGGGCGCCGCGGGCTGGTGTGGCTGGCGCTGGCGGCGGTGGTGTGGCTGGCTGCCTGCCGGCAGGATATGTTCGACCAGCCGCGCACGCGGCCCTTGCGGCGGAGCGAATTCTTCGGCGACGGGCGCTCGGCGCGGCCGCCGGTGGCGGGCAGCGTCGCCCGCGGGCAGCTCCACGACGACCCGCACCTCTACACCGGCCGCGTCAACGGCGCGCTGGTGACGACCTTCCCGTTCCCGGTGAGCCGTGAAGTCCTCGAGCGCGGGCACGAGCGCTACAACATCTTCTGCGCGCCGTGCCACGACCGCGTAGGGAACGGCAACGGGATGGTTGTGCGGCGCGGCTTTCGCGCGCCGCCGTCTTTCCACATCGACCGGCTGCGCGCGGCGCCGGCGGGGCACTACTTCGACGTCATCACGAACGGCTTCGGAGCCATGCCCGACTACGCCGCTCAGATCCCCGCGCACGACCGCTGGGCCATCATCGCCTACATCCGTGCCCTGCAGTTGAGCCAGCGGGCGGCCCCGGCCGACGTTCCCACCGACGTGCTCAAACAACTGCCCGAGGCTGCCCAATGAACGGCGCCGACACCTTGCGGCCGCAGCTCGAGCGCTGGCAGCGCCGCGCTCTTGTCGTGGGCGTGGTGAGCCTGGCGCTGTGCGCCGGCGGCGGCTGGATGTCGCGCGGGCAATTCTTCCAGTCCTACCTGCTCGGGTTCCTGTTCTGGGCGGGCCTGACGCTCGGCTGCTTCGCGCTGCTGCTGCTTCACCAGACCTTCGGGGCCGGCTGGGGGTTCGTGATGCAGCGCACGCTCGAGGCGGGGACGCGCGTGTTCCCGCTGCTGGCGGCGCTCTTCGTGCCGCTGCTCTTCGGCCTGCACGACCTCTACGAATGGACGCACGCGGAGGTCGTGGCCGGCGACCCGGTGCTCACGGAGAAGAGCGCTTACCTGAACGTGGGCTTCTTCACGGGCCGCGCCGCCTTCTATTTCCTGGCCTGGGCCGGTGCGGCCTACCTGCTGAACAAGTGGTCGCGGGAGCTCGACACGAGCGGCGACCCGCGGCTGGCGGGGCGGCTGCGCAATGCGGGCCCGCCCGGGCTGCTCCTCTACGGGCTGACGGCCACCTTCGCGGGCGTCGACTGGATAATGTCGCTCGAGCCGCACTGGTTCTCGACCATGTTCGGCCTGATTCTCATCGTCGGGCAGGTGTTGAGCACGCTGGCCTTCGTCGTCATCGTCGTCGGCCGCCTGGCCGAGCACCCGCCGCTCGATAAAGTCGCCCGGCCGCAGCACTTCCACGACTTCGGCAACCTGATGCTGGCCTTCACCATGATTTGGGCCTACCTCTCTTTTTCGCAGTTCCTCATCATCTGGGCGGGGAACCTGCCGGAGACCATCACCTGGTACCAGCACCGCAGCACAGGCGGCTGGCAGTGGCTGGCGCTGGGGCTGTTCCTCTTCAGCTTCGCGCTGCCGTTCGTGCTGCTGCTGTCGCGGCGGAGCAAGCGCCGGGCGGGGACGCTGGCGCTGGTGGGCGGGGTGGTGCTCGGGATGCGGCTGGTGGAGCACTTCTGGCTGGTGGCACCGACGTTTCGCCCCGGACTGACTGTGCACTGGATGGATTTGGCCGCTCCGATCGGAATCGGGGGTCTGTGGCTGGCCTTCTTTTTCTATCAGCTCAAAGGCCGGCCGACGCTGCCGCAGCTTGATCCGCGGCTGAAAGAGGCTTTCGCTGATGAAGGGCACTGAACACACCCACGGCGGGGGGTACGAGCAGCGGGACGTCAAGGTCAGCTTCTTGGCCTACGTCGTCGTGGGGTTGTTCCTGCTTATGCTGGCGGGGATGGGAGTGAGTTGGTGGTTCCAGAGCTGGACGGCGAGTGGGCGTCGCGCCCAAGACGTGCCGCTGCCGCCGGTGGCCGCGAGCCTGCCGGCGACGCCGCCCGAGCCGCGCCTGCAAGTGGCCCCGGCGACCGACCTGGCTCATATCCGGGCCGGGGAAGAGGCGTTGCTCGACCGCTACGAATGGATTGACCCGAAGAGCGGACTGGTGCGGATTCCCATTGACCGCGCCATGGAACTCGTGGCGGTGCGCGGCCTGCCGACCCGCCCGCCGCCGTCGGGCGAGAAAGGGAAAGCAGGGCAATGAAGGGATCAAAAACGCGCGCGCAGACAGTCCGGGCGTGGGCGCTGGCCGCCTTGTGGCTGCTGGCCGGGAGCGCGCCGCTCGGAGCGCAGTCGGCCGCCGAGGTCATCCGCCAGGTGGCCTTCAAGCAGAGAATCAACCAGCCGCTGCCGCTCGAGTTGAAGTTCCGCGACGAAACCGGGCGGGCGGTGGCGCTGGGCGACTACTTCGGGCGGCGCCCGGTGGTGCTGGCGCTGGTCTATTACGAGTGCCCGATGCTCTGCAACTACGTCGAGAACGGGCTAGTGAAAGCCCTGCGGGCGCTCACCTTCGAGCCGGGCCGGGAGTTCGACGTGGTGATCGTGAGCTTCGCCCCCAACGAAACCCCGGCGCTCGCCGCCGCGAAGAAGGAGAGCGTTCTCAAGGAGTACGACCGGGCGCGCACGGCCGCCGGCTGGCACTTCCTGACCGGCGAGCCGGACGCCATCCGGCAGCTCACCGAGGCCGTGGGCTTCCGCTATCTCTACGACGAAAAGAGCCAGCAGTACGCGCACGCCAGCGGGCTGATGGTGGCGACGCCGGAAGGGAAGCTTTTCCGGTATTTCTACGGAATTGAATACGCGCCGCGCGACCTGCGCCTGGCGTTGGTGGAAGCCTCGGCCAACAAGCTGGGAACGCCCGTGGACCAGGTGCTGCTCTACTGCTTCCACTACGACCCGGAGACGGGCAAGTACGGCGTGCTCATCACCCGGGTCATCCGCCTGGCGGGCTCGGCGACGGCGCTGGCGCTGGCGGCGTTTCTCCTGGTGATGTTCCGGCGCGAGCGGCGGTTGAGTGCGGCCGCGGGCGGCGGAACCCGCAACACGGTGAGGACCTGACCGGTGGATACGCTTATTCATCTCGCGTTCTGGGCGATGCTCCAGCAAGGCGTGCCCATCGTCCCCGAGCGGGCCTCGAGCGTGGCCAAGCAGATCGACTACCTCTACTACTTCCTGACCGGGGTGACGCTGTTCTTCAGCGCGCTCATCTTCTCGCTGGTTTTCTACTTCGCCGTCCGCTACCGGCAGCGGCACCCGGACGAGCGCCCGCAGCCCATCCACGGCTCCCTGGGGTTGGAAGTGCTGTGGTCGGCGATACCGCTGGGGCTGACGATGGTGATGTTCTTCTGGGGCGCGCACCTTTTTTACATTGTGCGCACGCCGCCGAGCGACGCCACCCAGCTCTACGTCGTCGGCAAGCAGTGGATGTGGAAGATCCAGCACCCGGAGGGGCAGCGGGAAATCAACGCGCTGCACGTGCCCGTGGGCCGGCCCGTGAAGCTCACCATGACCTCGGAAGACGTCATCCACAGCTTCTACATCCCGGCCTTCCGCATCAAGATGGACGTGCTGCCCGGGCGCTACACCGAGCTGTGGTTCACCGCCACCAAGGCCGGCACCTATCACCTCTTCTGCGCCGAGTACTGCGGCGCCAAGCACTCGGGGATGATCGGCTGGGTGACGGTACTGGAGCCGGCCGACTACGAAGCGTGGTTGAGCGGGGCGCCGGCCGGCGAGTCGCTGGAACAGGCCGGGGCGCGGCTCTTCCGCCAGCACAACTGCCACACCTGCCACGAGGCCGGGCCCACCTCGCGCGGGCCCTCGCTCCATGAAATCCTGGGCAAGCAGGTGCGCCTGGCCAGCGGCGAAACCGTGGTGGTGGACGAAGGCTACCTGCGCGAGTCCATCCTGCAGCCCAACGCCAAAGTGGTGGCCGGCTACGAGTCGGTGATGCCCACCTACCAGGGGCAAATCAGCGAGGAGGGAATCCTGCAATTGATCGCTTACCTCAAGTCCCTGACGCGGGCGGAAGGGAAGGCGCAGCCATGAACGCGGCCCGGCCGGCGGCCAACCAGATGCCCAAGGTCCACTACCTCAACGTGGACTACGGCATCCGCTCCTGGCTCTTCACCATCGACCACAAGCGCATCGCCCTGCTCTATCTCGGCTCCATCACCCTCTTCTTCGTGCTCGGCGGCCTGTTCGCCACCGCGATCCGCCTCGAGCTGCTGACCCCGGCGGGCGACCTGTTTGAATCCGAAACCTACAACAAGATGTTCACCATGCACGGCGTGGTGATGATCTTTTTCTTCCTCATCCCGTCCATTCCGGCCACGCTCGGGAATTTCCTGGTGCCGATGATGATCGGCGCGCGCGACCTCGCCTTCCCGCGCATCAACCTCTTGAGCTGGTACATCTACACCCTGGGCGGGCTGTTCACGCTCTTCGCCATCTTGAGCGGCGGGGTCGACACCGGCTGGACCTTCTATACCCCCTACAGCAGCACCTACTCGAACACCAACGTCATGGCCACGGCGGTGGGCGTCTTCATCCTCGGCTTTTCCTCCATCCTCACCGGCTTCAACTTCATCATCACCATCCACAAGATGCGCGCCCCGGGGCTGACCTGGTTCCGCCTGCCGCTCTTCATCTGGGCGCACTACGCCACCAGCGTCATCATGATTCTGGGGACGCCGGTGGTGGCCATCGCCATCGCCCTGGTGGGGCTCGAGCGGCTCTTCCACATCGGCATCTTCAACCCGGCGCTCGGGGGCGACCCGGTGCTCTTCCAGCACCTGTTCTGGTTCTACTCCCACCCGGCGGTCTACATCATGATTCTGCCCTCGATGGGGGTCATCAGCGAAATCGTCTGCTGCTTCTCGCGCAAGAAGATTTTCGGCTACTCCTTCGTGGCCTTCTCGAGCATCGCCATCGCCCTGCTCGGGTTCTTGGTCTGGGGCCACCACATGTTCGTGAGCAGCCAGTCGATGTACGCCGGGATGGTCTTCTCCATCTTGAGCTTCCTCGTGGCCATTCCCTCGGCCGTCAAGGTCTTCAACTGGACGGCCACCATGTACAAGGGCTCGGTGATGTACAACGCCCCCATGCTCTACGCCATGGGTTTCATCGGGCTGTTCACCATGGGCGGCCTCACCGGGCTGTTCCTCTCCACGCTCGCCACCGATGTTCACCTGCACGACACCTACTTCGTCGTCGCCCACTTCCACTACATCATGGTGGGCGGGGCGCTGATGGGGTATCTGGGCGGCATCCACTTCTGGTGGCCGAAGATCTCCGGGCGGCTCTACCCCGAGGCCTGGGCGCGCTTCTCGGCGCTCATCATCTTCGTCGGCTTCAACCTCACCTTCTTCCCGCAGTTCATCCTTGGCTACCTGGGCATGCCGCGGCGCTACCACGCCTACCCCCCGGAGTTCCAGGTGCTGAACGTGATGTCGACCGCCGGCGCTTCCATCCTGGCCGTGGGCTACGCCATCCCGCTCATCTATTTGTTCTGGTCGCTGCGCTACGGCCCGGCGGCGGGGCCGAACCCCTGGCAGGCCAAGGGGCTCGAGTGGCAGACGAGCTCGCCCCCGCCCACGCACAACTTCCCCGAGACTCCGGTGGTGACGGAAGAAGCCTACGAGTACTACCCGGGGGCGGAGGCTGAACGTGTCTGACCAGGCCACTACGCTGGCGCCGCAATTTGAAGGCCTCGCCCAGCAGAAAGAGTCCGCCATCTTCGGCATGTGGGTGTTTCTCGTGACCGAGGTGATGTTCTTCGGCGGGATGTTCGCCGGCTACACCGCCTACCGCTACCGCTTCCACGAAGCCTTCACCGCCGGCAGCGACCATTTGAACCTCCTGCTCGGCGGCGTCAACACCGCCGTGCTCATCCTCTCCAGCTTCACCATGGCCATGGCCGTGCACTCCGCCCAGCTCAACCGCCGCCGCGCCCTCATCGTTTTCCTGGTGCTGACCATGCTGTTGGGCTCGACCTTCCTCGGCATCAAGGCGGTCGAGTACAGCCACAAGTTCCACGAGCACCTGCTGCCGGGGCCGGCGTTTCAGTTCGAAGGCGCCGACCCCCAGCACGCCCAGCTTTTCTTCTCTTTCTATTTCGCCATGACCGGCTTCCATGCCCTGCACATGGTGATCGGCGTGGCGCTGCTGGCGATAATGACCTGGTTCGCCTGGCGCGGCCGCTTCTCCGCCGAGTACTACAATCCGATTGAAGTCTCGGGCCTCTACTGGCACTTCGTCGACATCGTCTGGATTTTCCTGTTTCCGCTACTCTACCTGGTGGGGCATCACGGATGAGCCACGACCACATCGTTTCGCCGAAGCTTTATCTGGGCGTGCTCGCCATCCTGCTGGTGGGCACGGCGCTGACGGTGGCCGCGGCCCGGGTTGACCTGGGCGGGCTGAACATCGTCGTCGCCATGAGCATCGCCGTCGTCAAGGCCTCCTTCGTCGTGCTCTACTTCATGCATTTGAAGTACAGCCACCGGCTCAATTGGGTCTTTGGCGCCGCCGCCATGCTCTGGCTGGCGCTGCTCATCGGCTTGACCTCGACCGACGTCATCGCCCGGCTGACCGAGTAACCTGCCTGAACGGTCGCCCCGCTGTCTGCGCCATTTCTCCCTGACTGGGTGTAGAGCCGTAGAACTTTCCCGTCGAAAAACTCGCCGCCTCCTTTCCAGTTGACTGATTCTGCGCAGCTTGCGCCGGGCGGCCCGCGGAACGTTTGGCCGCCCGCGTGCTCCGACAACTCCCGGGCGGGGGAGGAGGGGGTATGGCTTCGCTACCACCACAAGAAGGCGGTTTCCTCGCCACTCTTTCTCCTGGGGTGCGGACGAAACTCGTCGGCCTCGGGGAGCGGTTCCGCTTCCCGGCCGGGCAGACCATCTTTCGCGAAGGCGATCCCAGCCGCTACCTCTACATCGTCTGGAGCGGGCGGGTCTCCATCGACCTCCATGTTCCCTCCAAGGGACGCACCAGCATCATGACCGTGGAAGCGGGCGAAGTCTTCAGCTGGTCGGCGCTGGCCGAGCCGGGCGTGGAGACGGCCGCCGCCCGCGCCGTGGAAGACACCGAGCTGCTGGGCCTCCCGGGCGAGCCCTTGAAGGCGCTCTGCCAGGAGGACACGCGCGTCGGCTTCGAGCTCTACCGCAGCCTGACGACGGTGATTGCCACCCGGCTGCTGGCCACGCGCTTGCAGATGTTGGACATTTTCGAGACGGCCTAGGAGGCCGCTGCGCCATGGCTCCGAGCCTCCCCCGCGTCGGCGCGCGTCTGACCCTGGCCAAGAGCTCCCTCGAGCAAGTTTTCGCCAACCTGCGCGCCGCGGGCTTCACCCTCATCGGCCCGCGCCTCCGCGACGCCGCCCTCGTGCTGGAAGAAGTCACCGGCCTGAACGATCTGCCGCGCGGCTGGCGCGACCAGCAGGCGCCCGGCCAGTACCGCGTCGTCCCCGGCCAGGATTCCTTCTACTTCGACCATCTTGTCGGCCCGCACTCTTGGAAGCAGTTCCTCCATCCCGCGCGGCTCAAACTTTTCGGCGCCGCCAAGAATAATGGAACCTGGAGCTTTCAGTCGGCGACCGCGCCGCCGCCGCGCTACGCCTTTATCGGTGTGCGCGCCTGCGACCTCGCCGCCATCGCCCGCCAGGACCGCGTCTTCCTGGCGGGCGAGTTCCGCGACCCGCACTACGCCGCCCGCCGCGAGTCTCTCTTTCTCCTGGCGGTGAACTGCGGTCGGGCGGCTCCCACCTGCTTCTGCCGGTCGCTCCAGACCGGCCCGCGGGTCACGGGCGGCTTCGACCTGGCGCTGACCGAGCTCGCCGACGTCTTCGTCCTCGAAGTCGGCTCGGAAGCCGGCGCGGAAATGCTGCGCGAAACCGCCTGGCAGCCCGCCACCGCCTTGCACGCGAGCCGCGCCGAAGAGGCAGTGCGGCAGACCGAGAGCCAGATCGAGCGCGAGCTGCGCACCGACGACCTGCCCAAGCTGCTCTACGACAACCTCGAGCACCCGCGCTGGGACGAGGTCGCCCGGCGGTGCCTGGCCTGCGGCAACTGCACGTTGGTCTGCCCCACCTGCTTTTGCACCACGGTGGAAGACGCGAGCAACCTCGCCGGCACGCGCGTCGAGCGCACGCGCCTCTGGGACTCCTGCTTCACGCTCGATTTCTCCCACGTGCACGGCGGCAACAGCCGGCCCACCCTCCGCGCCCGCTACCGGCAGTGGCTGACCCACAAGCTGGCTTCGTGGAAAGACCAGTTCGGAGCGCTCGGCTGCGTGGGCTGCGGCCGCTGCATCACCTGGTGTCCGGTCGGAATCGAGCTGACCGAGGAGGTCAAAGCCATCCGGGAGAAGGCTGCATGAGCGTCTCCTTCACTCCCGCCGCTGTGCGCGCCCGGGCCGACCCGATGCTGCCCGGCCTGGCGGTGGTGCGGGGCGTCAAGCCCGAAGCCTACGGGGTTTCGACCTTCTCCTTGGCGCTGGCCGACCCCGCCGAGGCCGCCGCCTACCGCTTCCTGCCCGGCCAGTTCAACATGCTTTACCTGCCGGGCTTCGGCGAAGTGGCCATCTCGGTGAGCTCCGATCCCTTCGAGCCGCAGCTCATCGGCCACACCATCCGCTTCGCCGGCAGCGTGACCCGCGGTCTGGCGCGCTTGCAGCCGGGCGACGCCCTCGGCCTGCGCGGGCCTTACGGCAGCGCCTGGCCGCTCGAGCAGGCGCGCGGGCGCGACCTCGTCATCGTTGCCGGCGGCATCGGGCTCGCCCCGCTCCGCCCGGTCGTGTTGTCGGTCCTGCGCGAGCGCGCCGCCTACGGGCGCGTGCTGCTGCTCTACGGCGGGCGCACCCCGCCCGATTTGCTTTACACGGAGGAATTCGAGCGCTGGCAGGCGGCCGGCATCGAGACGCACGTCACCGTCGACCGCGCCAGCGAAGACTGGCGCGGGCAGGTGGGCGTAGTGCCGCAGCTTTTTTACCGCATCCGCCTCGACCCTCGCCGCACTGTGGTCTTCACCTGCGGGCCGGAGATCATGATGCGCTTCGTCATCTACGAAGCCCTGGCCCGGCGCCTTCCCAAGGAGGGCGTCTACCTTTCGATGGAGCGCAACATGAAATGCGCCGTGGGCTTCTGCGGCCACTGTCAGTTCGGCCCCACTTTCCTCTGCCGACAGGGTCCCGTGCTGAACTTCGCCGCCATCGAACCGTTCTTCGGGAGGGAGGATTTCTAGGATGGGCGCCTCGACCCGGCCGAAGCTCGCCGTCTTCAAGTTCTCCTCCTGCGACGGCTGCCAGTTGGCGCTGTTGAGCCTGGAGGACGAGCTTCTCGAGCTGGCGGGTGCGGTGGAAATCGCTTACTTCCTCGAAGCGCGCTCGCAGACGCTCCCGCCGCCCTACGACGTCGCCCTGGTGGAGGGCTCCATCACCACGGCGGAAGACAGCAAGCGCATCCAGGAGATCCGCCAGCAGGCGAAGCTGCTCGTCACCATCGGCGCCTGCGCCACCGCCGGTGGCATCCAGGCCCTGCGCAACTGGAAGGACGTGGACGAGTTCACGCGCGCGGTCTACGCCACCCCGGCCTACATCGAAACCCTCAAGCAATCGACCCCGATTTCTGCGCACGTTCCGGTGGACTTCGAGCTGAACGGATGCCCGGTCAACAAGGCGCAGTTGCTGGAAGTGCTGACCGCCTTGCTCCTGGGCCGGGCGCCGCACCTGCCGGCGCACTCGGTCTGCGTCGAGTGCAAGCGCCGCGGAACGGTTTGCGTGGCGGTGGCGCAGGGCATCGCCTGCCTGGGCCCGCTCACCCACGCCGGCTGCGGAGCCATTTGCCCGGCCTTCAACCGCGGTTGCTTCGGGTGCTTCGGGCCGATGGAAAGCCCGAACGCCGACGCGCTCCTCGCGCACCTGGAAGAGAGCGGCCACGCCGCCGCCGAGCTGGTGCGACTCACCCGCGGGTTCACCGGCTTCGCCGAAGCCTTCCGGACGGCGAGCGAGAAGTGGGAGAAGAGGCCATGAAGGCGGAAGCCGCCCCGCGCACGGTCAAGCTCGACTACCTCACCCGCGTCGAGGGCGAGGGCGGGCTCTACGCCCGGGTCGAGCAGGGCGAAGTGCGCGAGCTCCGGCTCACCATCTTCGAGCCGCCGCGCTTCTTCGAGGCCTTCCTGCGCGGGCGGCACTTGCAGGAAGTCCCCGACATCACCGCGCGCATCTGCGGCATCTGCCCGGTGGCTTACCAGATGAGCTCGGTGCACGCTCTGGAAGCCGCCCTGGGGATCGACCCCGGGCCGGAGGTCCGCCGGCTGCGCCGCCTGCTTTACTGCGCCGAGTGGATTGAAAGCCACGCCCTGCACATCTACCTGCTGCAAGCGCCCGACTTCCTCGGCTACGAGAGCGGGGTGTCGCTCGCGGGCGAGCACCCGCGGGAAGTGGAGCGCGGCCTGCGGCTGAAGAAAATCGGAAACGCTCTCCTTGAAGTGCTCGGCGGCCGCGCCATCCACCCGGTTTCAGTTTGTGTCGGGGGCTTCTACAAGGCGCCGCGGCGGCGGGACTTGCTGGCTTTGCGCGATGAGTTGCAGTGGGCGGTTGAGGCCGCCCGGGAAACGGTCCGCTGGGTGGCCGGGTTTCCGTTCCCGGAGTTCGCGCCCGCCTACGAGTTCGTCTCGCTACGGCATCCCGACGAATACCCGATGAACGAGGGGCGGATTGTCTCGACGGCGGGCGTGGACATCGCCCCGGCCGAGTTCGAGAAGGTTTTCCTCGAGGAGCACGTCGCCCACTCGACCGCGCTGCACTCGGTGCGGGCCGGCGAGCGCACCAGCTACTGCGTCGGGCCGCTGGCGCGGCTGAACCTGAACTTCGAGAAGCTCACGCCGCAGGCGCAGGAAGCCCTGCGCGAGACCGGGCTCGCCGCGCCCTGGCGGAATCCCTTCACCGGGGTCGTCGCCCGCGCCGTCGAGCTGCTCCAGGCCTGCGAAGAGGCGCTGGCGATTATCGAAGCCTACGAGGAGCCCGCCCGCAGCCGGATGGAGTTCACGCCGCGCGCCGCCGAAGGCTGCGCTGTCACCGAAGCGCCCCGCGGCCTCCTCTACCACCGCTATCGCGTCAACGAGCAGGGGCTGGTCGAGTTCGCCAAGATCGTCCCGCCTACGTCGCAGAACCTGCGCCGGATGGAGGACGACCTGCGGCTGTGGCTGCCGCGCCTGCTGGAGCGGCCGGAGCCGGAGATGGCCCTGGCCTGCGAGGGGCTGATCCGCTGCTATGACCCGTGCATCTCCTGCTCCACCCATTTCCTGAAGCTGCGGCTCCAGCGTGACTGAAACCCTGCGCCAACCCGGAAGCGCCCGCATCGAGACTGCCGGCCGCCTGCTCATCATCGGCTGCGGCAATCCTCTGGGGGGCGAAGACAGTGTGGCCGCGAAGATTCTCGGGGACCTCCGCGCCCGCGGCGACGGCGCTGGCCGCTCTTGTTTTCTGGGTCAACCCGGGGTCGAGCTGCTCGATCTGCCTGCGGAGGCGGAGGTGGTTCTTTTCGTGGACGCGGTCGTGAGCGGCGCGCCGCCGGGCACGCTCCACCTCGTGTCGCTGCCTTCGCGGGACGTCCTTCCCCGCGCCCTCGGCTCGCTCTCCAGCCACGGGTGGAACCTGGCGGAGACCTTGAGCCTGGCGCGCGCTCTCGAGCGGCCGCTGCCGCGGATGATGCTTCTTGGCGTGGAAATCGGCAGCGTCTCGCCGGGCGCGGAACTCTCGCCGGCGGTCGACGCCGCCGTGGCGCTGGTGCTCGACCGCTATCCGCGTCTCGAAGCTTTCTTGCTCGGCACCGACTCCCGCCGCTGGCCGGTGCATCGGCGGTTCCCACCGGGCGACACTTCCTTTCCCGGAGATACCGCGTGTTGAGTGGCCCTGCCAGCGAACGCGTCAAGACTCTCTGGCTTCCCGGCCTCGCTACGTTTTTCGTGTCAATGAGCGGAGTGGCGATCCTGTTGTGGGCCGGGGTCCGGCCGCTCACTTTCTTCCCGCACTGGCACCACCCCTGGCAGTTCTTCCTTCCTTGGTTGGCGAGCCTGCCCCTCCTGGGCGCTCTCGGAGCTTACTGGTCCGGGCGCGCAGGCGGAAAAGGGACGACTCCGATCCTTGCCGCTGTCTTTCCGGTGATTGCGATGTCGGGTTTCGGGATTGTCGCCCTCGTGGCTGACCTCATCGGTGACGTGGGTGGCGGCCGTCATTCCGTCTGGCACAGTCTTTGTGGTTTCGGATACTTTGTAGTCTGCTGGCTCCTGGCTCCCGGAACAGCCCTTCTGCTCGGGGCGTTTCCCGTGGCGAGACTTCGATCTCGCAAGCCCTCTCCCCATCACGGGTGATTCGACCAATCTCCGCGCATTGGCTGCCGCTTGCCTGCGGGATGTGGCACAAGGCCGCCCGTTCCGTGGGGCAAAAAGCTCACGCCGCAGGCCCTTCGGTGCCGCGCTTCTTGCCGGCGTCTCGTATTCATTTGAAAAAACAGGGATTAGACCCTCCGGCAGTTTGTCCGTTGCGGCAACTTACCTGCTATTCTCCTGACCTCGGAGAGAGCCGTTCAAGGAGGCCACTGTGAAAACGGTTTTCGTCGTGGGCGCGGGGCCCGCCGGGTTGTTCGCGGCGCGCAAGATCGCGACCGCGGGCCACCGCGTGGTCATCTTCAACCGCGACATCAAGCCCGGCGGCCTGGCCGAGTACGGCATCTATCCGGTGAAAGACAAGATGAAGGACGGGCTGCGCAAGCAGTTCGGGAAGATCCTCGAGCTGCCCGAGGTCGCTTACTTCGGGCACCTGCCGGTGGGGAGCGGGCACGCGCTCACGCTCGGCGAGCTGCGCCAGTGGAACCCGGCGGCGCTGGTCTTCGCCGTCGGGGCGCAGGGGACGAAGAAGCTCGGCCTCCCGGGCGAAGAGGCCCGCGGGGTTTACTCGGCCAAAGACTTCGTCTACCACTACAACCGCCTGCCGCCTTTTGCGACGCGGGATTTCTCGACCGGCAAGCGCATCGCCATCATCGGCATGGGGAACGTGATGGTGGACATCGCGCGCTGGGTGATGCAGGACGACCCCGAGCGGAAGACCGAAGAGGTGACCGTCATC
>Ga0209619_10000722_pt1 | contig 23708 bp, 27 predicted proteins | sample Rifsed16ft3_FD_184011 | JGI IMG/M metagenome (GOLD analysis project Ga0209619, IMG submission 184011) | Soil microbial communities from Rifle, Colorado, USA - sediment 16ft 3 (version 2) | ecosystem: Environmental > Terrestrial > Deep subsurface > Rock core/Sediment | place: Rifle, Colorado... | reverse complement strand
CCAGCGCGCGCGCAGGTCTCGGAGGCCCCCGATCTCGCCGCCGGGAAGCTTCGTGGGCGACGTGCCTTTCCAGCGCATGAGCCAGACCCAGTCGGCGCCGTAGATGTGCGCGAGCATCCGCGTGACCGTCGGGAAGCTGAACTGCTTGCCCACCTCGCGGCCGGTGGCGTCCTCTCCCAGCGCCGCCGCGGCATCGAAGAGCCGCCGGTTGGCCCAGCGGTGATAGGCGTAGAGGCCGCGGATCAGTTCCTGGGCCAGCTTCTCTCCCATCGTCGACTCCCTTGTCTGACTCAGCTCGAACGATCTACTCGGGCCTCGCCTCGCACCCGCCTCGGCGGCAGCCGCTCAGCTCGAACGGCTATTCCAGGAGGGCCACCGTGTCGCCCTCCTGAACCGTCTCCCCCTCCTTGGCCTTGACCGCGGTCACCGTCCCCGCGCGGGGGGCCTCCACGGGGATCTCCATCTTCATCGACTCCAGCACGATGATGGGGTCCCCGGCCCCCACCTTGTCGCCCGGCTTGGCCAGCACCTGGAAGACCACGCCGGTGATGTGAGCTTTCACTTCTTCAGGCATTAAAGGCTCCTTGCTCGACCAGCTGGGTGTGAACGGTCCCGCGCGTGAACGGCTCGCTGAAGACCACCGCCCGCAGGAACGGGAGCGTGGTCTTGCGGCATTCAGCGAGTGTAGCCAATGGACTCTGCGAAGGCAACCGGCTTCGCCGCGAGGCTCGTCGTCGTGTTCCGCCGGGGGGAGACTCGAGGGGACTAGACGCGCTCTTTAAACTCGTGGCCCAGGAGGCCCTCCGGCCGGACCAGAAGCACCACGATGATGATGACGAACGCCAGCGTGTTCTTGAAGTGAATGGTGAGAAAGCCGCCCGTGAGGCTCTCCGCGACGCCCAGGATCAGCCCGCCGACAATCGCCCCCGGTAGGCTGTTCAGTCCTCCAAGAACGGCCGCCGCGAAGCCCTTGAGGAAGGGGTCGAGCATGAAGAATGGGTCCAGGAACAGGGCCGCGGCCAGGAACACCCCGGCCACGACTCCCAGGACCGAGGCGATGGCCCAGGACACCGAGAGCACCATGCGGGTCGGAATCCCGAGGGTCTGGGCGGCCTGCAGGTTCTCCGAGGTGGCCCGCATGGCGAGGCCGAGCCTGGTCTTCTGCACGAGCAAATAGAGGAGGACGCTGCCGACGAGGCCGGCGGCGAGAGTCCCCAGCGAGAGCTCGCTGATGAAGACCGGGCCCAGCTTCCAGGTCTTGCTGTCCGAGAGCGGGAACGGCAGGCGGTCGGGCTCTGCGCCCCACTGGTAGACGATCAGGCCTTGGAAGACCAGCGCCAGGCCGAGGGTGAGGATGACCTGCCCCAGGAGGTTGGCGCCCTGCCGTTGGGCCGGGATCAGCACCCCGAAATAAAAGGCGACGGAAAGGGCCGCGCCCACGAGGACGGCCACGGCAAAGGCAACGGAGAAGGAGTAGCCCTGCGAGACCAGGGCGAAGGCAACGAAGGTGCCGAGGGTCGCCACGTCGCCGTGGGCGAAGTTAAGGACCCGCGTGGACCGGTAGATCAGGACGATCCCGAGCGCCACCAGGGCGTAGAGGCTGCCCGCCGACAGCCCGGTCAATGCGTACTGGAGGAAGCGCGCCATATGGTCACCGGAAGGGCCAGAGCTGGAAGTAGAGCCGCGTCTTGATCCATAGGCCGGCCAGGCCAAGCGGCTGAAAGACGAGGATCACGAGAATCGTGAGGCCGTAGAGCACCGGGACAAGCCAACGGGACGCGCTGAAGAACGTGGGGACGAGGATCACGAACACGGCCCCCAGGATGGACCCCTCCACCGAGGCGAGCCCTCCCACGATGACGGCTACGAAAAGGGTGAGGGACTCGGCGATGTTGAAGGTCTGGGGCTCAAGATGCCCCAGAAATTGCGCGAACAGCCCGCCGTGAACGCCCGTGTAGAACGACGAGATGGCGAAGGCCAGCAGCTTGTACCGGGTCAGGTTCACCCCCATGACCTCGGCGGCAATGTCGCTGTCCCGGATCGCGACGAAGGCCCGCCCCACGTAGGACGAGATGAGGTTGTAGGTGACCACGGTGGAGACCACCAGGAGCCCCAGGTAGATGTAGTAGACGTACACCTCGCGGGAGAGACCGAAGGCCGGCTGGAGCTTGGGAACGGGGAGCCCGGAGCGCCCTCCCGAGAGCAGTTCCCAGTTGGCGAAGATCTGATAGACCGCCACCCCGAATCCCAGCGTGGCAATGGCCAGGTACGGCCCCTTGAGCCTCAGCGAGGGGAAACCCACCAGCACCCCGGCGAGCCCGGCGGCGAGCCCGGCGGCGCCCAGGGCCAGGAGGAACGGCACGCCCAGGGTCTTCAGGTGGGCGAAAGAGTAGGCGCCGATCGCGAGAAAGCCCGCCTGGCCGAACGAGATCTGTCCCGTGTAGCCGATCAGGATGTTCTGCCCCATGATCCCGATGGCGTAGAGGCAGATCACGCTGGCCCGGACCAGCCAGGAGGAGTCGGCGTACCCGGGGAGCGCCAGGAGGGCGGCGAGGAGCGCCCCGAGCAGGAGCCACGTGAGGGGCTTCCGAGCGAATCTCAGATCCTCACGGTAGCTCTCGACGAGGTCCAATCGCTACCCCTTGTAGAGCGACGCGATCAGGTCGGCGTAGCGCTCCTCGATGTGGCGGCGCTTCACCTTCTTCGTGGGGGTCACGTCCCCCTCCTCCTCGTAGAAGCGCCGGGGCAGGAGGGCAAACTTCTTGATGGACTCCACCTGGGAGACGGTCTTGTTGACCTTGTCGATCTCGCCCTGGATCAGGCGGCGGATCTCCGGGTTCTGGGTGAGGTCGGCGAACGTGGCGAACGGGATCCGGTGGTCCTGGGCGAACTTGGTCACGTTGTCCTCGTCGATCAGGATGAGGGCGACGAGATACTTCCGCTGGTCGCCGACGACCACGGAGTCCTGGATGTACGGGCTGAACTTGAGCTTGTTCTCGATGAAGGCGGGGGTGATGCCCTTGCCCCCCGCCGTCTTGATGATGTCCTTCTTCCGGTCGAGGATCTTGAGATACCCGTCCTCCCAGGCGCCGACGTCCCCCGTGTGGAGCCAGCCGTCCTTGTCGATGGTCTGGGCGGTGAGCTCAGGGTCCTTGAAGTAGCCCTTGAAGACATGGGGGCCCCGCGTCAGGATCTCCCCGTCGTCCGCCAGCGCCGCCTCGATCCCCCGGATCGGCTCCCCCACCGTCCCCACCCGGGAGCGCTCGAGCCGGTTGGCCGAGATGACCCCCGTGGACTCGGTCTGGCCGTACACCTCCAGGAGCGGGATCCCCAGCGCGTGGAAGAACTCGAAGAGCTCGGGAGCCGCCGGCGCCGCCGCCGACACCGCCACCCTGATCCGCTCGAACCCCAGCCGGCGCTTGAGGGGATAGAGGATGGTCGCGTAGCAGAGGATGTACGCCAGGCGGAGGAAGGGGTTCGCGCGGCCGGCTTGCGCCGCGCGCGCGTGGGCCCGCCCGACAGCGACCGCCAGGCGGTACAGGGTCCGCTTGAGGAGGGTCGAGTCGGCCATCCTGAGCTCGACCGTGGACGCCAGCTTCTCCCAGATCCGCGGCGGCCCGGCGAAGTAGGTCGGCGAGACTTCCCGGAGGTTCTGGGCGAGGGTGTCGGCGCTCTCGACGAAGTTGACGACGTAGCCCAGGCGGATCGGGTTGTACACGGAGGTGAAGTTCTCGAAGATGTGGGCGAAGGGCAGGTACGAGACCACCTCGTCCTCCGGGGACCACGGAATGGCTTCCAGCGCGGACTCCAGGGTCCACAGGATGCTCTTGTGGGCGAGCATGGCGCCCTTGGGAGGCCCGGTGGTCCCCGAGGTGTAGATGATCATGGCCGTGTCGTCGGGCTGGATCGCCGCCACGCTGTCCTCGACGCACCGGCGATGGCTCTCGAGGTAACGAATGCCCTGCTTCAGGAAGTTGTCGAAGAACACCACCCGCTCGTCGGCGAAGCCCCACAGCCCCTTGGCATCCCAGACCACGACCCGCTCCACCCCCGTGTCGGCGACCACCTGAAGCGCCTTCTCGATCTGCTCCTCGTTTTCGAGGAAGAGGATCCGCGCCTCGGAGTGGTTCAGCAGGTACTTGATCTGCTCGGGCGCCGAGGTCGCGTAGATGCCGCACGTGGCGCCCCCCGCCGACATGATCCCCAGGTGGCAGTAGAGCCACTCCGGGCGGTTGTCACCGAGGATGCAGACGTTCTCCCCGCGACGGAGGCCGAAGGCGAGCAGGGCGGCCGCCACCTTCCCCACCTCGACCGCGTACTCGTTCCACGCGACGCGGTGCCAGACGCCGTACTCCTTGTACCGGAGCGCCAGGCCGTCCCCGCGCCGCTTGACCTGCTGGAAGAAGAGATCCGGGAGACTCCGCGCGCCGATGGGTTCCATCACCATCGCCTCCGTTTCCGGTAGAGCCGCCACCCCTTGGGAGAGGCCGTGTCGGCGCCCCCGATGCCGAGATACACCTCCCGCACATCTTCGTTCGCCTCGAGCTCCTTCGGCGTCCCCTGGAGCACGATGCGCCCGGCTTCCAGGATCGCCGCATGGCGGGCCACCTTCAACGCGAGCCGCGCGTTCTGCTCCACGAGCAGGATCGTCGTCCCCGTCTGGCTGATGGCGAGGAGCGCGTCGAACACCGCCCGGGCCACCTGGGGGGCCAGCCCCAGCGACGGCTCGTCCAGCATCAGGAGCCGGGGCCGCCTCAGGATCGCGCGACCGAGCGCCAGCATCTGCTGCTCGCCGCCGGAGAGGGTCTCCGCCTCCTGCCTGGCGCGCTCCTTCAGGATGGGGAACATGCCGTACACGAGGTCCAGGTCCTGCTTGACCCCGTTGTCGCGCCGCCCCCAGAGGCCCAGTTCAAGGTTCTCCGCCACCGTCAGCTCGCGGAAGAGCCCCCGGTCCTCGGGGACGTACACGATGCCCAGGTTAGCGATCTTCTCCGGTGCCCGCCGCTCGATGCGGTGGCCCGCGAACTCGATGATGCCCTTCTTCGGCTGGTCCTTCAGGAGGCCGGCGACGGTCTTCAGGAGCGTGGTCTTCCCCGCCCCGTTCGGCCCCAGGACCGCGAAGATCTGCCGCTCCTCGACCTCCAGCGACACCCCGAACAGCGCGTAGATGCGGTCGAAGTAGAGCGTCTCGATGCTCGAGATCTTCAGGAGCGCCATTATTCCCCCAAGTATGCCCGGATGACTTCGGGGTGGCGCTGGACCTCCGCCGGCGTCCCCTCGGCGATCTTCACGCCGTGGTCCAGCGCGACCATGCGACTCGCCAGGCGCGAGGCCACTCGGAGATCATGCTCCACCAGGAGGATCGTGATGCCGAAGCGGCCGCGCACCTCGTGGATCCAGTACGAGACCTCCTCCTTCTCCTCGGCCGTCAGCCCGGAGACCGGCTCGTCGAGGAGCAGGAGCTTGGGCTCCGTCGCCAGCGCCCGCCCCAGCTCGATCTTCTTCTGCACCCCGAAGGGGCAGTCGGCCACCCGGCTCTTGCGGTACGGCTCAAGGTTGAGGAACTCGATAATCTCCTCGCAGCGCCGGCGGTGGCGGACCTCCTCCCCCCGGAGCCGCAGCATCGCGTGCAGCAGATTCTTCTTGAAGTGCAGATGCCGGCCGACCATGAGATTGTCGAGGACCGACATGTTCAGGAAGAGGCGCAGGTTCTGGAAGGTGCGCGCGACTCCCCGCTGGGTCACCGCGTCGGGGGAGAGCCCGAGCAGGCTCTCCCCCTTGAACGTGATGCCTCCCGCCGCGGGGCGGTAGATCCCCGTGATGCAGTTGAAGAGAGAGGTCTTGCCGGAGCCGTTCGGGCCGATCACCGCCAGGGTCTCCCCCTCAGCGATCTGCACGCCGACTCCGGCCAGAGCCTTGATCCCGCCGAAGCTCAGTGAGAGGTCGGTGACCTCGAGGAATCCCCCCATCTACCAGAACTAGAAGTGCGACGGGAAGTTCTGGTACCCGGTAATCGTGCTGAAGGACGCGTCGGCGGCCTTGTTCGCCCGCTGCATGCGGATGGGGTTCAGGCCGTGGCGCCGGTTGGGCCCCCAGGTGATCGGGGCCGTGATCTTCTCCGGGGTCCAGTTCTTGATGCTCTCCATCGCCTCGATGAAGTTCTCCCGCGTGAGATTCCGGCCGGCGCGCTTCAGCCCCTCCACGGTGGCCATCATCGCGACGGCCCCCGCCAGGGCGAAGCTCTCCCGGCCCTTGAACTTCGGCTCCTGCTTGAGCAGAATCTCGATGATGCGGTCGGCCTCGGGCTCACCCGGGACCGCCCCGGTCACGTTGTAGTAGGCGCCTTCCCACAGGTCGCCCAGCAGCCGGAACATCGTGTGACGGTCGCCCAGGGGGAAGGAGGCGAAGATCTTGGGACGGTAGCCGACCTTGGCCATTTCCTTGATGAGGTTGGCGCCGTGCGTGACGGTGGAATAAAAGACCACCGTGTCGGCGCCCGAGTCCTTGATTTTGAGAGCGTGGGTGCCCAGTTCCCGGTCCGCCACCTCGTAGGACACCTCCGCGGCGATGCTCACCGCGCCGCCGAGCCCCTTCACCCCCCGCTTCACGCCCTCGAGGCCGCCCTTGCCGTAGTCGTCGTTCTGGAAAAACACCGCCACCTTCTTGGCCTTCTCGAGCTTCGCGGCCTGCTGGACCAGGAACTCGCCCTCGTCCCCGTAGTCCGGATAGACCATGAACACGTACTTCAGCTTCTCCCGGGGCTGCTTGGCGAAGACCTGGGGGTTCCCGTAGGGCCAGATCGTCGGCAGCTTGGCCTCGGCGACGTTGTCCTTGTTGGCGTTCAGGACGGCCGTCCCGAGGAGCCCGACCAGCGCGAACACCGAGTCCTTCATTTCAGTCACGTTCGCCACCGACCGGCCCGGATTGTAGCCGTCGTCCTTCAGCTCCACCCGGATCTTCCGTCCGTGAACGCCCCCCTGCTCGTTGACGTACTTGGCCCAGGCCTCGGCTCCGAGGGCGGTGGTGCCCCACGCGGCCGCCGGTCCGGACAGCGGGGTCGTGGCCCCGATGACCACCTCGGTGTCGGTCACACCGGGAACCTTGGCCTGTGCCCAGGCCGACGCGGCGGACATCGCCAGCACCAGTAACAACGCTCCGAACGTTCTCAGCCTCATCGCTTGTCCTCCTTGGTTGGGGTCTGCGTGCCCGAAACGCCTTTAACAGAAGACGGATGGGCACCCGCGGCCATTCGTCTCAGGCGCGGGCCCGGGAGTTGAGTAGAGATTCGCGTCCCTCGTGAATGAGCCGTCAGTCGAATTTGGGGCGATTATAGGGGGAAGCATGGCCCCTGTCAATGCGGCTAAGGGCTTAGTTTTGGCGCCTTTGGGGGGCGCTCCAGGAGGCTGGCCGGGATCAGGGCGCGATCGCCGAAGCGGCGGGCGAGCCTGTCGGCGGCCCGGGCCACCCGATCGCGCCTGGCCGAAGCCGCCGAGAACAGCGAGAGCTGAGCCGATCCGCCACGGATCAGCCCGGAGAGCGACACTCCGATGAGCCTGACCGGCTTGACCCGGGTCACCCGCTCGAGCAGCGCGAAGGCGCGCCGGAAGATCTCGAGCCCGTCCTGCGTGGCCTCCCCGGTGAGACTCCGCGTGATCGTCTGAAAGTCGGCGAACCTGAGCTTGAGGGTGACGGTCCGCCCCGCATAGCCGTCCGCCCTCAGCTCGCGCGCGACCCGCTCGGCCTGGGCCAGGAGCGTCCGCCTGAGCTCCTCCAGATCCCGCGTGTCCTCGGCGAAGGTTTCCTCGGCTCCCATGGATTTGGGGGTGGCAAAGGGCTCGACGGGCCGGTCGTCGCGCCCGTAGGCCAGCTCGTGGAGAAGCGCCCCCCACTTGCCGAAGCGCTTCGCGAGCACCCCCGCGGGGACGCGGGCGAGCTGGCCGATCGTCTCGATCCCCATGGCGCGGAGATCACGCGCGGTCACGCGGCCGACCCCCCACAGTCTCTCGATAGGGAGGGCCTGGAGGAAATCGGCCTCCTCCCCCGGCTTGACCTCCACCAGACCGTCGGGCTTCTTGAGGTCCGAGGCCAGCTTGGCCAGGAATTTGTTGGGCGCCACTCCCGCCGACGCCGTCAGCCCGATCTCCGCTCGCAAGCGTCCTTTGATCGTCCGGGCCACCTCGAGAGCCGAGCCCAGCAGGCGTTGGGTGCCCGTGACATCCAGGAAGGCCTCGTCCACGGAGATCGGCTCCAGCAGCGGCGAGTACTCCGACAGGATGGCCATGATCTCGCCCGAGACCCGGACGTACTTGTCCATGTCCACGGGAAGGAAGACCGCCTCGGGGCAGAGGCGCGCGGCCCGGCCGATCGGCATGGCCGAGTGGACGCCGAACCGGCGCGCTTCGTAGGAGGCGGCAGAGACCACGCCCCGCCCCCGGGGATCGCCCCCCACGACGACCGGCCGCCCGCGGAGCTCCGGCCGGTCCCGCTGCTCGACGGACGCGTAGAACGCGTCCATGTCCACGTGGATGATCGAGCGGACCGAAGGCGGGACCGCCACGCCTTTGACCGCTACGCTCGGTGCGCCGGGCCGAGAACCGAGCAGCCCAAGGCTCGAGGGAGGAGCCGATCGGAGCGTAACGACCACGCCGGCCTTCGGCCGGACGCGGTGCCCGCAGAGGAATGGATCGGCGACGACCGACAGATGATCAGTCGCCGAAGGCGATCCATGGCGGGCACCCGCGAAGCGGGTCGTGCGACGGTTATCGGCACGGCGCTACGCGGGAGAGCCCCCCAGGCCGATCCTGGGGGCGACGCCCTCGAGGGCTTTGATGACGAAGTCGATGTGGGCGTCGAGATCCACAGCCAGCTCGGCGGCGCCGCGATAGACGTCGTCGCGATTCACGGTGCGGGCGAACCCCTTGTCCTTGAGCTTCTTCCTCACGGAGACCACTTCCAGGCCGGCGACCGCCTTGCCCGGGCGAACCAGCGCGCACGCGGTGATGAAGCCCGAGAGCTCGTCGCAGGCGTAGATCGCCCGGTCGAGAAGGGAAACGCGCGGGCAGCCGGAGTAATCGGCGTGGGAGAGGATGGCGTAGATGACGGGGTCCGGCACCCCCCGCGCTCTCAGGATTTCGGCGCCCTTCATGGGATGCCGGGGCGCGGTCGGGTGGATCTCGTAATCGAAGTCGTGGAGCATCCCCACGATGCCCCAGGTGTCGGGGTCGGCGCCGTACTTGGCCGCGTAGGCCCGCATGGAGGCCTCCACCGCCAGCGCGTGCTTGCGGAGACTATCGCTCTTCGTGAACTCGGTGAGGAGGAGCCAGGCCGCAGCGCGATCGAGCATTTACTCGAATTAGGCCCGCTTCGCCTCCCGCTGGCGGCGCCACTTGTCGATGGACTTCTTGGAGAACACCCACTGCCCCTCGACCTCGAGCGACGGGATGCTCCGCTCGGACGCCATCCGCGTCAGCGTTTCGGCGTCCACCGCCAGATAGACCGACGCCTCCGACACCGTCATTCGATCTTTGGGAACCACGTGCCCGTACCCTCCTCCGTGGCCATCCGGCCACCCTTCGTCGGTGAACCCCCCGGCCCCCGCTGTCACAGCCGCCCGACCTTCGTCTCCTCCAGCGCTTTGCGCAGCGTCTGGACCTCGGACTCCAGGTGCTGGATCCGATCCAGGAGCTGCTCCATGGCTTTGGCCAGCGGATCGGGAAGGTCCGTCTGGTTCAGGTCGATCTCCCCGGCCACCCGCTGCCCGTCCTTGTAGGTGACGCGCCCCGGCACCCCGACGACCACCGAGTTGGGGGGCACCTCCCGGACGACGACGGACCCGGCACCGATCCGGCTGCCGTCGCCGATCTTGAACGCCCCGATGATCTTCGCCCCCGCCCCCACCACCACATTGCTCCCCAGGGTCGGATGGCGCTTCTCCCGCCTGACGCTCGTCCCGCCCAGCGTGACCCCCTGGAGCAGGGTCACGTTCTCACCGATCTCCGCCGTCTCCCCGATGACCACCCCCATGCCGTGGTCGATGAACAGCCCCGGCCCGAGCTTGGCCGCCGGGTGGATCTCGATACCCGTCAGGAATCGATTGGCGTGGGAGATGAGCCGGCCCAGCGCCAGTCCGCCCCAGCCCCAGACGCGGTGGGCGAGGCGGTGAAGCCAGATGGCGTGAACGCCCGGGTAACAGAGCACGACCTCCAGCGCCGACCGCGCCGCCGGGTCGCGCTCGAGGACCGTCCGGACGTCCCGCCGCATCTGCTCAAACATGCTGCTTCATTCCGCTCGGAGCGCTCCGGCGCGAGAGGAAATCCCGGGCCGCAGCGCGAATCGCTCCCGCCACCACCTGCGCCGCGTGCAGGCGCTCGGCGGGAAGCCCGTCCACCGCTGCCGCGACGTCGCGCTCACTCAGCGTCAACAGGTCGGACACGGAGCGACCGGTCGCCAGCTCGGTGCCGGCGCTGGAGGCCGCGATCGTGGGCCCGCAGCCGTAGGTCTGGAATCTCACATCGGCGACGCGGCCGTCCACCACCTTGAGATAGAAGCGGGCCAGGTCTCCGCAGCCGTCGAACGTCTCCTCGCCGATCCCGTCGGGGTCGCGCATCATTCCCGCGTTCCGCGGGTTCCGGAAGTGGTCGATGAGCGTCTCGCTGTAGTTCATGACACGGCCGCGGGCGACAGCCTCCGGATCCGCTCCACCAGCGGCGGCAGCACCACAAGGACGTAGTCGATGTCCGCGTCCGTGTTTAGGCGCCCCAGCGTCGCGCGGACCGACCCCATGGCCCAGTCCAGCGGAACTCCCATGGCCACGAGGACGTAGGAGGGCTCCACGTTGCCCGACGTGCAGGCCGACCCCGCCGAGACGGCCACGCCCTTGAGGTCGAGCCCCAGCACGATGGATTCGGACTCCACGTGGCGGAAGCACAGATTGAGCGTCCCCGGCAGCCGCCGCGTGGGGTGGCCGTTGAGCCTGACGTCGGCAACTCGCGCGCTGATCCCGTCCCAGAGCCTGTTCCGCAGGGCGGTCAGGCGGGTCGCCTCCGCCTCCATCTCCCGGGCCCGGAGCTCCGCCGCTTTCCCGAACCCGACGATGCCCGGGACGTTCTCGGTCCCCGCCCGGCGGCGGCGCTCGTGCTCGCCGCCGTGCTGGACGGACACCATCTTGGTGCCCTTCCGGATGTACAGGCCGGCCACGCCCTTGGGACCGTAGATCTTGTGGCTCGAGAACGAGAGCAGATCGATGCCGAAGCCGTCCAGGTCGATGGGGACCTTGCCGAATGTCTGGACCCCGTCCACGTGGAACGGGATTCCCCGCTCGCGCGCGACCGCCCCGATGGTGTCCACGGGCTGGATCGTCCCCACCTCGCTGTTGGCGTGCATGATCGTGATCAGGATCGTGTCGGGCCTGATGGCCCGCCGGACGTCGTCGGGATTGACCAGCCCGTCCCCATCCACCGGGAGATAGGTCACCGCGAACCCCTGGGTCTCCAACACTTGGCACGTCCGGAGCACCGCGTGGTGCTCGATCGGGGACGTGATGATGTGCCCGGCCCCCCGAGCCCCGGCCACACCCTTGATGGCCAGGTTGTCGGACTCGGTCCCACCCGAGGTGAACACCACCTCGTCCTTGCTCACCCTCAGGAAGTTAGTGATCTGCTCCCGGGCGATCTCGACGCCCTCGCGGGCCTCGCGGCCGAAGCTGTGGACGCTCGAGGGGTTGCCGAAGCGCTCCCCGAAATAGGGCAGCATCGCCGCCACCACCTCGGGGTGGACCTGCGTGGACGCGTTGTGATCCAGGTACACGCGACCGTTCATGTCACTCCACCCTATAAAGATTGTTTCGCGGTGTCAACAATTGACTCCCGCGCAGACCGGATGCTAAGCTCGAACCGCTGTGGATCTCAGCAAGCGCAAACTGGGCCTGCTCCTCTCCACGAAGCCCGAGCACGCGAACCTCACGACCGCCGTCCGCCTGTCCAGGGCGGCGCTCGAGCGGGGCGTGGACCTCTACCTCTACCTGATCGACGACGGGGTGCTGGCCATGGACCGGCCGGAGGTCCAGGAGCTCGCCGCGCGCGGCGCCAAGCTCTTCGTCTGCGCCTACGCCTGCCAGAAGCGCCGCATCCCGCTCTCCGATCCCGACCGCTTCAACTACTGCGGCCTGGTCGTGCTGACGGATCTTATCAACGGCTGTGACCGCTTCCTCGCCTTCAACTAGTGCGGGCCCAGTGGAAGAAACGCTCCCGGTCCTGGTTCTCATCTCGGAGGATCCCCGCCGCTCCCATCGGGCCAACGAGGCCATGCGCATCGCGCTCGGGGTGGCCGCCGGCGAGAACGACGTGACGATCATCCTGACAGGTCCCGCCGTCCATCTCCTCGACGCGGACACCGACGATCTCGTGGACGGCGACGACATCGTCAAGTACCGCGGCACGCTCGCGAAGCTGGGCATCCCGTTCCACATCGACCGGTCGGCGATGCCGGCCGGGAGGGAAGGGTGGAACGCGGAGGGCCACCCGACCGTCCCGGTCTCCCGCGAGGAGATCGCCGGGCTCATCGCCGGCTCCCGCCGCTTCCTCATGTTCTGATGCCCCACGTCCTTCACCTGCTCAGGGCGCCGGTGCCCGAGCACGCCCTGGCGGCCATCGAGCGGCAGAGCCGGGAGCCCGGCACCACGCTCACCATCGTGCTCCGCGAGGGCACCGAGCAGCCCCCGCTCCCGTCCGGGGTCCAGGTGCGCCGCCTCGCCGACACCCTCACCTATGCGGAACTCCTCGACCTGATCTTCTCCGCTGACCAGGTCATTTCCTGGTAATCACGCCGGAGGGGGTCCCCACCCCCTCCGGGTCCTCCCCCGGCGGAACAAACAACCTATCGACTCCGATATTCCTCCACCCACGCCATCTGGATGGCCTCCAGGATGCCTTCGTTCGAGGCCTTCGGATCGTCCGAAAAGCCCTCGAGTTCGGTCACCCACTTGTGGAGATCGGTGAACCGGATTCCCAGCGGGTCGGCGTCGGGAAACTTCTCCACGAGCGCCATCGCGATGTCTTCCGCATCCTTCCAGGTCAGCCCCATGGGAGCCCTCGTCGATCGCCGCTAATGGCTGGGGGGCGTGAACCCGCCTCGCCCGGACTGCGGGATCTCGACCACCACGTCGCCGCTCACCACGGCCTGACACCCCAGCCGGGAATGGAGCGTGAGCCCCTCGGCAGTGTCCAGGCGGTCTTCCTCGTCCTCCTCCATCTTGGACAAGTTCTCCATCCCTTCCTTCACGATCACGTGGCAGGTGGTGCACGCGCACTTGCCGCCGCAGTTGTGCTGGAGCGAGATGTTGTTCCCCAGGGCGATGTCCAGGACGGAGCCCGGCCGGCCATCCTCCTGGAGGGGGAACTTCTCCGGATCCACCTCCACCGTGATATTCATGGGGAGGAACGTGACCTTGTACGTCATCGCTCCGGCTTCCCCAGGGCCTCCGTCACCCGCTTCGCGGTCAGCGCTTCCTTGAGCGCGGAGTCCATCAGGACCTCGGCCAGGTGAAGCGTGGCCTGGTTGAGTCGTTCGGTGGCCGCGCGGATGGCGTCCCGGTCGCTCCCGTCACGGGCGGCTTTCAGCGCGGCGAGCGCCCCGTTGATCTGCGCTGTCTCCTCCTGGCCGATCAGCCCGCTCCCCTGGCCCAGGGCCCGCTCCGTGGCGCGGATGACCGTGTCGGCCTCGTTGCGCGCCTCGATCAGGAGCCGGGAGGCCACGTCCTCTTCGGCATGGACGAAGGACTCCTCGATCATCCGCTCCACCTCGGTATCGGTGAGCCCGTACGAGGGCTTGACCTCGATGGAGGCAGCCTTCCCGGTCCTGAGCTCCCGGGCGTTGACCTGGAGGATCCCGTTCGCGTCGATCAGGAAAGTCACCTCGATGCGGGGCATCCCCGCGGGCATCGGGTCGATGCCGGAGAGCTCGAAGCGGGCGAGGGACCGATTGTCCTTGACCAGCTCCCGCTCGCCCTGGAGGACGTGCATGTCCACCACCGTCTGCCCGTCCACCGAGGTGGTGAACAGCTCCTTGGCGCTCGTGGGAATCGTCATGTTCCGTGGAGTCAGGACACTCATCACCCCCCCCAGGGTCTCGATCCCGAGGGACAGCGGAGTGACGTCCAGCAGGAGCATGTTGGTGATGCCGCCGGCCAGGATATCGGCCTGGACCGCCGCGCCCACCGCTACCACCTCGTCCGGGTTCAGCTGGCTGTGGGGCGTCTTCCCGAAAAGCTCCTGGACGCGCCGCTTCACCAGGGGAACCCGCGTGGAGCCTCCGACGAGCACGACCTCGTCCACCGCGTTCGCGCTCAGCCCGGCGTCGGCCAGGGCGAGCCGGCAGGGCCCCAGCGTCTGCTGGACCAGCGGCTCGATCAGGGTCTCGAGCTCCGCGCGCGAGATCTCCCGCCGGTAGGTGAACCCGTGCTGGGGGAGCGGAATCGTGAGCACCGTCCGCTGCTCGAACGACAGGCGGCACTTGGCGGCCTCGGCCCCGAGGCGGAGCTCCTGCATGGCCTCCAGATCCCCGCGGAGGTCCACGCCGTGGCGCGCCTGGATATCGGCCAGGAGCCAGTCCACCACCGCCCGGTCGAAGTCGTCGCCGCCGAGATGGGTATTGCCGTTCGTGGCCAGCACCTCGAAAATCCCGTCCTTCACCCTGAGGATCGAGATGTCGAAGGTCCCGCCCCCCAGATCGTAGACGGCGACGGTCCCCTCCTTGAGGCGGTGGAGCCCGTAGGCGAGCGAGGCTGCGGTCGGCTCGTTGACGATCCGGAGGACCTCCAGCCCCGCGATCCGGCCGGCGTCCTTCGTGGCCTGGCGCTGGCTGTCGTTGAAGTAGGCGGGAACCGTGATGACGGCCTTGGTCACGGGTAGGCCCAGGTGGGCCTCGGCCCGCTCCTTCAGCGCCCTCAGGATCAGCGCCGAGACCTCGGGCGGCGTGACCTCACGGTCGGCGACCCTGATCTTCACCACCTCGTCGCTCGGCACGACGTGAAAGGGGAAGTAGCGCAGCTCCTTCTTGACGTCTTCGTAGCCCTTCCCCATGAGGCGCTTGACCGAGTAGATGGTCCGGGTCGGGTTCCGGACGAGCTGCCGCTTGGCGGCGTCTCCCACCAGGATCCCGTCGGCGGTGAACCCGACCACCGAAGGGAGGAGGACGTGTCCCTCAGCGTCGGGGATGACCCTGGGGAAGCCCCCTTCCATGTAGGCCACGAGGCTGTTGGTGGTGCCGAGATCAATGCCGACGATGCGAGACATGAGTCTGGCTGTCCTCTCCCAGCGCGTCACTGAGATCGTTGATGACCGTGGTCAGATAGGCGCGCACGGCCAGGATTCCCTTCATGCGGTCGAGCAGCTTACGCCGGAGGTCGTCTCGATCGCGCGACGCGGCGCTGCTCCCCTCGACGAGCGCGTCCCACTCCCGGCTCACGTCGAGCAGCCGCTCCTCCTCCGCCCTCCGCCGCTCCGCGAGTCGCGCACGCTCGTCCGTGAGGCGCTTCTGCGTCTCCGCGTCGAGGGCAGATGCCTTGGCCCCCTCCAGCGCCTCCTGCACTAGGAGCATCTCCTCCAGGAGATCCAGGGGGGCCTTGGGCGGGATCCCCTTCACTGCCCCCTCCTCCAGCCCGATGAGGTATTCGACCCGGGCGATCGGATCCCGGAGAGTCCGGTAGGCCGTGTTCACCAGGGCGGAGTTCTCCAGGCTGATGGCCTGCTCCTCCGGGGTCGCCCGCTGGAACAAGTCCGGGTGGAACTTCCGGCTCCAGTCGTAAAACCTCCGCTGGAGCTCCTCGAGGTCCAGCCCGAGCTTCCGGGGCAGGCCGAACACGTCGAAGTAGTCCGACCACACCGACGCCGGCTGGACCTTGACACACTGAGGGCAGAAATACTCGCCGCCGACCTCCGACTGGCAGTTCCAGCAGAGGTCCCGCGCCGACCGGGTCACGCCTTCGCCTCTCTTCGCCTCTGTCATGGGTCACTCAAAAAGGAAACGGGCCTCGGGGGCCCGTTTCGCCTCTCACCGGTCGCGCGCGATGCCTGGCCCCCGCTCCACGGGGGGAGTCCCATCCTACGCCGAGAACGACGTCCCGCAGCCGCAGCTCGACTTGGCGTTGGGGTTCACGAACGTGAAACCCCCCGTGAGCCCCTGCGTCACGTAGTCCAGAGTAATCCCGTTCAGGTACAGGTAGCTCTTGGCATCCACGACCACCTTGACGCCGTCGATGTCAAAGGTCTTGTCGTGCGGCCCGACCTCGTTGTCGAACTCCAGCGAGTAGGAGAGGCCCGAGCAGCCGCCTCCTTTCACGCCCATCCGGAGATAGACCTTTTCGAGGTTTTGGGCAGCCATGAGCTGTTTAACCTGTTTCAACGCCGTTTCGCTGAGATTCATCGCCATCGCAGGCTCAACCTCCTTCGTCGACACTTCCCTCTTTACGATGCCGCGGCCCCGGCCGCAGCTTCCTTCTTCCCCCACTTCCCCCGGTAGTCCGCCAGGGCCGCCTTGATGGCATCCTCGGCCAGCACCGAGCAGTGGATCTTCACCGGGGGCAGCTTCAGCTCGTTGACGATGTCCGTGTTCTTGATCTTCGCCGCCTCGTCCACCGACTTCCCCTTGAGCCACTCCGTGGCCAGGCTGGACGACGCGATGGCGCTGCCGCACCCGAAGGTCTTGAACCTGGCGTCCTCGATGACGCCCGTGTCCACGTTCACCTTGATCTGGAGCTTCATGACGTCCCCGCACTCGGGTGCCCCCACGAGCCCCGTGCCCACGCCCGGGGCCTCCTTGGGGAAGGATCCCACATTGCGCGGGTTGTTGTAGTGGTCAATCACCTTGTCGCTATAGGCCATGGCTCTGACTCCTTCTCTCTCGGCCGCTGCTCTCTAGGATGCCTTCCACTGGATGGACTTGATGTCCACCCCCTCCTTGGCCAGCTCGTAGAGGGGGGACATCTCCCGAAGCCGGGTGACGACCTGGACCGTGCGATCCCCGACGTACTCTACCTCCTCCTCGGTGGTGAACCGGTGGAGGCCGAACCGGATGGAGGAGTGGGCCAGCTCCGCCCCCACCCCCAGGGCCGCGATGACGTACGAGGGCTCCAGGGTCGCGGACGTGCAGGCCGAGCCCGAGGCCAGGGCCGCCTCTTTGTTCAGCCCCATGAGCACCGATTCCCCCTCCACGTAGGCGAAGGAGATGTTCAGGTTGTGGGGGAGCCGCTTCTCGGGGTGCCCGTTCAGGTACGCCTCGTCCAGCGAAGAGAGGATCTTGTCCTGGAGCTTGTCCCTGAGCGCCCGGAGCCGCGCGCCCTCCTCCGCCATGACCGCTCCGCAAATCTCGGCCGCTTTGCCGAAGCCGACCACCAGGGGGACCGGCACCGTACCCGAGCGCATCCCGCGCTCGTGGCCGCCCCCGTCGATCATCGGGGCGATCCGCACCCGGGGATTCTTCCGGCGGACGTAGAGCGCCCCCACCCCCTTCGGGCCGTAGATCATGTGGGCGGTCGTGGACAGGAGATCGATGCCCATGGCCTCCACGTCCACGGGAATCTTCCCGACGGCCTGGGTCGCGTCCGTGTGGAAGATGATCCCCTTCTCCTTGGCGAGCTTGCCGATCTCGGCGATCGGCTGGATCGTGCCGATTTCGTTGTTTGCGAACATCACGGAGATCAGGATCGTCTTGTCCGTGATCGCCTTGCGGACCTCCTCCACGTCCACGAGCCCGTCAGGGCCCACAGGGAGGTAGGTGGCCTGGTACCCCTGCCGCTCGAGCCGCTTGCACACGTCGAGGCCGGCCCGCTGCTCGATGGCCGTCGTCACGATGTGCGTGCCCTTCTCCCGGTACATCTCCGCCACGCCCTTGATGGCCAGGTTGATCGCCTCGGTCCCGCCGGAGGTGAAGACGACTTCCTTCGGGTCCCGGGCGCTGATCAGCCGGGCCACCTGCTCCCGGGCCTTGTCGGCGGCGGCTTCCGCCTCCCAGCCGAAGGGATGGTTGCGGCTCCCGGGGTGGCCGAACTTCTCGGTGAAGTAGGGGATCATCGCCTCCAGCACCCGCGGGTCCACCGCGGTCGTGGAGTGGCTGTCCATGAAGATGGGGAACTTCAACGCCATAACGTGTCTCCTAGTTGACGACCGTGAAGTCTCGGACGGGAACGGGCTCGCGCGTCAGCTCCGCCAGGGACATCGTGTCCAAGAGGTAGCTGATGCTCGCCTGGATCTTCTGAACCGGCCGGCGGAGGTTGCAGCGCGGGAACTGCGCGCAGTCCACGTCCTCCAGACAGTTGACGATGTGGATGGGGCCTTCCAGGGCCCGCACCACCTGCCCCACCGTGATCTCCTGGGGCGAGCGCGCCAGCACGTATCCCCCCTTGGGGCCGTTGTGGCTCGTGATGAACCCCTTCTTCGCCAGGCGCTGGAGGATCTTGGCGAGAAGCTCCGGAGGGATGCCGAACTGGTCGGCGATCCGCTTGGCGCTGACGGCCCCCTCTTCGCCGCGCAAGACGATATAATTGATCGCCATCAGACCGTAATCGGCCCGCTTTGTGAAACGAAGCATACGAATTTTCCTGCCTTTCCTATTCCCGACTTCTATGATCCCCGACTATACTAGTCGTATATTGCCATCCCCTCCATGCCGTGTCAAGGGAAATTATTGTTATGACAGACAAATCAGAGCTTGGAGAGGATCAGCGCTTTAACTGCCTGGAGCGGGGGCCAACGGCTGATCTCTGAGGGCTGATGCCAGCTTAAGTCCGCCAGGCCTCGCGGAGCCGGTGGGCCGCCTCCTCCGGCGGAACCTCGTTGACGGCGATCCCTCCCACCCGGGTGGCCCGCTCGGGCTGGACGACGATCTCGAGGTGCCAGTGGTAGTCGTCGGCGATCGTCGCCCACTCGTCCTGGAGGATCTTGGCGCCGAGATTCGGGGCGGTGTGGAGCGTGAGTTCGAACGAGGGGTTCCCGAGCCGCGCCGCCAGGACGCCGAAATATCCGCTCAGCAGCCGGGCCAAGTCGGCCGCAGCCTCCGGGGAAAGCGTTTCGTACGCGCACGAGTGCTGGCGGGGCAGGATCCACGTTTCGAAGGGCGCGCAGGCCGCGTAGGGAACCACCACCAGGAAGAACGGCGTCAGCCGTACCACCCGATCGTCGTCGGCCTGCTCCTGGCGGAGGATGTCGCAGAAGAGGCAGCGCCGCTTGTACTGATAGTACTCCCGGGATTCGCGCAGCTCCCGGCGCAGGTCGTCGAAGATCACGGGAATCGCGGTCACCCGAGAGTACGGATGGCTGATGCGCGACCCCGGCTTGCCGTACCGCCGCGTGATCAAGATGTCGCGGATCTTGGGGTCGCGCTTCAGGTCCTCGAGCCGGTCCCGGTACATCCAGAGGACGCGCTCCAGCTGGTCGGGACCCATGCCGGCCGGCGTGTCCTCGTGGCTCGGGCTCTCGATGATCAGTTCGCTGGCCCCGCGCGGCGTGATCTTGTCGTACATCCCGACGCCTTCACGCACCAGGTCCCACTCCACCCGGAAGTACGGGTCCGCTTCCGGGATGACCCGCACCTGCCAGCCCGGGCTGTTGGGGGCGGACCCCTCCTTCCGATAGGCCGCGATCTCCGGCGGGGTGCTCGCCTCGTTGCCGGGACAGAAGGGGCACTCGGCCCCCGCCGGCTCGGCGCCCCCCCGCGGTCGCACCAACACCCACTGGCCTCGCGTCGGATCTTTCCTGAGATCGCTCAAATTTCCCCCTCTCCGATTGTGAATGAACCCACGAAACAATAACGACGAGGACTTCGAGCTGTCAAGTTGCCGCCCCTCGCTTCCTGTGCGAGAATGGGCTCGACCCCTGGGAGGTGAGCCGCGTGACCCAGCGCCGAGTGGTCGTTTTCTCGACGCCGACCTGACGCCCCTGCCACGCGACGAAAGAGTTTCTTTCGTCCAAGGGCGTGACGTTCGCGGACATGAACGTCAGGGACGATCAGGAGGCGCGGGAGGAACTGGTGCGGCGGACAGGACAGATGGCCGTGCCGGTGATCCTCGTCGACGACGAGGTGGTCGTGGGCTTTGACCGGGCGCGGCTCGAGCGCCTGTTGGGAATTTAGCCTCAGCGATTCCCCTCCACCTGGGTCTTGATCTTCTTCAGGTGCTGGCGAGCCACGTCCACCCAATCCTTCTCTGACGGGAGCGGCGCCGCCACCTGAATGTAGCGCTCCCAGCGGGCGATCGCCTCCTTGGGATCCACCTTCTCGTACACGAGCGCGAGGTTGTAGAGCCCGCCGGTGTGCTGAGGATCGAGCTCCACGACCTTCCGGTACTCCCGGATGGCCTCCTGGTACAGCCCTTTGTCCTCGTACACTTCGCCGAGCCCCATGCGCGCATCGAGGAACTGCGGATCGAGGTCGATCGCCTTCTGGTAGGAATTCACCGACTCGTAGTAGAGCCCCTTCTCGCCGTAGTAGATCTTCCCCAGACTCATGTGGACCTTGGGGTTCCCCGGATTGTAGAGCAGCGCCTTCTGATAGCTCGCGATCGCGGCGTCCACCTCGCCCTTAGCCGCCCGCGCGTCCCCGAGCCCGACGTGCGCGTCGGCGTAAAAGGGTCGGAGCTCCAGCGCCTTCTGATAGGCTTCCACGGCCTGATCGAAGAGGCGGCGGGGCGCGGCCAGGAACAGATCGCCTAGGGCCCTGTAGGGCTCCGCGAATGTTGGATCCAGCTGGGTTGAGGCGCGAAACTGGGCGGCGGCCTTCCAGCGGTTCCCCAGCGCCAGATGCGCCACGCCCAGCGCGTACTGGCCGGCGGCGAAGGACGGGTCCAGCTCGACCGCCTTGCCGAGCAGGTCCGCCGCCGCTTCGTTGCCCGCCTGGGTGCCGTGGAGCCCCGCGCGACGCCCCTTCACGTAGGCTTCGAAGGCGCGCGCCGATTTGGTGGGCGTGGCGCCCTTCTCGATCTTGGCGGCGTCGCTCTCGGTCAGCGCGAGCCTGAATGCGCGCACATAAGCCAGGGGTAGGCTGCTGAGCCCTTCCGGGACTCGGGCGTCGGGGACGGTTATGGGCGACAGGGCCCGCGTCTCAGCGCCCGCCCCCTTGAACTCGAGATAGCGGGGCAGCAGGACGAGATCGCCGGCCACGCGCTTGATCTCCCCGTAAAGGGCGAGATCCGCGCGCACGCTCCGGGCGAATCCCAAGACGACCTCTTCCCCCCAGGCCTCGGGCTGGCCGAGCCGCGTGACCCTGGCGGGGTCCACGAGGACGACGGCGGGATGGTTCACCAGGGAGAGCGCCAGGAGGTGGGCGACGCCGTTCCCGAGCCACTGCTCCTCACGGTCGAGGTCCACCGGCTGGTAGGGCAGGATCAGGAGCGACCGCACCGCCGGCGGCGCCGCGCTTGCCGCCGGGGCGACCAGCGCTGCGACGAGGATCAGGATACTGATCCAGACCTTACGCTCCCTCATGCCCGCCTCCCCGCGTCGAAGGAAGGTCCTTCCCTCCCCGGAAGCCCCGGAGCCGCGCCAGCAGGCCGGCCAGGAACCCCGGGCCGACCCGCCTCAGCGCCACCTCCGGCAGCAGCAGCACCGCCACGCACCCCACAAGCCAGGGCCAGAGTTCCACCGCCAGGCGCGACCGCCGCCGGGCCTGGAGGAACACGTCCTTCGGCTGAGCCACCGCGCCACCGCCGGTGAGCTCCGACAGCTCCCGCAAGAGGCGCTCGTCCACGCCGAGATCGCGGAACTCCTGAGCATAGGGTACCACCAACCCCGCCAGCTGCGAGCCAACCATCCTCTCGCCCCTTCGCTGAGCCATCCCAACGAGGTACACCCCCTCGTCGGGGGCGGGGAAGCGACCCCGGTACCGGCCGGGCGCCACCTGCTCCAGCTCCACGACCGACCGCCGCTTGTCCGGAGCGATGACGCCGACCTGAGCCTCCAGGAAGTTGATGAATTCTCCCTTCTGGTCGACTGCCTCGACGGAGACCTCCCCGATCCCGTCCCGCCGCTCGACGGTGGCCACGGTGTCGCTGCGGGTCCCGGTGCGCAGGGTCCAGCGCGTCAGCTGCCCCCAGAACTTGTTGAAGGCCCCCCATCGGAGCCAGAGCACCGCCCACTTCGCCTTCGCGTCGGAGGTGAACGCGGCCGTGCGCCCGAGACCGTAGCGCCACGTGGCCAGCAGCGGATCCTCCTGGTGGGTCATGAGCAGCTGCTCCCCCGTCCCCTTGAGCGTGGTCGCCACGTAACCGCCGAGCGGCGGCGCGTTTTTCCAGTCGATGTCCTGCAGGACCTCGTGGCTCGAGGCCGACAGGATCGGCTTGAACGGCTGCTCGACCAGCGAGGCCTTGGAGGCCAGCTGGGTCTCCAGCGTGAAGATCCGTGGAATCGTCTGCGTGTCCTCGGTGTAGTAGAAGCGCCCCCGCCCCCACTTGGCGATGTCGAACATGAGCTGGACGTCGGCGTCCTTTCCGATGGCGACGGAGGAGACGGTGATCTTGTCCTTGACCATGCGGCGGATGAGCCCGGCGAAGTCCCCGCGGGTCATCTGGCCGTCGGAGAGGAAAATGACGTGCTTGAGCAGGGCCGGGCGGTCGAAGAGGACCCGGTACGACTCCTTCAGGGCCGGATAGCCGTCGGTGCCCCCGCCTGCCTTGATGGTGGCGACCGAGTGGTGGATGCCCGACCGGTTCCGGGCGGCCTGGATCGGGACGTCCCAGAGGAACTCGGTGTCCCAGCTCATCACGCCCACCTCGTTCCGCTCGTCCAGGAGGTCCACCACCAGGTGCGCCGCCTCCTTCGCGATGTCCAGCTTCGTGACCTTCTCGTCGGTGGACATCGCCATCGAGCCCGACCGGTCGATGGACAGCACCACCGCCAGGCTGGGGATCTCGATGCGCTGCTTCACCTCCATCGTCACCGGCAGGGCTTCCTCGATCGGCGTCCGGTAGTAGCCGCCGAGGCCGAAGCTCTCCTCCCCGCCCAGCATGATGAGCCCGCCGCCCCCGTCCCGGACGTAGTCGCGGATGTGCTCCATCTGCTTCTTGGTCAGCTTGAGGGAGGACACGTTCGACAGGATCAGGCCGTCATATTTCTGCAGCCCCGCCGGGTCCTTGGGAATCCCCTCCGGATCGACCACCGTCACGTCGATGTGCTGGGTGCGAAGCGCCGCGCTCAGGGCTTGCGCGTGCGCCTTGTCCTTCTCCGCGAGCAGCACCTGCGGGCGCCCGCGGACCACGATGGTGCCCACGGCCCGGTTGTTCTCCTCGATGGTGTCCCCCTCCACGTCGATCGCCGCCTGGTACACGTGGATCCCGCTCTGCTCGAGCGACTGGCGGTAGGCGTACACGTTCTTGCCGGCCGAGAGCCGGACCACCTGCGAGCCGAGGAACTCCCCGTTCCGGAAGAGCGACAAACGCCCCTGGGTATCCTGCTGGCTCCAGGCGACGACCTTGGCGTCGAGCGGCTCGCCGAACTTCACCTCCTGGGGGAGCAGGATGGACTCCACCACCACTTCCTGGGCGAAGGTCAGCGGCGTCGGGACGTAGTGGATGTCCGCGCCCGCATCCTTCGCGGCCTGCGCGGCGGCCAGCGCGTTCCCCGTGGTCGGGCGCCCGTCGCTCAGGAGGACGAGCCGGTTGGCATGGCCCGCCGGCAGCATGGCCAGCGCGAGCTGGATCGCTTGGGCCAGGGCCGTCCCGCGCCCGG
>Ga0209619_10000715_pt1 | contig 23800 bp, 16 predicted proteins | sample Rifsed16ft3_FD_184011 | JGI IMG/M metagenome (GOLD analysis project Ga0209619, IMG submission 184011) | Soil microbial communities from Rifle, Colorado, USA - sediment 16ft 3 (version 2) | ecosystem: Environmental > Terrestrial > Deep subsurface > Rock core/Sediment | place: Rifle, Colorado... | reverse complement strand
TTCATGAAAAGATTTTTTGATATAGTCTCATCGGGCTTAGGAATAATCTTTTTATCACCAATCTTCTTAACCATAGGTCTTTTAATTAAACTGTCATCAAAGGGTCCAATCTTATTTTATCAAAAGAGAATTGGAAGAAACGGACGTGCATTTTCAATGTACAAGTTCAGATCTATGTACATGAGCAAAGGTGAAGACGAAGAGCGGAAGAAAATGATGATAGAATTTATGAATAAGAATTCTAATGATGCATTAGGCCAAAAAGTAATTAACGCTAAGAGAGTGACGAAGATTGGACAAATCATCCGTAAAACATCGCTCGATGAATTACCTCAGCTATTTAATGTTGTTAGAGGTGAAATGAGTTTGGTCGGACCGCGCCCCTGTCTACCGTACGAATATGAGAATTATGCAGAATGGCAAAAAAGACGATTGAGTGTTATTCCGGGTTGCACTGGAGTATGGCAGGTCGCAGGAAGAAGCAATGTATCCTTTAAAGATTCAGTTGTGTTGGACCTCTATTATATTAATAACATGTCCCCTTGGTTAGATTTACAAATACTTTTAAAAACAATCCCGGTAATTTTATTTGCCCGTGGTGGTAAATAAAAAAAATAGTTTTGGAACCGACTAGTTATAATTAGAAAAAATAATGGAGTGAAAAATGAAAGTTGGAATTGTTGGATTAGGATATTGGGGTCCAAACCTGGTAAGAAATTTTATAGCCCAAAAAAATGTTGAAAAAGTAATCGCCTGCGATCAAAGAACAGATAGATTAGATTTTATCAAAGCCAAATCACCCTCCGTTTTGGTTAGCAGCAGTTATGAGGAAATGTTAAAAAGTGATATAGATGCTGTGGTCATTGCAACCCCGGTTCAATCTCACTATACAATTGCTAAACAAGCTCTAGAAGCAGGCAAGCATATCTGGGTTGAAAAACCTTTTACATCAACATCGCAGCAAGCGGAAGAACTTCTTGAAATTGCCGAAAAGAAAAATTTAAGAATTTTTATCGATCATACTTTCATTTACACCGGGGCTGTTCGCAAAATGAAAGAGATTGTTACCAAAGGTGAACTTGGTAAGATACTACATTTCGATTCAGTAAGAATAAATTTGGGTCTATTCCAAAAAGATATTAATGTTATTTGGGATCTTGCACCTCACGATTTATCAATTATGAATTATGTTCTAAGTCATTTAAAACCAACTGCAGTTTCAGCAAATGGCATTGCTAATTACAATGGAAAGGAAAATATTGCTCATATTTCTTTGTACTTTGAAGAAAATTGTTTTGCTCATTTTCATGTTAATTGGACTTCTCCCGTTAAAATAAGAAGGATGATTGTTGGTGGCGATAAGAAAATGCTCGTTTTTGATGATATGGAAAACTTTGAGAAAATAAAAGTTTACGATGCCGGTGTTGATATTCAAAATACCGCAAGTATCTACCAGGCATTAGTTCAATACAGACTGGGCGACATGTACTCTCCTAAGGTGATGCAAACCGAAGCACTTGAACTTGCTGCAAAAGAATTCTTAGACAGCATTGAAGAAAATCGAGATCCACTCACGAACGGAAAAGATGGTTTAGAGGTCGTCAAAATTCTGGAAGTAGCAGATCTATCACTTCAGAACAAGGGGCAATTATACGATATAAACAGCAGAGTAATGGTTTAATTCGTCTTCGCGTTCCAGTTCGGCCGACGAGAAGGTGGGATATCATTATCCGCTGCTTGCGGCGGATCAGGGTAGGGGCTTGTTCCAAGGTTCATATCATTGATTATAATTTGTATTTATAAACAAAAGTAAAGGTCAATCTCTAATTATGGAAAAAAAAAATATAAATAATGTAAAGCTTGGTAAAGACGTAAAGATATTCGATTTTGTAAATCTGTACGGATGTTCGATAGATGATTATTCCAAAGTGGGTACGTTTGTCGAAATTCAAAAAAACGCCAGCATTGGAAAAAATTGTAAAATTTCTACTCATACATTTATATGCGAAGGTGTTCACATTGAGGATAACGTGTTTATTGGACACAATGTCACTTTCATTAATGATAAATATCCTCGCTCAACAAATGTTGACGGATCCATGCAAACGGACAGCGATTGGAAAGTAGTTGAAACCTGGGTTAAAAAAGGAGCATCTATTGGCTCATCTTCAACTATTTTATGTGGGTTAACAGTGGGAGAAAATGCGATTGTAGGTGCTGGCTCAGTTGTGACTAGGGATGTTCCCCCGAATACTATTGTTGCCGGTGTTCCGGCGAAACCTCTTAAGAAAAAAGTTTTTACTGAAAATTAATAAGTTTCTTACTGTTACGACATTTGACACTATTTTAACAACATCATTTTTTTAGCGCCGATAATTTCATTATTGGCTTCGAGTCTGTAGACATAAGTGCCGCTTGGTAATCCATCACTATTGAAAGTGTATTCATGGTTACCGGCGGCAATTTTATTATTAATCAACTCTTGGATCATTTCTCCAAGTAAATTATAGACAACCAATTTTACTTCACTCTCAGACTTTAATGAGAATCTTATATTTGTACTTGGATTAAATGGATTGGGATAATTTTGTAATAGCTGATAATCCGTTGGCGAATCTGTGTCAAGTGTTTTAGTAGAAAGAGTTAAATTACTTGTATGATTAAAAGGGTTGGTAATATTTTGAAATGCATCGCCAGTTAAGATGGTTGAAACAAATCCTCCAAAACTCCATGTGATATTTGGATCAACGTTTGCAAAAGGAACAGTATTAACTACTCTGAATCTACCCACCACCAAATCTGATTCGGTTATTTGATCTGCACCTGCCATGGACGCAAAAGTCAATTTTGATTCACCATCATAAGTATTAATGCCAATTCCAAAAGTCGGTAAATTACTTAGCTGCGAAGAGCCGTCTAGATATGTGAAAGTCAATTCTCCGCCATTTGCAACTTCTCGGTTGAACGAGAAAGAACATTGATAGGAAGTTAAAGTAAAAGATGTATCGCTGCTCTTAATCGTAACGTCAAACTCAACAATGTTATCATTTATTTTAACACCGTTTGCCAAACCCATATTATAATCTGGTTGGGATTGACCAAAATTTGAATTTAGGAAAGTTAGAATTATTAGAATTCTGAGGAAGTTTAAGCTAAGTTTTCTAATCAGTAAGCCAAGTATAATCATCATTTACATCTCCGAAACATTCGCATCTTAAATAGTAGTTATCAATCATCTACATATTATATTCATAGTGCCGATACCAAAATATCAACATGCTTGCCGTTAATAAACTGCGAATATCGGTTAAAATCATAAGATATTTTCTGGGACAGGTGTAATTATTACTGAATCAATTTTAGATTAAAATTAAGGAATAAGATTATTCGGTGCTGAAATGAAAGTTTCTACGACTCAATTTGAAAACTCATTTAATTCATATAAGTGGATAAAATTACTTCTAAAAAATCATTTCATTTCTCAAAAAAATAATTCATGTGGCTAATTTTGAGAATAATTTATTAGGCTTAATTTCCACGTTAGAAATTATGAAATTCGATATAACGAACGACAGATAAAATGAATTGGAGATGTTCTAAACTCTAAAGATAGGTTTCGGCTCTGTTTGAAGAGAGCTTTTCTGAAAAGTTTTAATATATTTTAATTGTCAATCTTTTCAGATTCCAGGAATGGCTGATAAAATGTTTTGTTATTTTTCTTTTAATAATGTACGACCCAAGGATTTAATTTTTGTAAGGCCCGCATTTATTGTGTAAAAAGCTATGTCCAATATTTTAAGCAACATCATTAAAAAATTTTCCACTCGTTACTTTTCAATACTTTGTTAAGTTATGTAAAAAATAATATCTTATACTGAGAAGCAGGTTTGACAAATGAAAAAAATAAAAATTATTGCTGATAATAAAATTCCATTTTTAAGAGGGGTGCTAGAACCATTTGCTGTGGTTTCTTATCTCGACCCATTTCAGATAACAAGAGAAATTATTAAAGATGCTGAAGCACTCCTCGTTAGAACAAGAACAAAATGTGATTCAGAGCTTCTTGAAGGTTCGACAATTAAGTTTATCGGCACAGCTACAATTGGATTTGATCATATCGACACTGAATTATGTGAGATTAATGGTACTAAATGGATTAATGCACCGGGTTGTAATTCATCATCAGTTCAGCAATATGTTGTATCAGCTTTATTAACAATTGCGAAGCTAAAAAAAATGCAATTGGACTCAATAACTATAGGAATTGTTGGTGTTGGAAATGTTGGGAGTAAAGTTCAAAAAGCGGCAAATATTTTAGGGCTAAAAATATTACTTAATGATCCTCCGCGTGAAAGAAAGGAAGGGAATGAGAAATTTGTAGGATTAGATCAACTCGTTGAAGAATCCGATATATTGACGATACATGTTCCACTAAACATGAATGGAATTGACAAAACCTTCCACTTAGTAAACGATGAGTTTTTTAAGAAATTCAATAAAGGCATGATTATTATTAATACTTCACGAGGTGAAGTTATTGATACTAATTCATTAAGGAATGCAATTAAAAATGAAAAGGTAATTTCAAGTGTTTTAGATGTTTGGGAAAATGAACCTAAGATTGATATTAAGCTTATGAATTTAGTAGATATAGCTACACCTCACATTGCGGGATATTCAATAGAAGGAAAAGCTAATGCGACGGCTGCGTGTGTTAATTCGTTAAATAAATATTTCAATTTGGGCCTCGCAGAAAATTGGTATCCAAACAATCTACCTTTGCCAGCAAGATCAAAGGAAATTATAATTGAATGCAACGGAAAATCAAGACAAGAAATATTTTTTGAAGGTATAAATTCTACTTATAATATTACTGAAGATGATAAACGATTACGGAATGATGTCACTAATTTTGAACAACAACGCGTAGAATATCCCACAAGGAGAGAATTTAACTTTTACAATGTTCAGTTGTTGAATGCCGATAAATCTCTTCATGAAGCTTTCAGCGAACTAGGATTTAATCTAATAGAACCCTAGGAAATAATATTTTAGATAATGTTTAACTTGGGATCGGAACGGTGTGCGAAAGCTTGGTTCTTGATATGGGTGGTTTTAGCTTTTATGAATTGGGGTAATTGTTTTAGAATATTTATTAAAAACATAACTGCTTCATCGGAAGGAGTAATGGTAATTTTTTCGTCGGGGTGGAGAGATTTGAACTCTCGACCTCTTGGTCCCGAACCAAGCGCGCTAACCGGGCTGCGCTACACCCCGAAAATAATATCTTGAACCAAAAATAAGCCCTTTGAAAAATATATCAAAGCGAAGTTAAAATCTCTTTTAATTGGTTGAAAAAGTTTTATAAGCAGCATGTTCTAAAAAATCTTATATAAATTTTCACTTTCCACTTCGCATCGCTTTACTTTCTAATGATATTCCCTTAATTTTGATTTGAGTTCCTTTAAATCTGTCCCGAGAGGTGGATAAGGATTAGAAAATAGAAATTTAATAATCATTTACCTCTAAGGTTCAAAACCAAAGAGGATTTTTTTTATATGGATGTCAAAGCAAAAATTATAGACGAAGATGGTTTATCAAGAATCATCACAAGAATGGCTCACGAGATTCTTGAGAAGAATAAAGGTTCTCAAAATCTTGTTCTTATGGGGATGAAGACCCGCGGGGAATTTCTAGCAAGACGAATCTTTGAAAGTATTGAACAGATAGAGAAAATAGAATTGCCGCTTGGAGTGCTTGATGTTACGCTTTATCGTGATGATTTCAGAACTAGATTGAAGCAGCCCGAAGTGTCTGTTTCTAACATAACTTTTGATATCAACGACAGAGATGTAGTTATTATTGATGATGTTTTGTACACCGGCAGAACAGTCAGATCAGCATTAAATGCATTAATGGACTTTGGAAGACCACGTTCAATCCAATTATGCGTACTTGTGGATCGGGGACACCGTGAACTACCAATTAGAGCGGATTATATCGGAAAGAATATTCCTACTTCTAATCAAGAAGAAATTAAAGTTAAAATGAAAGAAATTGACGGAGAAGACGCCATTTATCTAATGGAAAATTCTGTTAAAAATTAGTGAGGGTTAAACTTACATGTCCTTATCAAGTCGACATCTTTTAGGATTACAGGGTGTTCCTAAAGAGGATATACAGCTAATATTAGATACAGCTGCAACTTTTAGAGAAATACTTGAAAGACCCATCAAACGTGTTCCTACCTTGCAAGGAAAAACGGTTGTAAATCTTTTCTATGAAAATTCTACACGCACTAGAATATCATTTGAGTTAGCTGAAAAAAGATTATCAGCCGATTCCGTGAATTTTTCTGTTGGGCAGAGCAGTGTGAGTAAAGGTGAAACATTGAAGGATACAATTAAAAACATCGAAGCGATGAAAGTTGATCTTGTTGTTGTGCGGCATGCAGCGGCTGGTGTTCCGAATTTTCTTTCAAGAATTTGTAATTCCAATATTATTAACGCTGGCGACGGCATCCATGAACATCCAACTCAAGCTTTGCTCGATATGTATTCAATCAGAGAAAAATTTGGAAAGCTTGCAGGCTTAAAAGTCTGCATTGTGGGAGATGTTGCACACAGCAGAGTAGCAATGTCTAATATTTTTGGATTAAAAACTATCGGTGCACAAGTTTCAGTTTGTGGTCCTTCAACAATGATTCCAAAGTTCATTGAAGAATTGGGAGTTAATATCATCCACAATATTGATGAAGCAATTCAAGAAAATGATGTATTAAATGTGTTGAGGATTCAGCTTGAAAGAAAAGCACGAGAATATTTTCCATCAATACGAGAATACGCAAACTACTTTGGCATTACTCAAGAACGTTTAGAAAAAAATGGAAGGGATATTCTAATTCTTCACCCTGGTCCAATTAACAGAGGTGTTGAATTATCCTCCGAAGTTGCTGATGGACTAAATCAAATAATTTTAAAGCAAGTTACAAATGGTGTAGCAGTAAGAATGGCAGTCTTATATCTGCTCGGAACTCTTAATTAATTAGGTCAAAAATGAAAACACTTTTAATTAATTGCAGCATTATTCACCCTGAACAAAAGTTAAATGAAAAGAAAAAAGATATTTTGCTTGAAGATGGTGTTATCAAACAAATTGGAAATCTTTCATCTGGCATTTCAGCCGATAAAATAATTGATCTTAGAAATAACTATGTAGTACCAGGATTCTTTGATATGCATGTACACCTCCGGGAGCCGGGAAGAGAAGATGAAGAAACAGTAGTTACGGGATGCAATAGTGCCGCACATGGTGGATTTACAGGTGTTGCCTGTATGCCAAACACTGATCCGGCAATTGATTCCGCAGAGGTGGTTAAATTCATCAAAGAAAAAGCAGCAGATCATTTAGTTGATGTCTTTACAATTGCAGCAGCTACTGTGGGCAGAAAAGGTGAGGTCCTCTCGCCAATTGCAGAGTTATACGAAGCAGGTGTCGTAGGATTTTCTGATGACGGAACAACAATCAAAACGTCGAGCATTCTTAAAAGAGCGCTTGAATATTCTCAAATGTACAATCTCCCAATCATTGAGCATTGCGAAGATGAATCTCTCAGCGGCGGCGCAATGAATGAAAGCATCAATTCTACTCTGTTAGGACTTCCTCCGATTCCTTCAATTGCAGAAGATCTTATCGTTATGCGTGATATTATTTTGGCAGAATACACAAAAGGTAAGATTCATATTGCTCACATCAGCACAAAAAAAGCAGTTCAGTTGGTTCGCGAAGCAAAAGCAAAAGGAATTCATGTAACAGCAGAGGTTACTCCTCATCATTTCACATTAACGGATGATTCATTAAAAAATTATGATACCAATTATAAAATGAATCCGCCATTACGCACTCGAACGGATATTGATGAAATTATTTTGGGATTAAAAGATGGCACGATTGACTGCATCGCTTGCGATCATGCACCTCATTCTTTGGAAGAAAAAGAAGCTGAGTTTGAATATGCACCAAATGGAATAGTTGGATTAGAAACCTCAGTGGGATTATCACTGAGCGAACTCTTGCACAAGAAAATACTCTCTTTGGAACAGATAGTTGAAAAATTATCAATTAATCCAAGAAAAATTCTTGATCAACCAATTCCTCAATTTAAGGAAGGTGAAATGGCTAATTTTACTTTGCTTGATTTAAATGAAGTGTGGACAGTAGATATTAGCAAGTTCAAAAGTAAATCTAAAAATTCACCTTTTGATAAGCGGCTACTAACCGGTAAGTCCATTGGAGTTGTTAACAATAAGAAGATGCTGTTCGACGGCGATTTTTTCGATCTGTGATATTTTCATAAATCATCATGTCTAAAAAATATTTTTTAGTATACACCTCGTATATTTAATCATACATACATGTTATTAATTTCTTTCCTAATCATCCACTGAAACACTTTTTCTTTGGCACTTCATTTGGCTTATAGGACTTGAGTCAAATTAAGGAGTCACTAAAATGAAAAAGACATTATTAACCGCAGCATTTATTTCTGTTATAATATCACTAAGCTCATGTGATATTCACGATCCTTTTTATTATATAGATAATCAACCACCAGCACCTCCAACCGGAATTATAGTTTTAAACGGCGATAACCGGGTAGACATAAGTTGGCTGCAAAATTATGAAAATGATGTCGCTGGATATAATATCTACTACAGTCTAAGCTATAATGGAAAATATACGATGATAGGCTCTTCAAATAACAATTACTTTGTGGACTATGGGGCAAACAACGGTGTTACTTATTTTTATGCTGTTACTGCTTATGATTATAACGGCAACGAAAGTGATTTAAGCTATGATGCTGTATATTCAACCCCAAGACCTGAAGGATTTAACCAGGCGATTTTTGATTTCAATAGATTTCCACAAAATGCCGGTTACTCGTTTTCGGAATATTTTGTTGTTCCGTATGATGATCAAGGTGCAGATGTTTTCTTTGAGAACTATAATGGAACATTCTACCTTGATGTTTGGGATGATACCGATATTCAAGATTTGGGATTTACTCAAGATATTTATGATATATCTTATGCTCCAACGACCGGCTGGTCAGATACTAAGGATGCACTTGTTGCAGTCGGACATACTTATGTGATCTGGACTTGGAATAATCATTTTGCCAAGATGAGAGTCAAATCTATTACGAATGATAGAATAGTTTTTGACTGGGCTTATCAACTTGTTGAAGGAAATACTCAGTTGAAGTCAAAAGCTAAAGGATCTTTACGAGGAGAATTGAAAAGAATGACCCGGAAATAGCTTTCTTCCTAGCTCTTTGAAAAGATGTTGACCGGGTGCATAGATTTCTAAGTGATTATTCATTAAATTTTGATTACAAATGTTGACGGTCTTAAATAAAATATTGTTTACTCTAATTTTTAGCTTCCTGATCTGGAGTGTATCTGCTCAGGAAGCTAAGTTTTTTAATAAGCTGGATTCGAGTCAGCGTCAAAACATAACTAAAAATGTTTTTGATGAAATTGAAATGGGAATTTCAACCGGTAAAACATCCTCCATTTCTCGTTTTTTAAGTGGGCAAACCTACCTAAGCTTTTCTAATGGTGTTAACGGATATTATAGTTCAAACCAGGCATATTACATTTTAGAAGATTATTTTAAGATTTACAGGGTGATCTCATTCAAGCTGCAGAGTATAAAAACTGAGGAAAATGTACCTTATGCAACAGGAATTTTTTATTTTGACCATAGAGGAAAAAGAGGAGCTGCTCGCGTTTATATTTCCTTAAATAAAAGTGGAAACAATTGGAAAATTTCACAGCTCACAATTAATTAATGGTTAAAGCTTTTTCTGACAGATTTAAAGACGATAGAAAATATTTTACTATCGTCTTTTTTATTTTCATTCTTCTGATACTTTCGGGATTTGTCTCACCAATTCTTATTAATATTCAAAAAGAAAATTGGTCTAATGAATTGGCTGAAAATATTACCCGGATCGAGAGAAATACTTTAACTGAGTTCAATAAAATTGAGGATGAGCTTCTTAATATTTCACATTTAGTTAAAAATGATTTGAATGAAATACTCATCAATAATAACGTGTCTTACAGCGAACTTGTTAAAACGATTAATCAGGAAAGGTTCAACGACTATTCTCTTGAAATATTAGCACCTAACGGAAAGTTGATTGCATGGAATTCAATGATTGCAATTCCTCAAGAGGAAATATTTCCATTGGATTATCCGATTGGTGAAACTTACTTTTTTAATTCCGATTTGATTACTTATCTCACCATTACAGATACAATAATTTCCGAATCAGATGTTTTTTATCTGATATGCAGCTTACCTTTTGAAAAACATTACGTCCTAAAAAATAACTATTACAAGGAAATAAATTTTTCAAAGCAGATTTCAGATAAAAATTCTGTTCAGGCGGAAATTGCATTTAATCCTTTTGAAGCAAAGACAAAGGATGGCAGAAAATATTCATTCGATCTGCTTAACAATAGAAACAACAAAATTGGACAAGTAACAATAACTAAACCGATTTTAGATGTTGCCATTAATAGGATAAATTATTCGATCGAAATAATTCAATCTGTTTTTGTTTTTCTTGCCATCACTTTTTTCGGGTTAGGATTAAGAAAAGAATTTGAGCAGCTCAAAAATTCTTTATACAAAATATTTTTACTGACGGTTTATATCTCAGCTTTTCGATACGTAATTTATCAAGTAGGGTTTCCGGCAAATATTGTGGATGGTTCTCTCTCCGATCCTTCGTTTTTTTCTTCTGCTTTTGCCGGTGGAATTGTCAGATCACCAATAGAATTTTTCATAACGGCGATTTTTTTCACTGTCCTTTGCGTCAAGACATTTCAGTACAGCATTGACTTTGTTTTTTCTCCGAAGTTTGAAAAGTATAAATCGTTAGTTAAATATTTTATAATTCCCCTCATTCCGTTATCTTTCATTTTCTTTTTAGGGTTACGCGGACTTAGCGCTTCGCTTCGGAGCGTTATATTCGATTCAACATTGAGGTATTTCCGTGAACCGGATATACTTTCCGATGTACCTACATTGATGATGAATTTTAATGTATTACTTCTTGGTTTTTCTGTTGTCTTAATTCTAAGTGTGCTTGTAATTTTTCTGCTTGCTAAACTGAATCCGTTAAGTAAGTATTCATCTAAAAAATATTTATTCTTACTCCTTCTATTTTTTCAAGGAGCAGGCGCAATTTTTGTTGTTTTACAAAAACAACCTTTAATCAATTATACTCTCAATATACTTTTCATAATGCTAATATTTACATTAGCGTATCATATTTACTTTAACCTTAAAAAATCTAAATATGTTTTTGTTTACTCAGCTTTGTGCGGATCAATTATTACAATTCTTCTGCTGAATTATTTTAATCTCGAATTAGAAAGAGAATCGCTTAAAACAACAGCAGTCGAAATCAATCGTCCTAATGACAATCTTTCCCGGTTTATGATTAGCGAAGTTCTACTGAATAGTTCGCGGGATGAAAAAGTAGTATCAGCCTTTACCAATTTATCAACCAACTACTATACTGAAGCGTATATTCTATGGTGTCAGAGTTTACTTCAACGCGAGGCGATGAATTCATCCATTTCATTTATTGATAAAAGAGGGGACCTGCTTGGTCAATTTTGGACCGGCGATGAAAAAATTATTGAAGATATTAAACCAACTTTAAGTTTGATAAAAAATGATCCGGTAATATTTGAAACTAAAAATTTGAATCAGCCGGATAAAAAAACATTAACCGGAATAGCGCCAGTAAATGATCAAGATGAAAGAGTTGGTTACATCTCGGCATCAATTCTTTGGGATCCGGGTTTTCCCGGCTTTACCAGCACACCTGAATATTTACAATCTAAAGGAAGTGCGCTGAATTCAGTTTTAGACTTTTCACAGCTTAAAATATTTGAGTTCAGCGATTCGAAATTAATGAAGGTGTACGGCGATATTTATCCATCAAGAGATCAGATACTGCCAATTATTAACTCGGATTTTTCTACGAACGATGATATCTGGCTGACACTAAATCTAAATGAAGAAAAATATTTAACCTATGCGCTTAAGCATGAATCCGATGGCAAAGCAAATATAACTTCTGTATCCCTTCTCGAAAAAAAGTTTTCATGGAATCTTTTTAATTTTTTCAAGCTGTTTATTATTCAAATCATTTTTATTGTAATTCTCTTTGCTGTTCTTTTTATTTCAGACATAAAAAATTTTAGATATACTTTTCGTTTTCAGCTAACGATCGCTTTTCTTTTAATCTCTTTAATTCCTGTTGTGATTCTTGCCTTTTACAACCGTCAGCTCGTTGAAAAAAGAACTGATGAGGCAATATTTAATGAACTTAAGGAAAGATCGAACTACATTGAAAATCATATCCGATCTAAACTTCTTGAAAAAAGTAAAATCAACTTGCCGGATATTTTTGAATCAACCGGTAAAGATTTAAGAATTTCATTTGCAGTTTTTGAAAACACCTTGCAAATTTTTAATTCTCAGGATCAGTATTACAAAGCCGGTATTTTTCCTGAGCGCATTAACCCTCAAGTTTACTATAATCTAAATTACCTCAGCTTTAGAGAATACAGCATCAAAGAAAATATTGAAAAGTATTCGTTCAATTCTTTTTACAAAAAGATCTCGATAGATGACAAGAATTATATTCTCGCTGTCAATGATGCGTTTAACAAAGTTAAGCTAACTTATTCAACAAGTGATTTGGATGTACTCCTTTTTGGAATTTATTTGTTTGCTGCGTTGATAATTATTTTGATAAGTACATTTCTGGCTAATAAAATATCATCGCCAATAAGGAGATTGACAAAAGCAACGATGTCTGTAGCTCAGGGTGATTTGAATATTTCGCTTGAGAACAAAGAAAAAGGTGAGCTAAAATATCTTCTTAACGGATTTAATTTGATGACAAATGAACTTAAGAAAAATCAATCGGAGCTTGCTGAATTGGAAAGGGAAGCAGCTTGGAAAGAAATGGCAAAACAAGTTGCTCATGAAATTAAAAATCCTCTTACTCCAATGAAGCTGTCAATCCAACAATTAATCGCCTCTTTCAGGGATAAGAGTAAAAGTTTTGACGAGATATTTGAAAAGGTTTCATCCACAATTTTAAATCAGATTGAAAGCTTAAGCTCAATTGCATCGGAATTTTCACGCTTTGCAAAAATGCCAAGCTACAAAAATGAGGAGGTTGATCTAAGAAGCGTTTCAATAGATGTTATAAATCTTTTTACCGATGAAGCAATCAATATTAAACTTGAGATTGATGATAAGTTGACAACCGTGAATGCAGATAATGCACAAGTACGAAGGTTGCTAATTAATTTAATTCGTAATTCAATTCAGGCAGGAGCAAGTGAAATTATATTACTAATTAAAGGTGAGGATAAATCTTGTAATTTGTTCATAAAAGATAATGGAAGAGGTATACTGCCTGAGTTTAGAGACAAAATCTTTGAACAGAATTTCACAACTAAATCCACAGGAATGGGTCTGGGACTTAAATTAGCAAAAAGATTTTTAGATGGAATTGGCGGAGACATTCAACTTATTGAAAGTGAGAAGACCGGAACCACTTTCAAAGTAACATTTCCCATTACGCAGATAAAATAGTTTTAATTAATGAACATACTTACTCCTCATCAAAACAAGGCGCTTAATTACAAAAAGCATATTTCCTTAACTGCTAATGCCGGATCGGGAAAAACTTTTGTACTTTCAAAAAGATATTTGGAAATTGCAGTTAATGAAAATTTACCGCTTAGAAACATTGCTGCAATTACTTTTACCGACAAAGCTGCAGGGGAGCTTTATCAAAAAATTGCTAAGGAAATTGATTCGAGAATAAAATCTGCTGTAGAAAAAAAAGCGGTTGAACAGCTTGAAATGATTCGCCGTCAGCTTGTTTCTGCAAACATTTCTACAATACACTCATTTTGCATTGACATTTTGCGGGAACATCCGGTTGAAGCCGGTATTGATGCAAACTTTACTCCCATTGATGAAATATTTGCGGATGAATTGATCGAGCTTTCTGTGGAAGAGGCAATTAAGTCATCTCTCGAAAACTCGTCTGATGAAGATAAGTTGAAATATTTGATAAGACTCTTCTCATCTAAATCTATTCTTAGTTGCGAGATTGCTTCATCAATCAAGCATCGAAGAAATTTACTGAGTCTTGCTGCAAACATTTACAATTTACCTGCCGAGAAAATTGCAAATCATTTTTATGAAACGTTTCTTTTGCTGACTGAAAAAATATTAAGTGATGGTGTTAGTGATTTCATCAAAGCGGTGTCAATAATTAACTCTGCAGTTCTGAATGGTTCTCCCCGAAATCCAATTGCAAATGATGTGAAACAAATACAGTCGAATCTTGAGGATGAGAAAAATATTGAAATAGTTTTGAGATTGCTCGGAAATCTAAGAAATAAAATATTGATCAAAAGTGGAACTGTTGCTATAAAAGGTTATCTAAATCGTGAGGACAGCAATACATTACGGCAGGAATGTTCTTTGGTAGAAGAATTTTTGGACAAATTGAGATACTTTGAAATTCCTGATAATCATTCGCTGATTGAGATTGAGCTTGCGAATTTCGGCAGAATTTTTATTTACTTCTTTAATAAAACGCTCGAACTTTACTCTGAAAAAAAGAAAGAAGCCGGTTATCTTGATTACGAAGACATTTTACTTTTTACTCAGAACATACTTCAAAATGAAGATGTGAGAAAATCACTTTCAGAAAAATTTAAATACATAATGGTAGATGAGTATCAGGATACGAATGAACTTCAGTACAACATATTTCTGCCAATTCTTGATCACCTGAAAAAAGGAAATTTATTTGTTGTGGGTGATGAGAAGCAAAGCATTTATATGTTTCGTGATGCCGAACTTGAAATTTTTAACAAAACAAAAAGTGAAATAACCGAAAGTGCTGGTAAAGAAAGTTTATTATCACTGCCTGACAGCTTTAGGATGGCTCCAAATCTTTGTCTGTTCATTAATGCTTTGTTCAAAAATCTTTTTCATAATCCTAATTCTTTATTCAACGAAGTAGAACATTCTGACGTTGTTTGTGCAAGAGAGGATAACATAAACGGAAATGTTGAAATACTTTTAGCTGAATCAAAAGAAGATGAAGATGAGGAAACTGCTGAAGCAGATTTGTTAACGGAAAGAATTCTTAAGCTGAAAAACCACGATTCAACGGAAAAAAAAACAGATTGGGGAGATATTGCAATTCTTTGCAGGAAAAGAAAATCATTTATTGAATTGGAAAAATCTTTCATCAGAAAGAAAATCCCTTATGCAATTATCGGAGGGAAAGGATTTTATCAGCGTCAATCAATTTATGATATTTACAATTACTTCTGCTTTCTTCTTGATCAGAATGATAATACTGCTTTAGTTGGGATTCTTCGCTCGCCATTTTTTTCTGTTTCAGATTCTGAAATATTTGAAATTTCTTTGGAACAAAAACTAAATTATTGGGAAAAGCTTAAGTCATACAGTTTGAATAACCCACCCGTTTTGCACATAGTAAATATTCTTCAAGAAAACATTTCATTGGTTAGTAAAGTAGAAATCACATTCCTTCTGAGAAAAATAATTTCGGAAACAGGTTACCTGAGCTTGCTCAGCAGTAAAGTAAACTCGGTACAAGAACTTGCTAACATAAGTAAGCTTGTAAATCTTACCATTATTATTTTTGCTGAAGGATTCAGAACATTATACGATTATGTCAATTTTCTTCGTGAAGCAATCGGAGAAGTAGAAGACGAATCTCAAGCAGTAATCTCTGATGAACTTAATTCTGTTAAGATTATGACTATTCATCAGGCGAAAGGATTGGAGTTCCCGATTGTCTTTTTATATAGATGCGGTGAGTCGTCCAGAAAGCCAAGTGTAAAAACAAAGTCAATTTTGGTGAATAAGGAATTTGGTCTTTTTACAAAAGTGCCTCTCGATGAAAATTATTTTGGCGAATATTATTCCGCGCCAATTGTTCAGTTAAGCGATTACATAAATGATCGGAAAAACATTGCTGAGATTAAACGATTATTTTATGTTGGAATCACTCGTGCAAAAAATCAGCTTTTTTTATCCGCGAGTCTAAAATCCGCTTTGTCAGCTAAAGCAGATTCCTTTATTGGATTACTTCAGAAAGGACTAAGTATTGATTTTAATTCTCCGCAATTCAAACTAAGATCAAAGTTAAAATACCTAACTAAAAAAGATGAAAAATACATTGGCGATGAAAAAGATTTAGAAATAGAGATACCAATAATCAAAAAGCTTCAGCCGATTATAATTTCTGAAACAGAAGAAGAGCAATTACTGCATATCAAATCCCTGCTGATAAAAAATATAGACGATAAAGTTTTTGGTGAAATTATTTCCGCAACAAAGCTTAGTGTTTATAATCAGTGCCCGCTTAAATATCGGTTGATTTATGAATTGGGATTTTCAAGCTTAATGGTAGAAAATCGCAATTGGCTTATCAGTCAAAAAACGGCTGATAAATCCAAGCAGTTTGATTTCAATCCAAAGGAAGAAATGCTTCTCGCTTCATCAAACGAAGAAGAGATTAGCAGAACAGATATAAAATCAGCACAGGTTAAAGGAACTTTAATTCATCGTTTACTAAGTGAAGAAACTTCCGAAGCTGAACTGATGAGTAAAGTTGAACTTTATCTGAAAAATATGATGGATAGGGAAGAATGGCAGTCGAATCAATTTGCGGATTTGAAACAGGATATTGTTGAGGATATTCTGAGTTATTTTAAATCAGAAAATTATAGGCGGATACAAGATTTCCCGGATTACAGAAACGAATTTGAAATTTATCATCAGCATTCTGATTTTTATCTTTACGGCATAATTGATAAGCTAATCATAACCAAAGGCAAAATTATTATTGTTGATTACAAAACAGATTTAATACCTTTGGATGAGATTCAAGCAAGAGCCAGCCAGTATTTTACTCAATTAAAATTTTATGCATATATTACTAGCAAGTTGTTTAAAGTGATTTCAAATTTTGAACTGCAAATTGTTTTCATAAAGCATCCCAACGAATTTATAGCTATGAATATCGGGTTAAAAGAGTTATTTAAAATTGAGCAGGAAATCGAGCTAATGGTCAAAAAAGTTAGAAAAGGGACGTCCGAAAAAAACTTAGATCATTGTAGAAATTGTATTTTCTCGATAAAAAATAATTGTATTGTGATTTAATTTATATGGGCTTGTTAATTTCAAAAAAAATATTCCTATATTTATTATGAAATTAATTTTGGGAAGAAACTCATGCAACGAATCGTTAATCAAATAAGAGATTTAGGTCTCATCGAAAGTGAATTGCATAACACAACGGTTGGGGTATTGGCTCTTTACATAGACGATGAAAAAACTATCCAGTTCCCGACGACCTTTCTCTACCGGGATAAAAACATATTCATCTTTTTTAAGAATGATGATGAGCAGTATGAATCTATAAAGTACAACTCAAGTGCTAGCTTCACTATCATTAAACAAGAAAAAGTTAAGCGGGGGAAAAAACTCGAGTTCAAACCAACTTATCAAATGTTTTCAATTACTTTAAATGGTTTAGTGCGTAAAGTAGAGGATGAAAAAACTATGATAAACCTACGCCATGAATATTTGGCTAAGTATGCTAAAAAAACAGAAACTGCGAGAAGAACTATACCTGCCCTGGCTAATGCAATAATTATGGACTCCGATGAAATACATGCTCAGGAGGAGTTCGGAGGTTGATTTGAAATATCCGGCTATTCTTCTGCTATCCGGTTTGATCCTATTTGGCTGTTCGGCAGATATAACTTACTATGAAATTCCCATCGAGTTCAAAAATCCTCAAAAGAAAAAAGAGTTTTTAAATACTTACTCAAAATTTTTATTAGGAAAGAAAATTTTCCTTGATCCCGGTCATGGCGGAGAGGATAGAAGTAGCATTGGTCCGCAGAAGCTAACGGTTGAAGCCGACGCAAATTTAAATGTAGCATTAGCATTGCGAGATTTTTTGCAAGAAGCGGGAGTTGAAGTAGTAATGTCACGCGAAATTGATAAGTCAGTCGGTTTGAAAGAACGATCTTATATGGCAGACGGAAGCGGTGCAGAAATTTTTATTAGTATTCATCATAATGCACCAGGTAGTGATAGTGAAACATGGATTAATTATACTTCAACATATTATCATGCTAAGGAAACCGACTATGAGTATGAACCTTCGGAAAGAGATTTTGCAAAATATGTTCAAAGAGATTTAGCTTATGCTATGAGAAATTCCGGCGGCTTGGGTTCATTTGATGGAACCTATTCGGATTATTGGATTTATCCCGGAGCCGGATTCTCAGTTCTTCGTGTAACTAAAATTCCGTCCATTCTTGTTGAATGCGGATTCTTTACAAACCCTCATGAGGAAAGACGCTTAGCTACAGATGAGTTCAATACGATTCAAGCTTGGGGAATTTTTAGAGGAATTGCCCGATATTATTCAGCCGGAATCCCACAAATCGAATATGCTATGATTGACACTAATTTCATTCAAAGTAATTTTGAACTTAAGTTTTCTGTTAAAGATTCAACCGGCATAAATACTGAATCTATTCAAGTCTATTTTGATTCTTTAAAAACCCAAAACTTTACTTACGATGACACAACTGGTGAACTTTCTTTACCGCTGCAAAATGTAAGTTATGGAGAACATGTTGTAAGAATATTAGCGGCAAATAAAAATGGAAATCATGCATTTCCGTTTCATCATAAAATATTTGTCCACGGGATGACAGAAAATTAATCATTAACAAACCATACTGAAAGTAACTCATGCTCAATTATGTTTGGCTTGCTTTATTAATGCTTGGCATCGGAACAGCACTCTACATTGATATAAACGACAAGACTCAGAACAAGTATCAAAATGACCATCCATTACCAATCACAATCGAGTTTGACGAACCATTTAATAATAATGCTGATAAGATTTATGAAGGAAAAATAAAAATCTCTGCAAAAGATTTTAATAAGCATTATACCCAAAATATATCAAACGATCTGACATTCAATTCAAAGCTAACTTACGTTAAAAAAAACAATAAGATAAACGCTTATTTTAATATTGATAAAACTGCTCCCAAAGTTTTATCTGAAATAGCAAGCATATCCGGTAAAGAAGATGATCTGATAGCTAAAGTAAGTTTAAATGAGAATATAGATTCGGCAAACGCTAAAGCCGAGATGATTCTTGAAGAAGTTGCTTTTCTAAAGCTTAAGCAAGTGACCAATGCAGTATTGAGTTATGCTGGTACTGCTGTTGAAATTGCATTAGGTTTAATTGGAATTATGGCTTTGTGGCTTGGTGTAATGAAAGTTGCTGAATCTGCAGGATTGATTTCTATTCTTGCCAAAATATTAAAGCCCATTACTAATAAACTTTTTCCTGATGTCCCTTCAGATCATCCTGCTGTTGGTTCGATGATAATGAATATTTCTGCGAACATGCTTGGGTTAAGTAATGCGGCTACTCCCTTCGGTTTAAAAGCCATGGAAGAGCTTGACAAGCTTAACCCTAATAAAGGGACCGCTACCAATGCAATGTGTACATTTCTTGCTATTAACACAGCCGGTTTAACATTTATTCCTGCAAGTGCAATTGCTATTCGCGCTGCTGCAGGCAGTTCAGATCCGGCAATCATAATAGGAACTTCAATATTCGGCGCGTCATGTGCAACAATTGCTGGATTAACTACAGTAAAAATTTTAGAAAAGTTTCCCATTAAAAATGGCGGAGTATTAGACTGGTTTAAGGAAAACAAAGGACTTCTCGGATTTTTAGTGGGCATCATTCTTCTCATTCTTTTATTAACAACAACCGGTTTAGGAAGCTTTTTTGGTTCGATTTTTAGTTTCGTTTCACCGGAATTATTTAAAGCTGTAATACAGGTAGTTGCGATAATTGCAATTCCGTTGTTGATTGTTGCATTCATCGGTTATGGTGCATTTAAGAAAGTTAGAGTCTATGAACAATTTATAGAAGGTGCTAAAGAAGGATTTAATATTGCTGTGAGGATAATTCCTTATTTAGTAGCTATGTTGGGTGCAATAGGAATCTTTAGAGCTGGCGGAGCAATGGAAGGTTGGCTAATTCCTTTATTGAAATATGTCACTGATCCATTAGGAATTCCTGCAGAAGTTCTGCCAATGGCTTTGATGCGTCCGCTTTCCGGCAGCGGTTCTTTAGGAATTATGGCTGAAACTATGTCGGTTTATGGACCTGATTCTTTGATTGGCATAATGGTGTCAACCTTTTTTGGCAGTTCTGAAACTACATTTTATGTGTTAGCTGTATATTTTGGTGCGGTCAATATTAAGAATATTAGACATGCACTCGCAGGAGGATTGGCTGCTGATATTGCGGGAACTTTAGGTGCGGTCTTTATAGTTAAGATGCTTTTTGGTTGAAAAGTTATTATCAAGCATTTGAATCTCTATCAAGTAATAATTAGTTTTATGTTGAAGAGGAGAAAAATCTAATGAGAATAGGAATTCCAAAAGAAAATCTGAAAGAAGAAAAAAGAGTCGGGCTTGCTCCTGCTGGAGTTGATTCGCTCATACGCTCGGGTCATACAGTTTATTTTGAACGTGGAGGAGGCGAGGGAAGTCAATTTATTGATGAAGATTACGGCAAAGTCGGTGCTACCATCGTATTTAGTGCTGAAGAAGTTTACAAACGATCTGAGATGATTATTAAAGTCTCGCCATTAATGGAGAGTGAATCCGATTTACTTCAAGACGAGCAAATTCTATTTACTTTTCTTCATCTCGCTGTTTCTAAAAAATCAATTTTAGAAAATTTGCTTACAAAAAATGTTACGGCAATTGGTTATGAGCTTATCGAAGATTCACATGGACTTCCTGTCCTTCATGCGATGAGCGAAATTGCCGGGCCACTTTCAATCCAGGTAGCCGAGCGATATTTGGAAAGCCATGCAAAAGGCGGCAGAGGAATTTTAATGGGTGGAATTACCGGTGTTGCACCTGCGGCAGTAGTTATTTTAGGTGCCGGTGTTGTTGGTACAACAGCAGCAAGAGCTGCACTCGGAAGAGGTGCTCAAGTAATTGTTATTGATAAAGATCTTAACAGATTACGAATGGTTGATTCTCTTTTTCCCGGAAAGCTTACAACTGTTATGGCAAATGCTTATACCATTACACGTGGAGTGAAATTTGCTGATGTTCTTATTGGAGCTGTTTTGATTAAAGGTGAAAAAACTCCTCATTTGGTTACCGAAGCTATGGTTAAAGAAATGAAAAAGGGAGCAGTCATTGTTGATGTTTCTATTGATCAAGGCGGATGCATTGAGACAAGCAGAATCACAACTTTGTCGGATCCTGTTTTTGTATATAAAGATGTAATTCATTATTGCGTACCTAATTTGCCTGCATTAGTATCGCGCACCGCAACTTACGGATTGAATAATGCGGCAATCGGGTACATACAAAATATTGCAGAACATGGTTTAGCTAATGCTTTATTAGACGATACAGGTTTATCAAAAGGCGTTTGCACTTACAGGGCTTCCTGTACAAATGAAGCAATTGCAAATATTTTTAATGTTGAATATCGCAAGCTCAGGATATTCTCTACGAATTGATTTTACTTTTTATTTAACTGCTTATAACATTTTAGGTATCTAAAATGGTAGCTGTAATCGGTGATATTCACGGATGTCTTTATACTCTTCAAAATCTTGTTGAACAGATAAGACAAAAATATCCATCCATAGAAATTTATGCTGTTGGAGATTTTGTTGACAGGGGAAACTTCAGCTACGAAGTAATTGAGTTCATCAAATCCGAAAAAATAAAATTTACTGCAGGCAACCACGACTACATGATGTATTATTTCATCAAGAATCCTACTCATGAATTCGGCAAACCATGGCCTTACAATGGGTATGAAACCACTTTGATGTCTTACAATGAGCACTTCGATAAATTATCCGAACACCTTGATCTAATCATAAAGAACCCACTTTACTATAATCTTGAGGATTGCTTCATTTCTCATGCAGGTATTTCTAAAAGCATGAAGTCACAATTACCAAATAATTTTCAAAACGATCTTAAAACGCTTGATGATATTATCTCATCCAATCTTAATAGTGAGAGTGGAATATTATGGACGCGTGAAAATCTTTTGAATATTGGAAAGTTGCAGGTGGTAGGACACACAATTAAGAAGGAAGTTACACTTATCGAAAAATCGAATGCAATTTATATTGATACAGGAGCTTTTTTAGGAAATAAGTTATGTGCAGTCATAGTTGAAAATAATAAGCTGATTGAAATTCTGGAAGAGCGAACACATAACAGTGACATACGAAAGGATTATTGAAGTGGATTTAAGAAAAGTTTAATCATTTTCTTTTCAGAATTTAATCAGTTCAGTACCGATAATAAAATTAAAATTTAGAAGCATGACTTATTGTTATGAAATGAGAAATGGCGATTTTGTCAGTGTGAAGAAGATGTTGTTACTGAAGTAAAATTGAGGAAAAATTATTTTTATAAAGAGGTTGTTTTAATAAGGCAGCCTCTTTTTTTATTCACTATCTCGAGAAGTTCTTTAAGCGTACGGAGGAAATAAATAGTCCCCTATAAATCTCGCATTAGTGCTTTTTTCGTAAGTAAAATTGATATAAGTGAAATGGTAAGAGAAACTACTACAATTATAAATGAAGTGAGATAAATATTTTTTAAACGTTCTTGAAATCCGAAAATATCATTGTAGTAGTTGTAAACTGGAATGAATAGTAAAGCAATCAATAATACAATCAAAATAATAGTAAATAAAAATGTGAGCGATGCACCTTGTGAGGATGCGATTCTTATCGGACTTTTTTCTTTAAGATTGATGAATAGCGAACCCATTCCAAAATTTAGAGATACTATTGCCAAAGTGATGAATGCGATATTAATTGAAGCTGTTAGGAACAATTCTTTAGGAAAATTTAGATGTGAAAAGTAATTCAATCCCTGTCCTATCAAAAAAATTAAAGAAAAAAGAATGAGAAATTTTACAACTACAAATTTTCTCATGGAGATAGTAGAGCTTTTTAATTTCCAGTATGCATCTCCTTCCAAACTGAGTGCGGGAAAGGCAAATCTTAATGACAGCGATGATATTAAAAATAAATTAAACGAAAAGATTACGACATAAATAATCGCTCTCAAGCTATAGTTATATGCATTAAGTAATCCTCCATCAATTCCACCTAAGCTGACAACAAAAATTGCGATGAGAAAAATTATGACTGAAAGATGAATCCATTGTCCGGGCTCTCTGAAGAATTGCAAAAATTCTTTTTTAAGCAAAACATCTATTTGCGGTGTAAGAAAAGTTTTGTTTTTGAAAATCTGTTTTGAATTTTTTCTTACTTTTGATTGAGTGTTTTTAATTTTTAATTCGAATGATTCAATCCATGTTTTATAATAAAGTTTTTTTGCAGTGAATAATGCAGCAATCAAAAATAAAAACGATGTTCCAAGCAATAAGCCAACGTAAGGCAGAGCATACATCGGTTTGCCGGCGGAGAACCAATACAATGAATCCGCAATCCAAAAATTAGGAAGGAATTTTAATGCGGGGTTATCCAACGATCCGAAATATCCATTTATGTTTGGA
>Ga0209619_10000713_pt1 | contig 23829 bp, 22 predicted proteins | sample Rifsed16ft3_FD_184011 | JGI IMG/M metagenome (GOLD analysis project Ga0209619, IMG submission 184011) | Soil microbial communities from Rifle, Colorado, USA - sediment 16ft 3 (version 2) | ecosystem: Environmental > Terrestrial > Deep subsurface > Rock core/Sediment | place: Rifle, Colorado... | reverse complement strand
CCGCGGCTCCTTCGGGCGCGCGTCCTTCGGCGGCCGCTCCTTCCGCTTCATGGCGTCACAGGTCCGGGGCGATCATGCCCTTCGCGACCCACGCGATGAGCAGGAGGACGAGCATCATCACTCCTGCGGTCAGCGTGATCGCGCCTTGGAACATGCCCCCCGCGGAGAGCAGGAACCCGGCGAACACCATGAGGCTTCCGGACATCGAGGCGACGGTGACGACGTACAACCGCCACACGGTCTTCGCGGTGCGGGTGCGCCGCTCGATCTGCCGGTCCTTCACCCGCTCGATGCGGTCCCGGTACGACCGGAACGGGGAGGCGACACGGACGTACTCGGCGGGGATCCGGACCTTGCGGGGCGCGCCCGGCTTCGTGGGCCGCGGGACGGGCCCAGGGGCGCCGGTCTCGCGGGCGGTCCGCTCGTCGTACTCCCGCCGCAGGAGGGGGTTCGAGAGGACCTCGTACGCCTCCTTGACCTCAAGGAAGATCTCCTTCGCGCCGCGCTGCTTGTTCACGTCCGGGTGGTACCGCTTCACGAGGCGGCGGTACGCCCGCTTAATCCCGTCGGGGGAGGTCGTCGGCCTCACGCCGAGGATCTCGTACAGCTCGCGGGGCATCGCGGGAGCGGAATGCGAGCGGCCACCTCATAAAGGTGCCGCGGTGCTTACCAGGGGCGACCATCGAGCATCGTCCACTCCGGCGCGACCCCCCTCTAGAGGTCTAGGGGGAGGGGGTGGAGGATGCCTCAGCGGAATCTGCCGGCTGCGAGCAGACGGGTCCCGTCCGAGATCTGGTACTCCGAATCGACGAAGTACCACGCCGTCTTGCACAGGATTCGGTCGCCCACCTGAACGGTCGTGGCGCTCGAACTCACCTTCGACAGGGCACAACCATGTGTGGCGAGGCTCAGGCTCCCGAACGGGGTCGCTGAGAGGTTCGTCGATCCGTCCGAGCGGAAGAGGGCGAGAGTCGTACCCGTGTAGGTCTTTCCGGGCGGGGTGCTCGACACAAGGAGAATCCAGTTCGTCCCGTCGCCGGACCTCGAGATGCTGATTCCCATGCCCTGGGCTGCGATGATCGTCACGATTTCCGTGTCATTCTTTGTGGACCCACCATACGAGGCTGCGACCGCTATCGTCTCCGTGCCCACCGCGGTCGCGGCGAACGATGTGTGATTCGCGGACAGCGAGGACAGGGTGCCGAGGTTCTTGTCGAGAGACCACAAGAATGCAGCCTCGCCGATTGCCCGCAGGTCCTGATCGTAGGCTGTCGCGTTGAACCCGCGCGACGTCCCTACGTCCATCGGACCAGTAGCGTCCGGCGTAATCGTTACCCCCGAGAGGGTCCTCTCGGCCGCGGGAGGTTTTGAAGTCAGGAGCGCGTACGCAACGACACCCAGGACCACCCCCACGACGACGCAGGCCGCCCCGACGGCAACCAAGCTCTTGCCCGAATGCCCTCCCGCCTGCCCTCCCCCCTCCATTCTGCCCCCTCCGAACCCGCCGAGCCCCCCTTGAGAAGAATTCGCTTCCCTCCCAAGCGGTTCGGCGGTCTTGCGGAGTGGACGAAGCGCCGACGGATACTTAACAGTGCTGCAAGGATGACCCCTCACGGCCGTGCTCGCAATCGCGTGCGGGGACCCGGCCCGCGTATCTTAAGTAACGAGCGGCGGTTGGCCGAGGTCGGGGCCCGTAGCTTAGCCTGGGGGAGCGTCTGGCTCATAACCAGATGGTCGTCGGTTCAAATCCGGCCGGGCCCATGCGACCAGGGACGCCCGCGAGGTCGGCGGTCACGCCCGGTCGTACGCGACGCTTCGGTGCCGGACATAGTGGACGGTGACCACCCGAGCGTCGGGGTCGACCTCGAAGATGATGCGATAGTCACCAACGCGAACTCGATACAACCGCTCCGCCCCGGACAACTTGACCGCATTGCGGGGGAACGGGTTCCCGCCGAACTCCCCGATTCGGGCCAAGACGCGTCTCAGGGCATCCTTTCCCAGTTTCCTGAGGTCCCTCTCGACCGACGTCTTGACTTGAACCTCAAAGGCCGACAAGGGGACGGGCTCCTCCCGGAGGGGCGGGATGTCGCCCTCAGTCCGCGGCACGTGGACGCGAGGTCCGCTTCCTCAGTCGCCCCCTCATCTTTCGAAGATTGACGGTTCCTTCCCGCCGCCGCTCGGCGACCGCGGCCAGGTCGTGGAGATCCTCCAAGATCCGCTCGTAGTCCTCTAGGGAGAGGACAACCGCCTCGCGGCGCCCATTCGCGTCGACGACGTACCGGCCGCGAACCTTCCGCCTCTCCATGTGCCGTTCAATGCAGGTCCAGGTATTTAGGCTTCCCTCCCGGATTCCTCAGACGATGCCTTGCGGGACGTCGCGTCGCCCACGTTCCGCCGCCGGGGGGCCCGCACCTTAGCCTGGGGGAGCGTCTGGCTCATAACCAGATGGTCGTCGGTTCAAATCCGGCCGGGCCCACTGCGGTCGACGCCTACGCGGGGTAGAACACCGCCACGAGCGATGCGCTGTCGAACCGGTCGTTCACGTCCGCCCCGGAGGCCATGACCCCGTTCACGTAGAACGTGTGCGACCCCGCGGCGACCGCGAACGGCCGTAGCACGGGCACGGTCTGGAAGTGGAACGGGTCCGTCGGCAGGGTCTGGGGGACCGAGACGAACGCGGTGTGGTTCGTGATCGCGCACTCCGTGTCCGACGCCGCGACGACGATCCGCGCCTCGTCGTTCGTGCCGAAGCTGTGGTTGACGCCTACCCCGACGGTCGCACTGACGACGACCGTCCCGGGGCCGGGCACAGCGATCGTGACCTCCGCCCCCGCATAGTGGGTGCACGCCGCCCCGATCGTCATCGGGCCCCCGCGCGAGTTCTGCGCCATCAGGGTCCCGGGGCCCGCGGGCCCGGGGACGAGGAGGGCGACCGCGAGCGCCGCGGCGGCGAGCAGGGCCACGAGTCCGTTCGCCATCGTGAAGCCGGTGCGAGCCTGGGGCGGCCCCCGCGCAGGCCGCGCCTCGTTCTCCGTGGACTCCATGGCCGCGGCACGCGGGCTCCAGAGGAAATAGGTTTCGACGGGGACACGTCCGCGACCGGGAAGATGCGCGCCCTCGGAGGTCCCCTTTCAGCGGTCCCCAGCATGCAGCTTTTTATCGGAGTGCGTCGTAGGCGGTTGCCCCCATGGAGTCCCTCGGTCTCCTCCCCGCGATCCTCGAGGCCCTCTCGAAGCTGAAGTTCGAGGCCTTCACGGAGCCGCAGCGGCTCGCGGTCCCCCGCATCTTCGCGGGCAGGAACGCCCTCGTGATCGCGCCGACCGGGATCGGGAAGACGGAGGCCGCGATGCTCCCGATCCTCCACCGTATCCTCACGGAGAAGCCGGAGCCCGTGAGCTGCCTGTACATCACCCCGCTCCGGGCCCTGAACCGGGACATGCTGCGGCGGATGACGTTCTTCGGTGAGCAGCTCGGGATCCGGGTCGCGGTGCGCCACGGGGACACGTCGCCTAAGGAGCGGGCGGCGCAGACCCGCCACCCGCCGGACGTCCTGATCACGACGCCGGAGACGTTCCAGATCCTGTTCACGGGCCGCCGCGTGCGAGACCAGCTCCGCACCGTGAAGTGGGTCGTGATCGACGAGATCCACGAGCTCGCGGGGAACGACCGCGGGGCCCAGCTCGCGATCGGCCTGGAGCGGCTCGTCGAGCTGGTCGGCCACGACGTCCAGCGGATCGGGCTCTCCGCCACCGTCGGCTCCCCGGACGAGGTCGCCGCGTTCCTCGGCGGCGTGGGCCGCGAGGTCGAGGTGATCAAGGTCCCGATCCCGAAGGGGATCCGCATCGCGGTCGAGGTGCCGCTGCCGAGCGACGAGGACAAGGCGATGGCGGAGCGGCTCCACCTCCAGGAGGTCCAGGCCGCCGCGATTCGGAGGTGCCACGAGCTCATCGAGTCCCACCGTTCCACGCTGTTCTTCGTGAACACGCGGGACACCGCGGAGTTCCTCTCGTCCCGCCTGAAACTGGCGTTCCCGGACGCCTCCCTCGGGGTCCACCACGGGTCCCTGTTCAAGGACGTGCGGGTCCAGATGGAGGACGACTTCAAGGCGGGGGTCCTGAAGTCCCTCATCTGCACGTCGTCGCTCGAGCTCGGGATTGACGTCGGGCTTGCGGACTTCGTCCTCCAGTACAACTCGCCCCGCGAGGTGTCCCGCCTCGTCCAGCGGATCGGGCGCTCCGGCCACGGGGTCGGCGAGGTGAGCGACGGCCTCGTGATCGCGACGCACGAGGACGACTTCGCCGAGGCGGCGGTAATCGCACGCCGCGCGCTCGCGGAGGAATTCGAGCCCGTCGCGGTCCGCACGGACAACCTCGCGGTCCTCGCGAACCAGCTCGTCGCGATGGCGATGGCCCGCCCCTCCCTGTCGGCGGACGAGGCGTACGCGCTCGTGCGGCGGGCGCATCCGTTCCGGGACCTGCTCCGGGCGGACTTCGACGCGGTCCTGAAGCAGCTCGCGTCCCTGCGGAAGCTGTGGTCCGCGGAGGGCCGGTTCGGCCGGGGCCCCGGCGCCCGCCTGTACTTCCTCGAGAACATCTCGATGATCCCGGACGTCCGCACGTACCGCGTCGTGGACATGGTCTCCCGCAGCGTGATCGGGACCCTCGACGAGTGGTTCGTCGCGGAGAACGCGAAGCTCGGCGCGACGTTCGTGATGCGGGGGACGACGTGGCGGTTCGTGGAGTTCAAGGAGGACCACCTGCTCGTCGAGCCCGTGCGGGAGCTCGGGGACGTCCCGAGCTGGATCGGGGAGGACATCCCTGTATCGTTCGCGGTCGCGCAGGAGGTCGGGCGGCTCCGCGGCTCCTTGGACTTCTCCTCCTATCCTGCGGGCGGGGAGGGTCTGCGCCGGTTCAAGGAGTACATCGCGGGCCTTGCTGGGAAGCCCGTGCCCACAGACACGCGGGTCACAATCGAGGTCGCGCGGGAGCTCGTGATCATCAACGCGTGCTTCGGGAGCAAGGTGAACGAGACCCTTGCGCAGCTCATCTCCTCCCTGATTTCCGCTCGGTTCGGGCAGAGCGTGGGCGTCCAGTCGGACCCGTATCGCGTGGTCGTGGAGGCCCCGCAGTCGATCGACCCGCAGCGGGTGATCGAGATCCTGAGGCCCGAGGACCCGGACGCGCTCGAGTCCCTGCTCCGGGTCGTCCTCAAGAACTCTGCGTACCTCCGGTGGTCCTTCGTCCACGTCGCGAAGAAGTTCGGGGCCCTGCGGCGGGAGGTGGACTGGGAGAGCGTGTCGATCCCGCGCCTCCTGAAGGCGTTCGAGAACACCCCCCTCTTCGACGAGGTCCTGAACAAGATCTTCTGGGAGCGGATGGACGTCCCCCGTACCGCGGAGGTCCTGCGGAGGATCAAGGCGGGCGAGATCGAGGTCGTCGTCACGCAGATCTCGAACGTGGGGAAGGCGGGCCTGGAGGGGAGCCTCCGGCTCGTCGCGCCGTCGCGGGCGGACCACGGGACGCTGATGGCGGTGAAGGCCCGCCTCGAGAAGGAGACCGCGCAGCTCCTGTGCCTGAACTGCCGCGCCTCCTGGCGCTCGCTCGTCGCGGACCTGCCCGCGAAGATCGCGTGCGTGTCGTGCGGCGGCGCGATGGTCGCGGTCCTGCGGCACTACGAGCGGGACCGGGCGAAGGAGCTGGACATCGACACGCCCTCGAAGGCGGACCGCGGGATGGTGAAGAAGCTGTTCACGAACGCGAGCCTCGTGAACGGCCACGGGAAGAAGGCGGTCCTCGCGCTCGTCGCCCGCGGGGTCGGGGAGGAGACCGCGGCGCGGATCCTCCGCGGGTACCACGAGACGGAGGACGACTTGCTGCGCGACATCCTGGCGGCCGAAGTGAATTACGCGCGGACGAAGCGGTTCTGGGACTAGGCCGGGGACTGGCGGAGGTGCCGGGCGATGCGCTCGATCCGGCGGAGGACGAGGGCGAGGTCCCCCCGCGCGGCGGCCACGAGGTCTTCGACGGGCTTCAGAGAGTAGACGTACGCGAGCTTCTTGTTCGCGGTGACGAGGATCCGGCGGTCTAGGATCCCCCGCCGGACGAGGAGCATCAGGTTCTCCCGCACGCTCCGCTCCGACCGCCGGACCCGCCGCACGATCTCGTCCACCCCGAGGCGGTCCCGCGTCCGGGCGAGGGCGTCGATGATCCGGGTCGCCGTCCGGGGCAGGCCGAGCGCCTCCGAGAACGCACGACCGAACTCCGCGATCCGGGACTCCCGCGCCATGGACGACCCGGCGGGAACAAGGCCTGTCATCATATATGAAAATTCGGTTGCATAGGTAAGTATTCGTGAGAACAGGGAGCGAAGCCTTAAGGGGCCTGCCCTCCATGCGCCCGGAGAACGGGGAGCCCCCTCTCCTCGGAGACGGAGCGCATGGTCCGGTACGATCCCCAGGGCGTGAAGATTGTGCTCACCGCGCCGCGCGGCGAGATGAGCCGGTACAACGGGGACCCGTTCGGGGCCTTCATCGCGGTCTTCCCGGAGAAAGTGATCCCCCGGGTGATCCTTCGTCCGGAGTGGTTCAAGCCGGAGGACAACCCGGATGGGAGCGCGCGGTTCGTGCCGTACGGCCTGCGGAAGGTCGAGGCGCTCCTGCGCCGGCACTTCGCGGAGGAGGACGTCGTCGTCTGCCACCCGGACAACCTCGAGCGCTTCGTAGGGCCGAAGACGAAGGTCGTCGGGATCACGTCGATGGACCCGATGGGCCTCGCCTACGTGTCCGTGACGTACAGCTCGATCATCGCCGTCCCGGGAGACTCCGTGGACGGGCTCGAGTTCCGGCGGGTCGTGGAGAACCCCGCCCTCCGGAAGTACGACCCGCTCGTGATCCTGGGCGGGGCGGGCGCGTGGCAGGTCCGACACGCCGGCAAGGTCGAGGCGTACGGGATCGACGTGCTGGTCCACGGCGAGGGCGAGCTCACGGTCCTGGACGTGTTCAAGAAGGCCGTGGCGGGCGAGCCCCTCCCGAAGGAGGTCCACGGGAGCAAGGTCCCGATCGAGTTCATCCCGCCGATCGTGAACGCGGCGAGCTACGGCGTGGTGGAGATCACGCGGGGCTGCGGCCGCGGCTGCCAGTTCTGCTCCCCGACGAACCGCCGCCGCCATTCCCTCCCGCTCCCGCACATCCTGAAGGAGGTCGAGACGAACATCAGGGCGGGCTCGGACTCGATCTTCTTCGCGACGGAGGACCTGTTCCTCTACGAGTGCGGGCCGAAATTCGAGCCGAATGGCCCCGCGATGGCGCGGCTAATCGAGGCGGTCGGCAGCGTGCCGGGCGTGAACTTCATCCACCTCAGCCACATCGCGATCGCGCCCGTCGCGTACGACCCGAAGGCGGTGGAGATGATCTCCCCGCTTCTCATGGAGAAGACGCGGTACACGCCCTCCTTCCGGTCGAACTACACGGAGCCCTTCGTGACGGCCCTGTTCGGGATCGAGAGCGGCTCGATCCGGATCATGAAGAAGTACATGCGCGGGAAGATCTGGCCGTTCCCGATCGAGCAGTACCACGAGGTGAACGTCCAGGGCACCGGGATCCTGAACGACAACGGCTGGAAACCCATGGCCACGATGATCACGGGCTGGCCAGACGAGACCCCGGACGACACCGTGAAGAGCCTCGAGCTCATTGACAAGCTGAAGGGCCACGACGTGTTCCTTGTGCCCCTCCTGTTCATCCCGCTCGAGGACGCGAAACTAAAGAACGAGCGGCGGGTGTCGATTGAGCAGCTCACGCCGGAGCAGTGGGATTTCTTCGCGGAGGCGTGGCGGTTCAACATCGACGTCTGGGCCCAGGAGCTGCAGCCCCTGTTCACGTTCGCGTCCCTGTTCAGCTACTTCACGTACTTCCGGTGGAAGCACGGGCGGAAGGCGTTCCGCCCCATCATGAAGATCGCGAACTTCCCCGTCATCGGCGGGATGCCGGAGAAGTTCCCGCCCGGGGCCCCGGCGTCCGTGAATCCGCGGTACTGCGCGGAGGACGAGGCGATGGTCGCGAGGACCGCGGAGACGATGTCGATCCCCGTGGAGATGGAGGGGCCGCAGGAGCGGCCGATCGAGGTCCTGCAGCGCCGCTGAGCCGCCTCAGGCCCTGCCCTTCACCGTGGCCTGGCACCGCGCGCACAGCACGTCGTCCGTCTCGACGGGGCCCCCGCACATCGCGCACCCCTGGACCTGGGCGGCGGCCTCCCGCACGAGCCGGTCCTCCGTGGAGCCGATCCGCTCGATCACCTCGCGGGCCCGGTCCACCGCGTCCTGGATCGGGGCCGCGTTGCCGGGCGGCGGGTTCTCCGCGGCCGTGGGCGACGCGCTGCACGTGGGGCACGTGCCGTCGTCCGCGAGCGGACCGCCGCACGTCTCGCACGCGGAGAGCGCGCGGGCGGCCTCGAGGAACGGGTGGAAGGGGCGGGCCGGCTTCTTCGCCGCGGCGCGCGCCGTCGGGACGTCGATGAGGATGAGGCTCGCGATCTGGAGGTCCTCCTCGCACGCGCGGTACTTGCCCTCGTCCAGGAGCGCCTCCGCCTTCGCGAGCAACCCCTCGGCCTCCGTCGCGGCGTCCGGGTCCGCGGCCCGCAGGGAGGGGAGCGACTTCCGCATCTCCCCGATCCGCGCGGCGGTCGCGCGGTGCGTGTCCCGCAGGCCCCGGGCCGCGGCGCGGGCCTCGTCGAGCCTCGAGCCAGCCTCCTCGTAGCGGCCCGCGTCCATGAGGTCCCGCGCCTGCCCCAGGGTCCTGCGCGCCTCCCGGACGTCGAAGCCCCACTGCTCGACCTCCGCGATCGCCTCCTCCGCGGTCCGGCGCCGGAGGACGAGGGACCGGAACGCCTCCCGGAGCTCCGCGAGGCGGGCCGCGGCGCGGCCGGAGATCTCCAGCGCGTCGTCGAACTTCCCCTGCTCGAGCGCGGAGCGGCAGATCGCGAGGAGGTCCTCCACCTCGCCAACCGCGGCGCCCTCCGCCCGGAGGGCCCGCGCGGCCTCCTCGACCCCGAGGAACGCCTCCGTCACGCGCCCGACCTTCGCCTCGATCTGCCCCGCGGTCGCGACGGCCCCCCGCGCGAGGTCCCGCGCCTCCGCGAACGCGTTCGCGGCGAGCTTCGCCGTGGCCGCGTCGAGCACGTCCATCGCGGGCTTCAGGACGAAGAAGCGGAACGCGCCCGCCTCCACGAACCGGTTCGACTCGACCGTCCGGCGGAGCGCCTCCTCCGCCTCGAACACGGCCGCGGAGGACTCCTTGAACCGCGGGATCCGCTGCTGCGCGATCCGGAGGCCCTTCAGGGCGAGCTCCCCCGCCTTCGCGTACGCGGGGAACGCGGGGTCGCCGTCCCGGTCCACCGTCCGGGACATCCACTCCGCCGCGGCCTTCAGGAGGGCGTCGACGTCCCGGACGCCCATCCCGAGCTTCGCCATGCGGGCGCGCTCCGCCCGGAGGCGAGCGAGGCCCTCGGCGGACGCGGTCCGGAGCCGGTCCAGGAGCTTCGCGGTCTCCTCCGCGTGGCGGGCGGCCTCGAGGGCGGCCCGGGGGTCCGGGCGCACGAGGGACTCCGCGCGGTCCCGGATCCGGCGCGCGGGGCCGAGGTCCGCCTCCCCCGACTCGAGGATCGCGAGCGTGTCGTCGCAGGACTTGAGGGCCGTGAGCGCCTCCTCCCGCGCCCGGCCCTGGAAGAGCGCCCTCATCCCTTGTACCCCTTCACCACGCTCTTGAACGCCTTCTCGTAGGTCTGGAAGTCTTCCGTGCGGGTGAAGTTGTCAATCACCTCGTACGGCATCTTCATCAGCATCTCGTCGACCGTCATCAGGGCCTGGCGGGCGCCCTGGATCTCGTCCCGGTACCGCTGGAGGCGGGCCTCCACCTCCTTGAGCCGCTCCTCCTCCGCGGCGACCTTCGCGAGCCGCTCCGAGGCCTCCGTCGCGATTTTGGACGCGTCCCCCTCCGTCGCGCGGAGGCGGGCCTCCCGGGCCTCGAGGTCCATCAGGCGGCGGGCGGACTCCGCCTCGAGCTCTCCCCGGAGGGCGAGCTCCGCCACCTGGGCCGCCTCCCGCTCCGCGACCGCCCGCTCCCGGCGGGCCAGCTCCTCGCGGAGGGCCGCGCCGCCGGCGTCCGCCTCCGCGGTCGCCGCCACGGTCCCGGCCCGCAGCGCCTCCCCGCGGGCCGCGAGATCCTTCTCCCGCCGCTTGAGCTCCGACTGGAGGCGGAACAGGTCGTCCCGCTGCTTCGCGCTCTCCAGCGTGAGCTTTTCCTCGACCTGGAAGCGGATCCGGTCCACCGCGGACACCCGCCGCGCGGCGTCCTCCTCCTTCCGCTGGACCGCGCGCTCCCGCACGGAGAGCTCCGAGCGGGCCCGCTCGATTTCCGACCGGAGGGCCGCCATCTCCGAGCGGCGGCGCTCCTCCGCGTCCGCCTGCTCCTTGAGGCGGGCGTCGAGCCGCGCCTCGCGGCCCTCGATCTCCCGCCGCGCGGCCTCCCACACCTGCTTCTGGTCCTCGATCTCCCGCTCGCGGGTGCGGAGGGCCGATCGCAGGCTCTCCACCTCGTACTCCCGCTCCTGGAGCTTGAGCTGGGCGGCCTCGACCTCCTTCCGCTTCGCGTGGAGGTCGTCGAGCGCGGACTGCATCTGCTCGCTGAGGGCCTGCACCTCCGCCTCCCGCACGCGGGCGCCGTCCCGCGCCCGCTGGACATCGTCCTCGCCCGCGTCGATCCGGGCGAGCGCGGACTGGAGCGCCTCCTCGCGGGCCCCGAGGTCCCGGGCGATCCCCGCGAGCTGCTCCCGCTCCTGGTCGACCTCTGCGGCGGATTGCGCGAGCCGCTCCTGGGAGATCGCGAGGGCCTCCCGGTGGGCCGCCATCTCCACCTCCCGCTGCCGGATCGCCTCCTCCCGGCCCCGCACGGCCTCGAGCCTCTCCGCGACCTCCTCCTGGACGCTCGCGTCCGCGGGGGCCATCGCGGCGACCTGGAGCTCCTCCTCCCGCTGCCGCAGGGCCCGCTCCCGGGCCTCCAGCTCCTCCCGCATCCCGAGGATCCGCTCCGCCTCCCCGAGCTTCTCCTCCTGCCGCATCAGGCGGGACTCGAGCTGGTGCATCCGGTCCGACGCCTCCTCCGCCTGGGCCTGGCGGGCCTGGAGGTCCGCGACCATCTTCGTGAGGGCCGCCTCCCGCGCCGAGCCCTCGGTCTGGCGGGCCTCGAAGCCCTGGAGCTCCGCGCGGAACTCCGCGCGCTCCTGCTCGAGGGCCCCCCGCGTCGCGGCGATCCCGTCCCGCTCCCGCGCGAGCGCCTCCCGCTTGCCGTCGAGCCCCGCCTTCGTGGCCTTCAGGGCCTCCTCCTGGACCCGGACCTGGGCGAGCTGGATCTCGAGGAGCCGGCCCTTCCCTTCCACGGCCGCCTCCTGGAGCTCCTCGAGGTCCTTCCGCGCGCGGGCGGCCTCGTCCTCCCGCCGCGCGAGCTCCTCCTCCTTCCGCGCGAGGGCTGTCTCCTTCGAGCGGGTCTCCTCGAGCTCCCCGTTCACCCGCTCCGTCTCCCGCGTGAGCAGGACCGCGGACGCCTTCACTTCCGACTCGAGCTTCGCGAACTCCGCGTCCTTACCGGTGAGGGCCGCCTCCCGCGCGTCGGCCTCCCGCTCGCGGCTGGCGACGTCCTTCGCCTTCGCCTCGACCGCCTCGTGGCGGCTCTTCAGCGCGGTCCGCTCGCGGTTCACGTCCGCGAGGCGGGCCTCCAGGTCCCGCACCCGCGCGTTGAGCTGGACCTCCATGTCCCCCATCTCCCGCATCACGCGGAGCAGCTCCGCCCGGAGCGATCCGACGTCGTTCAGGGCGTGCGCGGGGATCCGCTGCACCTTCGGGACGAACGCGCGCGGGGCCTCCGGGGCGGGCGCGAGGCGGCGGCGCATCCGCTCCGCGGCCGCGGCCTGGACGCGGGTCCGGACCTCCTCGATCGAGCCCGCCGCGGACACGTGGAGGGCGCGCGCGAGCCGCTTGAGCTCCTCCCGCGAGGCGATCCGCTGGACCTCCGCGGGGGTCGGCACGCGGATGGGCTTCACCCGCCGCGGGCCCAGGAACGGGACCAGGACGCGGGCCGAGACCCGGATCCGCTCCCCGGGCCGGCCCTGCCACTCCACGAAGTCGTGGAGGCGGGCCCGGAGGATCTCCATGTCCCCGTCCGGGAGCAGGCCGTAGATCCGGCACAGCGCGGTGAGCTCCTCCCGCTTCGTGAACGCGTCCACGTCGCGGTGCGTGACGAGCTGGACGTGGAGGCGGTGCTCAATGAGCGCGGCCGCCACGGCGATCCCGATCGTGATCACGAGGAACGCGGGCAACCCCAGGCCGGGCACCATCATCGTCGCGAGGAACGCGAGGACGAGCCCGAGGAGCGCGATGATACTGACCCCACTCAGCCGCGGTCCCCTCCCCGCCATTCGATTCAGGAAAACATGGACCGGACTCTATTTAAAGGGTGCCGTGGCGGGCGGAGCGGGCGGGCAGCCGCGCGGCCCCGGAGCGGGACGCGTAATCACCGCGATACGTTTATATCGAATCCCCCGGGTAACGCGGGTCGAACGGGTGCACGATGGCGGCCGGCCGCGAGATCATCTGCGAGGTCTGCGGGACCGCGAACCCCCCCACTGCGACGGACTGCTCCGAGTGCGGGATGAAGCTGAAGGGTGCGCGGAAGGGCCCGGATGTCGAGAAGCTCCTCGAGGAGCTGATCGAGAAGCCCGACGCGGAGGGGGCGGGGAAGGGCGAGGAGGGCCTGGACCTGGACAAGGAGATTGTCGACGAGCTCCTGGACTCCCTCCTCGTGGAGACGTCTGCCGCGGAGGCCGAGGAGGCCGCGAAGCCGGCGGCCCCGGCGACCCCTGCACCACCCGCTCCTGCGCGCCCCGCGCCCGCGCGCCCCGCGCCGCCCGCGCAGGTCGAGGAGCGGTTCGAGTGCCCCGTGTGCGGCACGTCCGTCGAGGCGGACGCGAAGACGTGCCCGTCGTGCGGCGCGCTGTTCGAGGCGCCCGGAGGTGCTCCCACGGCGGAGGCGGCCGAGGAGCCGGCCCCGGAGGCGCGCGAGGAGGCGCCGACGGAGACGCCGGGGGGCGCCCCCGCGGTCGCGGTCTCCGAGACGGAGACGTCGAAGGTGAGCGCGCTCAGCGGGCGGCTCATCGACCTCGTCGTGTTCGGCACGATCGGAGCCCTCATCGTCCTGTTCGCCGCGTTCGGGATGTGGTCGTACGCGAACGTCGCGGCGAACCCGATCATCGTGGTCGTGTTCCTCGCGGTCGCGGGCGCGGGCTTCGGGGCGGGGCTCCTCCTGTTCCGGTTCTCCACGAGCGCGACGGCCCAGGCGGACCGGCTCGTGAAGGAGGGCCGGTACGAGGAGGCGATCGCCCTGTACGACCGCGCGATCCGGATGGGCGCGAAGCCCGCCACCGCGTGGACGTCGAAGGGCGTCGCGTACAAGCGGCTCGGCCGGCTGGACGAGGCGATGCGGTGTCACAACGTCGCGCTCAAGCTGAACCCGAAGAACGAGATCGCGTGGTGCAACAAGGGGGACATCCTGTTCCGCGGGGGGCGTCTCGACAAGGCGGTCGAGTGCTTCGACAAGGCGATCGAGATCCGGCCGCGGTACGCGATCGCGTGGAACAACAAGGGCGCGGCGCTCGCGCGGGCGGGCCGGTTCGAGGAGGCCCGGGCGTGCCACGACCGGGCCGTGGAGCTGAAGCCGAAGTACGTCGCGGCGTGGCTGAACCGCGGCGAGGTGCTCGCGCGGCTCGGGGAGCGGGACGAGGCGGAGCGGTGCCTGGAGCGCGCGAAGGCGCTCGGGGCGTGAGGCCTCAGTCGAGCTTCCCGGTCGCGACGACGTACGTCTCGGAGGATCCCCGGGACGTTGCGGGAGGGACGTAGCCCTTCACGGACTCGAAGTGCGCGGAGACCTCACGGAGGAACCCGCGGTAGCCCTCCCCCTGGAACGACTTCACGACGAGGCTCCCGCCGGGCCGGAGGGCCTTGCGGGCGAGGGCGAGCGCGGCCTGCCCCAGGTCGAGGGCGCGGGCCAGGTCCACGGACCGCGTGCCGCTGAAGCGGGGGGCCGCGTCGCTCAGGACGACGTCCGCGGGCCGGCCGAGCGCTTCGAGCACGGCGGTCTGGACGTTCGGGTCCGTGAAGTCCCCGCGCACAATCGTGACGCGGTCCAGGGGCGCCATGCGGACGCGGTCGACCGCGACGACCCGCCCCGTCGGCCCGACCATCTCCGCGGCCGCGCGGGACCACCCGCCCGGGGAGGCGCCGAGGTCCACGATCACGTCCCCGGGGTAGATCAGGCCGAACCGCTCCTGGATCTGGACGAGCTTGAACGCGGCCCGGCTCCGGAGGTCCTGGGCCTTCGCGGCCCGGTAGTACGGGTCCCGCTTCCGGGCCTTCACCCATGCCTTCCCCATGGCGGGCGTTCGATGCGGCCCGCGCTAGTTAACCGTTGCGGGCGGGGAGGCCGTCGCGCGAGGAGGGCGGGGCCGCGCGCGATGGTAAATATGTTTACCACGTCCCGGGCGGGGACTTCGCGCCACCCACACGGCCCCGTCCGAGCACCCTTGCGATCGACCGCCCCCTGCCCGGGGTGGTGCACGATGCGAGCCATGGGTCCCCTCCGGAGCAGGTCGACTCGTTGGTAAGCATGTTTACCCGGTTCGGCACTTTCAGCCACCCCCTAGAAAGAGCTATTATATAGCTGTGCTTATCTAAATACGAGGGGAACCTGATGACATTCGAGGGATACGACGGATCCGAGCGCGTCCTGCTGCACTACGACGTGCGGGGCGTCGCCCGGCATCTCGCCGCGCGCGTGTGCCACATCGTGTTCGGACGCGTCCGCAGGCCGGTGAACGGCGGGCCGGAGAGGATCGAGAAGGCCTTCGTCCACCGGCCCGGCGTCGTGTGGGTGGGCCAGTCCGTCCTGATCCTCCCGCCCCGGGACGCGGAGGAGCTCGCGGAACGGCTGCGGGGGCTGGGCGCGTGGGTGGCCTTCGTCTCCGTGTCCGTGTCTTCCGCCGGGCTCCGGGCCTTCCGCCGACCCCGGTGAGGGCCGGGTCGGATGGTAAACATGTTTACCCTGGGGAGGCGACCCCGGCACGCGTCCTCGGTGGCCCCGCCCATGGAGGGAAAGAAAGAGATGAGGAGGGTACGTTGGATGTCGAACGCCGGGCCAGCCCTCCTCTCACTGGCACCGCTGCCCCCATTCGCGCGGGTGTATTTCGGTCGATTGGTACGGCCCTTTGTCGGAGCATCGTTGGAGATACCCTTATCTCCATCGAAGCGGATGGCATCGCAGGAGAAGGGGGATCCTCGTGGAGTCGTTGCAGGTCGAGAACCAGGCGCGGAACCTACGGAGCGCGTTCGAGAACGGGAAGCTGGCGCGGGACCTGTACGCGAAGAACCTCCTCCGGATCCTCGGCCTCGCAGCGCACCCGACGGCGCAGAAGGTCGCGGCCGCGTTCATCGTGGGCCGCCTGGACGCGAGGCTCTTCGAGAGGAACCTCGAGAACCTGCGGGCGCCGTAGGGGCTAGACCCGCTCGACCCGCCACGCCCTTTTGGATGCCGCGTGTCCCGTGACGGGAGCCCTCCGCGCCGGAATCGCGGGATGGTAAACATGTTTACCACGCCCTGCGCCGCCCCGCCCCGGCTCCGCGGATGAACCTCTAAATATCGTCCGGCCCTACCGCCGCCCGTGGTCCGGACGTACGCGGAGTCGGGCGTCGACATCGACGCGAAGGGCGCGCAGGTCGCCGCCCTCGTGAAGCAGCTCACGTTCCGCCGCCGCGGGACCGGCCGGCCCTGGGGCCCGAAGGGCCACTTCACCGGGTTCGTGGACTGGGGCCGGTACGGCCTCGGCCTGTGCACGGACTCTGTGGGGACGAAGGTGCTCGTCGCGAACGAGATGCGCCGCTGGGACACGGTCGGGATCGACTGCGTCGCGGCGAACGTGAACGACATGGTGTGCGCGGGCGCCGAGCCCGTCGCGTTCGTGGACTACATCGCCGTGGACAGCCAGGACCCCGAGCTCCCCCGCCAGGTCGGCCTCGGCCTGGACGCGGGCGCGCGGGAGGCGAACGTCACGATCGTCGGCGGGGAGCTCGCGGTGATGCCCGAGCTGCTGAACGGCTTCGACCTCGTGGGCACGTGCTTCGGGATCGTGGACAAGAAGAAGCTCATCGACGGGCGGGCGATCCGCACCGGGGACCGGATCCTCGGCATCCCGAGCAGCGGGTTCCACTGCAACGGGTACACGCTGATCCGCCGCGTCCTCCGGGACGCTGCGGTCACCGTGATGGACCCCGTCCCCCACTCCGCTCGCGCGTGGGGCGAGGTCCTCCTCGAGCCGACGCGGATCGTCGTGCGCCCGGTCCTCGAGGCCATCCGGCACGCGCGGGTGACGGGCCTCGCGAACATCACGGGCGGCGGGCTCCGGAACCTGATCCGCCTCAAGGCGGGCGTCGAGTTCCGGATCACGCACCCGCTCGGCGTCCCGCCCGAGTTCATCGCGATTCAGGAGCTCGCGGGGATCGACGACCGGGAGATGTACCAGACGTTCAACATGGGGATGGGCTTCGCGGTCGTCGCGCCGCCCCGGTCCGTGGACCGGCTCCTCGAGGCCCTGAAGCGGCTCCGGGCGCGCGTCGTCGGCGAGGTCGCCCGCGGGGAGGGCGTCGTCCTCGCGGACCGCGGCATCCGGTACACCGCCTACTGACGATACCTATTTAATCGGGCCGGGGTTTCGACGCACCCTCATGCCGGACGAGGCGAAGGCCGCACCGGTCCGGAAGAAGGCCGCCGCCCCGGCGACGAAGCAGCAGCTCATCGAGCAGCCGCCCGGGGTCGACCCGAAGGTCCGGAACGCCCGCCTCGCGGCCGGCGTCGTGCTCGCGGCCGTCGCGGGCACGGAGTTCGTCGCGGTCGCGCTGACCCGGGACGTGCTCGTCGCCGCCGTCTGGGGGCTGTTCGGCGTGGGCTCCGTGCTCCTCGCGTGGTACCTCTACCGCGGGCGGTTCACCGCGTGGGGCACCGCGATGATCCTGGACGCGTTCGCCCTCCTGATCGCCCTCCTGCGCCTCGAGCTCGCGATCATCGGCACCGTGATCGCGTCCTTCGTCATCCTGTACGCGGTCCGGCTCCCGTTCGGTGTCGGCGCGTGGAAGATCGAGGCGGACAAGGAGAACGTGGAGACCCGCCGGCTCATCGGGGAGCGGACGCAGAATGCGGCGGGCGCGCGGTGCCCGAAGTGCGGGAGCGACCGCCTCTGGATCGGCGAGGACGGGAGCGCGTTCTGCCTCGCGTGTCGCGCGGGGACGATCGAGCTCGCGGGGCGGGCTTTATAGCGGACGCCTCCATGGGGGCCCGACCGCGATGGTGGACGTCCCGAGGAAGACGGTGTTCGCGGGGCTCCAGGCTCTCGTCCTGATTGAGGCGGTCGTCGTCGGGTACAAGGGCGTGGAGGCGTTCTTCGCGTCGTCCGCCGGGGGCGGGGACGCGGCCCTCCTCTTCCTCGCCGGGATCCTGTTCCTCCTCGCGGCCGCGATGGTCTACCTCGCGCTGGGCCTGCGGTCCCGGGCGTCGACGCCGTACTTCGGGACCCTCGTCTCGGCCTCGTTCAGCGTGCTCATGATCGCCGCGTTCGGGCTCGGGAGCCTCACGAGCTGGCTCGCCGTCGTCCTGGGGCTCGCGATCCTCGTGTACCTCGTCGCGATCCGGGGGCAGTTCCAGCTCCGCCCCGGGGAGTTCGTGAAGGAGGAGAAGCTCCCGCCCGAGGTCCGCGGGAAGGTCGCGACGAAGGTCCGCGGGGTCCGGTGCCGGGAGTGCGGGGACGACGACGTCTGGATCACGTCGGACAAGCTCCTCGTGTGCCAGAACTGCGGGTCGACGAGCGCGTAAGGACGGAGGAGTTATACCCGCCCGCGGTTCTCGCGACGGGTCGGGACGATGGCCGAGCCCGAGGTCCACGACAAGCTCCTCCCGCTGGACGAGGCCGTGCGGACGCTTATCCCGGACGGCTGCCGGCTCCGCTCCTGCGGGATCGGCCTGCGGAAGCCGATGGCCCTCACGTACGAGCTGATCCGCCAGCGGAAGCGGGACCTCACGTTCATCCTGAGCGGGTGGACGGAGGACGCGGATATGCTGATCGGCGCGGGCTGCCTCAGGGACCTCGAGGGCTCGTACCTCGGCCTGGAGGCGTTCGGCCTCGCGCACGCGTACCGCCGCGCGGTCGAGAAGGGGATCCCGCACCCGATCGCGATCGAGGAGTACAGCAACTTCGGGATGACGATGCGCTTCATGGCGGCCTCGATGGGCCTCCCGTTCATGCCGATCCGCTCGGAGCTCGGGTCCGACCTCCTGCGGGTGGAGTCGTTCCTCCATCCGAAGGCCCACGTGATGGACGACCCGTTCGGGTCCGGCGCGAAGGTCGCCCTCCTTCCCGCGTGCCACGCGGACGTCGCGGTGCTCCACGCGCAGCGCTGCGACGCGGACGGGAACACGCAGGTGTGGGGACAGCTCGGGGACGACCTGTGGGGCACGATGGCGGGGAAGCGGATCCTCGTGTGCGTCGAGGAGGTCGTCGATTCCAAGGTCGTGCGCGCGGACCCGAACCGCACGATCGTGCCCGCGTTCCGCGTGGACGCAATCGTGCACGTCCCGTGGGGCGCGCACCCGTACCAGGTCCAGGGGTACTACGACCTGGACCGGGAGTTCCGGAAGATGTACGCCGCGGAGAGCCGCACCCTCGAGGGGTTCGAGCGGTTCCTCAAGGAGTGGGTCTTCCAAGTCGGGAGCCACGCGGGCTACCTGAAGAAGCTCGGGCCCGTGCGGCTGAAGCGGCTGAAGGCGAAGCGCATGCTCAGTGGCCAGGTGAACTATGGCTATTGAGTTCAAGCCCACGGAGCTGATGGCGATCTGCGCGGCCCGCGAGATTCGGGACGGCGAGGTCGCGTTCATCGGAACCGGGCTGCCGATGCTCGGCGGGATGCTCGCGAAGGCCACGCACGCGCCCCGCGCGATTCTGATCTTCGAGAGCGGGGCCGTGGACTCCCGCCCCACGCGGACGCCCCTGAGCATCGGGGACGCGTGCCTGGTCCCGGGCGCCGCGATGCTGTGCGGGCTCGCCGAGGTGTTCGGCCTGTTCCTCCAGCCCGGGCACGTGGACGTCGGGTTCATCGGCGGGGCCCAGATCGACCGCTTCGGGAACCTGAACACGACCGTGATTGGCGACTACCGGGCCCCGAAGGTCCGGCTCCCCGGGAGCGGCGGCGGGAACGACATCGGCTCCCTCGCGAAGCGGACCGTCGTGATGATGAAGCAGGACGCGCGGAAGTTCGTGCCACAGGTCGACTACGTCACGACGCCCGGGTACCTCGACGGGCCCGGCGGGCGGGAGCGGGTCGGGCTGCCGCGCGGCGGGCCCGCGGTCGTGATCACGGACAAGGGCGTGTACCGCTTCGACGCGTACACCAAGGAGATGTACTGCGCGTCGTACCATCCGGGGCTGAGCGCGGACGAGATCCGGAAGAACGCGTCGTGGCCGATCCGGATCGCGGCGGACGTGCGCGAGACGAAGCCGCCGACGGTGCAAGAGCTCCGCGTGCTCCGCGAGGCGTGCGACCCGGAGGGCATCTTCCTGGGCGGCGCGGACTGAAGGGCGCGGAAGGTTTAGGCCGCGATTTGCCTACCGTATCCGGATAATCGTGCCCCCCGCCGGCAGAAGGAAGCCCGCATCCCCCCCGCCCCCGGAGCCGACGGCGGACGCGCGGACCCTCAGCGGGACGCCGCTGAAGCTCCTGTACACGCCGCTCGAAATCCAGGACCTCGACCACAACCGCGACCTCGGGTTCCCCGGCGAGCCCCCCTTCACCCGCGGCCCATACCCGACGATGTACCGCGGGCGCCTGTGGACGATGCGCGAGTACGCCGGCTATGGGTCGGCCAAGGAGTCGAACCGGCGGTTCCGGTACCTCCTCGACCACGGCACCACGGGCCTCAGTGTGGCGTTCGACCTCCCGACGCAGATGGGCTACGACCCGGACGACCCGTTCGTCCGCGGCGAGGTCGGCAAGGTCGGGGTGCCCGTCGCGACCCTCGAGGACATGGAGAGGCTCTTCCGGGACATCCCGCTCGCGCGCGTGAGCACGAGCATGACGATCAACGCGACCGCGTCAATCCTCCTGGCGCTGTACGTCGCGGTCGCCGAGGGCCAGGGCGCGGCCCGCCGCGACCTCCGGGGGACCGTGCAGAACGACATCCTCAAGGAGTACATCGCCCGCTCCACGTACATCTACCCGCCCGAGCCCTCGATGCGGCTCGTCGTGGACATCTTCGAGTTCTGCGCCCGCGAGATGCCGCGGTGGAACGCGATCTCCGTGTCCGGGTACCACATCCGCGAGGCCGGCGCGACCGCGGTCCAGGAGGCCGCGTTCACCCTCGCGAACGGGATCGCGTACGTCCAAGCCGCGCTCGACCGCGGGCTGAAGGTCGACGACGTCGCCCCGCAGATCTCCTTCTTCTTCTGCGCGCAGGGCGACGTGCTCGAGGAGGTCGCGAAGTTCCGCGCGGCCCGCCGCCTCTGGGCGCGCATCATGCAGGACCGCTTCAAGGCCCGCGACCCGGCGTCGATGGCGCTCCGGTTCCACGCGCAGACCGCGGGCGTCTCCCTGACCGCCCAGCAGCCGGAGAACAACGTCGTGCGGACGGCGTACCAGGCCCTCGCGGCGATCCTCGGCGGCGCGCAGAGCCTCCACACGAACTCGATGGACGAGGCGCTCGGCCTCCCGTCGGAGAAGGCGGTGCGGCTCGCCCTGAGGACGCAGCAGTGGCTCGCCCACGAGAGCGGCGTGGCGAACACGGTGGACCCGTTGGCGGGCTCCTTCTACGTCGAGTCGATGACGCGGCAGATCGAGCAGGAGTCCACGGGCATCCTGGAGAAGATCGACGCGATGGGCGGGATGCCGAAGGCGATCGAGGCGGGCTGGGTCCAGCGGGAGATCGCGGAGAGCGCGTACCGCTTCCAGAGGGAGGTGGAATCGGGGGAGCGCACGGTCGTGGGCGTGAACCGGTTCCGCTCCGAGGAGGAGGCCCGGCCGCGGCCGCAGCGGATCGACGCCGCCCTCGAGCGGGAGCAGGTCGCGCGGGTGCGGGCGTTCCGGAAGCGGCGGGACGCGAGGGCGGCGAAGCGGGCCCTGATCGCGGTGCGGGAGGCCGCGGCGCTGGAGAGGAATCTCGTCCCCGTGATCCTCGATGCGGTGAAGGCCCGGGCGACCCTGGGCGAGGTCTCGGGCGCGATGCGGGCGGTCTTCGGCACGTACAAGGCGAGGAGCGAGGTATGATCGGCACCCTCCACCACATCGGGATCGCGGTCGCGTCCCTCGACGAGGCGGCCGCGCGGTACCGCGCGATGGGCTTCGCGGTGAGCCCGCCCGAGACCGTCGAGGCGGAGGGCGTGCGGCTCGCGTTCGTCATGGAGGGGGACACCCGCCTCGAGCTCCTCGAGTCCCTCCGCCCCGGCGGCGTGATCGCGCGGTTCATCGGGAAGCGGGGCGAGGGGATGCACCACATCGCCTTCCGGACCCGGGACATCCGCAAGGCGATGGAGGCGATGCGGGCGAAGGGCTTCCAGGTGATCGACGCGGAACCGCGGCGGGGCCACGGCGGGCGGCTCGTCGCGTTCGTCCACCCGAGGTCCACGGGCGGCGTCCTCCTGGAACTCGTCCAGGAGTGAGGCGGGTTCCGGTCGCGCGGGGAACCCGACCGCGATTAGCCTAACGGGATGCACACACCTTTTTCCGCCGGACGAATCTCGGCCGGGTCCATGGCGGACTACCTCCCGCTCCTCACCGCGGCCGTCTCGTTCGCCCTCACTGCCCTCCTGTTGCGTCAATACCTCAATCGTCGGAAGCTCCACCAGCTCGTGTGGACCGCCTCCCTCGGGCTCCTCGGCCTCGCGGCCGTCCTCGCGTACCTGGGGAACGCGGATGTCGTCGGGTGGAACGAAGCGCTGTACAAGGCGTACCTCCCGCTCACGGCCCTCCCCGTGGGACTGATCGGGCTCGGCGTGCTCCAGCTGTTCCGGAACCGGCCCGCCCTCGCGAAGTACTACGCGGTCTACTGGGTGGTCACCGCGATCGTCGTCGTCGCGGTCACCGCCCTCGCCCCGCTCAGGGACCCGGTCGACAACGTGTACCTCGCGGCGGAGCCGCCCAGCGTCGGCGGGCGGCACCTCCCGCTGTTCGGCGCGGTGTCGTGGCTGCAGACCGTCCCCGGCGCGGTCGTGTTCATCGTGGGCGGCCTGTACTCCTGGTGGAAGGACCACGCCCGCTTCTACGGCCTGTTCCTGGCCCTCGGCGGGGTCCTGTTCTCCGTGGCGGGCTTCAGCAGCCGCCTCGGAGCCCCGTGGGCGTTCTTCGTCATCACCGCCTTCGCCGCGATCGCGATGTTCCTCGGGTTCATCCTCGCCGTCGAGCACGCGGCCGCCGCCGCCCCGCGTCCGGCAAAGGCTTAACCCGCCCCCGACCCTCCCGAGCGCGTGCCGGACGATTCCCTCCCGCAGCCCGCCGCCGTCGAGGAGCGCCCGGGCCCGATCTTCCGCCGGCTCCTCCGGTTCGACGCGGTGGACTCGACGAACGAGGTCGCGAAGCTCCTCCTCGGCCAGGGGGCGGAGGAGGGGACGATCCTCGTCGCGAAGCGGCAGCACGCGGGGAAGGGACGCCACGGGCGCGCATGGGCCTCGCCCCCCGGCGGTCTCTACGTCTCGCTCGTGATGCGCCCGGAGCCCGCGTACGTGACGACCCTGGGCCTCCTGGCGGGGATCCCCGTCGTGAAGGCGCTGCGGCATTTCGGCGTCTTCGCGAGCCTGAAGTGGCCGAACGACGTCGTGTTCATGGAGAAGAAGATCGGCGGGATCCTGTCCGAGGGCGTGTACCGCGGGGACCGGTTCTACGCGGTCGTCGGGGTCGGCGTGAACACGGGCATCGACCTCGACCGGCTGCCCGAGGACGTGCGGGCCCGCGCGACGAGCGTGAAGCGGGAGGTCGCGGAGTACGTGGACAACGACGACTTCCTCGAGTACATGATGAAGCACTTCGAGGACATCGTCTCGAAGTTCCGCACCGGGACGCGGGACCGACTCATCAAGGACTACCGCGGGCTGTGCACGACGATTGGGAAGGAGGTCGTCGTCTCGACATCCGAAGGGAAAGTGCGCGGGAAGGCGTACGACGTCACGCCCCTCGGCGCGTTGGTCGTGATGGACGCGCAGGGCCGGAAGACGGAGGTCGTCGACGGGACCGTGGGACACGCGGCCTGACAGGGCGTTCCTCACAGAGGGAAACGTATTTCCACGGCAAGACGGTTGCCCGCCCCGGGGCATCCGATGAGGGGCCGCCTGGTTCTGAAGGAAGTCGTGTCTCTCCTGTTCTCGATCGCCTTCGTCGTCCTCCTGTCGATCCCGATCGGCCCGCTCCCGCCCTTGGGCGAGCTGCTGAACCCGAACGGCGGGGTGTGGACGACCGCGGAGAACGCGGTCCTCCCCGCCGCTGAGGAGGTCCGCGTCCCCGGGCTCGACGGGAACGTGACGGTCCTCCGGGACGCGTGGGGCATCCCGCACATCTTCGCGGCGACGGACCACGACCTCTTCTTCGCGATGGGATACGTCCACGCCCAGGACCGCATGTTCCAGATGGACCTGGAGTACCGCCTCGCGGCGGGGCGGCTCTCCGAGACCCTCGGGAAGAGCTACGTGGAAACGGACGCGTGGA
>Ga0209619_10000711_pt1 | contig 23851 bp, 19 predicted proteins | sample Rifsed16ft3_FD_184011 | JGI IMG/M metagenome (GOLD analysis project Ga0209619, IMG submission 184011) | Soil microbial communities from Rifle, Colorado, USA - sediment 16ft 3 (version 2) | ecosystem: Environmental > Terrestrial > Deep subsurface > Rock core/Sediment | place: Rifle, Colorado... | reverse complement strand
CGCGGCGCAAGTGTCAAAACAAATGACTGCGGAGGGGCGCTGGCGGGTCAAGGTCTGGGCGACCCAGAGGTCAAAACGCTCGTTGCGCCAGTGCAGTAGGCCTTCCAAGAGGCCGCGGAGCGCTGGAATGCGGGCGGTTGCCAAATAGATCAACTCCGCTGCGGGATGCGTCTGCACATGGGCGGAGGAGAGCCCCGGCATATACCGCCGAAGGAGTTCTCTTTCCAGTGTTTGGCGGAGAGTGCTGGGGAGGAGTTGCAGTGTCCGAGCCAAGCTGCCGTCGAGCTTGTAGTAAAAGCCAGTGAGGAAGGACATCAGGAGCTGATGTTCCTGAAGGACACGCGCGGTCTGGTAAGAGTGCTGGGTTCCGGGGTGCGCGACGAGAACGCCCGGCCGACCGTTCCTCAGCTGGGGAGCAGGCGGCGCCAGAGTGGACTTGTTTGCTGACGGGTCCGGGTAGCAAGCTGCTCGCGATTTGTTGGCACGGTTGTCTCCGTTAGCTCTTGCTTCCAGGGCTTTACGGAAGAGCTGCACATACTGTTCGCCGATGACGTCAATGGTGAAGCTTCGGCCGAAGAGTTCTCCATCGGCCTCGCGCTGCCGCCGAGATCCGGAGTCCTCGGTAACCCGGATCAGGCAGTCGGCAAGAGCCCCGGCGTTACCGCGCGGGAAAAGCAAACCCCTGCCGCCGACGGTCTCCGGCAGCCCCCCAACCTCCGCGGCAATCACCGCCCGGCCGCAGGCCATCGCCTCGAGCGCGACGAGGCCCAAGGGCTCGTCCCACACCGAGGGCACCACCACAGCCAAACTACGGTTGTAGGCCTGGACGAGCGCTTCGCACGTCGCGCTGCCGTGGAAAGTCACCGCTCCCGGGGGAAGGCTTTCCCGCGCAAGCAACTCGAGGCTGTGCCTTTCCGGGCCGTCGCCGTACACGTCCAGGCCAAACTGGTAGTTGCGGTGTGTACAGTTGGCCAGCGCACGCAGCAAGATGTGACACCCTTTGTCGGGCACCAGCCGGCCCACAAAAGCGAACCGGTCTGTACGCTGGGCGTCCGGCAAGGGTCGAAAGATCCGGCTGATCGGGTTATAGATCACGACCGCTCGAGGCGGGCGCAGACGCTCGCAGATGAACCGGCTGATACAAACGTTCGTCTCCGCCCGACGCATGAGAAGGGAACTTGCGGCGGCATGCGGCGGGCGGCTGAGACCCTCCCGCATGACCATTGCGTGGAGCTCTCCGAAGGATCGGGGCAGCGCAGAATTGAAGGTGTGATGGGTGATAATCGCCGCCACTCCACAGCTCCAAGCTGAAAGCAAGCCCCGCACGCTCATGCCGTTGCAGTGCACCACGTCGCAGGCAGCCATCACTTGGCGAAGCTGAAGCAAGGTCGGCCGCCGAACCACTCGGTAGGGGTGGGTGTCGCATTGGGTATGCGGCGTTTGGGTCACAACGGTGACCTGCACACCCGCTCGATGCAGATGCGCCGCCAGGAGCTCACTGACGGTCTCAATCCCGCCGATGCTCGGCCAAAAATAGTGGGAGTAGATGCAAATCCTCATCGTGTGCCCCCGTTGAGCCAAACCGGACGCTGCCTAGCCACGGGCCGCATCGTGCCGCCGGAACATTGTGGCAGTACGCCATCGGAGATAGCGGCTGCACTCCCGCGCCTCAGGAACCTCGAACCCTAGCGACACAGCAAAGAACAGCAAGGCACCCACGGCCAGGCCCGCCGCCGTTGTCAGCTCGAGCGGGAAGCTCGGGAGTTTGGCTACGCGGCCCAGGACCAAGCCTGCGTGAACTCCGAGCCAGGTGGTTGCAACAGCAAGCGCAAGCACATAGGCCGCAAAGGAAGCCAACTTACGAAAACAGAACACTCGTGCGCGGTAGGCCAGGACCGAGAAGAGCACCGCTACCGTCAAGCAAGACAGCGCTGATAACAACAGAGCCACCCCTTCAGCTTCCAAACGGGCCGCGAAAGGCGGAGCTAGAGCCGCCAGGAGCACTGCACTGATCCCGCGGGCCCAGGTGGGGACCCACATCTGCTGCCGCGCATAGAAGATTTTGTCCAAGTAGACGGCGATCACTGCTGCCGGGGTGCCCAGCAACGTCAGGCCAAAAAGCTGCGAGACGGCCTGAGTGGCTTCCGCATTAAAGGCTCCCCGCTCAAACAGCAGCGCCACCAGAGGAGAGCGTAGTGCGTAGACGAGGCAGGTGGGCGGTACGGTGACGAACAGGGCCATACGCAGGGCGCGGGTGCAGAGGTCGCGAAACTCCGCTTCTGAAGACGAGACCCGAGCATCGGCAAAGCGGGGAAACAACACTATCGCCAGGGACAAGGGGGCCAAAAAAGCAAGCTGGCCCAGTTTCCAGGCATAGCCAAACGTCGCCAGATTGCCCGGTGGAAGAACCGATACAGCGCGATTGACCACCACAGCGATCCATTGCGAGAGCAGGAACGTGCCCAGCAGCGGCAAGGCCAGCCCAAGAGCCTTGCGGACGCCGGGGTGTTTCCACTCGAAGCTCCAGGTGAAGCGTGCGCCCGCCTGCCGCATGAGAGGGGCAAGCTGGGCGAGGTAGAGGGCCAAACCGAGGAGCGTTGCCAGCCAGACCCCGAGGATCAAGCTCGAGGGGCCAAGAGTGCGTCCCAGGGCAAGGATGAGCACAACCATAACGATATTGCCTGCTAACTGCACTGCCGGGGGTAGCCAGAAGATCCGGTAGGCGTAGAGGACTCCCGTGGCCACCCCACTCCAAACCATCAGCGCGCAGGCTGGAAGAAAACAACGAAGGAAGAGGGTTGCCGCTGCCCGTGCCTCGCCGGTGAGTCCGGGAGCAAGAAGCTCGATCAGTGGCCGGGGGTGAAGGACAAAGAGCAGGGCCACAAGCGCAGCTGGGTACACCAGAAGGTTGGCCAGGGACTGCGCGACCCGCCAGCCCTGTTGCTCCTGGCCAAGGGCGCGGTATTCGGAGAAGACCGGGACCAGCGCGTGGGGCAAGATCTGCTGGACAAACAACTGCTGGCCGAACAGCAGCAGAAGCGCACCGATCCGGAAGGCATCCACGGTGTCCGAGGCGCCGAAACGCCAAGCCAGAGCGAGTTCGACAGCCAAGCCAGCCAGAGGGCTCAGCAGAGCCAGAACACTGACGGTACCGGCTGCGCGGGCCGTTGCGTGAGGGTTGGCAGCCATGCGTTATCCTCGAGCAATGCGAAATGACCGCTGGTAGGTAGCCTCACGATCGGTAGAGTGCACAGAGTGTCTTCGCAGCCCGCTTCCAATCGCCACGGCTGCTGCAGGAAGATGTGGGAACAAGTAATCCGCCTTTGGGAGGCCCTTGACTCTTCTTGTGGGAGTGAGGAGAACAGTACGGCAGCCGGCGGCGCGTCCGGCTGCGATATCGCGCCAGGAATCGCCCACGAGAAAGGAATCTGCGAGGGCGATGGACCAGTCGCGCGCGGCACGGTGAAGCAGCCCGGGGAGAGGCTTGCGGCAGTCGCAACCGTCGGCGTCGTCGTGCGGACAGGTGTAGAGGGCGTCCACAGACACGTGCGCACGGAGGATGTGATGCATCCGTTCGAGTTCGCTTGGTGCCAGGCGGCCGCGAGCGATTTCCGGTTGATTGGTGACCACTACGATGAGGAAATTGCTGCGTCGCAGCCGGTCGACCGCAAGACGCACATCCGGCAGGAAGACGAAATCCGTGGCTGCACGCGGGGCTGCAAGCAGGCTCTGAGGCCCGCAGGGGACCAAGCGGTTGAGGACGCCGTCGCGATCAAGAAACACGGCTGGCCGCATGGGCCCTCCTGCGCTGGGCGGCCTGGCGGATACGATCGGCCAGGCAAAAAGTGACCAGGTGGTGGAGGACGACGTGAAAAGACTCGACGTGCGGCGTGGTCTCGAAGGGGACGACGATGCAGACATCGGCGAGTTGCTTCATCGCGCCACCGTCGAAGCCGCTGAAACCGATGGCGTGGCCGCCGCTTTCGCGGGCGAACTGCATGGCGCGGAGGAGGTTCTGAGACCACTGGCCGGCCTGGTCGCGCCCGCTGCCGCCGTGTACGCTGATGGCGAGCAAGACATCGCCGGGCCTGAAGAGCGTTCTGAGCTGTTCGAGATAAACCTGGTCCCAGCCGTTGTCGTTGACCAGCGCGCTGACCAGCGGGATGTTGTCCACCAGGCTGAGGGCGCGGAGGCGCGGCTGGCCCTCGACGAGGGTGCACTTGAAGAGATCGGCGGCAAGATGGGTGGCTGTGCCCGCCGATCCGCCATTACCGCAGGTGAAGACGGTGCTGCCGCGCTCCCAGGCTCCGTAGAGGATCTCGATCGAATGATCGATGGCCGCGCGGTCAATGGTCGAAGCGATCTGCTGAATGCCGTTCAGAAAGCCGCCGATATAGTCCTGGTTCTGCATAGCTCCTCCTCATCGAGCCGGACGGGCGTTCCGAGGCGCGCGGATTCGTAGGCCGCATGGGCCAGCCGAAGCGCCTGCCAGCCATCTTCGCCATCGGCCATCGGCCGGCGGTGTTCCTCGATGGCGGAGACGAACTCCTGCCACTCGCGAGACCACGAACCATCGTCGGAAGCAAACTGAACGTGCTCTTCGCGGGGAGCGGAGAAGTCCGGCGAGCGATAGCCGATGGTGAGCCGCTCGGGGCCGTAGTTGCCACCCAGGCCGTCGATGAGCAGATAGCCCTGGTCACCATGGATTTCGAAGGAGAAGAGGTTTCGCCATTGAGTCCAACTGGCGTGCAGGCTGGCCACCTGACCGGAGGGCGTGCGGAGCAGGCAGAAGGCATTGTCTTCAACGGGCATGGGCCAGAAGGACCGGGTGAGAACGGCAGTCACCTCGCTGAACTCACCGAGGAACCAGCGGAAGAGATCCAGGGCGTGGATGCCCTGGTCGAGTAGCTCGCCGCCGCCGCTCTGCGCAGGGTCAGCGCGCCATTCCTTTTCATAGCCGGGGCGGCCGCCATGGCCATAGCGGCAGCGAATCCAGAGGGGGCTGCCAATCGCGCCGGCGCACAGTTTTTCATGGGCGGTCCAAATGGCGGGGTGGTGACGGTGATTGAAACCGGTCTTCAGGGTGACGCGGGAGCGGTCAGCGGCAAGGACCAGGCGGATGGCTTCGTCGGGGGTCATGGCCAGGGGCTTTTCGCAGAGGACATGCTTGCGCGATTCAAGAGCCGAAAGAGTGATCGGAGCAAGAAGGTGATGCGGCGTGGCGACGACGATAGCGTCAACGTCGGAAGCGGCGGCTACGGCGCGCCCATCGGCTGTGGCGCGACAGGAAAAGGTTTGCGCCAGCAGTTGAGCGCGCGCAGGGTCCGGATCGGCCACGGCGACCAACCGGCAGCCGGAATGTCTGGCGATCTCGCGAGCGCGTCGCGCGCCAATCCGTCCGGCACCTACGATTCCAATTCGAAGCACGAAGGCCCTTCCTTCTCTCAGGCCGAGGTGGAGCGCACCTCAGCGAAGTTTCTCCCGTCAATGCGGCGGAGGGTGAATAACGCAGAGCGGTCGAGCTCCTGCACGCGCCCGGGCAGGGATTTCCAGTCGTCCCAGACGGCGCTGATCAATCGTCCAGTGATCCCGGCGGCCGCAGGCGAGGCGAGGAACAGAGCCAGTTCGGCGGCAATTTCCGGAGAGGTGCCGCCGGTGTGCTTCTGTTCAAGCGACCTGGCATAAAACTCTGGGCCGGCAGCTTCCCCGGCGGCCAGGACCTGATCGAGCAGGAACGTATTCACGGCACCGGGAGCGATCGCATTGATGCGCACGCCGCGATCGGAAACTTCCTCGGCGACGGTTTCGGTGAGCCGGACAACAGCTGCTTTTGAAGTGCTGTAGGCGCTGAATCGCGGGAAGGGTGAGACTGCGCCACCTCCGGAGAGATTGATGACCACACCATTGCCGTGCGCGAGCATGTGCGGAAGGACAGCGCGCAGGCAGTAGACGGTGCCGAGCAGATTGATCTCCAGCGCGCGGACCCAGTCGTCCATATTGTTTTCGACCAGCGGGCCGATGGGGCCGTAGATACCGGCGGCATTGACCAGGACATCGATCCGGCCAAAGCGAGCGAGCACGGCCTGGACGGCGCGGTCGACGGCAGAGCGATCGGAGACGTCGGCCGGCTGCGGCAGACAGTTCACTCCGGAGGCAGAAATTTCACGCGCCACCTGTTCGATTTCCGGTTGGGAGCGCGCAACCAGAGCGAGACTGGCGCCGGCGCGGGCAAAGGCGCAGGCAATCGACCGGCCGACTCCGCGGCCCGCACCGGTAACCAACACGACCTGACCTCGGAAAGTCATCCACCGGCCCCTTTGCGTTCGGCGCGGATGGCCGAGCGGGGGATACCCACTCCCCAGTAGTCCCAGCCAGCGCGGCGCGCAGCCGCATCGTCGAGAAAATTGTGGCAATCGAAGAGCCAGGGGCGGCGGGCATCACGCCGCAAGGCAGCGAGATCGAGCTGTTGGAACTCCGGCCAGGGTGTGCAAAGAATGGTGGCATCCGCATCGGAAACGGCCTGCTGCGCGCTTGCCGCGAGGAAGAGATCTCGTGTTTCGGGTCGAGGAGAAGTGATGCGCGGATCGAAGGCAGCAACCTCGGCACCCTGGTCGCGGAGCAGAGTTGCGAGGGTCAGGGCATGGGAGCGGCGCAGCGTGTCGGTTCCAGGCTTGTAAGTGAGACCGAGCAGGGCAACGCGTCTGCCGCGCAGTCCTGCGCATGCTTGCGCGATCTGATCGACCACGCGCGCGAGTCGCCCCTGATTGACGGCCAGCGTGGCGTCGAGCTGCGGAGTGGACAGGCCGCGGCGGCGGGCCAGGTTGCGCAGCGCCTGGAGGTCGCGTCCAAGCGTGCCGCCGCTGAAGCCCGGGCCGGGGCTGAGGAAGGAGCGGGGGCCGATGCGACGGTCGGCGCGCAGCACACGCACAACATCACGCACATCGGCGGCAGCCACTTCGGCCAGGTCGGCTATTTCGTTGGCAAAGCTGATGGAAGTGGCCAGGAAGGTGTTCAAGGCGTGCTTGGCCATTTCTGCGCTTTCCCAGGTCATGCGGAGGACCGATGTATCCACGCCGGTGTAGAGGGAGATGAGGCGATCGGCCGCTGTGGGCAGCTCCGCGCCGACGACCAGAAAATCCGGAAGGAGAAAGGTTCTTTGTGCCTCACCCAGGCGGAGGTTTTCCGGGTGATAGACGAGGTGAAAGTCCAGATGCGGGGCGCGGGCACGAAGCTGCGCGTCGAGAGTGCGGCAGGTGCCGACGGGAACCTGACTCATCAGGACGATGGTGACCGGACCACTGGCGTTGAGGGCGACCGTGTCAAACGCTGTGAAGATTGGGGAGAGATCGCACTGGTCGTTCTCGTCCACCGGCGTGTCAAACGTAATGAAGATGTACTCTGCGCGGGAGAACACTAAGCGAGCGTCGGCGTCGAAGAGGAGCCGGCCGGCCGCTGCCTGGAGAGAGAGGGCTACCGCGAGGCCAGGCTCGTAGAGGGGTGGTTCATGGTGCTGGAGTCGGCGCACGGTGTCAGAGTCAGGGTCGGTGGCGTGCACGGTATGACCCAGCCGGGCCAGCCCTGCCGCGGCAACTGTGCCCAGGTGCCAGAGTCCGATCAGGGCTACGCGTGCCAAGCCATGCTCCGTTCGCCGTTGCCGTGAAAGGTGCCGTCCATGAGATTCACAAGAGCTTTGGTGCCTTCGAAATCGAAGCGATAGCGCATCTCGCGCAGACCGGCCGCGCGGAGAGAGTTGCGCAGCTTCTGGTGGTCGCGTTCGGTGTAGAAGACAAAGAAGCCGCCGCCACCTGCGCCCGAGATCTTGCCGCCGAGGGCGCCGTTTTCTTTGGCCAACTGGTAGAGGGCATCGAGGTGCGGACTGGTGACTCGCGAGGAGAGTTTTTTCTTGTGCTGCCAGTGCTGGTCGAGCAAGAGGCCGAAACTGGTGAGATCGCCCTGTTCGATGTATTCGCGGATGCGGCAGCCCATTTCCTTGATGGCGTGGAGGCTCTCTACGACCGGGCTGGCGGGTTGGGCGGCGCCGCGGCTCTGCTCGGAAAGGATATCGAGGCTGGAGCGGTCTGTGCCGGTGTAGAAGATCAGGAGATTGCGCTGAAGATCGTCGAGTGTGGAGTCTGAAACATTGGCGCGAGAGACCGTCACAGTGCCTTCGCGGGCAATTTCGAGCACGGTGAGGCCGCCGAAAGAGGCAATGTACTGGTCCTGCTTACCGATGGGCTTGTGGAGCAGGTCGATTTCGAGGCGGCAAGCCTCTTCGGCGAGAGCCTGATAACTGACCGGCTGGCGAAGCAAAGTGTGCAGGGCATTGAGCAGGCCAACGGCATAACAGCTCGAGGAGCCCAGGCCGGTGCCGGCCGGGACATCAGCCATGGAGGTGATCTCGAGGCCACGCTCAATACCGGTCATGCGCATGGCCTCGCGAGCGATATCGTGCTGGACCTGGTCGCGGTGGGCGACGATCTCCGAGCGGGTGTATTTGAGGCGGACGAGATCGTCCACGACGGGACGGTTCACGCTGATGAACATGTACTTATCGAGAGCAGCGGCGAAGACGAAGCCGCCGTGGCGGGAGTAATAGGCGGGCAAATCGGTGCCGCCGCCGCCGAGCGTGATCCGAAATGGGGTGCGCGTGATGATCATGGTCAGCCCGCCTGCGCCACGACGGGGGCCACGGCCCTACGGAGGACGCCATGGCGTTGCATGTCGGCTGTTGCCGCATCGGAATTGTCGCGGACCTGGCCCTGCTGGCGGGCCCATTGGACGTAATCGGCGACGATGTTTTCGACGGAGTGCTGCGGCTTCCAGTCGAGGCGGCGAAGCCGGGAGGAGTCAGAGACGGTGTGGCGAGGATCACCGACACGAAACTCGCCGTTCAGAACAGGAGAAAGCTCGCTTCCACATTGTGCCGCTACGATGCGGGCAAACTCGAGTACGGAGACGGGGCGCTGGCCGCCGACATTGAAGGCTTCGAAGTCGCCATCGTTGCACTCGAGGAGGAGCAGATGAGCGGCGACGACGTCGCGGACGTGGACGTAGTCGCGCAACTGCAGGCCGTCTTCGTAGACGACCGGAGGATTTCCATTGAGGATGCGCTTGGTAAAGGTGCGGCAGATGCCCGAGTAGGAGTTGAAGAGAGAGTTCCGCGGGCCCTGCACGATTGAGTAGCGCAGCGCCACAGTGGGAATGCCGTAACGGCGGCCGAGTTGGAGTCCCAACTGTTCGGCAGCGAACTTGGAGATGCCATACGCCGTCTGGGGATGGATGGACGATTCACTGAGCAGAAGCGGTCGGGCCGGGCGGCTGCAGGAGGGGCAGAGGTGGTCCCACTGTCCGCGTTCGAGCTGGTCCAGGGTGCGCGGGCCGGGGCTGAAGGCTCCGTGGGCCTCGCATACATAGCGCCCTTCGCCATAAACTGATTGGGAAGAAGCCAGAATGATTTTTTCGACGGGGTAGTGCTTTTCAACGATGAGCTCATAGAGCAGGGCAGTGCTGCCCGCATTGACGTGGAGGAAGGTACTGAAATCGGGCATGTAGTCCTGATAAGCCGCGAGGTGGAAGACGCAGCGAACACCCTCGAGGGCGCGCTGCCAGGCGACCGGGTCGCGCACATCGCCCTGGTGAAAGTCCACGGCGGGAGAGAGGAAGTCCGGCCGGCCGCGGGGGTGGACACGCGGCTGGAGCGAATCGAGGACGCGGACATCGTAGTTGCGGGCGAGCAGGGCATCGCAGGTATGCGAGCCGATGAAGCCCGCTCCGCCGGTGACGAGTACGCGATTGGCCAAGAGAGCGCCTCCTAGTAGGCCCCGCGACCACGAAAGACAGCGGGGATGGTTTTCAACAGGATTTTGCAATCGAGCCAGAGCGAGGCGTTCTGGATGTAGTCGAGGTCCAGACGGGCCCATTCATCAAAGCTGTGGATTTCGCTGCGACCGTTGATTTGCCACAGGCAAGTGATGCCCGGCTTGATGCACAGCTTGCGGCGCTGCCAGAATTCGTAGCGGTCAGCTTCTTCTTGGAAGGGCGGGCGAGGTCCGACCAAGCTCATGTCACCCTTGAGGACGCTGTAGAGCTGTGGGAGCTCGTCCAGGCTGTACTTGCGGAGGAAGCGGCCGAGTCGGGTGATACGGGGGTCATCGCGCAGCTTGAAGACCGGCCCGGACATTTCATTCCTTGCGAGGAAATGAGGGCGTAGCTGGTGGGCATCGGGCACCATGGTGCGAAACTTGAAGCTGACGAAGGGCTTCTTGTTCACGCCGAGGACATTCCAACGGTAGAAGACGGGTCCTTCGGGCGAGGTGAGCTTGACGAGCACCGCCAGGAGAAAGAACAACGGCGCGAGCAGGATGAGCAGAAATGCGGAAAGGAGAACGTCGATGGTGCGCTTGAGAACAAGATAGGAGGGGGAGCGAGAGACGCTTGAGAGCACGAGCATGGGGTAACGAAAGGAAAGGTCGAAGGATGCCTGACAGTGGGTCAGGTTGAAGGCCATGCGGTGGACGTACAAATCGGGGAGGATGGCCACGCGGAGGCCGAGTTCGAGGGTGGCATCGAGAAGGCTGCGCGCCTGCGGCAGCCGCTCGAGGGGCATGGCAAAGACGACGACGTCAACCGGGCTGGAGAACAAGTATTCGCGCAGGTGATCGGTGGAGCCCAAGAGGGGGACGCCTTCAACCTGGCCGGTGGTCCCGTTGAGTTCCGGGTCCATACAGCCGATTACCTGGAAGCAGCCTTGCTCGTCCGCACGCGCCTGGCGGATGAAGTCGCGCGCACGTTCCCGTGAGCCGATCACCAGTACGCGCGCAATGTTGTAGGCATGTGAGCGATGGGCTTCCCAGAGGGAGAGCACAATGGCGCGGCCCAGAGGCACGAATGGAATTGAGAGGGCGCAAAAGCTGAACACGAGCAGGCGGCTAACTTCCTGGAGCTTGAACGCAAAGATCAGCGCCGCGACGCCGGCCAGGCCAAATGTGCTGGCGCGCAAAAGTCGCACAAGCTGTACGGACCAAGTCGGCCGACCAGGAGAATACATGCCGGCGTGCGCGAGCAGCAGGTACCAGAGCGGCAGAATAATCAGCAGAAGCCAGGCGTGGACCGAGAACGGGCCCAGCTCGAACGGGCCGGGGCGCAGGTAGGGCCGAACGAGGGGCAACAAGCGATAGGCGAGGTAGAAGCTAAGGGACAGGGAGAGTAGATCGCTGGCCAGAAGAATCTTCCGAAAGCTCCATGCGCCTGCCGGACGAAGCGTTGTGCTCAATCGAAGACCATCCGTTCTGATTTACCGCCCGCTCTAGCGGGTGACCCGGACCTGGGCCACCTGAGCCAGAGCGCGTTCCGCATCCTGGTTGAACTGCCGGACGGTTTCGCGGCTGTACTTGTGATCCACCATCTTGGGAAGGAACTGCGGCGGTACGGTGACGATGTGGGCGCCGGCGACGGCTGCATTCTGGATATCGATGACGGCGCGAATGCTGCCGACGATGATCCGCGCGGGAAGTCCCCATTCATCGAGCCAGTGACGCACCAGGCGAATCAGTGCAGCCGGGTCGGTGCCCTCGTCGGCGATGCGCCCGGCAAAAATGCTGACGTAGGTGGCACCCGCCTTGGCCGCGAGCAGGGCCTGGTTAAAAGAGAGTATGGTGGTCGTATTCACCGGGATTCCTTCGCGGCTGAGGGTATGGATGACGCCGAGACAGGAGTCGCCGTGCTCATTGATGATCGGGATTTTGACGACAAGGTTAGGTGCCAATCGGGCCAGGGCACGTCCCTGGGAGAGCATCTCGGCAGGATCGTTCGAGGTGACCTCGACACTCACTGGCCGACTGCCAAGCAAGGCGCAGAGGCGCTGGGCGGCTTCCTCGAGGTCGTAAACCCCGTCCTTGAGCAGAATACTGGGATTGGTGGTCACACCATCGACCACGCCCTGCCGCATCCAGTGGTCGATCTCCCGGAGGTTGGCCGAGTCGAGAAAGAGCTGCATTTCTAGTCCCCCAGTTCCGTTGACCCAAGCCAGCCGAGCGCTCAGGAATTTGGCTCGCTAGCCGCGCGGGCGTCCGAGCCGTAGTAGTCATGGTGGTAGTAGCGGTAGTAGTAGTCGTCGCTGCTGCGCAAATCGAGATTGTTGAGCACGACACCAATCAGGTTGGCACCAACGTCCCGCGCATAGGCTTGTGCGCGCTGTGCCAACTCGCGCGGGGTCACACCGCCGCGGACGACCAGGACGAGGCCATCGACCAGCGTGGCCAGGATGCGGCTATCGGCAACATTGAGCAGAGGTGGGGAATCCACCAGAACAAACTGGTATTCCTGGCTGGCCTCGTGAAGGAGTGTGCGCATGCGCTCGGAAGAAAGCAGCTCAGCCGGGTTGGGAGGCAGCGGGCCGCAAACCAGAGCATCAAGATGGGGGACACCCACCGGATGGACCGCCGCGCGCCAGTCCTGCTGACCGGTCAAGAAGCTGACCAGTCCGAGGCTATTGGGCAGGTCGAGCGCCTTGCGCACGCAGGGGCGGCGCATGTCTCCATCGATCAGGAGCACGCGCTGGCCAAGCTGTGCGAGCGAGATGGAGAGATTAATCGAGATAGTCGTCTTGCCTTCCCCCGGCTGCGAGCTGCTGACAAGCAGGGTGCGGGGTGGCTGATTGGCAGTTGAGAGCAATACGGAGGTGCGCAGGCTGCGAAAGGCCTCTGCCAGCGAAGAGGATTGCTGGGGATTCACGTCAATGCGATGCCAGCCGGGCACGGCCAGCGGAGCTTTGGCGTCCTGACTAGCAGGGGCGATCAGGTGCGAACGGTCGCGCTTACCATAGAGGTAATTGCGGCGCCCGTTAAGAGATTGGACGGCCGGAATCAGCGCCAGGGAAGGCAGCCCGAGGAAGCGCTCGACATCTTCGGGCGACTTGAGGCTGTTGTCGAGGTACTCCTGGAAGAAGGCGGCACCAACGCCCAGGCCCAGTCCGAGAACCACGGCCATGGCCAAATTGAGAGGGAGATTCGGGCGGGCCGGTTTGCGCGGCGGCTCGGCTGGATCCACCACACGGACGTTGCTGGCCTTCAGTCCGGCTGAGACCCCGGCTTCCTTGAGGCGTTGGAGAAGCCCCTGGTAGATCTGCTTATTGGTTTCCACCTCGCGCTTGAGGATGTTGTATTGCACGGCGCGGCCGGCAACAACGTTGGCCTGCTGCTGCTGTTCCTGGAAGGCCTGGCGGACCAGCGCCTCGCGCCGGACAGCGGCCCGATATTCATTCGAGATGAGTTGCGCAACCCGCACGCGCTCGCGGGAGAGAATCGCATCGACCTCATCGACCTGACTCTGCAACTGCTTAACGCGGGGATACTCCGGGGTGAAGTTGGTAGCCAACTGGGCCTGCTCGCGCTGCAGGTCGGCTAGTCGAATGGTGAGGTCCTGGAGCAGCTTGTTGTCTGCCGCGCCGGGGAGTGCGGAATAGTCGCCAGCCTCGACCAGACGGTGGAGCGATTCCTTTTCGTATCGGGCCGCTTGCGCGCGGGTCAGCTCTTCCTGCAACTGCCGCAGGCGCTCACTGACGATGTGCTCCGGAGAACCCTTTTCGCTCTCGAGGAACAGGAGCCCGTTATCTTGCGCATAGGTCTGGAGGTCGTTTTCAGATTTCTCGAGACGCCCTTTGATCTCGTGCAGCTGCTGGGAAAGCCACTCGGACGCCTTTTGAGTGGCCTGCCAGCGGACTTCGAGGCTCTGCTCGATGTGATTGGCGGCCAGGGTGTTGACCACGCGGGCGGCCAGCTCCGGGTCCTGCGATTCGAAATTAATCTCGACCAGGCGACTCAGCTTGATGGGCTCGACGCCCATCTTGTCGCGAAAGCGCGCCAGGACGATCTGTGTAGTCTCCGGGTCGCTTGCCGCCGGAGAGTTTGCGGAAATGGCCGGCTCGAGCGATGCCGTCTGCCTGGGAACCGAGGCCTCGGCTGCTTTGGGGTTGAATTCGGGGAGGTTGGACAATCCCAGTTGACGAATGACCCGATGCGCCAGAGTGTCGCTTCGCAGCACGCGATACTGCGTTTCCAGATAGGAGTCCGAGACCGCGTCCAACTCGAAGAGCTCCTGCACGGAAAGCAGGTTAGGGTTTTCCTTCTCGATCTCAAGCAGAGCCTTCGCGCGGTAGATGGGGTTTTGCTTCAGGGTTCCGATCAGAACGAGGGTGACAATGAGGAAGAAGACGGTGAGAATCGTCCAGCGCCTCTTTCGCAACACCCGCCAGTAAGCGAGTAGGTGAGGCGCCTCCTGCATTTCGAGCGTTTCTGCGCGGGCCGGCGACGCGGCGCGAATGCGGTCGAGGTTTTTCCGAGCCGGTTCGTAAAGCTTGATGCGATTTTCGCTTTCCACGCTATCTCCGTAAGATGATCAGGCCGGTGACGATCGAGACTGCCGCTTCGGCGCCGCGATAGAAGCCGCTGCGCGCGGCGCTATTGGGGACAAAGACAATGTCGTTTGGCCGAAGCACCAAGTCGGGGGACTTGCCGGACAGGACCTTACCGAGGGGCAGAGGAATCTCGGTGCGCCGGCCGGTTTGAGCGTCATTGCGGATAATCCGGGCATGCTCTTTGGCCGAGGTGCGCGTGAGACCTTCGGCCAGGGCAATGGCCTGCAGGGCAGAGATGTTTTCGTTGTTCTTGAGCAGGAAACCGCCCGGTTTGTGAACCTCTCCCACGACGTAGACGACGCCCGCGCGGGAGACTTTGACAAGATCGCCGGGATAAACAGGCACGTTGGTTTGCGGATCTGCCGATTCGAGCAACTGCTTGAGGTCAATTTCCAAGCTGACCAGCGAACCGGCAGAAGTCGTCGAGTGTGATATTGACGGTGCGTCACCGGATTCATCGGCAGGCACCGGTTTGACCGCGGCGGAGGATTCGCTGGCCGGGGACACAGGGCTAGGGCGGTCGAGCCCGCCGCCGCGAATCACGAGCACAGTATCGCCCGCATCCTCCGCCAGGCCTTCAGCCATCGAAAGGATTTCGACCAGCGACCGCGGGCCACGAATCTGCACCACCCCCGGCTTCCGAACAGCGCCAAAGACGGATACCGCATGGCTCTGCATCTCGCGCACGAAGACGCCGACGTGCGGATCTTTCATGAAGCTGCGACGCAGCAGCTCCTGAAGCACAAACTCGAGCTGACGCGGGTTGAGCCCGGCCGCCTGCACCGGACCAAGCAAGGTGAGCGCGATTTCTCCGCCCGCCGAAACCCGCACGGAACGGTTCAGCTCCGGCGCTTCAAAGACAGAGATCTCCAACAGGTCTTCCGGCCCGATGGAGTAGTCCTCGCTGCGACCAGAGGAATCACGAGGGGTCAGGCTAAGGCGCAACTGCTCGAGCCGCTGATTGAGCTCTTCTGCGGTCTTTGGATTCTGCTGGACAAGCTTCGGGTCTTGCGATGCACCCTGGCCATATAAGGGCCCCGCGATCACAAGAACTGCGAGGGTAATCATCAGGGATAGACGATTTGCCGAACTCAGAACCTGCTTGCGAATCATCTGAACTCTCGTTTCTGTGAGTTTCGGTTGACTAGTTTGTGCGAGGTCCTACTTCGTGCCTGCTCCTGCACACACCGTCCGTCGAGAGGACACTCCCAGATTACCGGAGCGAACGCGTCTCTACGTCTCGCAAGGGAGAGGCGTTGAATCGCCCGGGAAGGCGGTTCGGCGAGGCATTCGCTGTCTTAGCCCCTCGATGCTACGGACAGACAATCTGAGGCCGATTTGGTGAAACCACCACGCAGTCCTGCGGCTGCACGCGGTTCAGGGCCTGCACACCCAAAACGAGTCCGGTGATGCCGGCCGCCGCGCTGGCGACCAGCACAACCGTCCACAGCGGGCCAAGCCCGCCTGCCGCCAGGGCCGGGGTGGGGACGGTGGCTTCCAGGGTTGTCCCTTCCTTGACTTCGACGGTGCGGTTGGAAGCGCGCACCATGGCCGTACCCTTGCGTGCCAACACCTTGAGGTTGCCGCCTGAAATGGCGACTTCATATAGGCTACCCGAAGGCCCTGCGGCCTGAATCTCAACGCCACCAGCCCTCACCAAAAGCGGCTGGTCGCTGCGGTTGACCACCGCCAGCGCGCCGCGCTCAAGGGCGACAGTGATCTGTTGTCCGGCGCGATCGACCTGAACGGCGCTCTGCGAGGGCAGGAGAACCTGATCGCCGCCGGTCAGCGATAGACCCAGTGCGGTCTCATTGCCGGTGGAGATCCGGTCCCCGGCAAAGACCGTGGATTCGGCCGGGGCTGCGGTGCCATTGATTTCGACTCGTCCTTTCATGTTCATCTTGCCCACCACGGCCGGCGAGCCGGCCAGAGAGAGTGGCGGGAGGGCCAGCAGTACAGAAAAGGCAACTGCCAAGGGTGCTTTGGCTACCATGTGTTCCTCCTCAGAGAATTGATCATCAGCAACTTGTGACAGAACTGCCCGCCCAGGGGGTCCGGCTGAGCCTGCCCGAAAAGGGATAGGGCTCAGGAATCAATGGGCCGCATGCCCGTCGAACCTGTCAGCAGCCAAGATCTGGGTTCGAACGTGATCGGCAAGGCTCGTGGACAGCCCCAGCTTTGTTCCAGAATTGGAACGGATATCGGGCATATTCAGGAGGGGTATTGCAACCGGAGTGCCATTTGGGAAGCCAGGCATGAGTTGAGGGGGCCAGCGATTTTCGAGGTTGTATGAGGCTAGTGCATCGGGTATTTTCGACGGGATCATGGTGGACATTCACTGTCACATCCTTCCGGGGCTGGACGACGGTGCGGAGTCGCTGGATGAAGCCGTCCAGATGGGTGAAATGGCGATTGCGGACGGGATCACGCACGTTGTAGGCACGCCACACTCAAATGACCAGTACCGGTTTGATCCCGTTTTGGTACGGCAGCGCCGGGATGAACTACAGGACAAGTTTGGGGACCGGCTGAAGATTGCTACAGGCTGTGACTTTCACTTGAGTTATGAAAACCTGCAGGACATCCGAGAGCATCCGACGAAGTACACGCTGAACCAGTTGAGCTACCTTTTGGTGGAGTTTGCGGACTTTGCGATTCCACCGACGATCGAGGAGACGCTGCACCATCTGCAATTGGCCGGGATTTCACCGATCATTACGCACCCGGAGCGGAATGGGCTGATCCGGGCAAAACCTGAGAGGCTGTATGGCTGGATTCATCAGGGGTGTTACGTGCAGGTGACGGCGTCGTCGCTGCTGGGGCGCTTCGGGCCGGCGACGCAGCGACTGGTGGAGAAGTGGCTGGCGGGGGGGCGGATTCACTTTTTTGCCACCGACGCGCACAACCTGACGTCGAGGCCGATGCGGATGCGGGCGGCGTATAAGGCAGTGGCCAAGGGGCGGGGGGAAGAGGTAGCCCGGGCGCTTTTTCAGGAGAACCCGCTGGCAGCGTTTGAAGGGCGGCCGTTGCCTTATGTGCCGGAGCCAGAGGAGGCAGGCGGGGGGGCGAGGCGACGGAAGCGATTCTTTTTTTTCTAGAGCCTGTTGCATGACCACCCTAAGTTATTGATTCCAAAGGATCGAAATTGGATTATGCAACAGCTTCTAGGCAGAAACCAGACGATCAATCCAGCAGTTCCATGACTTCTTCATACCGCTTGAAGGGCGGGATCAGGTAGGCGCCGGCCAGCTCGGAGCGCGCCCACTGAAGCATGCGACGGGCGAGAGAAAAGCCGGCGTCGCGCGCGGAGTTTCCAGCGGCCTCCAGTTCTTTGAGAACAGAGTCCGGGACAAGGATGCCCGGAACCTCGTGGTTGAGGCGCAGGGCCTGCTTATAGCTGGTCAGAGGCCACACGCCGGCGAGGACGGGGACGGGTGTTTTGCCGCCGATTCGGCGAAGAAAACTGTGCCAATGATCCGGGTCGAACAACGGCTGGGTCATGGCGAAGTGAGCGCCAGCTTCGACCTTGGCGAGGAAGCGTTCGATTTCGGTGTCGAGGTCATCAGCCACAGGATTCAGCGCGACACCGATGGTGAAGTTGGTAGCACCACCGAGAGTTTTTCCCGCCCAATCGGCGCCCTGATTGAGCCGGGCCAAGACTCGAACGAGGCCGATGGAATCAATTTCATAGACACCGCTGGTTTCGGGGTGGTCGCCAAGCGAGGGCGGGTCACCCGTGATCGCGAGGATATTGCGGACGCCACTGACGGCCCAGGCACCAAGAAGAACTGCTTGCAGTCCGATGATGTTGAGGTCGCGGGTTGTGAGGTGAGGGATTGTTTGGACGCCGCGGGCCTCGAGCGCGCCGGCGAGCATGATGGCGTCCATACCGACGCGGGCGAGCGTGCCGCTATTGATGTCAATGGCGTCAACGCGGCCTCCGGCCATGAGCTTGTCAACTTGTTCGAAGATGCGTTCGAGAGAGACGCCTTTTGGCGGGTCAATCTCGACTGAGACGACAAACTGACCGGACTGAATCTTTTTCCAGAGTGCGCTTTCGGGTTGTCGGGCGACGGGACGGCGAGGTTCAGGGGCAACTTCGGTTACGGCGCGCGAGACGGGGCTGGGGGTGGGACGCCGGAGTTGGACAGCTACAGCGAGGGCACGGATGTGCTCCGGCGTGGTCCCGCAGCAGCCGCCGATCAAGCGGACACCCAGGTCAGCCGCTTCGCGGGCGAAGAGGGCGAAATAGTCGGGCGAAGAGCGAGGATAGACGACGCGGTCGCCGACTCGCTTGGGAAAGCCGGCGTTGGGCATGGCGGTCAGCGGCAAGCCTTCGACGGAAGCGAACTCCTGAAGAATGGGAAGCAGGAGCTGGGGGCCGAGAGTGCAGTTGGCGCCAATGGCCTGAACATTTTTCTCTTTCAGTCGGGCAGCGGCATCGCGCGGGCGGGTGCCGCCAAAGGTAGTGCCTTCCTCGGAGAAAGTCAGCTCGGCCACGATGGGGAGGCTCGAGAACGAACGGATTGCATCAATGGCTGCCAGAAGTTCTTCGAGGTCTGAGAAGGTCTCCAGGATGAACAGGTCCACGCCGCGTTCTTCAAGGGCCAGAGCCTGCTCGCGGAAAACCAGGCGAATCTCTTCAACGGGAAGGGCGCGGATCTGGCGGAGGATGCCCAGAGGGCCGATGGAACCAGCAATGAGAACTTCGCGGGAGGCGGCTTCGCGGGCCTCGCGGGCGATTTTTACGCCCCGGTGATTGAACTGGGCGACCTGGTCGCCCATGCCAAGAGGAGTGAGCTTGGGACGATTGGCACCGAATGTATTGGTCTCAATGATGGAGGCGCCGGCCTCGATATAGGCCTGGTGGATGCGAAAAACGGCTTCGGGATGGGCGACATTTAGCTCGTCGAAGCAGCGCTGCGGGCCGACGGCTTCGTAGAGCATCGAGCCCATGGCGCCATCGGCGACGAGAATGCCATTGCGGAGCCGCTGATTGAAATCTTCAATCTTCATGGACAAGTCCGAAAGGGATAGGCAAACACAAGCCCAAGAAAGGCAGGCAGTATACCATCGGCGAAAACGAGCCGGACGGAATGGAGGGCGGGTGCGTCAGCGGACCTGTTCCATCAAGCCGGCGATGGTGCCCATCAAGTCGTACTTGGTCAGGATTTCGAGGTGGGAGTTGCCCAGGTCCACAAAGACGGCCGGGCCCTCGTGGCTGAGCAGATGGGTGATGCGCTCGACCGGGGCGTCTTTGGGGACGACCGGCAGGGGCTTTCCCATGACTTCGCGGATGACCAGCTTGCGCAGATCTTTGCCCTGGAGGGCGAGATTGAGGATGCGGTCTTCGTAGATTGTGCCAATTGGCGTGGTTTCCTCAAAGACCGGCAACTGGGAGATGTCTTGCGCCTGCATGGTGTGGAGGGCGTGATAAACGGTTTGGTAAGGCCGGGCAACAATCAGTTCGCGCACCTTACCGGACTGGCGCTTGACGCGGACGACGTCCTCGGCAGTGAGAGATACCTCGGCGTCCACATAGCCACGCTCGCGCATCCATTCGTCGCTGAACACCTTGCTGAGGTAGCGCATGCCGGTGTCGGGCAAGAATGCGACGACGACATCGTGCTTGGTGAGAGTTTCGGCGAGGCGCAGGGCTGCGGAGACGCAGCCGCCGCCTGAGCCACCCGTGAAAATGCCTTCCTGCTTGACCAGCCGGCGGGCCCAGACGAAACATTCCTGGTCGGTAACCTGCATGACGTCGTCGAGGACCTTGAAGTCCATTGTGGAGGGGAAGATATCTTCGCCGATGCCTTCGACGACGTAGGTCAGGGCTTTACCGACCTTACCTGTCTTCACGAATTCGTAATAGAGCGAGCCGATGGGGTCCACGCCGATCACCTTGACGGCGGGCTTTTTCTCCTTGAGATAACGGCCGACGCCGCTGATTGTGCCGCCCGTGCCCATGCCGCAGACGAAGTGGGTGATCTTTCCCTCAGTGTCCTCCCAGATTTCGGGGCCCGTGGTCTGGTAATGGGCTTCGGGGTTCATGGGGTTTTCATACTGATTTGGATAGAAGGAATTAGGGATCTCGCGGGCAAGCTTTTTGGCGACGGAGTAATAGCTGCGCGGGTCGTCCGGCTCGACGGCGGTCGGGCAGACGATGACTTCAGCACCGAGGGCCTTGAGGAGATCGATTTTTTCCTTGGACTGCTTATCGGTGATGGTGAAGACCATCTTGTAGCCGCGAACGGCGGCAACGAGAGCAAGGCCCATGCCGGTATTACCAGAGGTCCCTTCGATAATGGTGCCGCCGGGCTTCAGTAGTCCTTTGCGCTCGGCTTCGTCGATCATGGTGGGGCCGATGCGGTCTTTTACGGAGCCACCGGGGTTCATGTAGTCCACTTTGACGCAGACCACGGCCTGGATATCCCTGGTCAAGCGGTTCAGACGGACCAAGGGGGTGTGGCCGATGGCGTCGAGGATGCTGTTGCACTTCATCGTTGCGGCTCCACGAGCGCTGATTGCGCGCCTGTAGAAGAGAAAGTTTACCACCGGGGCAGGGGAACGTCGAACGGGTGCGACCTATCTCTCTACTCCCATGACGCGAGGAATTCCCATACAATCAGGCGTCCTTCGTGACGGGTCTGATGCCGCGACAAAACATATCGAGCGGGACACCGTGGGAGCCGGTAGTCGGGTATTCCAGGGCGGTGAGGGTGGGGAGCACGGTGTATGTATCCGGGACAACGGCGACGGACGAGGGGGGAACGATCGTCGGTGGAGGGGACGCGTACGCACAGACTGTTCAGACGCTGCGGAACATTGAATCGGCGCTGCAGAAGGCAGGGGCCAAACTAAGCGATGTGGTGCGGACGCGGATCTACGTCACGAACATTAACGATTGGGAGAAAGTGGGCCGCGCGCATGGCGAAGTCTTCGGGTCGATCCGGCCGGCGTGCACGATGGTGGAGGTGAGTCGGCTGGTGAGTCCGGAGATGCTGGTTGAAATCGAAGCGGACGCGGTGATTGACGAATGAGCGCAAGCACCACGGGCAAGAAGGGGCCGAACCCGAGCCCGTATGAGGCTTTTGTCGCTGAATACTATGATTACCTGCCTCCGGTCGCGGGGAGGCAGGACGTTGAATTCTACGTGCAAAAAGCACAGGAGCAGGGGGACCCGATCCTGGAGTTGGGTTGCGGGACGGGGCGCGTGCTGTTGCCGCTGGCGGAAGCCGGCAACCGAGTTGTGGGTCTGGACCTCTCCAAGCCCATGCTCAATCGGTGCCAGGCGAAGCTGGAAGGAAAACCACCGGCTGTGCGCGAGCGGGTCCGGCTGATCCAGGGGGACATGACCGAGTTCGATGCGGGAGAAAAGTTCCGGCTGATCACCATCCCCTTCCGGCCGTTTCAGCACCTGCTGCGCGTGGAGCAGCAGATGGCATGTCTGAGTTGCGCGAGACGTCACCTGGCGCCCGGCGGTCAACTGGTTCTGGATGTGTTTCACACCGACCCGGGCCGGATGCATGATCCCGCCTTCCAGCGAGAATCATCACCGTATCCGGAAGTGACCCTGCCGGATGGGCGCCAGGTGCGGCTCTCGGAGAGGATTGCAGGATTCATTCGTGCGGAGCAGACGAACGACGTGGAGATGATTTACAACATCACGCACCCAGAAGGGCGAACGGAACGGCTGGTGTTTGCCTTTCGACTGCGGTATTTCTTTCGGTTCGAGATGGAACACCTGTTGGCGCGATGTGGGTTCGGCGTGAAAGAGCTATACGGAAACTACGACGGTCGGCCGCTAGAAGACGATTCGCCGGAAATGATCTTCGTCGCGCAGGTTGAAGAGTGACCAACTGAAAGAGGAGGCATGGATGAAATCGAGCCCGCTGCGAGTGAAGTCCTACCTTGCGGTTATCTGTTTGCTGGCCGCGGTTGGCACGGGGATCGGCCCAGCGGCGCTGGGACAGGGCGCAAAGCCGCTGACCGTGGAGAGAATCTACGGCCAGCCGAGCCTGAGCGGAAGGTTGACGACCGGGATTGCATGGAGCCCGGATGGAAAGCTGCTGAGCTATTTCGAGAGGCGCGGGCAGGGTCGTGAGGCGAGGACGGAGCTCTGGGCGGTGGAGGTAGCCACGGGAGCGCGGCGGGCACTGGTGGACGCCGACAAGCTCGACCAAATTCTTGCAGCTCCTGCGGGGCAGCCGGGCGCGGGCGGGCAGCAAACGGGACTCGGCAGAGTCGCTCCACAAAGATACATCTGGGGACCAAACAGCGACGCGTTGCTGTTTGTCTCGCAGGGGCAGTTGTATTGGTTTGACCTGAAGACGCAGAGCGTAAAAAAACTGACCACGGCGGCGAAGGCTGAGCCGGGGAAGCCGGGCGGAGAGACTGGAACGATTACCGACCCGAAGATTTCCCCGGATGGGCGCTGGGTGAGCTTTGTGCGCGACTACGACCTGCAGGTGGTCAATGTGGAATCCGGCAAGGAAAAGCAGGTGACGAAGGGCGGAAGCGAAGAGCTGATGAACGGACGACTGGACTGGGTGTACCCGGAAGAACTGGATATCCGCACGGCGTACTGGTGGTCGCCTGATTCCAAACAGATTGCTTTTCTGCAAATGAATGAGAGGCCGGTGGGGAAATACCCGCTGGTGGACTACCTCTCCTACACGGGTAAGACGGAATGGATGAGATACCCGAAGGCTGGAGATGCAAACCCAATCGTGCGTGTGGGTGTGGTGGCGGCGACGGGCGGGCCGGTGAGGTGGATGGACACTGGCCGTGAAACAGACATCTATCTAGCGCGGGTGAACTGGCTGAGAGATTCGCGGCGGCTGGCCATTCAGAGGTTGAACCGAGCGCAGAACAAGCTGGAGCTGCTTTTTGCCGATGCGACGACAAGGCGGTCGCAGGTTGTGCTGACAGAAGAGGACAAGTACTGGATCAACCTGAGTGATGACCTCTACTTTTTCGCCGATGGGCAAAGATTTCTCTGGTCGAGCGAGCGCGACGGGTTCCGGCATCTATACTTGTACGAAACAAGCGGGAAGCTGCTGAAACAGATCACGAGTGGCGCCTGGGAAGTAACCGAGGTCGCCGGAATCGATGAGCGGCAGAGCACCGTTTATTTTGTGGCTACGGAGAAGAGCCCGATCGAGAGACATTTTTATCGGGCTGGCCTCGACGGCAGCGGGGTGAAACGACTGACCGGCGAAGACGGGACGCACGGAGTGAGTTTGTCTCCGGACGCACAGCGCTACCTGGACACGTACTCCAACGTAATGACGCCGCCGCGCCAGAACATCCACCGCGCGGATGGCACGCGCCAGCTGGCGTTCAACGAGAACAATGTGGCGGAGCTGGAGACATACCAACTACAGGCACCGGTGTTCTTCACGGTGGCGGGCGCTAATGGAACGCCTCTGCACGCAG
>Ga0209619_10000706_pt1 | contig 23952 bp, 27 predicted proteins | sample Rifsed16ft3_FD_184011 | JGI IMG/M metagenome (GOLD analysis project Ga0209619, IMG submission 184011) | Soil microbial communities from Rifle, Colorado, USA - sediment 16ft 3 (version 2) | ecosystem: Environmental > Terrestrial > Deep subsurface > Rock core/Sediment | place: Rifle, Colorado... | reverse complement strand
GAACTGGGAAAAGGCTGGCAAAGCGAGAAGAGCGCAGTTGAAATCCTTTCAGAGATGCGCCGATGAATCCGCCTGTCACTATTGACGCCAGCGTTTTTGTAAGTGCATTTACGCCGTCTGAACCTGCTCATCAGGCGAGCAAGGCATTTATGCTCAAAGTGCGCGAGCAATCCGTTCCCATCATTGTGCCTATACTTGTTTTGCCTGAAATATCCGCCGCCCTATCACGCGGGCAGGGTAAGCCTGAACCAGGGTTATCGTTCGTGCAGGAATTACGAAACTTTCCCAACACCACTTTTATAGATGTAAATAAGAACATTGCCGATCTCGCGGTCGAAATTGCCGCGCATAACCGTCTGCGCGGCAGTGACGCAGTCTACGCCGCGGTCGCTTTGCGATTTGGGACGGAGTTAATTACGCTGGATAGAGAACAATTGGACAGGTTGCCGAGGGTTTTGCCCGTGCGAGAGCCGTGAACTAATAGAGAAAGAAAGGGGAGTGCTATTTATGGCAAGTCAAGCTTGGCCAGCACCTTTTCCACTTCATCAAGAAACTCACTGATTTCCACTGACCTTTTCCCTTCCTTGCTTGTGTCATGCTCTTCAGGCGTGCGATGAGTATGTCTGTGCCAATGGCCATCCAGTTCATCGCGAGCATACAAACGTTGACCGTTATAGATCAATGCCAAATTCGTAGTTTGATATCGGTCGTTTCGATAGATTTGAAAAAACAAATCATGGGAAATATACAGGCGTATCTTAACGAGCCTTAGAGTCTGTTCGAGCACATCCATGCGAACAAAGTACTTGCGCCGCTTAACTTCCGTCCCTAAAGTGGCGGGTAAATCTGATGCCTTCACGCTTTTTTCCGTATAGCCTTGAGCCGCTTGATCTCATCTTGCATGTCCGCGATGCCTGTCTCAGCCAGTTCCCAGTCAAAGTAATCCTGCTCTGTTGTCGAATCAGGCTTGGAAGCAAGTATCTCTTTGCGAAAAGCAGCAAAGTCATGCGCATACTTCTTTTTGAACTCACGCGCCATTGTTTGATACTTGATCAGATTCTTCTGAGCACGTTCCAGCAATAATTCCACAATCGCCTGCTCAGGAGGTAGGTTTGGGAACAATCGCCGTGCACTGGATTCAATAGTAGCTGGTAAAGCCATAATTACCTCTTCCATTGATTATATCGCCTAACTTGCATAGCAACCTGGGCCTGCCCTTGCATGTTATTGATGAATATTCCCCACCAGTCCCAACTCAGGCGCGATCCTTCTCATTGCCAGAATTACATTCCCCACGTGCTCCCATAGCTCGATACCGAATTCCTGCGCGGCGTGTTCCATTTCAGCGCGGGATGTGCCCGCCGCGAAGGCTTTATCCTTCCATTTCTTTTTGACGGAAGAAGGCTCAAGGTCGTACAACGAACGCGATGGACGCACCAGTGCGACGGCGGTAATTAATCCCGTGATTTCATCGCAGGCGCAAATGGCTTTGCGCACTAATGTGTCGCGCGGCATGGACAGATGATCCGCATGACTCAAGATATCCTGGATGATCTCTTCAGGGACGCCGCGCTCGCGCAGGATCGGCGCACCGTCCTGCGGATGTTGTTCAAGAGTCGGGTGGATCTCCCAATCGAAATCATGAAGCAGGCCGATCAATCCCCATGTCTCCACATCTTCGCCGAACTTCTCAGCGTAGAAGCGCATGGCGGCCTCGACGGAAAGCATGTGGCGGACAAGTCCTTCATTTTTTACAAATTCACGAGCAAGGGCAAGAGCTTCAGCGCGGGTCATAACTACCTATACTTTGTCACTCTGAGCGCAGCGAAGAGTCTACCGTTTAAATGCGAGACTCTTCAGTCGCCCGGTTTCGACACCTGCACTCCCTGGCACTGCCCGCCAGGACAAGTGTGCGTGCGGTGCAAGTGTACGCCGCTCCGCGGCTACTCAACCAACGGCTCCTTCAGAGTGACATGATTGAAATCATTTAGAAACTCGTCGAAGTTTCCAATCCATATTGCGTTGCGAGTTCATCGAGCAGGGCCTCCACATCATCAAGGAAACGATCCAATCCTTCCACGCGCGCTGCGAAGCCGGGAGCGGTCAAGCCCAGTTGACCGCAGGTAGAGCGCCATGATTCCAAGGCAGGTTCAGGCAGAACATCGGCGGCAAGGGTCCATGTTTGCAATAACGGCCAGAGCGCGGCGCGTGGGTTATCGCTCACAAGAATTGCCTGAATTGCCTTCTCGTAGTAATTCAGGCGCGCGGGATGGATGCGCGGGTCCACGCGATTGCTTTCCATTGCAGATTCAAACGCCAGTTTCCATTCCGGCATCCATGCACTCATGATGGATGGATCCAATTCAGAGGCGCCCAGCAAGCTAATTAACCCTGCGTTCATTTCCGGACGTTGAGCCGTTTCGGCTCTCGACGTGAACTCCAGCATCAGACGGCGCTCCTGCAACGGCGGGCCCGAGAGTTCCGCCACGGCATTGACCGCGTGATACAGTGACTTCATGTACTGCGCCACATCCTGCGGTGTGACCGTATCGCCGGTCTCAAGCAGGTCGCGCCAGATCTGGCGTGCGTGTGAGAGCAGAATGCGGGAACGCTGCAATGCAGGAGCAGGCGCATTGAACTCAAAACCCGCCCGCAATCCAGCCTGCACAAACTCGAAGAACTTCTCACGCTCGTAAAGAAGCAGAGGATCATACATCTCCCAGCCCAGCCACGGGTCGAGGCGCAGCTCGCGGGGCCGCTTGAACTCAGTCCTGGCACGGCGACTGATATCCAGGTGGAAATCAGGCGTGAGTCTCACAAATTCGCGCCTGTGCTTTGGCTCGCTGGCGTGGACAAAGATTACATCAATATCCGCCGTGCCGCCCAGGATGGGATCTGTATCGGAGGCAAGCGCGCCTGTCAGATACGCAGCAATGATATCGGGATCGTTGAAGGCGCGCTGTTGCGCGGTCTCTTTGGCGATTCGGATCAGTGATTCACGCGTGACTCGCATAAGGCTCCATTATTCGTCCTGACTGTGCTGGACGAAGTTTGTCGTCGAAGGGCGACTTTTCCAAAAACATGCGCTTCGTCTGCGCTCGCCTAGCGGCTTACTCCGCTCAGCGCGAATTAATCAGGCAGGGGCAATGTCTGTTGAAAAGGCGGCAGGCTAAGGCTTTGTCTGATGCGGTTCTCTATCAATTTCAAATCTTCAGGGTTCTGGATAACGTTCAGGTTATTTGTATCAACGATCAAAACGGGCGCATGGTCAAAAGGCTTTGCAAAGAAATCGTCGTAAGCGTGATTGAGTTCGTCAATATAAGAGCGTTCCATTTGCCGCTCATAAGAACGGTCGCGCAAGGCAATGCGCTGCATAAGCGTATCGGTGCTGGCTTGCAAGTATACAAGCAAATCCGGTTTTTGGATTTTCTCCGCCAGCGCTTCATGTACTTTGTAATACATGTCGAGTTCGTCACCTTTGAGATTGATGCGTGCAAAGAGAGCATCCTTGGCAAATGTGTAATCAGCAAGGAGGTTTCTGCCAGTTGAGATCATTTCGTTCACGGTGCGCCGCTGTTGATGATAGCGGCTCAACAGAAAGAATATCTGCGTTTGAAACGCATATCGCTCGCGGTCGCTATAGAAATCGGAGAGAAACGGATTCTCCTCAAAGACCTCCAAAAGTATTTCGGCGTTAAAAGTATTTTGAAGAAGGCGGGCCAGGGTGGTCTTGCCGACTCCGATGACCCCTTCGATGGCAATATACATGGGCAGGCTCCCGGAGTGAAGTGAGTTAAGGATACCATAACCCTTCGACTTCGCTCAGGGTGTGTCAGGTGTCCAGTTTCATGAAAGATGAAAGAGGAACATGTGAAAAGAAAAGCCCTCACCATTTGGCAAGGGCTGACTGATCGCTGTTCACTGATTACTGAACATTGGCCACTTCCAACTCTTCCTGTTTCTTGAACTGGCTCATATACAGGTCGTAATAGAAGCCTTGTTTTGCCAGCAGTTCGTCGTGCCTGCCGCGTTCGATGATCTGACCATCCTTCAATACCAGGATCACATCTGCGTTGTGGATGGTTGACAGGCGATGGGCGATGACGAATGCCGTGCGACCTTCAAGCAACTGGTCGAACGCTTTTTGGATAAGACGCTCGGTTCGTGTGTCCACGCTCGAGGTGGCTTCGTCCAAAATGAGGATGCGCGGGTCTGCAAGCGCGGCGCGCGCAATGGAAAGCAACTGGCGTTGTCCCTGTGAGAGGCCTGAACCGCGTTCGCCCAGAACGGTCTGATATTTATCGGGCAGACGTTCAATGAACGAATCGGCATTCGCGAGCTTGATGGCGGCCATCACTTCCTCGTCGGTCGCATTTGGTCGTCCAAAGCGGACATTTTCCATCACAGTCGTACTGAACAGGAATGTATCCTGAAGAACGATGCCAATCTGTTCGCGCAGACTCTGCATGCTGACGTCGCGCACATCAATGCCGTCGATTTTGACCGAGCCATTCGTCACATCATAGAAGCGCGGGATCAGGTTGATGATGGTCGTCTTGCCCGCGCCGGTCGGGCCGACGATGGCGATAGTTTGCCCGGGTTGCGCGGTGAATGAAACATCTCTTAAGACAGGCACGCCATCTTCATAGGAGTGGGTCGCCTGCTCAAATTCAACCAGACCCTTGATCTCAGGCATTTCCTGCGCGGCAGGCTTATTGTTCACAGCAGGCTTTTCATCGAGAATGGTGAAGATACGTTCCGCGCCCGCAATGGCGTTTTGAATATTCGTCCAAAGAACTGCAATTTGTTGGATGGGCTGGTTAAAGCGTTGGACATATGCAAGAAAGGTCACAACCAACCCAAGCGTGACCGTTGTGCCAAAGAGTGTTTGTCCTTTGAGCAGGTACCATCCGCCCACGCCCGTAACGATCGCCAGCGCAACATAAGATAGCGCTTCCAACGTCGGGGCAAGCGCAGAGGTGTATGCCACGGCGCGCACATTTGCATCCCGGTTCGCGGCATTGACCTCCTTGAACTGCTCGATGTTTTCATCCGCACGATTGAAAGCCTGCGCCTCGCGCACTGCCGCAATGCTTTCCTGCAACTCGGCATTGACATTGCCTATTTCTTCGCGCGATATACGGAAGGCTTTGCGCGCCTGCCCGGAGAAGTACAAGGTTGCGAGGAACATGACCGGCGCAACAGCCAATGACAGCAAAGCGAACGGCAGATTGGTGGTGACCATGTTATAGGACACCCACACCAGGGATAGAATGCCCCCAAAGACGTTGACCAGCGCGAATGAGAAAGCCTGCTCGATGGCGGTCGTATCGTTGGTAATGCGGCTCATCAAGTCACCTGCTTCGTGCTCGGAGTAATAACTCAGTGAGAGGCGATGCAATTGCTCGAATACTTCCACGCGCAGGACGCGCAACACGTGCTGGCCCGTCCATGCCATGGTGAAGAAGGTCAGGCCTGTAAGGATGGCACCGAGAACAAACAAAGCGATCATGACCAGGATGAGACGGAACAAGCCTTCAGTGCGTTGGTCGCTCGTCATGTTCGCGGGGTCAGGAGTCTGGTATCCGCCGAGGGAGAACGCGTTATAAATGAGTTTGCGTGTGGGCGATAACGTGAACGGATCGTTCGTGGCAAGGTAACAGCTGGATGAGGTTTGTTCGGACGGCGAACCAGCCTGGGCGTCGCCCTGAGCCTGTCGAAGGGGTGCGAAGGAAGCGAATCCTCCAAATGCGGAAGCACCCGCCGGGACGAGGAAACAATCCGTTGCCTGACCCGTCAATTCGGGAGTCGTCACCTGAGTCCAGGTTGAAACAACAACGAAGACGACTGCCAGCGCGATCATATACCAGTACTGGATGAAATATTTGCCAAGCCGGGCGAGGGTTTCACTCAGCGCGCGCGGCTTGATGGTTTCCTGATTCAGCATGCCACCGAAGCGGCCGTGACCCATCATTGGCCAATCCTCCTGTAACAGACCCTGAAGGTTTTAAGTTGAAAATTCCTAATCATGTTGATGCCCTGTAAGAAACCGTTAGGGTCTCTGAGTTTCTCGTAAAAGTTGAGAGTTGTAAATTTCCGCGTAGATGGGGCTGTCTTCCATCAGGTCGGCGTGATTGCCCTGCGCGACGATCGCACCCTTTTCAAGAACAAGGATCTTATCGGCATTGATCACAGTGCCGATGCGTTGCGCAATGACGAACGATGTGCGGCCATACATGAGTTGATCGAGTGCTTTTTGAATCTGCGCTTCGGTGTTGAGGTCAACGGACGAGGTTGAGTCATCCAGGATGAGGATGCGCGGGTTGAGAAGCAGGGCGCGCGCAATGGCGACGCGTTGCTTCTGTCCGCCAGAGAGTGTCTGACCGCGCTCACCGACGTGCGTGTTGTAACCATCGGGAAAGGATATGATGAAGTCATGCGCGGCCGCAGCTTCTGCAGCAGATTCGATTTCCGCCTGCGAGGCGTCGGGTTTGCCAAAGGCGATGTTCTCGCGAATCGTCCCACCGAACAAGGTTGTTTCCTGAAGAACGATCCCAATTTGTGAACGAAGCGAATCGAGAGTCACATCGCGTAGGTTATGGCCATCGATCGTGATCCTGCCCTCGCTCGGGTCATAGAAGCGCGGCAACAGGTTGATGATCGTCGTCTTGCCTGACCCTGTCGCACCGAGCAGCGCGATCGTCTCACCCGATTTCGCTTCAAACGAGACGTTATTCAAAACGGGTTCACCTCCACCGAAATAGCGGAAGGTCACGTTCTCGAATTTCACATTTCCATTCACTGCGGGGAGTTTGATTGCGTCAGGCTTATCCACGATATCAGACCTGGCATCCAGAATCTCAAAGATACGCTCGGCGGAGGCGCCAGCCTGTCCCATTTGCGTGATGATCATGCCGAACATCATGATGGGGAAGAACAGATACATCAAGTAGAGGGAGAACTCCTGCCAGGCGCCGAGACCAAGCGTGCCCGCGATAATTTGCTTGCCGCCCACATAGAGGATCGCGGCCTGTCCGAGATTCGCCACCAAGAACACGAACGGGAACATAAAGGTGAACAAGCGCGAGACCGCGATCTGCTGGTTCATCGCCGCATCCGCCGCATGTTTGAATTTTGCCTGCTGTTCCTTCTCACGCGTAAAGGCCTTGATCACTTTGATGCCCGCCAGATTCTCCTGCAACACCGTGTTCAAGTGAGACAGCTTCTGCTGCACCCTGGTGAACATGGGCTGGGCAAGGCTCGCAAAGATGACAAACATTACCATCGCAACCGGCAGGATGGGCATGGCCGTCCATGCAAGCGAAACGTTGGATGTGAACAAAATAATGATCGTGCCTGTCAGCAGGATCACCGCGCCCACAAGCTGCAAGAGTCCCTGACCGATGAACAAACGCACTTTCTCCACGTCATCCGTCGCGCGGATCATCAATTGTCCCGTCTGATTTTTGTCGTGATATGAGAAGGAAAGATTTTGGATTTTCGCGTACAGGTCATTGCGCAGATCATAGGCGACAGCCTGCGAATTTTTCTCCGCCCAGAATGCCTGTAAGAATGCGAAGATGCCGCGCAATGCCGCAAAGATCACGATGGCAACCAACGCATATAAGAGGACCTGCGGAGCGCTGGTGACCTCCGCTTCCAACTGGACTTTGAGCTGGTCCAGCGTTAAGGAGGTTGGTCTGCCTGTAGCTTCGAGAATCTTCGGCAATGCCGCGCCGACGAATTGCGCGGGGATCTGATCAAGGGCTTTCAAAATCTGATCCGAGATATAGCCGCTTGTCACTGCATCAATGACGTTGCGGATCATGCGAGGCACCGCCAGTTGAGAGAGTGTGGCAATGACAAGAAAAATATACGGTAAAAGAGCCTGACGTTTATAGTTCGTCAGGTATTTGATGGCGCGTCCGATGCCCTTGAATGAGGGTCGCTTGCCGCCGCGTCCGCGGGTTTGGGGTCGGGTCATGGTTGCTTGCAAGGTGAAAGTTCCTCTCTAAAAGTATTTCCTATAATTATGTCATGCTGAGCGGAGCGAAGCATCTCTACTCCGAAAGTACGAGACTCTTCGGTCGCAACAGGCGCTCCCTCAGAGTGACATGGTGTTTATGGAGTGTATGACTTCGTTGTGAATTACGTGCCAAGAGTTTGGGGATATTAAGCCACCGGTTGAACCAGTTCTGCTTCAAGTTCCTGCGCTGCGCGAGTCATGATGTTCAGCGCTTCACTGACCTGAACGCGTTCTTCTACAGTTAACCTCTCTGCGAGTTGATCGACCCAGCGATAACGTTCTTCAATTCCCCGCTGGATCAGTTCTTTGCCTCTATCGGTAAGATTTAAGAGTTTGGCGCGGCGGTCGTGCGGGTCCTCCTCGCGCTTGATAAAGCCACTCTGAACTAGTTTATCCACCAGTTGACTGGCGGCGGCGGCGGTAACCTCAAACCGCTCGCTGATCTCAGACATCCCACATGCGCCGCGATAATGCAACTGCATCAGCACGCTGAACTGCGGCATGGAGAGTCCCGTTGATTTTGCAAAGAGACCCCAGCCTCGCATGGAGCGGTGCATAAAAACATCCATCCATGAGCGAATGGCTTGCGAAAATTGGACCGATCTCGTCATAGTTAGCCTTCTTTTTAGTTAAGTACGCTTAACTTTATGCGCTAGTTAAGTTTTTGTCAAGGAAGAGGGAGATAGGAGGATTATTAGAGAATTCAAAGTGGCTAAAGCAGGGAAGCCGGCTATACTAACGCCATCTCACCCATCAAACACAAGGAGAAACAATGGAAATCGAAATCTTGCACCGCCCATCCTATTCGCTGGCCGTTGCCAAATTGTCGCCAAACGAACGTATCCGTGCCGAAGCGGGCGCGATGGTCAGCATGAGTAACGGAGTCAATGTTGAGACCAAAGCCGAAGGCGGAATCCTCAAGTCACTGGGACGTGCCATGCTTGGCGGGGAATCTTTCTTTCAGAACTTCTTCGTAGCCCCCGCTCAAGGTGGTGAGGTGACACTTGCTCCCGAGCTTCCGGGTGACATGATGTTGATCGAATTGAGGAGCAGAAAGTTGATGATCCAGGCTGGCTCATACGTGGCTTCCGAAAACGGCGTGGAACTGACCGCCAAAGTCAGCGTGAAGGCATTTATGTCAGCGGAAGGCATTTCCATGCTCGAAGCATCGGGTACTGGCAAACTGCTTGTCTCATCCTATGGGGCGATATTCGAGCGCACTATTGGTAATGGCGAAAAATACGTAGTGGATACTTCCCACCTCGTCGCGTTTGATGCGGGCATGGGTGTAGTGCCAAAAACAGTCGGTGGGATTAAGTCCACGCTGTTCAGCGGCGAAGGTCTTGTCGTGGAGTTGACGGGTCCCGGCATGATCTATATGCAGACGCGTTCACCACAGGCATTGATCAACTGGATCATTCCGCAGTTGCCGAAGCCGGAAGTAAAAAGTTCATAACAACAAGATTGGGGAGTGGTGAAGAGCGACTCCCCAATCGAGTGCAGGTAGTGGGAGGGTCGTGGAATGAAGCGAGTACATGTGCACGTCATAAATGGATCACGCGCGCTGGAAGCTTATGTCAAGGGGAGTGAAATGAGAAAAACGCAGGTGTTCTTTGCTTCTTCACCCAATGCACAATCCTAACCTTCCCCAAATCCATGTGCGGGTGGTAATATCTTATAATCTCACGGTTTCTCACCAAGTGGCTTATTTCTGTTCAGTCACATTTGTTTTAGTCAGAGAATGTCAACAAGGCAACTGTTGACTGAACATTAATTGGCTCTATAACGTCTGGGATATATGCAGCAAATCTTCATCAGCTATTCACGCAAGGATATGGGCTTCGCCCGCAAACTCGCTGGGGATCTCGAAAAGGCCGGGTACGATGTCTGGTGGGATATCAGCGACCTGCGAGGCGGTGACGACTGGGTACGCGTCATCCCGGCCGCGATTGAGTCGAGTCAGTACGTTATCATCGTGTTGTCGCCAAATTCCGTTGAGTCTGAATGGGTGAGGAAGGAATACACCCAGGCGCTGTCGTTGCGCAAGAAGATCATTCCCATCATGCTTGCAGCAACCGGTGTGCCCTTCGCGCTTAACACCATCAATTATGTAAACTTCACATCGGGTGAATACGTTGATAATCTCAAGAACCTGCTGACCGCATTGGGATATACCGGCGAGCCGCCTGTCCAGGCAAAGAAGCCTCTGTTGCCCCTACCGCCTGCGCTTCGTCAGTACGCCATTCCCATTATGGTCGGGATTGTAATTCTGCTGGCGCTGGCGTTGAATTTCTTTCTCACCCCCACGCCGCCTGTTACGCCAACACCGACGCCCTCGATCCTTCCGCCAACGACTCCAGAAGTGACCTTAACGCCGGAACCTGATACACCGACTGCGAGTTCTACTGCCAGCACTACTGCTACTCTCACGCCCACCACGACTCTGACATCCACACTCAAACCGACGTTGACCTCATCACCAACAAAGCCCATCTTTGAAACTATAACCTTTTGTGTCAATTCACTATATGCAAATACCATCAATGTTCGCAGCGGGCCCGGAACCAATTACGCGCGGCAGGGGGAACCGCTGGAAGTGGAGAGATGCCTCAAATTCAGGGCACGCAACGAGGATGAGACCTGGCTGCTGGTGGCGCCCGGACAACTGGACCCGACGCTTCAACAGTATGAAGGTGGATGGATTTTTCGAGAACTACTGGGGTTGGGGACCACTGGTTCGATTGATTTGCCTGCTGTGACATTGACCCCAACGCCCACGCCCAGCGATACCCCCACCATCACGCCGACTTTCACGCGCACACTAACGCCTACGCTCACCGATACCTCAACACTCACGCCCTCACCGTCGGATCCAGACACATCGACTCCGACGGATACTCCCACACCTTAATTGCGTGGAGTTGTCCTAACTCAGCGCGCGATTCCTTTTGGGCATAGAGTCAATCATAACCGCGCGACCAGCCCAAAGTCTGAGGGGAGAAGCGAGTACATGTGCGCGTCGTAAACCGATTTGCCAACTACCATCCGGTTCAATAAAATCCCTTCATAGTGTGCGCCAATCTTTTCCGCGACCCGCATGCTGGCTTGATTCCCAACGGCGATTACGATCTCCACTCGAACCAACCCCACCTTTTCGAACGCGAAACGCGCAGCAAGCTGCGCGGCGCGTCCCGCAATGCCCTGTCCATGCCGAGTCCTGCGCACCCAGTAACCGAGGTTGCAATACTGGTACACGGAATGAATACTGCTCAATGTACATCCGCCAAGGATTTCGTCACCGCGGGTGATGGCAAATGCAAAGAGCGTACGTTCCTCCCCGCGCGCCTGTGTGATCATGATATATTCTCTGGCAGTTGCCTCGGTATAAGCTTCGTTCGCCCAGGACATCCAGGGACTGAGTTCATTCAATGACTCATGCACAGCCTGATATAACTGGGTTGAATCTTCAAAACGAAACGGACGAAGGACGATCTCGCCATCAATCAGCTCAATCGAAGAAGACATGACCCGCTCCTTACAGAGTACTGCGCCAGTATCTGAACTGGAATTTTGGTTTTTTATTCCGCCATACGCAAAAAACAGGTCGAGAGGTTTATGCAACAAGCAGTAAACAAAAACCACGGAGACAATGCGCCTCCGTGGCCTGCATTTAAAGCCTTACGTTGTAATATATTCCCTCAAACTATGTTCCACCGCATACGCCGCGGCTTCTGCACGATTATTTACTCCAAGTTTCGACAGGATGCTCGAAACGTAATTCCGCACTGTGCCTTCTCCCAGGAATAACTGCTTGGCAATCTCACGGTTCGTCTTGCCTTCGGAAACCAGCAGAAGCACATGCTTCTCCTGCTGGCTCAAATGCTGGAAAGCTGAGGCCTCCTCTTCCTTCACCGCGCGGCGTACTTCCTGGAATACACGCTGGGTCACAGCCGGGTCAAGGAGTGCTTCGCCGCGTCCCACCGCTTCGAGCGCCTTCACCAGATCATCGCTCCCGATCTGCTTGAGGATATATCCCGACGCGCCGGCCCGGATCGCGGAGAACAGCATCTCATCCTCTGCATACGATGTGAGCATGATCACTTTCACGTTCGGGTGCTTGTTGATGATCTGCTCACAAGCCTCAATCCCGGAGGTGCCTGGCAGGCGGATATCCATCACCACCACATCTGGCCTCAGGGTCTCTGTTTTCTCAATGGCTTCACGTGCCGAACTCGCTTCACCCACCACATCGAACTGCGAATGGCGCTCGAGCAAAGATTTCAATCCCACACGGACCACTTCATGATCATCCACAAGGATAATTCGTTGTTTGGCAGGTTGCTTTGGCATGCCCCGATTTTACCCCAAATACTCCAGATTCTCATAAGAATACATGCTTTCTTTTGGAGAATGTCCCGCATCTCAGAGGTTTCACCCGGCATACCCGAGGGGCGCTTAGCCAGTGGACGTTTGATTTATTCTTTCTTCCTTTTGTAGTCTACAAAACGATAACCAACACCGCGCTCGGTGAGGATGTATTTCGGGTTGGCAGGGTCCTTCTCGAGTTTCTGGCGCAGATAGTTGATATATAAACGAACATAGTGCGGCTCATCGCGGTATTCGTATCCCCAGACTTTTACGAGCAACTGATCATGCGTCACGACCCAGCCCGCGTTTTGAACCAGATGATAAAGCAGGCGATACTCAGTGGGGCGCAGTTTGACCAATTTACCTTCAAGCCATACTTCGCGGCGGTCAAAATCAATTTTGAGGCGGTCATCCACTTCAATAATCTCGTGCATTGAGCCGCCCGCTCCCTCGGTGCGGCGGATCACCGCTTTCACACGACTGACCATCTCACGCGGGCTAAAGGGTTTGGTGATGTAGTCATCCGCACCCAGTTCGAGTCCACGGACGCGGTCGTCCTCCTCCCCCTTCGCGGTGAGCATGATAACAGGCACATTGTTTCCCTCACGGATGGTCTCAAGCACTTCGAAGCCATCCAGGTCGGGCATCATGACATCAAGCAGAATAAGATCGGGGGGCACGTCTCGTAATTTCTGGAGCGCCTGCCTGCCATTGAAGGCCTCTGTAACCTGAAAACCATCATGCTCAAGATTCATGCGGATGAAACGTACCATGCGCTCCTCATCATCCACGACGAGAATGCGGCGGCGGTCAAACTCTTCGGACATGGATTATTCCCTTACAAAGCCGATCAGGCTTTCTTCCTCTTCGCTTTCAAGAATTTCAATCAGGGTCAGTCTGTCAATGGGCCAGATCACCTTGACCACGTTATGTTCGAGGTAATGGATATCCTTTCCATCGCGCATGCGTGGGTTACTGACCGTAATGATCGTATCGGTGGATTTCGGCAATTCTTCGATCTCGCCCAGGATGGATGATTCACCGGCAATATGCAAGATGACAGAGTAAGCCATGGTTCGACACCTTTCCAAAAAACCACTCGATCAGATGTTACGAAGCAAAATCTGGATTTTGAGTTTGCCAAGCGCGACGATATCACCGTGATTCAGGGACTCCTCCGTATGCGGATTAAGACGGCGTCCATTCAAATAAGTGCCGTTGGAGGAGCCAAGGTCCATCACCATCACGCGGTTCGCGTCACGTTTGACCACGGCGTGCAGGCGCGAAACACCAGATGCATAAGCCTGATACGGCGTCAGGTCTATATCGGGCATGATCGGCTGGCCTTCACTGAGCCTTCCCAGCGTGAATTCATTTCGGGATGCAAGCGGTACGATCTTTCCGCTGTCCATAAGGTGCAGGGAGAGCCAGCTATTGGCAGGAACAGCCGGAGTCTCAGGACGGGGAGCTTTACTTTTCAGCTCATTCTCGATCTGTTCATCGGTTATTGCCTGGGTGATGAGTGTTTCCACGCCATCGAGTTGTGCTCCGCATTCGGCGCAAAACATGGCTCCTGCGACGTTCTTATGCTGACAATTTGAACAAATGATCATGAGAGCAGCTCCTTTTTGGGCGACGCAAATAATAAAGCCCGCGTGCCATAGTTTATCTTTTTGCTTCCCTCATCTGAGAGGGTATGTTGTTTTTGCAGGTGACCCACTTCCAGCAGAATCGTCTGGGCCAGACTGCGCTCGCCCTGTGTCAACAGATTCGATGCCAGGGCCTGTAATTGTCGCGTGGCTGTATCAATATGGCCTCTTTTAATCTCGTTGCGTGCGCGTTCCTGCATACGGTACAACATCAATCTCGATAAAGCCCGGACAATTTCGGGGGGAGGTGGTACAGCCTCAGGTGAATCTGATACCGGGCGACCAAGGCGCATCCGAAGCGCAGGCACAGGCAGCGCATGGGACGCGATCGAAACCTTGAGAGAGCCATCCAGAAATATCATTGAATTCGATTTTACCGCTTTTGGCTGAATCATGTACTCAAAAATGACATGAGTGGATGTATCCTGCAATATGGAACCCAGGTGAAGCGTGTTCTCATTCAGCACGATCGGGGAGGGGTCGGGCTGGATGCGGAACGCATAGGTCAACTCTACATCCTCAATGGGCGCAAGCTCAAGTGTAACATCTTCGGAATAGGTATGGGCGAGAGCATTGAACTTTTCAAGCAGGAGTCGTTTAATATCCTGCGGTTGGGCAATGTAGGCGCTGCTGCCGCCTGTGCGTGTTGAAAGGACATCGAGAAAAATATCATTCCATTCCTGTCCAATCCCCATGCCACTGACGCCTATTCCACGCTCAGCAAGTCCTGGTGCCAGGGCAAGACATTCCTGTTCATCGCCATACGTATGACCATCGGTCAGGAGAATAATATGATTAATGCGCTTGGAATCAAGGCTGCGCATCACTTCCCTGATGCCCAATTCCAGTCCCTGAAGCATCTCCGTCGCGCCAGAAGGCTGGATCATTTGAATTTTCGCTTCAAGACGCGTACGATCCTGTAGGTAAGAGGCGGGAATAATGACCTCGGCGCGATCACTGAATGCCACAACGCTTAGAATGTCCTGCGGCCTGAGATTGCGCAACACCTGTATGGCTGCCGACTTGACGGTATCCATCTTCTCACCCTGCATGGAGGTGGAACGGTCGAGCACAAGGCAGACATTCAGCGGAGGAGCGGGTGCCTGGCGAGCCTCTGCAGGCGCTTCAATTTCCAGGATGATGTAGAGCATTTGCGGCTCGTCCAGCCGGACCAGATTCGGACGACTGTAAAGGATGCGGTGCTCGTATGGAAGGATGGGTTTTTCCTCAGGTGGCAGTGTGGCATCGTATTGGGCGCGACGTTTGGGATTGGAGAGGATTTCGTAGGCCCGCTGCACGTCCAGAAATATTTCCGTTTCACCTGCGGCTGTGTTTTTATCGGGGTGGAGTTTTTGTGCGGCCTCGAAATATGCGCGCTTGATCTCTTCCTGCGAGGCATTCCGCATGATTCCCAGAAGAGCGTAATAATCCTGCTGAAGAGCCGACATAACTACCCGATTAATTGGATGATGATCACACTGATATTATCAGGACCACCCGCCGTATTTGCCGCGCTGATCAGGTTCTGGCAGGCACGCTGAAGATTGGGCGCATCAACTACGGACCGAACAAGATCCTGCTCAGAGACCACACCCCACAAACCGTCACTGCAAAGCATCAAGAAACCGGGCTGAGGGAAGCCAAGTGTAAAGATATCAGGATCCAGGATTTCACCCTGACCGAGCGCACGGTATAACACATTGCGGTGTGGATAATTCGCGGCCTCCTCGGGGGTGATATGCCCCAGTTCCTCGAGTCGTTTCACAAGCGAATGGTCGCGCGTGATCGGTTCAATCCGTCCATCGGGATAAACAAAATAGGCGCGGCTATCGCCGACATGAGCGATGGTGATCTGCTGCCCCAGTACCAGCGCAGCCGTCAGGGTGGTTCCGCTGCCCGGGGCCTCTCTCTGGATGGCGCGCTGAGCCTCGCTCACCGCTGCCTGCATGATCTCCTGAAATGATTCGTCCATCGTGTCCGTCTTGACATGGAAGAGATAGGGGTGGAATTTGCGCAGAACATACCCGGCCACCGTGCGGATCGCCGCATTGCTCGCAACTTCCCCGAATTGGTGTCCGCCCATGCCATCCGCAACAATATAAAGACCAAATGGTAAATTCCCTGAATTGCCTGCCATGGTCGTTGTGAGCGCAAGCAGGCTATCCTCATTCAGTTCGCGTTGCTTACCCACGGATTGCCCGCAACTGGAAATAAGCTGTTGAAGATCAAAACGCGGATTCTGATTATTAACAATCGTTTGAATCTGCTGTTCTGTGAGAGGAGCAGTGTTGGCAACATCCTGAGCTCTGTCAGGGGATTGCTTGGTGCCAAATAGCCAGCCCAATAACCGGCGGAAAAATTTATCCACAAGAACTCCTTCTCAAGCAAGCAACGCGTAGATCTGATGATCGGTGGAGCCCACGTACACAATATCATTATATGCCAGCGGCGTACCCGTGATGGGACCTTCCGTTCCAAATTTCCAGCGCAGACGGCCCGTGCGATATTCAAGACAATAGAGATTGCCATCTACTGAGCCACAGTAGAGCGAATCCTTATAGATCACCGGAGATCCATTCACTTGATGCTCGGTGCGGAAACGCCATACTTCCTTGGAACTTTTAGTATCCACAGCATATATAAAACCATCCGCCGCGCCGACAAAAACCATCTCATCCATAATGCACGGCGTACTGATGGACGACTTGCCGAGACGAAACCGCCAGATCACCCACCCGTTGCGCGGGTCGAGTGCATAGAGCGTACCATCCAAAGATGAAAAATACAATGTCTGAGGTGTCGCGACGGTAGACGAAGTGATGGCACGCTTGGCACGGAAACGCCACTTCAATTCACCGCGGAAGTCCACCGCATAATAATCACCGGTTTCACAACCCGCATACACCAGCTCATTCATCACGAACGGGGTCGAACGGACAAAATCCGCCGTTTCAAATTTCCATGCCATTCGCCCTGTGTTCAAATTGATCGCATGAAGATAATTATCATCCGAACCGATAAAAATGTGCCCTTCAGCGATGCGCGGCGAAGAACGGATTGGGGCATTGGTGTAATACGTCCACACCACCTTGCCGGAGCGGGCGCTGACCACATGGAGACGTCGATCCTCCGAGCCGATAAAAACATTTCCTTCGAACAGGGCCGGGCGTGAGACTATGCCTCCGTCCGTGGGATACTTCCACTGGAATGTTCCATCGGCCGCGCTCAGTGCATAAAGATTATTGTCATATGAACCTATAAAAAGTGTGCCTTCGAAGATGGCTGGTGTGCCGCGGATTTCATCTTCGCATTTAAATGACCACAAGGGCTTGACCCCGCTGCTCACTATGGGACCCGTCCGTGGCCCCATGTTCACAAGCGCGCCGGTCTTACGGGCAACCGCCATGAGCGCCTGCCTCATATCCGCCGCGCTGCGGAAGCGGCTCTCAGGACTGTACTCCAGAGCCGTGTTGACAACTGCTTCCAGATCTGACGAAACGGCGGAGTTGATCCGGCGAAGCGGACGTTCCGCAAATGAGAATGGCGGCTCAAGGCGAGGGTCGCGGCGTGTCAACGCGTGGTGGATGGTGGCGCCAAGTGCATAGAGATCTGCTGAAGGCGTGGCCTCGCCGCGATATTGTTCGGGAGGTGAATATCCCTCGGTGCCGATCATCGTCCCCTTGATGCCTGACTGGAACGTCTTGGCAATCCCGAAATCCACCAGCATCACACTGCCATTGTGATTGATCATCACGTTCGACGGCTTCATGTCACGGAAGATGATTGGGTCCGGTTTATGCCTGTGCAGATAGTCCAGCACGTCACACAAATCAATGGCCCAGCTCAGCACCTGGGGTTCGGGCAGGAATCCACTTGTTTCATTGATGATGGCTTCCACATCCTTGCCGTGGATGAACTCCAACACCAGATAGGACCGGCTGTCCAAAGTAAAGTAATCATAGATACGAGGAATGGAAGCGTGATGAAGGGTTGCCAGTAAATTGGCTTCCCGCTCGAAATTCTGGACAATCGTCTCACGCACAAGAGGGTCAGGAGCAGTGTTGATCATTTCCTTCACTGCCACCAGTTTGGTCACGTTTGGGAAATGCATGTCACGGGCGCGATACACTGATCCCATTCCGCCAATGCCTATCACTTCCTGAATCGAATAGCGATGGGCAAGCGTAACACCTGCCTGAAGTTGACGTTGACGGGGAGAACCTTGATCACCCCGATCATCGGATAATTCAGGGAATATTCTTGTCTCCAGGGCGTTTCTCCTGTTCTGTAAATTATAGTTTGCAGTGCTGGGTTTGACAACCGCACAAACGGATGTAACATTTCAATTTCGTGCATGTATTTGCCGATTCCGAAGGAAAATCCCCTGCCCTTGCGGGGAACTTCGTTCTAAGGCACAATAAAAGCATTGTGAAAGTCCTTGCATTAAGCGATGAAGTTGTCGAACGCCTCTACAGCCTGTGTGACAGGGGATATTTCGGCGATATCGAATTGATTCTGGGATGCGGGGACCTGCCCTATGATTATCTTGAAAATCTGGTCACCTTTTTGAACGTGCCTTTGCTATATGTGCCGGGCAATCATGATCCAAACTATGAATCAGGAAAACCTCTTACCTACGCGGAAGGCGGCTCGAACCTGGACTTGAAGTCGATGCGCGTTAAAAAATTCCTGATCGGCGGCTTCGGCGGATCGATCCGCTATCGCCCTCGTGGAACCAATCAATATACACAGACCGAAGCCTATTCCAGGGCTTTTCGCCTGCTGCCCCGTTTATTATTGAACCGTATCCATTATGGCCGCTCACTCGATATTCTGATTACACATTCCCCTCCTTTTGGGATCCATGACGACGATACGCAAGCCCACAGAGGATTGAAAGCCATCAACTGGCTGCTGCGCGTGGCAAAACCGCGGTATCACTTCCACGGACATACGCATTTCCAGCGCCGCAATATCTCTCCATCAGAGACAAACCACGGCCTGACGAAGATCATCAATATTTACCCCTATAAGATCATCGAAGCCAGCCACTAGCGCAGCTTACGCAGAACATCCCGCAGGTTGCTTAGCGTCCGGCCTTTTTTGAGATCGAACCTGCGGGACGATGCATAACATCAACCATTAAAACCATGTCAGATCAGATTTCCGAACAGGCACGCGCAGATTTCCAACGAGCGCGTTTCAAAGCCTTTATGAACCGCGTGTGGGGCGCCCTCTCGGGCCAGCCATCCACCCTGCTCTCCTATGACGAGATCAAGGAGAAATTGCACATCGGCGGGCCCATTTATCGGGGCGTAAAGACCGTTCGTGTGGATCAGATCGCGGGGAGTCTGAACCGTTATCACGAATTCGACCGCGTCTTCCTGCCAGCCAGCGACAGCCTCGCCACACGCTGGCAACGCGTCAACCGCGCGTTCTATCAGGAGATCAGCCTGCCGCCCGTCGTTTTGTATAAGGTGGGCCAGGTCTATTTCGTTGTAGATGGACATCACCGCGTCTCCGTCGCGCGCGAACAGGGACAGCTCTACATCGAAGCCGAGGTGCGCGAGTGTTCCACGCGCGTAAACATCACGCCAGACATCAAACCCGAGGACCTGGAAATCCTTGAAAGCAAGGTGAACTTCCTCGAGCGGACTTCGCTGGATTCATTGAAGCCGGATGCCAACATCAAGCTGACCATCCCCGACGGCTTCGACCGCATGCTGGAGCATATCGCCGTGCACCGCTATTTTATGGGCATTGACTGGAAGCGCGATATTTCTGAAGAAGAAGCAGTTGCCCACTGGTATGATAACGTCTACATGCCCGTCATCCATGTGATCCGCGACACGGTTATCCTCAAGGAATTTCCCACCAAGACCGAGGGCGATCTATATCTATGGGTGCTCGACCATCAACGTTACCTCGTGGAGGAGGGCGAAGCGCTCAAGCCACCGGAGGACGCGGCGCGCACTTTTCTTGAGGATGAAGGTAAAAAGCCCGCCCGCAGGACGCGTTCTGATAAAGGCAGGAAGAGGAAAAAATAAATTTGATGTGTCATCGCGAGGAGGCGTTAGCCCGACGAAGCAATCCTCGATTAAACGAGATTCGCTCATCGGGGAAGGTTGTCCACTAAACCGGAGATTGCTTCGCACAGAGCGCTCGCAATGACAAAAAGGAGCCTACATGACAACAGGACACCCTCTCGCCGGAGTCTACGCTGCGGCGGTGACCCCCCTTCGCGAACGGCCCGATTCATCCCTGGACCTCGAGTCTGTTCCCCTTCTAATGAGCTTTCTCGCCTCGCGCGGTTGTCACGGGATGGTGCTCTTCGGCACCACGGGAGAAGGGCCTTCGTTCTCACCCACCGAACGTGAAGCGCTGATGCGCTCTGCACGCGCCCACCGCGAACTCCTGCCTGGCTTCCGTTTGATCGCAGGCACAGGGACACCGAGTCTTTCAGAAACGATTGATCTCACCAGACTGGCTTTCGATCTCGGTTACGACGCTGTGCTGGTACTGCCGCCCTATTACTTCCGCAAAGCGACCGATGAAGGATTGTTCAACTGGTTCAGTGAAGTGATCAAAAAGGCTGTCCCTTTGAAGGGATATTTACTTGGTTATCACTTCCCCAATGTCGCAGGGATCGGATTCTCGATTGAATTGCTCGCGCGCTTAAAAGATGCCTTCCCTGCACAATTCACGGGCATCAAAGACTCATCGCACGACCTCGTTCTTGCCAGCAGTCTCGGCGAGAAATTCGGCTCCGATTTCGTGGTCCTCACCGGGACAGACTCTTACCTGCAACTCGCCATGCAAAACAAAGCCGCGGGATGCATCACCGCGCCCGCGAATGTCATCTCGCCCGATTTGCGTGAGGTATGGGACTTAATTCAGGAAGGCAAAGACGCTTCTGAAGCACAAATGCGCGTCACAAAAAAACGCGATATCCTCGATAAGTATCCGCCCTTCCCGCCGACGCTCAAAGCATTGCTTCATCGTTTACATGGCTTGCCGCGCTGGTCTGTCAAGCCGCCGCTGGAGGAGATGTCTGACAATATGGAAGAACAACTTGTGAACGAAATGGCGGGAATCAAATAGACATTATTCAGCCCTGATCCAGCAATTCAAGAAATGTCTTCACCACTTTTGGATCGACGTCCGCTAAGTTGGGATTATACAAACTATTATCTGAGATAAATCAATGACCCATAAAAAGGATGTGAGAAATGCTGAAACGAACTTTGGGCAAAAGTAAATTGGAAGTGAGCGCGCTGGGCATGGGATGCTGGGCGATCGGCGGCCCGTGGACATGGGCTCAGCCAGGAAAAGAACCTTACCCTGCGGGCTGGGGAAACACAGACGATGGAGAATCCATTCGCGCAATTCATGCCGCCATGGACATCGGTGTCGATTTCTTCGATACCGCTGCAAATTACGGAGCAGGCCACAGCGAAGTTGTTTTGGGGCGCGCACTAAAGGGCAGACGCGACCAAGTCGTGATCGCCACAAAGTTTGGGCATATCGTCAATGAGAAAGAGAAAACTGTCTACGGAGATCCCGATCAGATCATTAAAAATGTACGGACCGATGTGGAGAACAGCCTGCGTCGTTTGCAAACCGATTTTATTGATATCTATCAATTACACGAAGGAGGTTACGACTCCAAACTGGCTTTGGAGCTGCAATCCGTTTTGGAGGAGCTGGTATCAGCAGGCAAGATCCGCTGGTATGGATGGAGCACGGACATCGTTGAGAACGCCCGTGTCTTCGCGAGCGCTGCGCATTGCACCTCCATTCAGTTTCGGTTGAACGCCCTCTTTGACAACCTTAAAATGCGACAACTTTGCGCGAACTTCGATCTGGCAGGCATCAACAAGGATCCCCTCAACAAGGGTATTTTGACGGGCAAGTTCAATTCAGCTTCCACATTCCCTGAAAACGACATTCGATCACGGGAGAATTTTTCCGATCCGGAGATTCAAAAACGGCTGAAGATAGCGGACGAAATACGAGACATTTTCACTTCCAACGGGCGGACAATGGCTCAGGGTGCGCTGGCTTACATCTGGGCTTTGGATGAGCGCATGGTTCCCATCCCGGGATTCAAGTCCGTAAAACAGGTGACAGAAAACGCGGGCGCAATGCAATTTGGCCCGCTGACAGAGTCGCAGTTGAAAGATGTTCAACCCATTGTTGCGAAATATGAGTTGCAAAGTTGAGGTTGCTTGGCGCGACGGCTTTGGCGTTTGGATAAATGTCTGCATGGATTAAGGCGGAGTTTAGGGCTGAGGCCGGATGTTCACCAGCTTGACAGGAACAAAAAGAGCCTTGCTATTTGACAAGGCTCTTTTGTGCTTGGCGAACAGGTTATGGAATAGAATTGTTAATTCTGCTGAAACTATTGCCGACCTCAGGTCCAAGCAAACGGACGACGGCGATCACAACCAGGGCGACGAACGAGAGAATGATCGCATACTCGACGAGACCCTGCCCCCTTTCCTTGGGTGCAAATAACATGGGAATATTCCTTTCAAATAAAAGACCGCCAGCTCTGAGTGCCTCCCCAGAGTAAATAGATTATGACACTTTTCAGGAAAAAATTCAATGATACAAAAAAACAGCCATACAAAAAAGCCCTGTCGCTTGACAGGGCTTTTTGCTCTCATGAGCGGGTTACGGCAGGGAGTTGGCGATGGTGCTGAACGTGTTGCCGATCTTGGGTCCCAGCAAACGCATCACAGCAATCACGACGATGGCGACGAGAGCGAGAATGATCGCGTACTCGACGAGTCCCTGGCCTTTTTCCTTCGGTGCAAATAACATGGTATTATTTCCTTTCGAATTAATTTTTGTGCCTGAGGACCGCCCTCAGAACTATCCACAGTATATCCACTTTGCCGAAAAATTCAAGGCCCTGAGGGGGTTCAGCATTTACAAGATTGTTAGCCTGTCACTCCTGTAAAGCACACCAATTAATGAGTTTTTGCCCCGGAAAGGCAATGCAGAACCGCATTTAGGCAAAATTTAAAGGCCCTGTCCTTCGACAGAGCCTTTTTGTTCCCCCAGGATATATCTATTACGGCAGGGAGTTGGCGATAGTGCTGAAAGTATTCCCGATCTTGGGTCCCAGCAGGCGCATGACAGCGATCACGACAATGGCGACGAGAGCGAGAATGATCGCATATTCCACGAGTCCCTGACCTTTTTCCTTCGGTGCAAATAACATATGATCTCCTTTCAATTCAATAAAAGATTTTTTCTGAGGCGCGCCTCAGTGCCGGTTACATGACCATCTCATGAAAAAAAAGTTACATGGACTTATTACCGCCCCAGGTTCAAACCAGAATCTAATAATCCTGAAGTAAAATCCCGCCATGCTGGGAAGATTGCTCAAGTTTCTATGGCGTCTGATTTTGCTTCTTGGCGCAACAGGCCTGATCGGACTGTTTCTGCCGCGCATCCTGACAACCCTTTACGCGATGAACCGGATTTATCAGAAGGAAAATGCTCCCTACGAGGGGACAGCCATCGTATTCGGGGCAGGCCTGCGCCGTGACGGCACACCTACGGCAATTCTGCGCGACCGGGTTGAAACCGCCACAAGCCTGTACTTGAGCGGCAGGGTCGAAAAATTGCTGATGAGCGGTGATGGTCAGGTTGAAGGCTACAACGAACCTGAGGCAATGCACCAGTTTGCGCTTTCGCTTGGCGTCCCGGATGAAGCGATTTCCCTGGATTTTGCGGGTAGACGTACATACGATACTTGTTATCGGGCGAAGGAGGTCTTCGGGGTGAAAAACGCGCTTTTGGTAACGCAGGGATTCCACCTCCCGAGGGCTTTATTCCTGTGTAATGCCCTGGGGCTGGACGCCTCTGGTGTGGAGGCGAACAATCACCGATTCTGGC
>Ga0209619_10000700_pt1 | contig 23985 bp, 21 predicted proteins | sample Rifsed16ft3_FD_184011 | JGI IMG/M metagenome (GOLD analysis project Ga0209619, IMG submission 184011) | Soil microbial communities from Rifle, Colorado, USA - sediment 16ft 3 (version 2) | ecosystem: Environmental > Terrestrial > Deep subsurface > Rock core/Sediment | place: Rifle, Colorado... | reverse complement strand
TGCGATCGAACTCGTGTGTACCAGACGCTCGACCCCGGCCTCCAGGCATGACCCGACGACGTTTCTCGTGCCGCCGATGTTGATGTCATACATTTCTTCCCGCTGCCTCCGCCAATAGGAGACGAGGGCGCCGACATGAAAAACGGTATCGCATCCCTTCACTGCCTTACGAAGCGCTTCCGGATCACGCAGGTCCCCGTGAAAGTGTTCCACGTCCAGGTCGGCGATGGCGGTGAGGTCAGAAGAGGCCCGATGGAAAGCACGCACTGAATATCCGCGTTCGATGAGGGCGGCCGAAAGATTCGAGCCGATGAAGCCTGTGCCACCTGTGACGAGAACGTTCTTCATTTCAACGATCAAAACATGTAGGTGAAACCGACTGAGAGTGAAACGCTTCGCGTGAGTCCGTCGATGTTTACGTCCCTCCTGAGGACCGGCACGGCGAGCATTCCCCGTGCGTGAATTCTCTCCGAGACAGGAACCAAGAGCCGCCCCACGAGGTTGATCTGGGTCTGATCGCTCCCCGGGATTGGGAGAGGTTGTGCGGCCGGGGGTGTTACTGCGTTCGATTGATGGAGGCGCTTGATGAAGAGGATTTCCCCGACGGCAGTGAGGTTCCCCATCGGTACCTCGTAACCCGCGGCGAGGAGAAGGTCGTCACCCCGCCTGAGACGAGAGACCGTGTTCTTGCTGCGTCCGCGCGACAACTGATAACCGATGGAGAAATCCCACTTTCCGGTCTCGAGCGATATCCCGGCCAACAGGTCGTTTGTCCCGAGGCCGCTTTGATAGGCCTGGGGGAGGTCACGCGAGTTGACCCCGGCAAGTGCAATCCTCGCCCCGACGTTTGCGCTCAACCGGAAATCTGTTTCCGAAAAGAACACCTGAGTCCAGAATGCAGTGAGGTCACCGATCCCGGAGACCGAGCCGAGAGGACCACTTTGGGAATTGTACGGAAGCAAGAAAGTGAGGCGGGAGTCCTCGAAGGCTGGTACGGAAACGGTCGCAAGGACTGAATGAAATGTCAGCCCGTCTGTTTTGGAACTTTTCCCGAAAAGATAGTCGAGCGAGAGCTGGAATTGTTGTCGAACAGGCTGGTGCCCGATGGAACATATCCCGGCGTCAGAGCATTGCGATTCGAGGGTATCGCTTGAGATCATCATGAAGAGCATGAAGAGGATCCATGAACGCTTTTTCACAAGGCGATTCCTTTATTGTTTGAGCGATTCGATTTTTGCCTGAGCGTAAGAGTTGTGTGGTTCGAGCCTGAGCACGTGCCTGTACGCCACAGCGGCTCCCCACGTCGCTTTTTTCTTTTCCATCAATTCACCTTTGTACAACCACGCGTCGATGTTCGTTGGTTCCAGCTTCAACGCTCTCAACGTTTCATCGACCGCCTCGTCAAAGAGCTCTATTTTGGCATAGACACGTGACAGGGCAAGATGAAGCTCTGCTGGTTCCCGAGTTCCTGTAGATCTCCCGAGAGCTTCCCCCAGGCTTCGAATCTCTTCCCAATCGCCGACGATTTGTGCACTACGGTCGATGCGCTTGAGCCGATTGAGGAACTGGTTTGATTCAAGAGTATCGCCCAACTCCTTTGCCATATGGATGCCCCAAAGTGCTCCGACGAAATTCGTGGCGTCCAGACGAACAACATCCCTGATGACGGACCGGGCAGCCTCCCCGTATCCAAGACCCCAGTATGCAAGTGCAGTTTCAAAAAGGGCAAACGATTGCTGTGATGCGTTGGGGAGCCGTTTTGCCTTCAGCGTCTGCTGCATGATGTCAAGGGCGGAACGGACACTCTGTAAATAGGCGGTTGATCTTGGAAGCGTGAAGAGCTGTTCAACCACGGTTGTCGCAGCGACCGAGTCGCCAAGAAAGCTGAGGGTCACTGCGATCTGGAAGACAATCTCCGGCTGAGAGGGGCTCTTCCTCAGGCATCGTTCGAAGTATCCGAGAGCATCATGATACCGTCCCCGCATCAAGGCTTTTCTTCCCTCGATCAGTAAGCCCCGTGTTGTGGTCGTATCAGCTGCGAGAATTGTCTGACCTTGAGTTGCATCGAGAATGGCGGAATGGATCTCATAAACCGCGGTTCCCGCAACGCCTGTAAGCGGTATGAACCGCAATCTTCGCGATTCGGGCATCTGGTATTGAAACGTCTCCACACTGTCGAATGCGTTCACCGTGAGAAGGTACGAGGCTTCGAAGTCGCGGAGGTATCTCTCAAAAACCGGAGTAGGAAGGATACGACTTGTTTCAAGGACAGGCCTTGGGTAGACAAAAGGGACAATCTCCTTGACGGGGCTCGCGATGACCGCATCCTCAGGACAATGATCGCGTATCCAGCCTCCGATGAGAGACCAGGGCTGATCGAAATAGGCCGACTGATTGCCAGAGGTATCACGGAAATGCGCTGGGTCGGACCGGTACTCATTGTTCGTGCGGATGATTTCCCAGACGGCTGTCGCATTCGGAACGAGCAGGAGGGCGACAAGGAGGCTCCCTGCGGCGTTTCTGACCCGCGGCGGATTCAGGTAACCGACAACCGCATCCCAAAACCGGGCGAGATAGAAGAAGAGAAAAGGAAGCAGCGGCAGGAAGAATCTGATGTCGTGCACGGGGTAAAAAAGAATGATGATGACGGAGACGATGAGACTCACCAGCCTGAAGAGTCCCGAAGCTCCGGACCGCAGGTCGCGGAAGATTCCAATGACAGCGCCGGTGGCCGCGAGAAGAAAGAGGGGGATCCGGAGACCGTTGGCGAAGGTCTGGAATGCGTCGTACAACGCTGATTGCCCGACGATCAGCGTTTCAGGGAAGGGGTAGAAGATTCTGCCGCCGATGGTCATGGCATAGCCTTTGAAATTGAGCCATGCCCTTGTGAAGAATTCGGCGACGAGAGATGCATCTTCGGAAGTAACGAAATGCCGGAAAATGTACTGAACATTGGCGGCTTGGCTTTCTTCGGCTGAACCGACCATGACACTATTGCGCAGAGTCCAGAGGAGAAACAGGGTGCCCGCGAATGAACCGGCGAGAAGGAAATCCTTTCCGCGCTTCTGTCGGAACAACACGAAGACGGCTGCCACAACGAACGCGGCTCCCATTTCGCGCAGGAGCATGATTACTGCGATGCACACGAGGAATGCGATACGGGCCCGCTTGTCCGGTGCGCTGCCGAAGAACTCGTCGGCGAGCAACAAGATGATTCCCGCCAAAGCCATGAAGGGTGCTTCCGACAAAACCTCCGTGGAGACCGTGAGGAACAGGGGATTGAACAGGAGGAGGAGCGTAAACGAGGCCGACACCGCAGTGCTGGAGTACTTCCGGAACCACAAGAAGAAGAGCGCGGCGGCCGCGCACCCCCACAAGAGCGTCCACACCTTTGCCGCCTCCACGGAAAAAGGAAATATCCATTGTGCGGGTACGAGGAGAACCGGATACAGCGGAGCGTTCATCACAAACCGGTTGTGGATCGGCTGAGTGTCGTCTACGAAGCCCTTGAACTCAGAGAGGGAATGTCCCCAGATGAGGTACCGTGTGCTGTCCGTATACAGCGAAAGATCGTTGATACGAAAGAGCCCCAGGATCAGAAATATTCCCGCGAACGCCAGTGCGATGTTTTTGGACTTCACGTCTTTGCTCCGTTGAGAATTGTTCGCGCTCTTCGAAATACGTCGTCGAACATCGGTTCCGTGAGTCTTCCGGTGAAGGTGTTTTGCTGGCTGGGGTGAAACGACCCCATGAGCGTGATTCTCCCCCCGATGAAATATTCCGCTCCGTGGGCAAACCGCGGTCTTGGAACAAGAGGGTCGCCCGCGAGTTCGCCAAAGCTCTGCTGCGCCGCGTCGAAACCGATCTTCCCAAGTCCGATCACCACCCGTATCCGGGTCAGCAGCGTCAGTTCCTGAAGCAGAAAGGGCCTGCAGTTCTTGAGCTCGTTCGGGAGGAGTTTGTTCACGGGAGGAGCGCACCTGCAGGCGGCAGTTATGTAGCAATCGGTCAGGAGCAGTCCGTCATCGGTTGATTCCGAACGAGCTTGATTGGCAAATCCGAACTTGTGGAGTGCCCGGTAGAGCCAGTCTCCGCTTCGGTCACCGGTGAACATGCGCCCCGTCCTGTTGCCCCCGTGTGCTGCAGGAGCGAGTCCGACAAGCAGGAGCCGCGCCCGGGGGTCTCCGAAACCGGGTACCGGTTTTCCCCAGTATTTCTGGTCTCGGAACCGCTTTGTCTTTGTTGCTGCGACCTCCTTGCGCCATCGGACCAGCCGGGGACATCGTTTGCACAAAACAATGCGGCGTTGTAGACTTGCGAGATCCGTCATGTCCGGACAATCTTCTTAAGAAAGGCCAGAAGTTTGTCGTTGAAATACGTCGGGTTTTCCATATTGCTCATGTGGGCTGCCTTCGGAACGATATGGATTTCAGAGCCCTTTATGTGCGAGTGCATCGATTGCGATGCGGAGGGGGGTGTGAGGACGTCGTGCTCGCCGACCATGATGAGTGTGGGGACCTTGATGCCAGCGAGGGCCTGCGTTGTGTCGGTCCTTGCCGCCAGGGCGAGCAGAGTTCCACAGATGGAGAGAGGAGATGTCGATTCAATGACCGACTGGATTGATGCAACGAGTTCCGGGTTTTGTTTGAAAGTCTCTTGTGCAAACACCGCCTTGACAAATGACTCTGCGAATTGCTTGACCCCCTGCGATTTCACCGCTTTGATCTGGGATGCCCGTTTAACCTTGGCCTCATTGGAATCGGCTTCGCTTCGGGTATCACAGAGAACGAGAGCCTGAATGCGGTCGGGATGCCGTTCGGCGGCCCTGAGTGCAATGTACCCGCCCATGGAGAGCCCGCAGAGGACGGCCTGTCTTATGCCCAGGTGATCGAGAAGGGAGATCAGGTCATCCGTGAACAGCTCGATGGAGTATTGACCGTCAGCGATGTCGCTCTCCCCGTGACCTCTCACGTCGAACGAAATGGCCCTGTATTCCTGGGGGAGGGCCATCATTTGATGTGCCCACATGGTGTTGTTGAACGGGAAACCGTGAATGAAGACGATGGGAAGGCCCTGGGGGAGTCCGCGTTCCTGGTAATTGATTCTGGCGCCATTGAGTTCAATTTTCATGGGATCCCTTTTTGGTGAGCAGGTTGTAGACATCCAGCAGAATATCGTGTGCAGCGTTGGGTTTTCCCAAACCGGCTGCGGCGATCTGCGCCGATTCGAGCAGCTTCGGATCTTCGATGATTCGTTTGAGCTTGTAGCCGAGGTTCGCGATGTCGAGGGCCTTCCATCCGGCGCGTTGCTCCACAATGATTTCGGCGTTTCGCGTCTCCTGTCCCGGGATCGGATCGACAATGACCATCGGGAGTCCCAGGGCCATGGCCTCTGCCGAAGTAAGTCCCCCGGCTTTTGAGACAAGGACGTCAGCGGCACTCATGAGCTCGTGAATGTTGTCGACGAAGCCGAAGACCCGGGTCTGAACATTGTGCGAATATTCCGCCGACGAGGTTCGTTGCTGGAGTTTTTCATTCCTGCCGCATACGAGCATGAGGGTAAAACGCTGTTCCGGGAAGATCTGCAGCATCGCCGCGACCTCCTTCACCATTTCCTCGGCCTTTCCAACGCCAAATCCTCCCCACACCATCAGAATGGTCAGGCGATCCTCATCGATACCAATCTTCTTCCTCGCTTCGCTCTTCTTCATCCGATGTCCGAACTGGGGAAGCACGGGGATTCCTTTGATCGAGATCCGCTCCGCCGGGACGCCCTTCGCCCTCAGTTGCCAGGCCGATTCTTCGGTATGAACATAGTAGCGATGCACGATGGGGTCGATCCAGTACTGGTGGGCGTCGAAATCGGTTGTCACTGCAACGACAGGTGCGAAGATCCCCGCCTTTCGCAACGACGCCGAAACAGCCATGTAAGGAAGGAAATGTGTGCAAAGAAGGACGTCGGGTTGTTCTTCTTTCAGGAGTTTCAAATAGTTCTTATAGTTCAGCTCATCAAAAAGCCGCATCAAGGCCTTCTTCTCATACGGTTTTGACTCGGATCTTGTGTACAGGTATCCCCACAGCTCGGGGGCCCTGTTGACGATGGCGAGATAGGATTCGGAGTAGAGTTTCTTGAATGCCTTCGAGGTGAAGTCGAGGCAATCGTAATGCTTGACACGGATGGGATGCTCAAATGTCGCGGCGGCCTGTTCGAGTCCGTGCGCTGCCCGTGTGTGGCCGGCGCCCCCCGTGGCAGAGAGAATGAGAAAAAACCGGTTTTCCATGATGCAACCTTACCGCTTGTGTGGCGGATAGTGATTCAGAATCATTTGACCCGCTTTTTCCAGTATTTCCTTTGGAGCGTGTTTCTCCACAAGAGGAAAGAGTTCGCGTTCTTCCTTCCTGATATGTTGTTCCAGCAGCATGCCGAATTGGCTCAGTTGTGCCGAAGCCGACGGAGAATCGATAACGGCGAACTGTGACGCGTATTGCTCCATTTTCCTGTGTTCGTGCACGAGTTCCTTCACCAGGGCAGCGGCCTGCGGCACATGCTCCGTGACGAATGGGAACAGAGACTCTTCCTCGGCAGCAAAATGCGTTTTCAGATGCTCATCATAGAAACGGGAGACGAACCGGGCCCGGCCGACCGGGCCTGCAGGCCAACCGTCCATCGTGCCATGATCGGTTTTGATCTGTTGTGAAAGCGCAAGGCCGTCGTGGTGATCGCGGGAGAGCGGTATGAGGCTTTGGTGGCGTCGTCCCATCGGATTGAACGCGAATGCTTAGGTTACCGTTTGTCGATCGGTTTCCACGCCCGTTCCTTTTCGCCGAGGTAGAGCTGCCGCGGACGGGCGATCTTCTGCTCACTGTCGAGGATGTGCTCTTCCCATTGGGCAAGCCAGCCCACCGTTCGGGGTATGGCAAACAGGACGGGGAAGAAGTCCATGGGGAATCCCATTGCCTGGTAGATGAGGCCGGAGTAGAAATCGACGTTGGGATAGAGCTTGCGGGACACAAAGTAATCATCTTCGAGGGCAATTCGCTCGAGTTCCAGTGCGATTTCAAGCTTCGGGTTCCTGCCCGTGACTTCAAAAACCTCGTAGGCGAGTTTCTTGATCACTTTTGCCCTGGGATCGTAGTTCTTGTAGACCCGATGGCCAAAACCCATGAGCCGTCCTTTGCCGTCCTTCACTTGTTTGACAAAGGAGGCGACGTTATCGATTGTGCCGATCTTGTCCAGCATCCTGAGAACGGCCTCGTTCGCACCGCCGTGCAGCGGGCCCCACAATGCGGCCGCTGCGGCTGCGCATGCCGAATAAGGATCGATGTGCGAACTCCCGACGCCCCTCATAGCATTGGCGCTGCAGTTCTGCTCGTGGTCCGCATGGAGAATAAACAAAACGGTCAAGGCATGTTCGAGCACAGGATGGGGTTCATGGACGGTCGATCCCATCTGAAACATCATATTGAGGAAATTGCCCGCGTAGGTGAAGGAATTGTCGGGGTAGACGTAGGGCATTCCCTTTGAGTGACGGTAGGAGAAGGCGGCGATCGTGGGAACCTTGGCAATGAGACGGACTATCTGCCGCTGGCGAATTTCCGCATCAAAGATGTTTTTTGCTTCGGGATAGAATGTTGTGAGAGCGGCGATGGTGCTGATGAACATTCCCATCGGGTGAGCATCGTAGGGGAATGGTTCCATTAATTTCTTGACGTTCTCATGCACAAAGGTATGGGTCCTGATCAGATTCCGCCATTCTTCTCGCTGCTTCTTTGCCGGAAGCTCGCCTCTCAACAAGAGGTACGCCACTTCCATGAATGAGGTTGAATGCTCGGCGAGTTGTTCGATAGGGTATCCTCGATATCGCAGGATCCCTTTCTCTCCGTCGATGTAGGTAATGCGGCTCTTCACGGACGCAGTGTTCATGAAGGCCGGGTCGTAGGAAACGAGTCCAACATCGTCTTCCCCGGTCTTGATCTGCCTCAAATCAAGTGCCCGGATGGCGTTGAATTCAATTGGAATTTCGTATTTCTTACCCGTGCGGTTGTCGGTAACGGTAAGTGTTTCGGCCATGCAGATTCCTCGATCCTGTTTTAATCGAACGACCCAAGATAAAGATTTTTTCCCCAATTCTTCCATGAAAATCGACATTGAAGGTAATATTCCCTATACTTGAGGAGTCACTATCTCTAAATGAAAGGATGAAGAATGAGGATTCGTCAGCTGGTTCTTTTCTCGGTGCTCTTTCTTTTCACATTGAGCGCGTTGGCGGGAGACGGGAAGAAATACGGAAAAGACCTGACCGTCAAAGAAAAGACGGCGATCGCGGACATACTGAAGAACCCGCAGAAGTTTGAGGGGAAAAGAATCCTGATCGAGGGTGAAATCGACGAGGTATGTCAGATGATGGGATGCTGGATCAAGATCAAGGACACGACGTCCACGGAGGCAATGCAGTTTAAGGTTCAGGACGGCGTCATCGAATTCCCCAAGGAAGTAAAAGGGAAGAAGGTGAAGGCCGAGGGGGTTGTCTCGGTCAAGATTACGTCAAAGGAAGATCTGATTAAACAGGGAGAGCACGAAGCGCAGGAACAGGGGAAGAAATTTGATCCTGCGTCGATTACCGGTCCAAAGACCGTGATCCGAATTGAGGGCGAAGGAGCGGTTATCGGAGAGTGATCCGGGAACCTCTCGCTGCGCCATTACGTTATGGATAATGGGTCTGCCGTTCACTCGGCGGATCTATGACAGCCTCCCTGACCCCGGTGCATCCAAGGTGTGCCGGGGTCGCTTTTTTGCCCTCCGGTATTCAGATCACCAGTTCCCGCAAGGCGGAAATCTCCGGCAGTGTGAGGTTCCGATATTCTCCCGGGCCGAGTTTTCCCGTTGTGAGGCTTGCGATGCGTATGCGAACGAGCCGAAGAGTCGGAAACCCAACCGCTGCCGTCATTTTACGGATCTGTCTATTCCTTCCTTCCCGAAGGGTCATCTCGAGCCAGGAGGTGGGAATGGTCTTCCTCACCCGGATCGGAACACCGCGTGGGGGGAGCGAAGGGGGAGATTGGAGGGGGGTCACCTTTGCCGGAAGAGTCTTGCGGCCCTGGACGAGGACGCCGTTCCGGAGCGCCATGATCGAGTCTTCCGTTGGTACACCCTCCACCTGCACAAGATAGGTTTTTTCGTGTTCGAACCGCGGATCCGTCAGCCGATGGTTGATGTCCGTGTCGTTTGTGAGGAGCAGCAAACCCTCGCTATCCTGGTCCAGCCGCCCGACGGGGTACACGTCCCGGGGGAACGGTCCAAAGTCCTTAAGACACGGTCGTTCTTCAGACGAGGTGAATTGCGACAAGACGCCGAAAGGTTTGTAGAAGAGGATATAATCAGCACTTGTTTTAGGTGGAACCATTTCTTGATCCGGACGCCGTTTCACCCGCGTCCGTTTCAACGGACGTGATCCGATGGCATGAAAGCGAGTCGTCTTGCTTTTTTGCATAAGGATGAGTATTTTCCAACTGCAATTAACAGTACACCGTCGTTGCCTGATGTCTGATGGACCCGTTCACCGGGATTGTTTGAAGCCCCTTGAAGTTTGTTCCCGCGTACGCGGGAATTCGGACGCTTGCAAACAAGGCTTTCTGCTCTACGAGCCTTACGACTCGTTAGAGTCGTAGACCGAATGGCAGCATCTGTTCAAAGGCCAGCAGGCTGTACGTATGTATAACAAGTTTCAAGGAGCAATCCCAATGGAACGCGGAACCGTCAAATGGTTCAACGCTGCAAAAGGGTACGGCTTCATCCAGCGTCAGGGTGGAGAAGATGTGTTCGTCCACTTCAAAGCGATCGTGGGTGATGGCTACAAGAGCTTGAACGAGGGCGACACCGTCGAGTTCGAAGTGCAGCAGGGACCAAAAGGACTTCAGGCTGCCAATGTCGTGAAAGTCTGACGAGAGAATTCTCTCGGGCGTTCAATCCCCCGGCCAAAAGTCGGGGGATTGTTGTTTTAAGGCAACATGTAGCAGGCTACCAAACCCTTTGATTCTCCTTGTCTCCCCCTTTGCAAAAAGGGGGAGAGTTGCTCGCATGATTCTTGTTCCCGTGTTCTGGAAATAGAAGAAACGGAAATGACACGGATACAACAATCCGTTCTTTTTCTGTCTATTTCGATGAAGATCAGTGTCCCATTAGCCGCGCAACAAAAACCCCCCGATCGATATCGACCGGGGGGTTCTCTTCGACTGTTCCATCCTCCGCTCAGGAAACGTCGGCCACTTCTTCGTCCTGCTCTTTCAGCTCGTCGCCGCCCTTGTCTTTTGAGGAGTCGACGAACTTCAGCTCTTCCGACTTCTTGCTGAAACTCACCTTCACCTTGCTGCCCGAGGCAAATGTTCCCTTCAGAATCTCCTCTGCCAGCGGATCCTCGACATATTTCTGGACTGCTCTTCTGAGAGGACGGGCGCCGAAGGCAGGGTCGTATCCCTTGTCCGCCAGGAATTCCTTTGCAGCTTTCATGAGTTCGATCGTGATTCCCATCGTTCCCATTCGATCGATGAGGTCCTTGGCAGCGATGTCGATAATCTTGACGATGTCTTCCCGTTCGAGGCTGTGGAATACGATTGTTTCGTCGACACGGTTCAGGAATTCCGGATTGAACACCCTCTTCAGGGCGTCTTCAATGCTTCCTTTCATCGTCTGGTACTTGTCTTTCGTCGATTGAGTACCGAACCCGAAGGAGCCCGCAAACTTGATGTCCCTCGAGCCGATGTTGGAGGTCATGATCAGGATCGTGTTTTTGAAGTCAACGCGCCTGCCTAAGCTGTCGGTCAGGAGGCCGTCGTCGAGCACCTGGAGAAGAATGTTGAAAACATCCGGGTGGGCCTTTTCAATCTCGTCGAGAAGGACAACCGAGTATGGCTTCCGTCTCACCTTTTCCGTAAGCTGTCCGCCTTCCTCATATCCGACGTAGCCCGGGGGCGCTCCGACAAGGCGGGAGACGGAGAATTTCTCCATGTACTCGCTCATGTCGATGCGTATCAGGGCCTCTTCCGAATCAAAGAGATAGCGGGCAAGTGCTTTTGCCAGCTCGGTTTTTCCCACGCCCGTGGGCCCGAGGAAAATGAACGATCCGATCGGCCTCTTTGGATCTTTCAGTCCGGCTCGGGTCCTGCGGATCGCTTTTGTGAGCTTCTCTATTGCTTCGTCCTGGCCGACAATGACGGTCTTCAGGATGTCAACCATCTTGAGGAGTTTTTCGGATTCGCTTTGCGCGACCTTCTGAACTGGTATGCCGGTCATCATGGCAACGACCGAAGCACAATCATCATCCGTTACCTCGTACACCGTGTCTTGGGCCTTCAACTCCCATTCGCGCTTGGCAATTTCAAGGTCGCTCAGAAGTTTCTTCTCAAGGTCTCTCAGCCGCGCCGCCTCTTCGAAGTTCTGATTCTTGACAACCTGATTCTTTGACTGCTTGATCTTCTCGATTTCTTCTTCGAGGTGCAGAATCTCCTTGGGTACGACGATATTGGCCAGGTGCACCCGTGATCCGGCTTCGTCCATGACATCGATCGCCTTGTCGGGTAGATACCGATCCGTAATGTAGCGATCGCTCAGGCGTACGGCCGCATCAACCGCTTCGGCGGAATAGCGGACGCCGTGGTGATTCTCGTAGTTTTCCTTGATATTCTGCAGAATCTGGATGGTCTCATCCACCGTGGTCGGATCGACCATGATTTTCTGGAACCTTCTGTCGAGTGCGCCGTCTTTTTCAATATACTGGCGATACTCGTCGAGCGTCGTCGCACCGATGCACTGCAGATCGCCGCGGGCCAGGGCGGGTTTGAACATGTTGGATGCGTCGAGGGAGCCGCTGGCACCGCCCGCACCGACGATCGTGTGAAGCTCGTCGATAAAGAGAATGACATCCTTGGCCTTTTCCAGCTCATTCATCACGGCTTTCATCCGCTCTTCGAACTGTCCCCGATACTTGGTTCCCGCCACAAGGGCGGCGAGATCCAGGGTAACGACGCGCTTATCGTGCAGGACCCGTGAGACCTTCTTCTGAGTGATGCGAAGCGCAAGGCCTTCGGCGATGGCCGATTTTCCCACTCCGGGCTCGCCGATCAGAACGGGGTTGTTCTTCTTTCTTCTGCTCAGCACCTGGGCCACGCGTTCTATCTCTTTTTCGCGTCCGACGATGGGGTCGAGCTTGTCTTCCATGGCAAGTTTGGTTAAATCACGGCCAAAGTTGTCCAAAACCGGAGTCTTCGATTTGTCGGTCTTTTTCTCCGCTGTGTGCTGCGCCGGGGGTGTCGAGGGTTTGCCCGAAATGATATTGTCCAGCTCGTTTCGGACCACGTCATAGTGGACATTGAATTGATGCAGTATTTGAGCGGCGATATTGTCGTCGTCACGCAAAAGGGAGAGAAGGAGATGCTCCGTTCCGATGACATCCGACTTGTAGAGCTTCGCTTCCAGGTATGTGATCTTAAGAACCTTCTCAGCCTGCTTGGTCAGAGGGATATTGCCGATGGTAAGGGTCCCGCCCGAAGTCCGGACCGTGTCCTCGATCGCCTTTTTGAGCTTGTACAGATCGACGCCGAGGTTCCGGAGGATCTTGACGGCTATCCCTTCTCCTTCGCGTATGATTCCAAGAAGGAGATGCTCGGTTCCGATATAGTCGTGCCCAAGCCGGAGGGCTTCCTCACGGCTCAGCCGAATCACATCCTGCACACGATTCGAAAAATTTCCTTCCATTATGCCTCTCGCTGATGGGTTTGGAACGATGAAGGGGACGAATTTCCCCCACTATAACCAAGTCAGATTGGGAAAAGTTTCTAGATCAATATAACCAAATTAGAAGGGGCAGTCAAGAAACGGGGTCAACGCACACCAAACGGCAAATCTCCTTGTCAGCAAAGGAGAAAGGCCGTTCATCTCACTCTTTTCTTTGACTTTCAAACCAAAAAAGTATAAATTTTGTCTTACCCTTGAAAAAACGCCCGAGAAACAAGTGCCTTTAGAAAAAGCCACCGGACACGATAAGAAGCTGCAAGATCGCCTGATTGAAGGGGGCGAGATCCCGCAACACATTGCCATCATTATGGATGGGAATGGCCGATGGGCGAAAAAGAGGGGGATGCCACGTATCGCCGGTCATCACGAAGGGGTTAACTCCGTCCGGGATATTGTTGAAGCCTGCGGTCAGCTGGGCGTCAAGTATCTGACGCTCTACGCTTTCTCCACCGAGAACTGGAAGAGGCCGCGGGAAGAAGTTTCGCTTCTCATGCGTCTATTATTGAAAGCCCTCCGGGATGAGAGGGACCGGTTGCATCAAAATGAAGTGCAGTTGAAGGCAGTCGGAGAGATCGCTCAGCTTCCGCAGGATGTTCAGGACGAGCTTTTTGATGCCGTCAAGCTGATGCAACAGAATTCCGGCTTGACCCTGATTCTCGCATTGAGCTACAGCGGGCGTTGGGATCTCACCAATGCGATCAAGCATATAGCCGACGATCTTCGGTCAGGGGCTTTGAGACGGGAGGATATCAGTGAGGAAACGGTTTCGCGGTATCTGGCAACAAAGGACTTTCCGGACCCCGATCTTCTTGTCCGAACGAGCGGGGAGCTGCGAATCAGCAATTTTCTTTTATGGCAACTCGCCTACACCGAGCTCTACATTTCTGAAGAGTACTGGCCCGCTTTTCGCCGCAAGAATCTCTACGCCGCCATCTCAGAATTCCAGAAGAGAGAACGGCGTTTCGGAATGGTCAGCGAACAACTTCAGAAGTCGCAGGGGGGTCGATTGGAATATGTGGAAAGGTTTCTCAAAAGTGTTGCGAAATTGTAGGGTCGCTCTCGCAGTCCTGATTTTTTCCCTCCCATCCCTGTATGCCCAGCAACGACCGGAGGTTTACCAAATCCTCGGTATCTCCGTTGAGGGTCAGACATCCGCGGATCCGCAGGCAGTTATCGCCAATACGGGCCTCAAAGTCGGAGGAGAAATCTCCGTGCCCGGAGGAGAGACCTCCACGGCCATTCACCGGCTTTATCAACTGAAACTGTTCTCGGATGTTCAGATTCTGATCGAAAACCGCGTTGAGAACGGTGTATACCTTCTCATTCGCGTCAAAGAGAATCCGCGTTTGGAGTCGATTGAGATCACCGGCAACGATGAATTGAGCACGGAAGACATTCAGAAAAAGATAAACCTCACGAAAGGTCAATTGGTCAGCCCGCAGGAGCTCTCGACGATCAAGCTTCTGCTCAAAATGGAATACGAGAAAGAGGGCTACCTGAATGCCAGGATCGACACCAAATTGACGGCAAGTGAAGACACGAGCTCTCGTCGTGTCAATCTTGTTGTGGCAATTGATGAAGGCTCGGTTGTGAAGGTCGGCTCGATCAATTTCTTCGGCAATTCGCATTTCGACGATGGCGATCTTCGGGGGGCATTCAAGGAAACCAATGATCCGCCTTGGTGGCAGTTCTGGGTAAGCAGGAAATTCAAGCCGAAGGAATACGAAAAAGACAAGCAGCTTCTTATCGAGTATTACCGCAAGAACGGTTTCCGCGACGCCGAGATTCTCAAAGATACGCTCGCGTACGACGACGAAAAACGCTATCTGACGGTCGACGTCTATGTATTCGAAGGACCCCAGTACAAAGTGAGGAATGTGATCTGGCAGGGGAACACGGTCTACACATCACAAATTCTCAACCTGAGGCTGGGATTTCAGCAGGGGGACGTCTACGACAAGGAGAAATTCGAGAAGAACCTGTTCAGGAATGAGGATGAAGCGGACGTCGCCTCACTGTACTATGATACCGGGTATCTCCTTTTTCAGGCGGAGCCGGAAGAGGTTCGCGTAGGCGAGGATAGTTTGGATATCATTATCAGGATCCGGGAGCGGGACAAGTTTCGTATCGGCCGCGTCCTGATCACAGGAAACGGGAAGACCTATGAAAAAGTGGTTCGGCGCGAACTTTACACGAGGCCCGGGGATTACTTCAGCCGCCAGGCAATCATTTCAAGCGTTCGTCAGCTGGCACAGCTGAACTACTTCAATCCCGAGAAAATACGGCCCGACACGAGAATACATCCGGAGAACAATACCGTTGACATCGAATACACGGTAGATGAGAAATCCAGCGACACATTCAATATGTCGGTGGGCTACAGCGGGGCGTTTGGATTCAACGGCGGACTGGGCCTTACGTTCAACAACTTTTCGATTTCCCGCCCGCTCCAGGGCGGAGCCGGTCAAGTTCTCAACTTCGACTGGCAATTCGGAGAGGCAAACCGCTACCGGACATTCACCATCGGGTTTACCGAGCCGTGGATGTTTGACACGCCAACGCTGTTTGGAATCAGCCTGTTTGACACTCGGGTGATTTATTTCGATTATGACTATCGGATTACGGGTGCATCGTTGCGGGTTGGCCGAAGACTCCGATGGCCGGACAACCTCTTCCGCGGCGACTGGACGATCCGATACCAGAGCAACGAGGTGAACGCCGGGGGTGATTTCTATGCGTCGGGGACGTCGACTCAGGTCGGTGTGTCTCAGGTGCTCAGCAGGAACAGCACGGACAGCCCTATATTCCCGACGAGCGGTTCGAACCTTTCGTTGCTCACTGAAATTTCAGGGGGCCCTTTTCTGCCCGGAACGGCGAAGTATCACAAGCACGTTTTCAGCGCGGATTGGTACGTTCCCATTCTCAACAGCAGCCGCGTTGCCCTGAATCTTTCGACGGTCTTCGGGTTTCTCTTTGGCTTCGACAAGACATCGTTCATCCCCATTCAGGATTACTTCTACATGGGTGGAACGGGTCTTGGGCAATTCTCGACCACTCCTCTTCGGGGGTATGATGACAGAAGTGTTGGACCCCGAAGAACAGCGTCGCTCACCTCGAGGGGAGGGATCATCGGTGGCCGCGGCATGATCAAACACTCCGCCGAACTCCGGTTTGCGCTGGCAATGAACCCGATTCCGATCTACATACTTGGATTTGCCGAGGCGGGCAATGTGTGGGCCGAACCGAAAGTCATGAATCCGATGGACCTGAAGAGATCTGCGGGTATCGGTGTACGTCTTCTGATCAACCCGATCGGGCTCATAGGATTCGATTACGGTCACGGTTTTGACGGGTTGTTCCACGGAGACATTCCGGCAGGATGGAAGTTCCATTTCCAGTTTGGCAGAAGTTTTTAGACAAGTCAGAAATCAGAAGTCAGAAGTCAGAGATCAGAAGTCAGAGATCAGAAGTCAGAAATCAGAAATTAACATTCATCAACAAGTGAGGTTCTCGTGACCAAGAAATCATTCAGCGCTGTTCTCGTCCTGATGTGTATGGCATTTGCAGCATCCGTTGCCTTTGCCCAGGCACCGCGTCTCTCGTACGTGGATTCAGAGAAGATCATCAACGATTTGCCCGAGGCGCAGGTTGCACAGAAGGAGCTGGAGGGTGTTTTCAAACAGTGGCAGGATGAGCTGCAGAAGATGTCGGAGGATTTACAGAAGGGCGTTGAGGAGTATCAGAAGAAAGAGGCGGTCATGGCGGCATCTGCAAAGGAATCGAAGCAGAAAGAGCTTGCCGACCTTCAGCAAAGGGCCCGCGATTTTCAGGCACAGAAATTCGGGCAAAACGGCGAGGCACAGCAACTGCGCGACAAGAAGCTTGCCCCGATTCGGGAAAAGATTCTCAGAGCCATCGAAACGGTGGCCAAGGAGGAGGGCTTCAGTTTCGTATTCGACAAGGCTAACGACATCCTGCTGCTTTATGCAGACTCCAAATTCGATCTGACCTACAAGGTTCTTGATCGGTTGAAGCGGGGAGAGTCCAGCAAGAAGTGAGGGCCTCAGCGTAAATATGTTCCGGATGGTAAGCCGAAGAGGAACAAGCATGAAGAATTTTCTGATGTGCATGGTTTCGATGATGTTGCTGGCCGGTAGTGCGACGGCCCAGCAAAAGATCGGACATGTCAGTACTGATGCGATCATGAAACAATTGCCTGACGCCCAGGATGCGCAGAAGCAGCTGGATGCGCTGGTTGTCGAGTGGCAAGGCGAGTTGAACAAGATGCAACAGGACTGGCAGAAGAAGTTCGATGACTACAATCAGAAGAAACTGATCATGACCGATGCACGGCGGGCAGAGGCGGAGCGTGATTTGAGGGATCTGGATCAGCGCATCGCGGACTACCGGAGCCAGAAATTCGGCCAAAGCGGCGAGCTGTTTCAAAAACAGAACGACCTCATGAAGCCGGTTCAGGATCGGGTCTTCAAAGCCATTCAGGACGTTGCGACAGAAGAGGGCTACGACTATGTTCTGGACAAGAGCGGCGAGATTCTGATGATGTACGCGAACGAAAAGCATGATCTGACCACGAAGGTCCTCCAAAAGCTTAACGCAACATTAGCGCCCACATCGCCGAAAGCGAACTGATTCTTCATGACCGTCTCTGAAATTGCCGCCTGGCTCAACGGAGAGGTTGTTGGAAACGGAACCGTTGAGATCTTACGTGTGGCAAAGCTTGAAGAGGCGGGTCCGGGCGATCTCACCTTCCTGGCCAATCCCAAGTATGAGAAGTACCTTGTTCTCACAAAGGCTTCCGCGATTCTCGTGTCGCGGAAATTCGACCAGGCGAAAACTTCCGGGCGTATTCCTGCGCTGGTCAGAGTCGACGATCCCTACCTCGCGTTTCTCAAGGTCCTGAAGCGCCTGACACCCGCTTTGGACGCGTTTCCCACCGGAGTTCATCCGACTGCAGTTGTCTCACCCGCGGCGAAGATCGGGAAGAATGTCGATCTTGGAGCCTGCGTCGTTGTCGGCGACGGCGTTATCATCGGTGACGGGACTCGAATTGCTGAAGGGTGTGTTGTGGGGATGCAGGCAGAAATCGGTAGAGAATGTCTGTTTTATCCGAACGTCACGCTTTATCATCAATGCAGGATTGGGAACCGGGTGACAATTCATTCGGGTACGGTCATCGGCAGTGACGGATTTGGCTTTGCTCCGAAGCCCGACGGGACGTACGAGAAGATACCGCAACTGGGGATTGTCGTCGTCGGAGACGACGTTGAGATCGGGTCCAACTGCTCGATCGACCGGGCGACGATGGGCGAAACCCGTATCGAGAGGGGCGTCAAGCTCGATAACCTGATTCAGGTGGCGCACAATGTTGTCATTGGCGAGAACACGGTGATCGCGGCCCTGTCAGGAATAAGCGGAAGCACGAAGATCGGGAAGAATGTCATGGTGGGCGGGCAGGTGGGGTTTGCCGGACATCTTGAAGTTGCCGACAAGACCATCATCTATGCGCAATCGGGAATTCCAAAATCGATCAAAGAGCCTGGAAAGACCTTTTTCGGCACGCCGATAAAGGAGAGGAGTAAGGCGATGAGGATCGAAGCGGTCATTCGATCGCTCCCCGAACTTGCTCTGGAGGTAAGGGAGTTGCGGCAGAAGGTCGATAGCCTGTTGAAGAAGCTGACAAAATCATAATCTGAGGAAGTCATGCTGGTACATCAGCGAACAATCAAGAAGCACGTCTCGATGCACGGTGTCGGATTGCACACCGGTGTGACGACCACCATGACATTCAAACCGGCGCCGGAAGACTACGGCATCCGATTTCGGCGCGTGGATTTGGGGGGATCTCCCGAGATTCCGGCCGATGTCGATCACGTTGTTGATGTTGAGCGCGGAACAACGCTTGCCGTCGGCGATGCCCGCGTGCACACGACCGAGCACGTGTTGGCAGCCATTGTGGGACTTCAAATCGACAATCTCATTGTCGAGCTGGATAACATCGAACCTCCTATTGCGGATGGAAGCGCCAAGCCGTTTGTCGATATGCTGACAGAGGCGGGTTTCGAGGACCAGGAGGCGCCGAAAGACTACCTGATCATCGACCAGACGATTCACTACCAGAATGAAGAAAAAGGGGTCGACATTGTGGCATTGCCCACCGATGATTTCCGGATTTCGGTTGTCATTGATTACAATAATCCGGCCCTCGGAAGTCAGCACACCGGCATGTTCAATCTTGAAAAGGAATTCGTGAGCGAGTTTTCGTCCGCAAGGACGTTTTGTTTTTTGCATGAAGTGGAACAACTGCGCGAGCAGGGGCTGATTAAAGGGGGTAATATGGATAACGCGATCGTGATAGTCGATCGCAATATCGACGACCCCAAGCTCAAGGCGCTTGCTCACAAGCTGGGTATCGACCATTCCGTCATTCTCGGAAGCACGAAGACGCTCAACAACAAGAAGCTGCACTACCGTAATGAGCCGGCGCGGCACAAGCTTCTCGACCTCATCGGCGACCTGGCTTTGATTGGAACGCCGTTGAAAGCGCAGATCCTTGCCGCCAGACCGGGCCACGCGAGCAACATCGAGTTTGCGAGAAAAGTCAGAAAGCTCTATCAGCAGAGAAAGCTGGTTCGCAGGTATCAGCACGAAAAGAAAGAGGGGATCGTATTCGACACGAATGCCATCCAACGGATACTGCCTCACCGGTATCCCTTCCTCCTTGTCGACAAGATCGTCGATTTCGAGCTTGATAAACGAGTCGTCGGGGTGAAGAGCGTAACATTCAATGAGCATTTCTTCCAGGGACATTTTCCCGGCGCCCCGGTGATGCCGGGCGTGCTGATCATGGAGGCTCTGGCGCAGGCGGGAGGCGTGTTACTCTTGAACGGAACCGAAAATCCGGGAAACAAGCTTGTGTACTTCATGGCGATGAACAATGTGAAATTCCGAAAGACCGTCGTACCCGGGGATCAGTTATTCCTCAACGTGGAGTTGGTGAGCCGCAGGAGCAAGGTGATTCTGGTGAAGGGGAAAGCCATTGTCGACGGAGACGTGGTTGCTGAGGGTGAATTCACAGCGATGATCGTTGATCGGACGCCGGCTCAGACAGGAGTGTAGCACCCCCTTTCACCAAAAACATCCGGTATTCTATGAGCGCCAAAATTGATTCCCGCGCAGTGGTGAGTCCGAAAGCGCAGCTGGGTGCGAACGTCACCATCGGTCCTTTTTCTGTTGTTGAGGACGATGTTCACATCGGTGACGGGACGTGGATCGGCTCGAATGTCGCGATCAGCAACGGTGCCCGGATAGGCCGGGAATGCAAGATTCATCACGGGGCAGCCATTGCCGGGCCGCCCCAGGATATGAAGTATGCGGGGGAGACAACCTACCTTGAAGTGGGAGACAACACGGTCGTCCGCGAGTTCGTGACTCTCAGCAGGGCCACCACGGAGAGTGGAGTGACGCGTATCGGCAAGAATTGCCTCTTCATGGCTTATTCGCATGTAGCTCACGATTGCCAAATCGGGAACAACGTCATCCTGGCCAACTGCGTCGCGCTGGGCGGGCATGTCGTTTTCGGAGACTGGGTTATTGTGGGAGGGCTTACACCTATTCATCAGTTCGTCCATGTAGGAGAACACGCGATGATTGGCGGCGGATTCCGCGTATCGAAAGACGTTCCTCCCTATATCCTCGCCGGGTCAGATCCCTTGTCCTTCGAACGCCTGAACATCATCGGCCTTCGGCGAAGGGGCTTCAATGACAAGGCCATTGCCGCACTGGATCAAGCTTATCGGCTTCTCTATAAGTCAGGCCTCAACGTTTCGCAAGCAGTCGCAAGAATCAAAGAAGAGGTTGAGCGGACGAAGGAGGTTGAGAAGGTTCTCTCGTTCATTGCAGACAGCAAGCGCGGAATAATCCCCGGCCTGGCACAGCTGAAGAACTAGCATGACGACGACCTGGCAGTTCCTCCATACGGGATTCTCAAGCGGTTCACGGAACATGGATTTTGACGTTGATCTCGCCCGGAAAGCAGCTTCGGGTGGCAAAGTCTCCACTGTTCGCGTGTACGGCTGGAATCCTCCCGCCATTTCACTAGGGTGGAACCAGTCATGGGACGAAATCCGGATGGACAGGGTTGAGGCAGCGGGAATCGACGTGGTTCGGCGTCCAACGGGCGGGAGGGGAATCCTTCACGAGAATGAGCTGACGTACAGTGTCGTCATGCATGCAGAGGGGGCCAACATCCCGTCCATCTACAACAAGATCAGTCTCGCGCTTGTTGCAGGACTTCAAACTCTTGGCGTCGATGCGTCGCTGGAACGTTCCCAGCCGCATTTCCCCAGTCTCTATCGGAAGGTCGAAGCGGCTGCATGTTTTGTGAGCTCGGCAAGGAACGAAATCATGGTTGGAGGAAAGAAACTCGTGGGAAGCGCGCAGCGTCGGTATGCCGCAGCCAGGGGCGGGGAAATCGTCCTTCAGCATGGCTCGATCCTTCTAGGTCCCGAACACCGGCGCCTCGTTGACTTCCTTGTCCTGACCCCTGATCAACGGGAGTATTTGTCCGAACAGCTCACGTCGCGCACGACCGACCTTCGGGAGGTTCTTGGGACGGCCGTTTCTTTCGAGGATGTCGCTTCTGCAGTTCGCACGGGATTTGAAGAAGTTTGGAATGTCGATTTCGATTCAAAGTCCTCCACACATTCAGCGGAGTACCTTCATGTCGAATCAAAAACCTGACGATGCAAAAAGGGTGACGACGAAGACCGTCGTGGCGATGAAACGGGATTCGAAACGGATCGCCTGTTTGACGGCCTACGATTTTCTCACTGCGAAGCTGGTCGATCAGGCGGGCGTCGACATTATTCTTGTCGGCGACTCGCTCGGAATGGTTTTTCAGGGACAGGAGACGACCCTTCCGGTAACACTGGACGAGATGATCTATCATGCGAAGACCGTTGTCCGCGGAGTGAATCGGGCGATGGTGATTGTGGACATGCCCTTCATGACTTATCAGGCCAATGCGGAGGAGGGATTCAGAAACGCAGGGCGCATCATGAAACAAACGGCTGCAGGAGGCGTGAAAGTTGAGGGGGGTGAACGAGTGGCCGACATGGTAAGAATGACAACGAGTGCCGGAATACCCGTGATGGGCCATCTGGGCCTTACGCCACAATCAATACACAAGTTCGGTGGTTATCAGCCGAGAGGGGCGACACCGGAAGAGGCGAAGCGGATTCTCAGGGATGCAAAGATACTGGAAGAGGCAGGGGCGTTCTCAATTGTTCTGGAGAAGGTCCCGGCAGCGCTTTCAGCCAAAGTCACGGCTTCAGTCAAAGTTCCGACCATCGGGATAGGAGCAGGACCAAGCTGCGACGGCCAGATTCTGGTTATTTCGGACATGCTTGGACTCTATGAAGATTTTCATCCCCGCTTTGTCCGCCGCTATGCAAACCTCGCCGAAGAAGTTCGAAAGGCTGTCGGGTCCTACGTCAAAGACATCAAAGAAAGAAAATTCCCTTCAAAGAGCGAGAGCTACTAGAGGGACGGTTTTTCCGCTTCTCATGAACGTTCAAAAAAAGAAAAGACTCCGGATTCTGGTCTCCAATGATGACGGCATCGACGCCCAGGGCATTGCTGCGCTTGTCAGTGAGTTGAAGTTTGTAGGAGAGGTTACGGTTGTCGCACCGGACCGGCAGCAGAGCGCCGTGGGACATGCGATCACGATGAACCATCCGCTTCGCGTAAAGCCCTTTCAGAAGGACGGCAAGTTCTTCGGTTATGCGGTCGAGGGAACCCCGGCCGATGCGGTGAAGCTGGCTGTCAAGGCTCTTCTCAAGCGCAAACCGGATGTGCTGGTCTCGGGCATCAACCACGGATCCAACACGGCCATCAGCGTTCTCTATTCGGGTACGGTTTCGGCTGCAACGGAGGGGACGATCCTGGGGATCCCGTCGGTCGCTGTTTCACTCACCACATTCCGGCCGGCCGATTTTTCCTTTGCGGCGAAATTTTCCGCTAAACTTGTCCGGCTAGTTGCCCGGCACGGGCTCCCGAAAGGGACATTGTTGAATGTGAACATTCCTCCGCTGAAGGAGAAAGACATCAAAGGGGTTCGCATAACGCGCCAGGGGAAATCCGTGTGGGATGATACGTTTGACGCCCGTCGGGATCCTGCGAACAAGGAGTATTACTGGCTCACGGGGGCGCTGGTCGAGATGGATGAGGGACAGGATGTCGACCAGTGGGCAGTATCGCACAAGTACGTTTCGGTGACTCCGATCCAGTACGATCTTACGGATCACGCGATGGTCAATGAGTTGAAACGGTGGGGGCTTGATAAATCGACTTCAAAGAAGAAGTGAGGGACTCAGGAACCTCTCCCTGAGCATTGGTCTATCAGATAAAAGATAGATTGATAGTTGACGCCGCCGTGGAGTGAGAGGCCGATTTCACACGTTCGGCTCGTAGAGTAACCCTTCCTGCAGTTTTCGGGAATCTGAGAACGAAGTTCTGCCAGGGCTGACTGATTCAGCTCCGGTACCGTGAAACCCCGATCGCCAGCCCATCCGCAACACTCAATCTCAACGGGAACAATCACCGAATCAGCGCATTTCTTTGCCAGCTCGACGAGCTTTCCGTTTATTCCCATCTTGATCGCACTGCAGGTAGCGTGAATCACGACAGGTTCGGGCAATTTCCTTATCGGGAGACGGTCGACAAGAAACTCGAGCGCAAATTCGATCTGATCATAGATTTTCAGTGCAGGCCCAAAGGTCTCTTTCATTCGAAGGAGGCAGGGACTCATGTCAACGACAATCGGGTACCGGCCGTTCTCTGAGGCGGCGGTCAGTGCCTGCTCCAGTTCTCTGCTCTTCGTCATTCCCGCTTGTTTGAATCCCTTGCTGGAAAATGCCATCCCGCAGCAAAGTGCATCCGCGTTTGCAGGGATAATAACTTCAAACCCCGCTTTCCTGAGAAGCCGCGGCACAACAGCGACAAGCGACGGCTCGGGGGAGTCCGGAGCAGACCCGAATGTACGGTTGATGCAGGTTGGGAAATAGACCACCTTGGGCTTACCATGTTCCCCTGCGCTCTGTGTTGGCAAGCGGTAAGCCCCACGCGGGATCTCCCTGTTCCAAAGCGGCAGGATGCCCCCGGTCAATCCGTGTACCG
>Ga0209619_10000697_pt1 | contig 24015 bp, 23 predicted proteins | sample Rifsed16ft3_FD_184011 | JGI IMG/M metagenome (GOLD analysis project Ga0209619, IMG submission 184011) | Soil microbial communities from Rifle, Colorado, USA - sediment 16ft 3 (version 2) | ecosystem: Environmental > Terrestrial > Deep subsurface > Rock core/Sediment | place: Rifle, Colorado... | reverse complement strand
GAAGAAAATCTTCGAGGAGACCTCGACGGGGCGGAAAAACTTCTACGAGGTGCACACGGTATCGAAAGGGGAGAGTCTCTGGAGGATCCTGAGCGGGAAGTCCCCACTCTTTCCGGCGGACTACCCCTCGATGCTCCGGGAGTTCCGGCGGGCCAACCCGGACGTGAAGGACCCGGGGAGGCTCGCTCCCGGCCAGAAGATTCTTGTCCCGGCCGGCATCGGCATGAAGACCGCCCGCCTGATTCGCACCGGGAAAACGGTCGCCTACCGGGTCCGGAAGGGAGATTCCCTCACGGGGATCCTGACGACCAAGGGAGTCCGGAGGAAGGATCTGTCGGGCTACCTGGACGCCGTGAAGGAGGTGAACGATTCCATTCGCGACGTGGACGCGATCATCGCCGGAACGACCGTCCTGGTTCCTACCGAGGAGTATTTCGGGAAGAAGCCCGAGATCGTCGCCGGACAACCGTCGGAAGCCCAAACCCCCGTGATCGCCCCCGCCCCGTCCGCTGCCCGGAAATCGCCTGCGCCTGAGCCGTCCGCGGTTGCGCTGGCGCGGGACGTCGCCCCGCCGTCCGGCGGAGAGGCACCGCCGAAGGCGAAACCGGATTCCCGGGTGGTGGCTCCCGCTCCTCCCCCCGACAAGGTGCTGCCTGCGCCGTCCGCGGTTGCACTGACGCGCGATGCAATCCCGGAGCCGGGCGTGGAGCCGCTGTCGGCCGCGAAACCGGAGACCCGGGTGGAGGTTCCCGCGCCGGAATCGTTCGCCGTACTTTCCGGGCAGAAGGCGAAGGAGCCGGCATCCTCTGCGCTCCCCCAGCCGAAGCCTCCCTACCGCGGCCTTCTGTCGGACCTGGCGGGAGGGCTGGGGGAAAAGTGGGTCGACCGCGGGACGCTCTACCTTCCTGTCCCGGCTGGGGGAGAGGTCGTGCTCAATCTCGAGGAGTACCCCGTCGTCCGGTTCTCCGGGGGAATCCACGCGCTGATCGATTTCCGGGGCGCCCTGCCGGATGAGGTCCGCCGCCTGATTACGGAGACGTGGAAGAACTACCGCGTGGTCCCCATGGACGGGGCTTCCGGCGCGGAAGACATGATCGGCCGCCTGCTCGACGCCTCCGGATACCACTCCGCCAAAGAGGGGATCACCCACCCGCCTGTCATCGGGGAGGCGGTGTCGGTTACCTTACCTGCCCGGTGGGTGGTCCTCCGGACGAGCCAGAGCCTGCTCAGCGGCGAAATCATCCTGGTCAAGAAGGTTCCGGAGAAGCCCGACCGCGAGCTCTCGGCGGTTCTTCGATACGCGGAACGGGTCGGGATACGGGTGCTGCCGTTTTCGTACGATCCTTCCGCGAACGAAGGGTTTCTCGTCGGGCTCGACCCGGCAAAGAAGGCGGCGGAAGAGACCCCCGGGAAGGCCCTTCCGCAGGGGGGTCTCGAGGCCCTGGATTTCTCCCTCGACCTGCTGGGCATTCCGAAATCGGAAGACAAACGGATCCGCATCGGCGGGGGAGCGGAATCCTTCCTCCTGACCGTCCAGCTGGAGAGGTTCTTCGAGGCGGGAGGCAAGCGGTTCGCGGTGGACACCGGGAAAATGTCCCCCGCCCTCCGGGCGATCATCCAGAACTCGGGGTACAGCGTCTTCGCAGTGGGCAAGAACGAGCCCGGCAGGTCGATCCTCCAAAGAGTCCTCGCGGCCGCCAAGATTCCCGTCGAGGAGAGGAAAACCTGCCTTCTTGCCGGGGGAAAGGAAAGGGGCTTCGAGGTGGTGGCGACGGGGACGTTTTTCACCTCCCGCGAATGGCTCGCGAGAAGGAAGGTCCGCGAGGCGGTCCTCGTCGGGGGGAAAGTGCACTCCGCCACGAGGGACCTGATGCGAGAAATCGATGTGGAAATCCTGGAATGGTAGCCGTACGATAGAGGTCGGGTGAATGTTCTTCGGGTACCGGGGGCCACGGGGATGGTCGGATCGAGTCGTGAGAGCCCGGGGAAACGCACCGCCGAAAAAACATCCCTCTTTGGCCTGGTGAGTTTCCAGCCGCACCTGGCCATCGTCTTGATCTTCCTGACGCTTACCCTGGCCGTCGTGGGCGTCCGGGTTTCGCAGGATTCGGGAATTCGGCGTGTGGATGACCTGGTGCGGGAAGCCCAGCGGGCCTTCGCCGCTCCGCAGAAGGAGGACGCGGGGGCCCGGGACCCGGCGGATGTGGAGGCGCGGGTCAGGGAATGGACGGGCGCAAGAATCATCCTCCCGCGGGACGAGGAGCTGTTTGCGTACACGGGGTTCTCCCGGGAGAAGATGGGGCGGCAGACGGTGGCCGCGGTCCGCTTCACCTTCTCGGGGGAACCGTACCTCCTCATGGTCGTGCGGCGGGAGATGATCGGGGATGAGGGGTCCCCCGAATCCCTGTTTTCGGAATCGGGGTTCCTCTCCGGGGAGAAGGACGGGAAAGCGTTCGTCTTCTGGGAGAGGGAAGGGGTTTCGTACCTGCTTGTGACGGGAACGGAACTGGAGCATGCGTTCGACCTGGTCAGGAGATATTTCACCTGACCGGCAATCCTGCGCGATATTTCACGGGAGGAAATGCGATGATCGTCGCCAAGAGAATGATGCGGAACCCGGTGTTCGTGGACGAGAACGACTCGATGAAGAAAGCGATGGACATCCTGAAGGAGCGGGAAATCCGGCATCTCCCGGTGCTGAAGGGAGGGGACAAGCTCGTGGGGATCCTGACCGAGACGGACATCAAGCAGGCCTCTCCCTCCCCCGCCACGGCCCTGGAGATCCGCGAGATCTACTACCTTCTCGACAAGGTCAAGGTGAAGCAGATCATGACGCGGAGGGTATTCACGGTTTCCTCCAACGCTTCCATCGAGGAAGCGGCCCTGATCATGCGGGAAAAAAAGATCGGATGCCTCCCCGTCGTGGACGGCGGAAGGCTCGTCGGCATCCTGACCGAGACCGATATCCTCGACGCGTTTCTCGATTCGATGGGGGTCAACGGGCCGGGATACCGGGTCGAGCTGGCCCTTCCGAACAGGCCCGGGATGCTCTTCGAGGTGGTCAAGCTCCTCAAGGACTTCGACGCGAACATCGTGTCGGTAGCGACGGCTTCCCACGACGACCCGGGGATGAGGATCCTCATCCTCCGGATCGAAACGAAGAACTACAAGGTGCTCAAGGCGGCCATCAAAAAGAGCGGTTACGAGATTCTTTCGGCCGATTGACCGGGATCAAGGAACCGGAAGGAAGAAAGAATCATCCTACGAAAGACAGGCATTCACCAGTGGGAGGAGGTGTTGCGGAATGAGAACGGACGTGGAGAAAGTCCTGGGCAAGATTCGCCCGGCCCTGCAGGCGGACGGGGGAGACGTGGAACTCGTCGACGTCGAAGGGGGCGTGGTGAAGGTGCGCCTGACCGGTGCGTGCGGAGGTTGTCCCATGGCCAACGTGACGCTGAAGAACGGGATCGAGGCGCTGCTGAAAAAGGAGATCCCCTCGGTCGACCGGGTCGAATCCGTGTAGTCCGACGGGCAAAAGGAAGCAGAATGGCGTACCGGATCACCGAGGAGTGCATCGCCTGCGCGGCATGCCTTCCGGAATGTCCCGAAGAGTGCATCGCGGAGGGGGACCCGGTCTATCTCATCGATGCGGCCAAGTGCACGGACTGCGCTTCCTGCGCGGCGGTATGCCCGACGGCGGCGTGCGTGCCGGCCTAGGGAAGCGGCACGATCCGTCCGATCGGGGCTTTAGCCGCGCGGGGTGCCGTTGTCGGCCGGTCCCCTCTACAGAAGCTTCCGTACCTCCCTGTCGAAGTCGTCCTGGTCCAGGTACCCCACATGAACGTTCCGGATCTTGCCGTCCTTCCCGATGAAGAAGGTGGTCGGCAGGGAGGAGACGCCGCCGTAGGCCCTTGCCGTGTCAAGGTCCCCCAGGAGGATCCGGTATCCGATCCGATGGCTCATGACGAAGGCCGGGAGGTTCTCCCGGGTGTCGGTGTCGAGAGAGATCCCCACGAGTTCGAATCCCTTGTCCCGGTATTTGTTGTAGACGTCCACGAACCCCGGGATCTCCTCGCGGCAGGGGAGGCACCACGTGGCGAAAAAGTTGACCACGGTGGGTTTCCCCAGGAAGTGCGAGGATTCGATGACGTTGCCGCTGATATCCTTGAGCGAGAAGGCCGGTGCGTTCGCCCCCGGAGGGGGGATTGCCCCGTCCGTCGTTCCCCACCCGTCGGCAAGATTTCCGCGCTGCGTGTTTTGGTAGAGGAGAAGGGCGGCCGCGGACGCCACGACCAGAACCCCGAAGAGCACCAGGGGGGATTTCTTCATGAGGGAACCTCCGTGAATCCGACGATCCCCCGGTACGCCGTTTCGTTTTCCGGGGGCGCTGTGAGTATAATGAGGTTGGCAACAAGCTCTTGGTTTCCCGCCGTGCCAGCCGAAAAGTCCCCGGAATGGCGGCGGGCGGCCCGTGCCGGTGGTGCTTCGGCATTTCCGCGTTGTGCACCGTTTATTGTAAGGGGAGAAAGATGAAACGAAAAGCCCGTTCTCCCAATCGTACAGTCGGGATCGGCAAGGCCGCCCGGGGGCGGGGCGCGCGATCGTAGGAAGATCACCACATCCTGGCCGGGAGGAACACAGATGGCAAAGTGGACGATGGAAGAGGTGCTGCGCCTGGCGCTCCGGCACGAGATGGAAAACTTCGGGGAGTACAAGAAGGCCTCGGAGGAAATGAAGAATCCGGCGATCCGGTCGATGTTCAAGTTCCTGGCGGAGGAAGAGAAGAGACACATCAAGCTCATCCGGGACAAGATGACCGAGTTCAAGGTGAAGGAGTAGGCGGGGGTTGCCGTTGGCGCACATTTTCTTCGACCATATCTCCACCACGCCCCTCGACCCCCGCGTGCTCGAGGCGATGATGCCGTACCTCACCGAGTGGTACGGCAACCCGTCGTCCCACATCCACGACCAGGGGCAGCGGGCGGTACAGGCGGTGGACGCGGCCCGGGCGGAGGTCGCACGCTTTGTCAACGCCAACCCGCAGGAGATCGTCTTCACCTCCGGCTCGACCGAGGCGAACAACCTGGCGATCAAGGGCGCGGCGGCGGCCTGCGCAAAGAAAGGGAAGCACCTGGTGGTCTCCGAGGTGGAGCACTTCTCCGTGTTGAACGCCCTCCCGCCCCTTCGGAACCGGGGATACGAGGTCACAACCCTTTCGGCCGACAGCGACGGGAAGGTGGACCCGGACGACGTGCGGCGGGCCATCCGCCCCGACACGGTACTCGTCTCGGTGATGCACGCCAACGCGGAGATCGGAACGATCGAACCGATCGGGGAAATCGGGCGGATCACGAGGGAGCGGGAAGTCCTCTTCCACACGGACGCGACCGCGTCGGCGGGCCACATCCCGCTCGACGTCCGGGAAGCGGGAGCGGATCTTGTCACCCTGTCCGCGCACAATTTCTACGGACCCAAGGGGACCGGTGCCCTCGTGGTGCGGGAGGGGGTGCGTCTCGATTCCCAGATCGACGGCGGATTCCAGGAGATGGGCTTCCGCGCCGGGACGGAAAACGTGCCCGGCATCGCAGGGATGGGCAAGGCGGCCGCGATCGCCTCCTCGGAGATGGGGGAGTGGGCGTCGCACCTTCGCCGGCTGGAGAAGAGGCTGCGCGACGGCATCGCTTCCTCGGTTACGCATCTCCACTTCACCGGCCACCCCACGGACCGTCTCCCGGGCCACGTGAGTTTCTGGGTCGAGTACGCGGAGGGCGAGTCCCTGCTGCTGTTCCTCTCCGTCCACGGCGTGATGGCGGCCTCGGGGTCGGCGTGCAGCTCGAACCTGAAAGGGAGGGACGAGGAGGACCTGGTCGCCTCCCACGTGCTCCGTGCGATCGGGGTCCCGAGCGACATCTGCACGGGGTCGATCACCTTCAGCATGGGGAAGGGGAACACCGAACAGGAGGTGGACCACGTCCTGTCCGTCCTGCCGGGAATCGTCAGGCGTCTCTGGGAGATGTCGCCCACCTATCTCGACTACCAGAAGAAGATCCTGCAGGGAGGGTAAAGGGCCATGGCGAGCGGACCGTACAGCGCGAAGGTGATGGACCACTTCATGAACCCGAGGAACGTCGGCGAGATCGAGGACGCCAGCGGCGTCGGCGAGGTCGGCAACCCTGCCTGCGGCGACATGATGCGCCTCTACCTCAAGGTCGAGGGCGGCAGGATCGTGGACGCGAAGTTCCGCACGTTCGGGTGCGGGGCCGCCATCGCCTCGAGTTCCATGCTGACGGAGATGATCAAGGGGAAGACGGTCGAGGAGGCACGGGCCATCACGAATCGGCACGTCGCCGACGCGCTCGACGGCCTCCCCGCCGTGAAGATCCACTGCTCGGTCATGGCGGAGGAGGCGGTGAAGTCCGCCCTGGACGATTACGCGAGAAAGAACCCCGCCTGACGCCAAGGAGCGTGCATCGCGATGCTGGACCGCAACGTGATCGAAATCCTTCAGGTCGCCCTCGCCCACGAGGAGCGGGCGAAGACGTTTTACGAGGGGCTGGCCCGCCGTCAGGGAGACAACCCCGCGGGGGACCTGTTCGCCTTCCTCGCGGAGGAGGAGGATGGGCACATCCGCAAGCTTTCCGCGAAGCACGGGATATCCGCCTCCGTCGCAGCTTGGGGAGAGAAGGTTTTGCCGTACATGATCGACCTGGACCGGCTCGCCTGGGAGGAAGGGATCGAGGCAGGGGGCGCCGAAGGTCCCGATGCGCTGCGGAAGGGGCTCTTGGTCGCGAAGAAGGCGGAGGCACATGCGATTGCTTTCTACCACCAGGCCGGGAAAGCGGTCGAGGACAGGGAGACGGGGGAACTTCTTTCCCAACTGGAGTCCGAGGAGAGGATTCACCTTGCGAAGATCGAGGCATTCCTGAAAGACCTGGAAGAGCCCCGCGGGGCCATCAACCGTTCCGGAGGCAGACATGAAGACGACGAACCCGATTGACGTGATCCGGATGGCGCTGGAGCGCGAGAAGATGGCGGTCCGGGACTACTCGGAATTCGCGAAGACGGCCACGGAGCCGTCGATCCGGGAGATGTTCCTCTTCCTGGCGGAGGAGGAGGAAAAGCACGTGAAGCTCCTGCAGGACGAGATCGACCGGGAGGTCAATCAGGAGATGTAGGGCCCCCCCATGCTTTCCCTCTACGACACCGTTTCCCGGAAGAAGGTTCCGCTTGATCCCCTCCGGCCGGGGCGTGTCGGGGTATATACGTGCGGCCCCACGGTGTACCGCTACGTCCACATCGGGAACCTGCGGACCTACCTGCTGACCGACCTGCTCCTGCGGGCCGTCCGGTTCGCCGGCCTCACGCCGTTCTCCGTCCAGAACATCACCGATATGGGGCATATGCACCAGGAGGCGCTTGAGCGGACGGAGGACAAGGTGATCGCCGCCGCCCGGGCTATGGGGAAGACGGCGCGGGAGATCGCGGAGTTCTTCACCGGGGCGTTTTTCCGGGATTGCCGCCGGATGAACTTTCTTCCGTCCGACGTCTACCCGCGCGCGTCGGCCCACGTCCCCGAGATGATCGCGGTGGCGGAGGAGCTGGAGAGGAAGGGAGCCACCTACGGAGAGGGCGGGTACCTCTATTTCGACGTGACGAAGGCGAAGGGATACGGGGAGCTGTCCGGCGCGATCCTGGGGAAGGGGGAGGCGGCCGGCCGCACGGACGGGTCGATCCACCGCCGCAAGAGGCGCCCGGAGGACTTCTCGCTGTGGCTTGCGGCGGAGCCCGGGCGGGAGTTCTGCTGGGAGAGCCCGTGGGGCGTCGGCTGGCCCGGATGGCACATCGAGTGCGCGGCGATGGCGGGGAAGTACCTGGGGCCGGAGTTCGATATCCATGTGGGAGGCGCAGACCTTCGGTTTCCCCATCACGAAAACTCCCGGGCGATGGCGATGACGGCCACCGGGGGGCGGTTCGCCTCCCTCTGGGTGCACGCGGCGCATCTGCAGGTCGACGGGCGCAAGATGTCCAAGTCGCTGAAAAACGAATACACGCTCGACGATCTCGAGGCCCGGGGGGTGGACCCGATGGACTTCCGGTACCATTGCCTCACCCTCCATTACCGGACGCCGATGAACTTCACCTGGGAGGCGCAGGCGGCGTCGAGAAAGGCGCTGGCGAGACTTAGGGAGGTGTTTGCGGCGCGGGGCGGGGAAGGAATTTCCCCGGGGACCGGTTCCGGTGCGGGAGAGGTCCGGCGCCGCTTCCGCGAGGCGATCTTGGACGACCTGAACGCCCCGAAGGCCCTGGCCGTCGTTCACGAGGCGGCACGCTCGGGTTTTCCCGGGGATACGTTGCAGGCATTGGCCGGCGAGTGGGACGAGGTCCTGGGGATCGGGCTGCCCGTGGCGGCCCCGGGGGACGCGCGTGCGGAACCCGCGAGGCCGGAAGAGGTCGCCCCCGGGGAAGTCGGCGATCTCGCACGGCTGCGGGACAGATGCCGCCGGGAAGGAAGGTACGCGGAGGCGGACGCGCTGAGGGAGAAGATCCGCGAGGCCGGCTACGACGTGCTCGACCGGAAGGGTAAGCCCGCGAGGCTGAAGAGAATATGAAACCCCCGGGGGAGGAGCCGATCGTTAAGGTGAGAACGGTGGAAGATCTCATGGAGATGGCCCACGGGTACCAGCGTTCCATGGTCCTGTTCGCCGCGATGGATCTCGGCGTCTTTTCCGCTCTGGCCGGAGGTCCTTCCGACGCCGCCTCGCTTGCCCGGCGCCTTTGCGCGGACCCGCGGCGCCTCGCCATCCTGCTGAACGCCCTCGTGGGGGTGGGGCTGCTCGGGAAGAAGGGAAAGGGATACCGGAACGGGGAGATTGCCAACCGGTTCCTCGCCGACGGCCCCGCCTCGAAGGCGTCCATCCTGCTCCACCATCTCAACTGCTGGACGGAATGGACGAGGCTGCCGCACACGGTCCGGGCAGGCGGGAAACGGCCCGGAAGGAAGAAGGGGTACCAGGAGAATTTCATCCGGGGAATGGAGGACAACGCGCGGGAGCGGGCCGCCATCGTGGCGGCGCGGATTCCCTTGCGGAAGGGGGAGCGGGTCCTCGACCTGGGGGGAGGACCCGGAACGTACGCGGTCGAGTGGGCGAAACGGTACCCCGGCGCGCGCCTGACGGTCTTCGACACCCCGGAAACCCTCGCGGTCACCAGGAAAATCCTGGAGGAGAAAGGCGCTTCCCGGCTGGTCGCCCTGAGGGAGGGCGATTTCATGCGCGAACGGCTCGGGGGGCCGTTCGACTTCATCTGGATCTCCCAGATCCTCCACGCCTATTCGGAAAAGGAATGCCGCTTTCTCCTGCGCAAGGCCCGCAGGGCGACTGCCCCGGGGGGGCGCGTCGCCGTCCAGGAGTTCCTCCTGAAAGCAGGCGGTACCTCCCCGCCCGGCCCCGCGTTTTTTTCCGTCCATATGGTCGCCGTGACCGAAGGGGGAAAGGCCTACACGGCCGCGGAAATCGCCTCCCTGTTCCGTTTGTCGGGGTTCCGGAAGGTTTCGGCGGGCAGGCCGGACGCCCGGGGGGTGGGCGTAGTGACCGCGCGTCCCTGAACGGGAAAATCCCGCAATGTCCGTCGTGCCCCCGGTTTTTCCCTCCTGAATGAATTCCGTTTTTCTGCCGATAACCAGGGTGGTGGTCCGATGGGGGAAACCGGCGGATGCGCCCATCGGCGGTTGCCGCCGGCGGGAAAGAGAGGAATATGAGCGGGGAGAAGGTACTCATCGTCGGGGATAAGGCGCCGGTCCTCGAGGCGCTCTCGGGGTTGCTGAGGGAAAACGGTTGCGAGCCGGAAACGTCCGGTACGGCCGAGGAGGGACTCGATCTGCTGGCCCGGGAGATGGTTTCCCTCGCCCTCGTGGATGTGACGATGCCCGGGAAGGACGGTCTCCCGCTGGCGGGCAAGATCAAAAAGATCTCCCCGGACACCGAAGTCGTGATCCTGACCGATGGCCTCTCCCGGGAAACGGCGATCCGGGGGATTCCCGCGGATGTCTACGACTTTCTCCCGACCCCCTTCGAAAACCTCGAGGACGTCCGGGGAACCGTTCGCAGAGCCCTGGAAAAACGGGCGCTCTCCCTGAAAATCCGGCAGCTCGATCGGGACCTGGAAATCCGCAACCGCGAGCTTTCGGCGGCCCTGAAGCGCCAAAACTCCCTTATCCGGGCTGGCCTCGCCATGGGGGGGATCAGCACCCTGCCGGATCTTCTCGACTTCTTCATCGGCCTGGTATCCGAGGAACTTGGCGTGGAGAGGGTCTCCCTGATGCTGCTGGACGACAGGAAAGGACAGATGCGGATCTACGCCTCGCGCGGGCTGGATGCGGAGGTCGTCGACAAGGTCCGGCTGAACGTGGGGGAAGGAATCGCCGGGTGGGTTGCCAAGGAAGGAAAACCGGTGCTGGTGAAGGATGTCCAGACGGACCCGCGGGTCAACCGGTCCCTTAGCTCCACCCATGCCACATCGTTTATCTCCGCCCCGATGGTCATCAGCATCCCGATCCTGCTCCAGGAGAAGGTGCTGGGGGTGATCAACGTCACCAACCGGCGCTCCGGCCTCTCCTTCGACGAGGAGGACATGGCGTATCTCTACGGCCTCGCGGGCCAGGCGGCGATGGCGATCGAGAGAACGAAACAACTCGAGGAGCTTCAGGAGGCGTACGAGTCCCTGAAGGCCGCCCAGAAAACCCTCGTGGACTCGGAGCGGCTCCGGGCGCTCGGACAGCTGGCGGCCGGGGTGGCGCACGATTTCAACAATCTTCTCCACGGGATCCTGGGAAGGACCCAGCTCCTGGCCCTCAAGCTCGGCGACAAGGAGATGGATTTTCCGTCCCTCCGCTCGCAGCTGGAAACGATCGAGAAGCTCACGCTCCAGGGCGCGGAAACGATCAGCCGGATCCAGGATCTTTCCCGGATCCGCAAGGATGCTCCCGGCGGGCCGCTCGACCTGAACGCGGTCGTGACCAACGCCGTCGAGATGACCCGGACCAAGTGGAAGGACGAGTGCGAGGCCAGAGGAATCCGCATCGGGGTTCACTTCCGGCCGGGCCCCCTTCCCATCACGGTGGGCGAACCCGCCGAGATCTGCCGCGTCACCTGCAACCTCATCATCAATGCCGTGGAAGCGATGCCCGGGGGAGGCGAGATCAAGCTTGCGACCATCCACGAGGGGGACCATCTCCTCCTGGAGGTGTCGGACACGGGGATCGGGATGAGCGAAGAGGTCCGGGAACGGATCTTCGAGCCCTTTTTCACCACCAAGGAGGTCGGTCAGGGGCTGGGGACGAGCATCGTCTACGGGATCGTCGCCCGCCACGGGGGAGATATCCGGGTCGGCAGCGCGGATGGAGGGGGAACCACCTTCCGGTTGCGCCTGCCGGTGATTTCCCCCCACGCCGGGGAACGGCCGCGCAGGGGGACAGGGTCCCGGGAAGGGGCCGGCCCGGCAAAGGTGCTCATCATCGAGGACGGGGAGTTGAACCGGGATCTCTTCCAACGGTACGTCATGGAAATGGGGCATCAGGCCGTCGTCGCATCCTCGGGGACGGAAGGGCTGCAAATCTTCGAAACCCGGAAGTTCGACCTGGTCATCACGGATCTCAGCATGCCGGGGATCTCGGGTCTGCAGGTGGCGGAGCGGGTGAAAAAACAGGACCCCGACGTGCCGGTGATCCTGGTCAGCGGCTGGGCGCTGCACCAGGACGAACAACGGATCAGGGATGCCGGCGTCGACTACGTCGTGCCCAAGCCCTGCACCGTGAAAGACTTCCAGGACGTCGTCGCGGAGGCCCTTTGCTCCCGGGCGAAGGGTCCTTCCAACTCCTCAACCTGACCGATCGGGCCGGCGGTTGCGATCGAATGCATCCCCCCGGGCGTCCACTCTCGGCGCGCTCATCGAGCACAAAACGCAAGAACCGGGGTCTCCCGCGGAGGGAAACCCCGGTTCGACGACTTTCCGATGGTGGGCGCTACAGGATTTGAACCTGTGACTTCCACCGTGTGAAGGTGGCACTCTACCGCTGAGTTAAGCGCCCCCGGGAGACCCTATTCTACCGTTCCCTGCGGGAGCTTCAAGCGATTTTTCCCCGTCAGAAGGAAAGCTGCGCGCCGATATACGGCCCCTTGAGCTCGAGGTCGGCGACGATGTCGTCCTCGTCCACCTTCAGGTCGATGTAGCGGTAGCCGCCCTGAACCCTCAGGAAGGGGAACGGGACGAACGAGGCGAACACGTCGGCCTCGTACAGGTGGTTCCCCGAATAGGCCATCCCGGTCACCCGGGCGTCCGCCCGCACGAGATTGTTTGCGAACCCGGCCCCCGCGGCCAAGCCGATCATGGGGATCGGGGCCTTGAAATCCCTCCTTTCCGTAAGGGCCGAGCTCGTAAGTTCGACTTCGCCGTCGACGTACTTCACCTTTCCGATCAGTCCGAGATAGAAACTGGCGGCGATGAGGTCGTGCCGGAGCATGTCGACCTGCAGTTCCGCGTCGAGCATATCGACGTCCAGGCGGGAGATGACGTTGTCGCTCACCGAGAAGGTCTCGCCGCCGAACTCGATGGTCCGGGTCAGGGTCTTGTTCCCGTCGAAGCGGATCGGGGTGTAGCCGAGCCGCAAGGTGACCCTTCCGAACCGGACGAACGCCTCGCCCGAGAAGAAATTCTCGTCGCCCACCCCGAGGTCCCCCTTCACGTCGAACTTCGTTTCCGGCACCCCGGCGGTGGTGGTCTGCGCCGTGGCGGAGAGATCCGGGAACCAGTAGGTCCCCCGGACGCCGGCCTCGAAGCCCGGCAGGGCCAGTGCGGGCGCCGAGGAGATGACCAGGAAAGCCGCAACGACCGGTAAGGACAATCGTCTCATCGTTCCTCCCTTGCCTTTGTTATAATGTCCGCGCGGTACTCACGCGGAAACGCGACGGAGTAAAAAAATGACGACGGAACGGAAGCGGGAAATACGGCGCCGCAGGCAGAGAAAGAAAAAGGCCGGGAAGCGCCGCCGGAAAGAAGCGGAAAAGAAATAGGCGGCCCGTACCGCGGGCGCGCGGTGCGGACATCTCGTTGCGCCGTCGATCGAGGCGTACCCCTCGGACGGAAGCGGATGGGGCGCTGGTGGCCCCCCCGGACTTCAAATCCGGTCGGGAGGCAGCAATGTCTTCGGAGGGTTCGATTCCCTCACGCTTCCGCCAGTCTTTTCCATCCTTCATGCAAATACCTATCGATCGTTTCATATGATTTCTTTAGGGGCGGAGGGAGTAGCGGCACCCGCAGTAGTTCTGCCGGTAGATCCCGAACCGTTTCGCGGTCTCCACGCTCTTGCGGAACCCGTCGTTTTTCTTCATGTCCGCCTCGAGGAAGAAGACCCCGGCTTTTTCCCCCTCCTCGCGGCCCGCGCGGTTGACCATCGCGGCGTCCTTTTTCGGGCTGACCGTCAGGACCGTGGAAAATGCCGGAATATTTATGGATTTTGCCTCCCTCGCGGTGCGGGCGAGACGCATCCGGATGCACGCCTCGCACCGGCGCCCCCTTTCCGGCTCGTCTTCCATCCCCCGGGTCGCCTGCTCCCACTCCTCCTCGCCGCCGCCGACGACGGTAAGGGCGAAGGGGAGGGCGTCCTGGAGTTGCCGGGTCGCCTGGAGGCGCCGGTCATGCTCCTGCCCGGGCCAGATGTTCGGGTTGAAGAAGAACCCGCTGACCCGGAATCGCTTGCTCATCGCCGGGATGCCATACGATGCGTCGGGGGCGCAGCAGATGTGGACCAGTACGCTTTCCCCTTCCGGGAGCATCGCAATTTGCCTCCTATCCGAATCCCCACCTTCCGTATCCTTTATCTTATAATTGAAGCGAAGTAAAAAGGAGAAAAACCCCTTGTTCGTTAACGGTCTTCTGTTCGTCCTTACATTTTTCACCACCCTCGTCGCGGGGGCATTCCTCGCCGGCGGGAACCCGCTTGCGGCCCCCCATGACCTTCTGCTCGGTTTCATGTTCTCCCTCCCGCTCCTCTCCATCCTCGGCATACACGAGCTGGGCCATTACACGGCGGCCAGGCGGCACGACGTGGAGGTGACTCCCCCGTACTTCATTCCCGCCCCGTCGTTCATCGGGACGTTCGGCGCCTTCATCAAGATCAAGTCCCCCGTCCCGCACCGGAACGCCCTGATGGACATCGGGGCCGCCGGGCCGATCGCGGGCGCCATCGTGGCCGTCCCCGTCCTCCTCATCGGCCTCAAGCTGTCGGTCGTGCGGCAGACCGCCGGGGTCGAGACGGGGATTCCCCTCGGGGAGTCGATCCTCTTCCGGGCTGCTACCTACGCCGTCATCGGGGCCGTCCCGGAGGGGTACGACGTGGTTTTGCACCCCGTGGCCTTCGCGGGGTGGATCGGGCTGCTCGTCACCGCCTTGAACCTCCTTCCGTCCGGCCAGCTCGACGGCGGCCACATCGCCTATGCGCTCTTCGGGGTCCGGTATGAGAAGGTCGCGCGCGCCGTGCCGTACCTCCTCCTCCCGCTGGGGCTTCTCTGGGCGGGGTGGATCCTGTGGTCCCTCATGCTCCTCTTCCTGGGGACGAGGCACCCGCCGCCCCTCTTCGACGAGGTTCCCCTGACGCCCGGGAGAAGGGGCCTCGGGTTCGCGGCGGCCCTCCTCTTCCTGATCTGCTTCACCCCCAACCCGATCCCGGGATAAGGGGGCGGTCATCCGCGAGCTCCTCTCCCTGTTCCCCTACCTTGACCGCCACAGGCGGGCATACCTGGCGTGCGCCCTCGTCCTGTTCGTCTCCAGCCTGTTCGGTCTTCTTGTTCCGTGGATGACCCGGGAGGCGATCGACGGGATATCGGCGCCCGGGGGGAGGGCGCGGGTCGTCCGGGCCGTGTCCTGGATGGTCCTATTCGCGGCGCTGCACGGGGGGTTCCGGTATTTCGGCCGGCGGGGGATGCTCGTGAACGCCAGCCGGGTGGAGATGCGTCTCCGGCGGGACCTCCTCTTCCATGTGATCCGCCTTCCCCTCGCGTTTTTCGGGAGGACGCCCACCGGCGACGTGATGTCCCGGCTGACCAACGACGTCTCGGCGGTCTGGCTCTTCCTCGGACCCGGGCTGCTGATCCTGGCGGGGACTGCGATCTCCTACGTCCTGGCCCTTTTCTTCATGGCCCGGATCAGCGTCATGCTGACGCTCGTATCGCTCGCGCTTGCGCCCGTGGTCGTGATCACGTCCCGGGAGTACGGCAGGGCGTTCCACCGGTACCACCGGAAGGCCCAGGAATCCCTCGCCGCGATGAACGCCGCCCTCCAGGAGAACATCGCCGGCATCCGGCTGGTCAAGGCGTACGGGCTCGAGGGGCAGGAGGAGAAAAGGTTCCACCGCGCCTGCCGGGAGTATTACCGGCAGAACGTCTCGGTCTCGAAGACCTCCGCCGCCTTCCACGGGGCGATCGGGCTGCTGGCGGGGACCGGGGTGGCCCTCGTCCTCCTGCTGGGAGCGTGGCTCGTGATCCGGGGGAGGCTGACGCTGGGGGGATTCGTCGCCTTCAACGCCTATCTCGCGATGCTCTCCTTCCCGACGATGGCGCTCGGATGGGTGATCAACCTCTTCCAGCGGGGCGGCAGCGCGATGGGTCGGATCAACGAGTTCCTCGGGATCCCCGCCGAACCGCGGGAGCCCTCCCTGTTTCCTCCGCGAAAGGTTCCGGACGCGCCGTTCCTTGAAGTTTCCGACCTCTCGTTCGCCTATGAGGGGCAAGACAGGGGCGAGGCGCTCCGGGGGATCACCTTCTCGCTCCGGAAAGGGGAGATCGCGGGCCTCGTGGGGCAGACGGGAAGCGGGAAGACCACGCTCTTCTCCCTGCTCCTGCGGCTGTATCCCGTCCCGCCGGGGACCGTCTTCCTCGAGGGGAGGGATGTGAGCGCGATCCCGTTGGACGAGGTTCGGCGCGCGGTTTCCCTCGTGAGCCAGGATCCGTTCCTCTTCTCGGACACGATCCTGGCGAACATCGGTTTCGGGAGGGATGTGCCGGATGAGGAGGATGCGCGCCGCGCCGCCTCCATGGCCCGGTTCCTGGCCGAGATCGAGGAGATGCCGGGCGGCATGCACGCGGTGATCGGGGAGCGGGGGATCTCCCTGTCCGGCGGGCAGAAGCAGCGGGCCACGATCGCCCGGGCCCTCTGCGCGGGAGGGGAACTCCTCCTTCTCGACGACGCGCTCTCCGCGGTCGACTCGGAGACGGAGCAGGAGATCTTCCGGGAGATCCTCTCCGTCCGGGGCGGCCGGACGGTCCTGTTCAGCACGCACCGGATGGCCTCCCTCTCCCGGTGCGACAGGATCCTGGTCCTCGAGGGGGGCAGGATCGTGGAGGAGGGGACGCACGACCTGCTGCTCTCCCGCGCGGGGGCGTATTTCGATCTCTATTCCCGGCAGTTGCTTGTTCGGGAGCTGGAGGCGGCGCCGTGAGCAACGGGACGGAGTTCTATTTCTACGAGGACCGGGTGGAAGCCCGGGGGATGGACATCCGGCTCCTGCGCCGTCTCCTTTCCTACCTGGTCCCTCACAAGGGCCTGATCGCGCTGGCCCTCGGGGGGCTTCTGCTCGGAACGGCCTGCCAGCTCGCAGGCCCCTATATCCTCAAGCTGGTCATCGACCGGAACGTCACGCCCCGGGTCCTCGACGGAATGGCCGGCCGGATCCTCCTCTATCTCGCGGCGCTCGCCGGCGCCATGGGTTTCCTCTACCTCCAGATGTTCTCGGTGTCCCTCATCGGGCAGAGGGTCATCCTCCACATCCGCACCGAGATGTTCGGCCGGCTCCAGCGCCTGCCGGTCTCCTTCTTCGACCGCACCCCCACCGGGCGGCTGATGACCCGCCTCACGTCGGACGTGGAGGCGCTCCAGGAGCTCATCTCCTCGGGCCTCGTTTCCACCGTCGGCGACGTGGCGCTCCTGGCGGGCACCGCCTCGGTCCTGTTGTGGATGGACGCCCGCCTCGCGCTGGTCGTTTTCGCCGTCCTTCCCGCCCTCGTCCTCTTCGTCGAGCTCCTGAAGAGGTTCATCCGGGAGGCGAATCGGGAGAAGAGAAGGAAGCTCGCCCGGATCAACGCCTACCTCCAGGAGCACGTGAGCGGGGTGGCGGTCGTGAAGGCCTTCGTCCAGGAGGAGAAATCGGTCCGCGGGTTCGACGCCCGCAACGAGGAATACTGCGCGGAGAGCATCCGCCTGACGAACTTCTACTCCGTGTACTTCCCCGGCGTGGAGCTCTTCGCCTCCGTCGCGGTGGCCCTCCTCCTCTGGCAGGGGGGGATCCGGGTGATCGCGGGGGCCGTCACCTTCGGAACCCTGGTCGCGTTCCTCGAGTACGCGCAGAAGTTCTATAACCCCATCAAGGACATGAGCGACAAGTACAACATTCTCCAGGCGGCGCTCGCGTCGAGCGAGCGGATCTTCCACATCCTCGACATGGAGGTCTCTCCCGAGTACGGGCCGGTCCCTTCCGGCGGGGAGGAAGATGCCGGGGCCGTGGATGCATGGGGCGCGGGGGGCGCACGGCGGGCCGGGCCGCCGGCGATCGAGTTCCGGGACGTCTGGTTTTCCTACCCGAAAGGAGGCGGCGAGGAGCGGGGGATGGTGCTCCGCGGCGTCTCCTTCGCGCTCCTCGAGGGAGAGACGGGGGCGATCGTGGGCGCCACCGGCGCGGGGAAGACGACGATCCTCAACCTGCTGTGCCGGTTCTACGAGATCTCCCGGGGCGAGATCCGTCTCTTCGGAAGGGACGTGCGGGAGATCCCCCGCGGCGAGCTTCGCGGGATGATCTCCCTCGTCCTCCAGGACCCGTTCCTCTTCTCCGGGACCATCCGGGAGAACGTGGAGGCGGGGGGGGCTGCGATCGACCGGGCCGTGGAGGTGGCCGGCGTCGCGCGGTTCTCCGCCGCCTGGGACGGCGGGCTCATCACGCAGGTGGGGGAGCGGGGGGGGCGGCTCTCCGTCGGGCAGCGGCAGCTCGTGTCGTTCGCGCGGGCGCTGGCCCGCGACCCGAAGATCCTCATCCTGGACGAGGCCACCTCCAGCGTGGACCCGGTGACCGAGCACGAGCTCCAAAGCGCCCTCGCGAAGATCCTGTCGGGGCGCACGTCCCTCGTGGTCGCCCACCGGCTCTCCACCATTCTCTCGGCGGACCGGATCATCGTGATGCACCGGGGAAAGGTCCGGGAGACCGGCACCCACCAGGAACTCCTCGCGGCCCGGGGGATCTACCACCGGCTGTTCACCCTCCAGTTCGCGGGACGGTAGGCCTTCCCGTCGGACGGGACACTCTCACCGGGGACAGTTGCCTGCGACCAGGGGCCCCGGCTCGCGGGGGGCTTCCACTCCGCTACGCTCGCGACCTGCGACCGCTCGCTGCCCTTCCGCTCGACGCAATTTCCGCCTCGCTCCAGAGGCCGCTCCGCGGAACCCCCCGCATCGCCTCAGGTCCCCTGAAGCCGGGGTCCGGTTGCCCTTCCGGAAAGTGTGGTCCTCCGACCTTCGATATATTAGAATAGCTTTTTTACTCCCCCACGGAGGCGCCGTGTATGGTTTTGGAGGCCGTTGTCGAGACGAATCTTCCCGGCCTGACCCTGGTCGGGCGGGGGAAGGTGAGGGACATCTACGAGATAGGCGACAAGCTGCTGCTGGTGGCGTCCGACCGGCTGTCCGCCTTCGACGTGGTGCTGCCGGACGGGATCCCCGGCAAGGGGAAGGTCCTCACCCAGATCTCCGCCTTCTGGTTCCGGAAGCTGGCGGACATCGTGCCCAACCACATGCTCACGATCGACCCGGAGGAATTTCCGCCTACCGCGAGGTCTCACGAGGAGACGATCGCAGGTCGTTCGATGCTTTGCCGGAAGGCGAAGCCGCTTCCCGTCGAGTGCGTCGTGCGCGGGTACCTGTCCGGCTCCGGATGGTCGGAATACCGCGAGCGGGGGGAGGTCTGCGGGATCAAGGTCCCCGGAGGGCTGCTCGAGTCCGCACGGCTCCCGGAGCCGATCTTCACCCCCGCCACCAAGGAGGAGAAGGGAAAGCACGACGTGAACATCACTTTTACGAAGATGGTCGACGTCGTCGGGAAACCGATGGCCGAGAAGGCGCGCGCCGTCTCGCTGGAGATCTACCGCAGGGCGGCGGACTACGCCCGCGGGAGGGGAATCATCATCGCCGACACCAAGTTCGAGTTCGGGCTGGCGAACGGGAAGCTCATCCTGATCGACGAGGTGCTGACGCCGGACTCGTCGAGGTTCTGGCCCGCGGACGGCTACCGGCCGGGCGGCCCGCAGAGGAGCTTCGACAAGCAGTTCGTCCGCGATTATCTGCTGACGCTTCCGTGGAACAAGACCGCGCCGGGACCGAAGCTTCCCGCCGACGTGATCGAGAAGACGGCGGAAAAATACCGGGAGGCGCTGAAAATCCTGACGGGGAGGGATATCGAGTAGGGTGAGCTGGCCCGCCTGATTTACAATGGTCTTTATGGGGAAACAATTGGCCAGCGAGGAAATCCGCGGAAAGACGGTGGCGATCATCGGCGGCGGCCCTGCGGGTTGCGCGACCGCCATCCGACTTGTCCACCTCTCCCGCAAGCAGGACCTCGGTCTGCGCGTCGTCCTCTTCGAGGGGAAGGACTTCGAGCGCCACTACAACCAGTGCGCCGGCGTCCTCTCCCCCCCCATCGAGGAACTTCTCCAGTGCCGTCTCGATGTCGAGCTGCCCTACGAGATCTTCAAGCGCCAGATCTTCGGCTACCGCCTCCACACCGGGGGAAAGGAGATCCTGCTCGTCGGTCCCCACCGGGGCGGCGCCACCTACGCCGTGCGCCGGGTCGTGTTCGACCGGTTCTTCCTGGCCAGCGCCGAAAAGGCGGGAGTGGAGGTTTCCCGAAGCCGCGTGACGGCGATCGACTTTCCCCGCACCGGGCGCGACAGGGTCTTCCTGTACACGGAGGGGGGGATGATCAAGGCGGACGCGGTCGTGGCCGCGTTCGGGCTCGACGACGGGATGATGAGCGTCTTCGAGATGTCCACCGGGGGCCGGTACCGCAGGCCGGGCAAGTACATGCACACCTTCGTGGTGAAGATCGCCACGGACCGCACCTTCATCGAGAAGAAACTCGGCAGCATCATCTACGCCTACCTCTTCCCCCCGGGAATCCCCAACCTGGATTTCGGCGCGATCACCCCCAAGGGGGACCACGTCATCGCGAACGTGGCGGGGCGGCACGCGACCGTGGAGGACATGTACGCTTTCCTGTCGCTGGCCGTCGTGCGGGATCACCTCCCGCCGCTCGCGCTCGACGGCCAGGAAGTATACCGAGGGAAGTTCCCCGGAAAGCCCGCGAAGGGGACGACGGGGGACCGGTACCTGGTGGTGGGGGATGCGACCGGCTGGATGCGCCCATTCAAGGGAAAGGGGATCAACCTGGCGATCCACACGGGCATCCTGGCGGCCGAGACGATGGTGGAGCACGGCATCGGCTCCGCCTCCTTCCGGCTCTACGAGGAGCGGACGAAAAACCTCCGGGAGGATTATCTCTACGGAACGTGGATGCGCCACCTGTGCAAGGCAGGGGAGATCACGGGAATGCTCGGGACGATCCTTTCGATGGCGAAGGTGGACCAGGGCGTGCACGACGCCCTGTTCAACGCGGTGTCCGGACACGATTCCTTCCGGAACATCTTTTTGCAGCACGTCCGGCCCCGCGTTCTTGCCAACGTGGTCAGGAACTACATCGTGGACCAGAAGAGGAGGTGGGCATGAGCGTCACGGTGCGGAGGATGCGGACCCAGGATGCGGAGGCGGTCCTTAGGATCGACGAGAAGATCACCGGCCGCCCGCACGAGGCGCAATGGGAGGCCAGGATCATCGACCACGTGACGGGGAACCCCCTGGGGTGCCTGGTGGCCGAGGCGGACGGAAAAATCGTCGGCTTCATCTTAGGCGAGATCCGCGGGTGGGAGTTCGCCATCCCCAAGTGCGGCTGGATCGAGATCGTGGGCGTCGACCCCGAGTTCCAGGGGAGGGGGGTCGCGAAAGCGCTGATCGAGAAACTGAATGTCTACTTCCAGAATCACAACGTCGAGAAGGTGCGTCTGATGGTGAACTGGAACGACGGCGGTCTCGTCTCGTTCTTCCGAGCCGTGGGTTTTGAACGATCGGAGTTCATCATCCTCGAAAAAGGCGTCGAAACCCCGGAATAAGGAAATCCTTTCGAGGCACGGGGGGCTATCGGAGGGAGACGGCGTATCGATCCGACTGCGTCACCCATGGGGAGTCGAGGAGGAGTCAAGGTGAAGGAGGCGGAACGGTTTTTCTACCATCTGAGAGGCGTGCTCTCCCCCGTTGGGGGTTCCGGCGAGGCCCCGGAAGGGCTGCGGCCCGCGGGGGTCCTCGTTCCGCTTCGCGCCCGAAACGGCGAGGTGACGGTTGTCCTCGCGCGCCGCACGGAGCAGGTTCCCCACCACAAGGGGCAGGTCTGTTTCCCGGGGGGCAGCCGCGACCCCGGGGACGCGGACCTGTTCGCCACCGCGCTTCGGGAGGCCGAGGAGGAGCTGGGGATCCGCGGAGAAAGCGTCGAGTTGCTCGGCGCGATGGAGCCGGTCCCGACGGTGACGGGATTTTTCATCCAGCCGTACGTGGTGCGGATCCCCGAAGAAACCGGTTTTTCGCTCGACGAATTCGAGATGGCGGAAGTGTTCGAGGTGCCCCTCCCGGTTTTTTCGGAGTATGACCGGTACCGGTGTGCCGAGACCACATTTCTGGGCGAGCCGTACAACGTCTACTTTTTCGATTACGGGCCGCACACGATCTGGGGCGCCACGGCCAAGATCCTCCACCGGCTGGCGGAGCTCACCCAGGGGATCTCCCCGCCATTGACACTCTTTCTGCCACCTGCGTAGAATATAAAATTACGTTTTTATCACGAAGGGGATGCCGGAAGGCACGGGGGGAAGAACGGTGCCGCACAGGAAGGAACCGGGCTCCATCGGCCTGGTCAGGAAACAGTTCTACACCTTTGGCGAACCTCCCCACGAGATGGAGCTCGCCAGCGGGGCGAAGCTGGGGCCGATCACGCTCGCCTACGAGACCTACGGGCGGCTGAACCGCGACAAGTCGAACGCCATCCTGATTCTCCACGCGCTCTCGGGAGACTCGCACGCCGCGGGGAAATACTCGGAAAGCGACAAGAACCCGGGCTGGTGGGACAACACCATCGGGCCCGGCAAGGCGTTCGACACCGACAAGTATTTCGTCATCTGCTCGAACGTCATCGGCGGGTGCCAGGGGAGCACCGGGCCGGCCTCGATCAACCCGGCGACGGGAAAGGAGTACGGTCTCTCCTTCCCGATGATCACCGTCCACGACATGGTGCGCGCCCAGATCCACCTCATCGACCACCTGGGGATCGACAAGCTCCTTGCCGTCACGGGGGGCTCGATGGGGGGGATGCAGGCGCTGCGGTGGGCGGTCTCGTACCCGGACCGGGTCATCGCGTCGATTCCGATCGCGACGACGTCGAAGCTCTCCCCCCAGGGGATCGCCTTCAACGAGGTGGGCCGGGTGGCGATCATGGCGGACCCCAACTTCAACGGCGGCGACTATTACGGCAGGACGGTTCCCCGGGAGGGCCTGGCCCTCGCCCGGATGATCGGCCACATCACGTATCTCTCCGACGACTCGATGCACGAGAAGTTCGGCCGGAAGCTCCGGGGGAAGAAGTCGTTCGGGTACAACTTCAACGTCGACTTCGAGGTCGAGAGCTATCTGCGGTACAAGGGGGATACGTTCGTCCACCGGTTCGACGCCAACTCGTACCTCTACATCACCAAGGCGATCGACTACTTCGACCTGTCGCTCCCGGAGGGCTCCCTCGTCAAGGCGGTGGAGGGGACGAAGGCGAAGTTCCTCATCATCTCGTTCAAGTCCGACTGGCTCTACCCCCCCTACCAGGCCCGGGAGATCGTCAAGGCGCTGATGATCAACGGGGTCGACGTGACCTATTGCGAGATCGACTCGCGGTACGGGCACGACGCCTTCCTCCTGGACGAGGGCGAAATGTCGAAGATGATCACGAATTTTCTCGCCAACGTCGCGGAACGCAGCGGCATCCGCGAGGCGGCGTCCTCGTAATGGCCGAAGGGGCGCGGATCGACCACAGCGTCATCCTCGATCTCATCCCGGCGGGAACGAAGGTCCTGGACCTGGGCTGCGGCGACGGGTCGCTCCTCGTGAAGCTCGTCCGCCAGAAAGGCGTGACCGGCCGCGGGATCGAAATCTCCGAGGAGGGGGTCCGCGCCTGCATCGCCAAGGGTCTCACCGTCCTGCAGGGGGACATCGACCAGGGGCTTCGCGACTACCCGGACGGCTCCTTCGACTACGTCGTCCTCAACCAGACGCTCCAGGCGGTCAAAAAACCAGACGTCGTTCTCTCCGAGATGCTGCGCGTGGGGAAGAAGGGGATCGTGGGGTTTCCCAACTTCGCCTACTGGAAGATGCGGGCCTACCTGTTCACCTTCGGCCGGATGCCGAAGACCGAGTTTCTCCCGTTTGAATGGTACGACACGCCGAACATCCACTTCTGTTCGGTCCTGGACTTCACCGAGTATTGCGCGAAGAACGGGGTGACGATCGAGAAGACCGTCTACCTGTCGACCGACCGGGGCGGGCGGGTGCTCCGGGGGGTCCGGCCGAACCTGTTCGCGGAGAACGCGGTCTTTCTTCTGTCGGCGAGGAAGAGTTAGGTCGTCCGGGTGGCGGGGCCTGCCGTGGGCTCCCCGCGGGACGCCTCGAACCGCACGGGGCCGGGGCAATCGGGGAAAAGGGGGGTGAAAAGGGGGGTTGATTTTTCGGCACCCATCCCCTAAGGTGGTTCTTTACATATCGCGGGGCTGTAGCTCAGTTGGGAGAGCGCCTGAATGGCATTCAGGAGGTCGTCGGTTCGATCCCGATCAGCTCCACCAG